>FKKE01002235.1_pt1 | contig 11310 bp, 11 predicted proteins | sample 1106331 | NCBI WGS metagenome assembly FKKE01 (sample SAMEA3931202, study PRJEB13176) | freshwater metagenome | biome: Drinking water system; feature: drinking water; material: freshwater | place: China | collected 2013-02-06 | reverse complement strand
AAAGATGAACCTGATTATTATTTAAGCATGGGTTTAACGGCTGAAGCTGTGGCAAAAGAATTCAATATTAGTCGTGAAGCACAGGACGAATTCTCTTACAACTCGCATCAAAAAGCCATTCAGGCTATTAAAAATGGTTATTTCAAACCGGGAATACTTCCCATAACAGTTGAAGAAATTTATCTTGATGAAAAAGGGAAGAAACAAAAAAGAAGCTATACTGTGGATACGGATGAAGGGCCAAGAGCTGATACATCAATTGAAGCATTGGCAAAATTAAAACCGGCATTTGCTGCCAATGGTGTTGTTACTGCCGGTAATTCATCTCAAACAAGTGATGGCGCTGCATTTGTAATCGTAATGAGTGAAAAAATGGTGAAAGAACTGGGAGTAAAACCAATAGGAAGATTGGTAGCATCGGCTGTAGCAGGTGTTCATCCAAGAATTATGGGTATTGGGCCGGTGGCTGCAATACCAAAAGTATTAAAGCAATCAGGAATAAATCTTTCTCAAATTGATCTGATAGAATTGAATGAAGCATTTGCTTCTCAATCTTTGGCTGTGATCAGTGAAGCTGGTCTTGATCCCACCAAAGTAAATATCAATGGAGGAGCAATCGCATTAGGCCATCCATTAGGCTGTACAGGCTGTAAGCTTACTATCCAGAACCTTCACGATATGAAGAGATTAAATAAAAAGTATGGAATGATAACTGCATGTGTGGGGGGTGGCCAGGGCATTGCCGGTATCATTGAAAACATTTAATACTTCGTCCTTACTGCAGGATATCTGTTGTAAAATTCCTATTTCGCTTCCGGCAGAAAGAGATTACTTTCATGGTATTATCCTTAAACCATTTTATAACTTTAAAGTCAACATGGCTTCTGCCAACCAAAACCCATATTATGGATAGAAGAGAATTTGTAACCACTAAGCGGAAAGTGGCTGCTAAAACACCGGAAATAAAAGAGACTATCCGCACCTTTGCCGGTCTTACACCGTATAGTGGACCATGGACAAAAAATGAAGTAGTACACTTACTCAAGCGAACCATGTTTGGCTCCACCATAGATGATGTAAATTATTTTTCAGGGATGAGTATGAGCCAGGCAGTTGATGAATTACTTACCATACCAGCCGGGGCACCGGCACCCCCGGTAAAGAATTATAGCAATACAAATATTCCAGCAACGGACCCTGACTATGCAATACCCATGGGGCAAACATGGGTAAATATAAATACAATTGATGCCGATGGTCAGCGTAGAAATTCTTTTAAAGCATGGTGGATGGGATTAATGATCAACCAGGAAAGAAACGTACGGGAAAAGATGACAATGTTCTGGCATAATCATTTTGCCACTGAAACAAATGAAATAGGCCGGGCAATATGGGCTTACAATAATAATGTGCTTTGTCGCCAGTATGCGTTAGGAAACTTTAAACAAATGGTACGGGCTATGACGCTTGATGTGGCTATGCTTCGCTATCTGAATGGTTATTTAAATAATGCTACAGCACCCGATGAGAACTATGCCCGTGAATTACAGGAATTATTTACCCTGGGAAAAGAAAATAATCCAAACTATACTGAAGCTGATGTAATGGCAGCTGCAAGAGTGTTAACAGGATGGAAGATCAATGGTAATACAAACACTTATACATTTAATAGCAATCAACACGACAGGAATAATAAACAGTTTTCTTCATTTTATAATAACACGGTAATAACAGGAAGAACCGGTGCTACTGCCGGTGATCTTGAGCTTGATGATCTGCTGAACATGATCTTTAATAAAAGTGTAGAGGTTTCAAGATTCATTGTAAAAAAGCTTTACCGCTATTTTATTTATTATAAAATTGATTCTGCCACGGAAACAAATGTCATCAACCCACTGGCGCAAATCCTGGTTGCAAACAACTGGGAGATCAAGCCGGTACTTACCACATTATTCAAAAGCGAACATTTCTTTGATGTAGTGAACCAGGGATGTTATATCAAATCGCCGGTTGATATGGTAGTTTCTCTTTGCAGGGAGTATGGAATGGTATTCCCCAATAGCGCTGATTATGTAAATGCATATAATATGTGGGCCTTTATACAGAGTTATGCTGCATTACTTCAGCAAAATATTGGCGACCCACCCGATGTAGCCGGGTGGAAAGCTTTTTACCAGGCACCGCAGTTTCATGAAACATGGATCAATACCGATACGTATCCAAGAAGAAATCTTTTTACCGATACTATGGTAACCTCAGGCTATACCAGATCGGGTCAAAAGATTGTAATTGATGTAGTCGCCTTTACAAAAAAATTACCGAATCCTTCTGATCCCAATCTGCTGATGAACGATGCGTTGAGGATTTTGTACCGTATCGATCTTTCTGCGGCTTCAAAAGCAGCTTTGAAGAAACAAATTTTACTAAGCAACCAGGACCAGGACTATTATTGGACAAATGCATGGAATGCCTATATCAGTAATCCCAACAATGCCAATTACCAGGTTGTATATACAAGATTGAGGGATCTGTATAAATATTTTATGAACCTGGCCGAATATCAATTGTGTTAATCTTAAACCAACTGAAATGAAACGCAGAGACTTTTTAAAATATACAGTTCCCGCAGCGGCAGCTACCACAGTTATTGGCAGCATTCCCATACGTACCATGGGAATGGAATCGCCATTGATACGGGCATTGATGGAATCACCCCCCGATGATACAGATCATGTGCTTGTGCTTGTGCAAATGAACGGCGGAAATGATGGCTTGAACATGGTGATCCCTATTGATTCCTATTCAAGTTACCAGGCAGCAAGAAGTAATGTAGCGATTCCCCAAAACAGAATATTATCGCTTTCGGGAAATTCAAAAACGGGATTGCATCCTTCCATGACAGGTATTCAGACCTTATTTAATGAAGGTAAAGCAGCTATTGTGCAGGCAGTAGGATATCCGCAACCCGATTTTTCACATTTCCGTGCCACAGATATCTGGATGAGTGCATCCGATTCAAACCAATATGTAAATAGCGGATGGATGGGCCGGTATCTTGATGATCAATTTCCCGGTTTTCCTAATGGTTACCCTAATCAATCAATGACTGATCCGCTCGGTATCCAGATCGGCTCGGTTACATCATTAACATTCCAGGGGCCACAGGTTAGCATGGGTATGAGTATATCTGATCCGGTAAATTTTTATAACCTGATAAATGGTATACAAGACCCTGCGCCAAATACACCTGCCGGTTTTGAATTAACATATGTAAGAACGGTAGCAAGACAATCGCAGCAATATGCTGACGTGATTAAAGCAGCTGCTTTAAGAGTTACTGCACAATCTGCTTATCCTGCTAATAATTCATTGGCCGACCAGTTAAAGATCGTTGCAAGACTGATTAAAGGTGGGTTAAGAACAAGAGTATATATGGTTAGCATCGGTGGATTTGATACACATTCCACACAGGTGAATCAAAACGATACAACAACCGGTGCTCATGCCACTTTGATGCAAAGAGTATCTGATGCCATCAAAGCATTTATGGACGATCTTAAGTTTTTAGGCGTTCAAAGAAGGGTTTATGGAATGACATTCTCCGAATTTGGAAGAAGAATAAAATCCAATTCAAGTTTGGGAACCGATCACGGTGCTGCGGCTCCTGTTATTTTATTTGGCGAATACGTTACCGGTGGCATAATGGGAAATAACCCCACCATACCCGGCAGTGTGAATGTGAATGATAATGTGCCTATGCAATACGATTTCCGAAGCATATATGCATCTATACTTTCAAAATGGTTCTGTGTGGATAATACAACTCTACAAACCGTGATGCTGAAAAATTTCCAAAACCTGCCAATTGTAAAAACCAATTCCTGTAATTCAATCATTCCTGACCTGGCAGAAAACCTGCTCATTAAAAACTATCCGAATCCTTTTACCGGATCAACAACGATCACCTTTAAAACCGAAGGCGGGCATACCTCTGTCATGATCATTGATACAATGGGTAGAATGATCGCTACCCTGGTAGACCAGGAATATACAGGACCGGGACAATACTCTGTGACATTTAATGCAGAAAGATTAGCAGCGGGAGTTTATTATGCAAGATTGCAGAATGGAGCAGTACAACAAGTACGGTCAATGCTGAAAGTAAAATAATTTTTTGATGTTGGATGATCAACCCGTTTTGCTTTATGGCAAAACGGGTTTTTTTTGTTGCAAGCTTTGTTGCAATTAATTAAAAACATAAGCTTTATTTTTGCACTGATGTTTTTTGGGAATAAATATCTTATTAAGGCAGTAGCATCACTTTTGCTTGTTTCATTGCTTTTGATCCATAGCCTTAAGCTTCTTCATTCACACCCAACTGTGCTCTCGTTAAATGATGTTCATAAACACAGTGCAGTTGTAAAAGATAATTCCCACTGTAGTATTTGCAGTTACCAATTGGCAAAAGATGCAGATGACAAGTTTTGTGCAGAAATTCAGGATGTTGGTACTGCGTTAACTAAATATGATCCTCAGCTTACAACTTCATATACTGTTTCTTTTCATCCTGCTTTTGAAAGCCGGGGCCCTCCTTGCTGTAGTTAATTCCTTCTCAAGCCATTGATCAAAGCACCGATCAGCGGGTTTACAAATTTTGGTAACTACATTTTCGATCAACTTTTAAAAACAGTAACATGTTCAGATCAGTTTTATATACCGCTTTCTTTTATTTTATATCGTTAGCATCCCCGGCACAAATAACATTTTCAGGAAAAATTACAGACGCAAAAACAGGTGAAGTTTTACCTGGTACCAGCATCCTGTTTCCTGACCTAAAGCTTGGCACATATGCAGATAATTCCGGGAAATTTCAATTTTCAAATATTCCTTCCGGGCATTTCTTGATAGAAGTTTCGCATACTGGTTATACAAGCATCATAGAGCATATTGATATTGATAAAAATCTGGAGAGAGATTTTGCATTACAACCATCTGTATTGGAAAACCAGGGGGTGATCGTTACCGGTGTTTCTAATGCAACAAACATTAAAAAGGCGCCCACACCCATTACAACATTACGCCGGGCAGAATTGCTTCAATCTTCATCAACGAATATTATTGACCTCTTGGCAAAGAAACCGGGTATATCACAACTCAGCACCGGCCCCGGTATTTCAAAACCAATTATTCGTGGACTTGGTTATAATCGTGTGCTTGTAATAAACGAAGGAGCCAGACAGGAAGGACAGCAGTGGGGCGATGAACATGGAATTGAAATTGATGAGTTAAGTGTGAACAGGGCCGAGATTTTAAAAGGGCCTGCATCACTTATGTATGGTAGTGATGCAATAGCCGGGGTAATTAACCTGGTTACAAATGTGCCGGTTTCTGAAGGAACGATCAGGGGCAACCTGCTTACAAATTTTCAAACCAACAATGATCTATTTGCTTTACATGGAAATGTAACCGGCAATATCAATGGGATCAATTGGAATATTTATGGTACTACAAGATCGGCGGGTAACTATAAAAATAAATATGATGGCAAAGTGTTGAATTCATCATTCAATGAAAAAAATTATGGCGGTTATATTGGTCTAAATAAAAAATGGGGATTCAGTCATCTTGTTTTTAGTTCATTTGATCAGAATGTTGGATTAGTAGAAGGAGAGAGGGATGATGCAACCGGCAGGTTCATCCTTAATGGTGGCACCGGGCTTGAGCGGATGGCTACCAATGAAGACCTGGGTAATAGAAAACCGTTGATCCCATATCAAAACATAAAGCATTACAAAATTGTAAGCGATAACAGCTTTCGTATGGGTAAGAGCAGGTTTAAACTGAATACAGGGTTTCAAAAAAACCAGCGAAAAGAATTTGCCGATCCTGTAAACGAAAATGAAGCGGAATTGTTTTTTGATATGAACACCGTTACCTATAATGCACAATTCGTTTTTCCTGAAGTAAAAGAATGGCATGTGACAATAGGCGCAAATGGAATGTACCAGCAGAGCAAGAATAAGGCTGAAGAAGTGTTGATACCTGAATACAATTTATTTGATGTGGGAGGGTTTGTTTATGTACAGCGATATTTCAAAAAGTTAACTCTTAGCGGAGGTGCCCGGTTTGATAACAGAACTATTGATTCAAAAGAACTTTATGAAGGTGCCGATCTGAAATTTGAACCTTTTGACCGTTCATTTTCTAATTTTTCAGGAAGCATCGGAGTAAGTTATGAACCTGCAGATTATCTGACTTTAAAGGCAAATATTGCCCGCGGTTTCCGGGCGCCGAATATTGCAGAGTTGGGTTCAAATGGAGTGCATGAGGGTACTTTCCGTTATGAATATGGTAATAAAGACCTGGATTCAGAAACCAGTTTGCAATTTGATGGCGGAATGGAAATAAACTACGAGCATTTTAATTTAGGCATCACCGGTTTTTACAATCGCATAAACAATTTTATATTTTACCGAAAGCTTGAATCGGTTTTTGGAGGCGATTCCATTGTAAACATAAATGGAGAAGATATTACTACTTTCCGTTTTGATCAGAACAACGCCGTATTATCCGGGCTTGAAATTCTTCTTGACATTCATCCGCATCCGTTGGATTGGCTGCATTTTGAGAATTCTGTTTCATTTGTAAGAGGACGATTTGAGGAAAAAGTTGGCGGTACAGATAATCTTCCTTTGATACCGGCTCCCAGATATACCGGAGAACTGGAAGCAAATTTTAAAAAAGCAGGAAAGTATATCAGGAATTTTTATATCCATGTTGGCATGGAGACAAATTTTAAACAGGACAAACCCTTTTTTGCTTTTGATACCGAAACCAATACGCCGGCGTATACCTTGCTGAATATGGGTGTAGGTACAGATATTATTAATAAAAACAGAAAAACAATTTTAACTGTGCATTTGGCTGGCAATAATCTTACTGATGCTGCTTATCAAAATCATTTAAGCAGGCTGAAGTATGCCGTAGAAAATTTAGCAACTGGAAGAATGGGAGTATTTAATATGGGAAGGAATTTTTCTTTGAAGGTTAATATACCGTTGGTGTTTAAAGAGAAGGAAGTTGAATAAATCCTGCAATCACTTTCTCTTTACTAATGATACTTAACCTCTATTCTATCACGGTTGCTTTCCGGAGGAATTCTTTTTTTTCTGTGATCAAGATAAAATGTGTGTAGAGGTTGTGGTATTCAATTTTCATATTTGAAGTTTATCAACATTATTAGCTTATTTCCCATTTAAATACAGTACATAAGTGCTCCCAGGATCAAGTGACTCCTTTAAAGAGTCACTTGGCCTTGGGAAAGTGCTTTTGGCACAACGCAGCAGCAGCCCAATAGTAGTAATCCAGATGGGTTTATAAGTATTTTACCCAGCTTAGAAAAGCTGTAATATTTTTAACCCATGGTACTGGATTTCACTACACCGGCATTATTATTTCCGGCTATCAGCCTGCTGTTACTGGCCTACACGAACAGGTTCCTGGCATTAGCCAACCTGGTAAGGCGTTTGCACGATGAATATAAAAAAGGGGAAAGAAGACCAGCATTGATCTATCAAATAAAAAGTTTGCGAAGAAGGCTTCATTTGGTTCGTTATATGCAGGGGTTGGGTGTGTTTAGTTTCGTGTGTTCAGTGTTTACGATGTATTGTATTTATAATGATTGGCCGGTGATGGCAGAATATATTTTTGCCATGGGCTTATTGAGCCTGTTGGTTTCGCTGGTCATTTCTTTGATCGAAATAACGCAAAGCACAAAGGCAATAGAAGTTGAGCTGAGCGATATTGAAGAGTTGTCATAAAGAAGACTGTTGCGGAAAGTCAAACATCTTTACTGATCTTTGGAAATGAAAAAAGAAAAAATAAATTATTATGAAAAAAATTTATTTGGCAGGGTTTATTGTATGGGCAAGCATCATCATACTTTCCTGTACTAAAGTAGGCACCGGCACTGAGGAGGAAAACGTTGATGCCATTGATCAGAATGATGCTATTTTTCCCGTGATCACCGTTTCAAAACCCACCGCTAACCAGGTATATAATAGTGGCGATTCAATAATTGCAGAAGGAAAAGTAACGGATGAAAAAAGGATGTACAAAGGGAAAGTGATCATTAAAAATGATGCAACAGGCACTATCGTTGCGGATAATTATTATGAAACACATTTTTTAGCAGCTATTAATTACCGGCTTGCTTATAAAGCTATAGTAACAGTACCCACAGATTTCAGTATCCTGGTTGAGTTCCAGGATCATGGACTTAATACGGCCACTGCTACAATAAAAGTAAAAGTAAATCCGTGAAGTGTGAATGTCTTTCAGTTTGCGGCATCATGACTGCTCAGCGCTTTTCCAGGATCCGTAACACCGAACTCCAGCTACCGCCGCTATGAACTTCATTCAGCCCGGCTGATCGTAAAATATTTTTTGCCTGGTTGCTTCTTGCGCCGGATTCACATACAATAACAACCGGTTTTTTCATTGATCGTATTCTTTCAATACTGGCGGAAATTCTGTCAACGGGAATATTAATGGAGCCGGGTACTTTTCCATTATCAAATTCATGCGGCGTTCTTACATCAATGATGACCGCCCCTTTTTGTAAAGCTTCTTTGACCTTATTTTTAAATAAACCAAACACAAATTCTGATTTGCCTGATCTGGTTGTTTACGCTGCTGTCAATTTTTTTCTTTCACCAATTTGCTGGCGCCACATGGCATAATACAATCCTTTTTCTTCAAGTAATTTTTCATGATTGCCGGTTTCCACAATATCCCCTTTTTCCAAAACATAGATCCTGTCTGCATGCATGATCGTTGATAGACGATGGGCTATTAAAATGGATATCTGTTCGCCTGATGCCGATACTTCCCTGATCGTTGTTGTTATTTCCTCTTCTGTCAATGAATCCAGGGATGAAGTGGCTTCATCAAAGATCAGCAATTTTGGTTTGCGTAATAAGGCTCTTGCAATGGAGAGTCGTTGTTTTTCACCACCGGATAGTTTCAAACCTCCTTCGCCGATCATAGTATCCAATCCTTTTTCGGCCCTTACCAAAAGATTTTGACAGGAAGCCTTATTCAATACGTCATAAAGATCTTCTTCAGGGGCCGCCGGATTTACAAATTGTAAATTTTCTTTGATAGTGCCTGAAAAAAGTTGCGTATCCTGCGTTACAAATCCGATTTGATTCCGCAGATCATCAAAATGGATATTATTCTCATCAATACCATTGTAAAGTATCTTTCCGGTTTCCGGGCGGTAAAGTCCAACCAATAATTTCATCAATGTGGTTTTACCCGAACCGGATGGGCCGACAAAGGCAATGGTTTCACCGGTTTTTACTTTAAAGCTGATATCGTTGATGGCATGTTGTGATGCTGTATGATGTTTGAAACCAACATTAGAAAATTCTAATTCTTCAATAGTTCCCAACTGTTTTGGATTGACAGGTTGGGGTTCGGGAGCTTTTTTCATCAGGTTGCCAAAATTTTCCAGTGAGGCCTGTGCTTCACGATAGGAGAGAATGATATTTCCAATTTCCTGTAATGGCCCAAAAACAAAAAATGAAAATATCTGCATGGTAACAAGCTGGCCGGCATCCATTCTGCCGCCATAAATAAGATACATAAGCATAAACAGAATGACCTGCCTTAATGTGTTTACAAAAGTTCCTTGTACAAAGCTGATGCTGCGTATCCTTTTTACTTTGGTTAGTTCAAGACCCAGTATTTTAAAAGTATTTTTGTTCAAACGACTTACTTCCTGTTGCGTCAAGCCAAGACTTTTTACCAATTCAATATTCCTTAATGATTCCGTAGTAGCTCCGGCTAATGCCGTGGTTTGGCCTACTATATTTTTCTGGATGATCTTTACTTTTTTACTTAAAAGATTTGAAATGATAGTAAGTAAAAAGATGCCGCCAAAGTAGATCAAGGGTAAGCTCCAGTGAATGGCGGTAGCATATGCCGCAACAAAAACGATACCCACAATAACAGGAAAAAGAATATTGATAAAAGCCGAAACGAATTTTTCCGTATCGATCCTTACTTTTTGCAATACACTCAGCGTTTCGCCGCTTCTTGCATCTTCAAATTCCTGGTAAGGCAGTTTCATGGCATGTTGCAGACCTTGTGTAAAAACAGTTGCCCCGAATTTTTGAGTGATCAGGTTCAGAAAATAATCCTGGAAAGCTTTTGCAATACGGCTGATCATGGCAACACTGATGGATGCAAGTAACAACCACACCACTCCATACAATTTTTCCGTATTGCCTGTTTTTGTAGTATGAGTTTTTTGCAGGAAAAGAAATTCGTTCCAGGTTGGAGCAGCCGGATCTTTAAACAAGCTTTGATGATAATTAGCCAGGTTTATCAGCCGGCCGAAAATGATAGGATCAACAAGTGAAAATCCAATATTGACTGCTGCCAAAAAAAGCACTAGAATAACAAGCCATTTATAAGGCTTTAAATATTGAACAAGTATTTTCATTGGAGTATTTTCGAAATTAGTCAGCGAATATACGAATCTCTGCCTGAGCCATCGGGAAGGTTATCATGCAAAAATGCAGGCGGATAAACGATATACCCATTAATCAGGTTATTGGTAACAGCATGGGCCAGCAGGTTATCGGCAATATATTGAATGGGGGTTTGCATTTGTATTAATTTCTCTGCTGCGCTTTTTGTAATCCCATAAGCATGGGCATAATCATGAAAGCCTGCTTTTCTTAAATGAATGGAATAAGGCCTCGCAAAAAGATTTTTGATGATGGTATGATCCCATTTCAGCAAACCAAAGCTGTGCTGCAGATGATAATTTGCTTTTTTTAAAAAAACATCAAGACCCCGTTTCCCATTTTTACCCCAGCCCCACATCAGCAATTCACAATCGGCAGGTATTTCCTGGAGTATCTCATTTGTTTTTTTTAAGACCTCATAGTCAGGAACGGCATCGTCTTCAAATATCAAAACACGGGAATAATTATTTTTTATCACCTCTTCATAGATCATTTTATGACTCCATGAACAGGCAATTTCACCGGGCATCATGGCTTTTGAATAACGATGATGCTTTTTAGTGAGCTCTTCATTATAAATATTTTTTTCGACCAACTCTTTTATTGAAAGTTCATTTTTATCTGCGCCAAAAAAGAAAGTAAAATCCAAACCAGCAAAGCGTTCTTTAAAACGTTCTCTCCGGTCTTCTGCAGCCTTCACCGATATCACGTAGACTTTATCGTAATAACTATTTAAAAGCTTCAAATGATTTTTCATCATGAATTAATTTGA
>FKKE01008929.1_pt1 | contig 11318 bp, 11 predicted proteins | sample 1106331 | NCBI WGS metagenome assembly FKKE01 (sample SAMEA3931202, study PRJEB13176) | freshwater metagenome | biome: Drinking water system; feature: drinking water; material: freshwater | place: China | collected 2013-02-06 | reverse complement strand
AGGCGGCCGAGCGGGCCATCGCCGGCCGGAACCAGGACGTTCCCTTCCCCTCCTGGGACTCGCTCCGGGCCGAAGCCCGCGAAGAGCCGCCCGCGGTAATCCTTACCGTAAGCGATGACCAGGGCAACGTGATTCGCCGGCTCACCGGGCCGACCGGGACCGGGTTCCAGCGGCTGAGCTGGGATTTCCGCTACCCCGCTCCTAACCCGGTAACCAGTCTGGCCGCGCCCGCTGCCGGGGACGAGGACGATGACGGTCCCGGTTTCGGCCCCCGGGGACCCATGGTGCCGCCGGGCAGCTACACCGTGTCATTGACCATCCGGGAGGGAGCGAGAGAGGAAACCGTGGGAACCCAGCGCTTCAGCGTGGTTCCGCTGGGTTCCGCGCCGGCCGCCGGAGACCGGGCCGCCATCGCCGAATTCAATCGGCAGACCGCCCGGCTGCAGCGGGCCGCGCTGGGGACCAGCTCCACCCTCTCGGAGGCGGAAAACCGGCTGAACCTGCTCCGCCGCGCCATCGAGAACACTCCGGGAGCCCCCGCTACCCTGAGCGGGCGGGCCCGGGCCCTGGTGGAACGGCTCCGCGACCTCCGGGTCGAGCTGAGCGGCGACGACGTGCTGAGTTCGCGGCAGGAGCCGGTACCGCCCACCCTGCTCAACCGGGTCCAGCGGGTGGTGGGAAACACCTGGTCAACCACCCAGGCGCCTACCGCCACCCATCGGAGGAACTACGAGATCGCCTCGCAGCAGCTGGCCGAGTTCCTGCCCCGGCTCAACGCGGCCCTGGGGGAGATCCGGCAGCTCGAGATCGACGCGGAGCGGGCCGGGACGCCGTGGACGCCCGGGCGGGTTCCCGAATGGCGGCCTTGATCCAGTCGAACCGCCTCAGTTTGATGGGTCCCGCGGGTTAACCGAATCAGGCCTCGGCGCAGGGCGGTCATCCGAACGAGCCCCCGCCGCGAGCCAGGCCCGGAAGGCCGGGGAGTCCCGGGCCAGCCGCCATTCCTCCAGCAGGGCCCGGGCCGTGGCGAGCCGGGCTCCCCGGCCGGCTGCGGGTGCGGCGTCATCCGCTCCCGCATCACTCCAATCCAGCAGCCATTCTTCCAGACGGTCCGGCTCGGGGTCACCGGTAACCACCGCCACCAGGGCTGATCGTTTGAGCTCGATCCCGATCGAGTCCGCCGAAGTATCGCGCTTCCTTTTGCGCCGCCGGCCCTCGGTGGCCTCGAGACTCAGAAGCAGCTGCCGGCATACCCACGACGGACGCAGCTCGGGGAGTCCCTCCACCGGTCAAACCAGCCGGAGCCGGACCTGGAGCGGAAACCCCAGTCCGGGCGGACGGCGGTAGCCGGCCTCCTCGGCGGCCAGGTCAAGCGCGACCGTTTCCAGGTCGGTCACCAGGATTTCGCCCAGGGACAGCGGCAGCAGGGTGGTGGCACTCTTGAGGTATCCCTGGCAGGTCGAGCATCCGTCCAGCCTGAAACGGGGCAAAGCATCCGACCCCAGGGTAGCGAGCTTCCGGTGATCCCGTTCGCCGCAGAAGGAGCAGCGGAGGAGCTCGTACTCCCACTCTCCCCCACACCGCCCGCACCGAAGCATGCGGTGCTGTTCCAGGCCACGAACTTCCGCCAGCGCCGGCCAGGCACCGCAGCCGGGGCACCATCCTGAGGCCGGGCTCGGCACCCGGATCCCGGTTCGGATGACCGCCGCTTCCAGCAGGGGAATTGTGGCGTAGCGCGCCGCCACCGAGGCGGGTCCGTTCCCGGGAGCCGCTTCGGACACCGCCTCGCAAAGCGCCTCGGTCAGCCGGTCCGCCGGAACTCCCCCGAGTTCCGGCCATTCCCGGAGGGCCGTTTCGATCGCGCTTCGATCCACTTGGAGCTCCGCCCCCTCGAGGGCCGGAGTTCCGCTCTCCGTCGCCCCGCGGCCCGGCTGCACTCCGACCTCGACCAGCGCAGCGTCACCCCAGCCCGGAGCCACACCGCTCACCGCCAGGCGAACCAGGCCAGCCAGAGAAGCCCATTCGGGGTGGGCCTCCTCCAGCCGGCTCAGTCGCCCGTTGAGCTGGTTCCGAATCGAGGTGGCGGTCCCTGGCATGGCACTGGAAGAGTGACGCAGCGGGTTCCGTAGTAGGGAAGCGCTCCGTCATGGAATTCGATCGGGGAACCGCGATTCCCCAGGTCGGCGCCGGGACCGCCGCCCCGCTCCCGCGCCGCTTCGGGACTGGTGCAGGAAGCCAGCAGAAAGGCGAGCCCGATCAGCGGTAACCCCGGCGCGAGGCGGTGCCCCTTCATCCTCCCGCTACTCCGCTTCCCACCGCGTGGATCGATTCGGAGGTGGTAAGAATCACGAGGCGGAGCAGGAAGCTGCCCGCAATGACCAGTACCAGTGCCATCCGGGTGGGCGGTTCGCCTGCCCGGCCCCGTCCCAGAAGACCGAGAGGAACCAGGATTCCGGCCCCGACGACCCCGAGCGCCAGCACTGCCCCGCCCAGGCCCAGCCAGACCCGGACAACTGGTCCGAGCGAAACCAGGAACACCGCCAGGGCAATCAGCTCGAGCAGAAGCATTGGCCGGTCCACCCGGTGCATCCGGTCCAGGGTAGTGGAGGACGCGTGATTCCGACCGGCGAGAGCCAGGAATGCCAGCGCCGCCGAGAGCCCGGAAAAAAGGAATAGCGGCCCGAGCCACAACGAATCGGCCCAGACCGGCCGGTTGGTCACCGCGAGGAGCACCCCGGTGTATCCGGCCAGAAACAGTCCGGCCGGTATGGCCAACAGGGCGGTCAGGATTCCCGGAACGCCGCGGGCCATGGCCCCGAAGCGGCTCCAGCGGGCGCGTACCTCTCCCAGCGCCCCTAGCCCGCCCAGCCCGGCCACCGCACTGAACGCCAGCAGGCCCCAGGCCCCCACCGAAATCGGGCTCCAGGCCTTCATGATGGGCAGCCCGGTTTCCGACTGGATCAGCATGTGCCAGAACCGGAGCGGCCGGGTCAGGTCGATAGTGAGCAGCGCTCCGCTGATCACCGCGCCGATCAGCGCCACCCAGTAACCCATCCGGACTACCGGCCGGTCCTCCGCCTGGCCCACCAGATGGAGCAGCCCGGCCAGAACCAGGCTGCCTCCCGCGATCCCGCCCACGAAGAAATAGAGCACCACCCAGCCGCCCCAGTGCGGCGAGGCGGTGAAGAAAGTGTCGCTCACTGGGGGTCCCCTCCCCCGGGGCTTTGCTCCCGGGCCGCCACCTCCCGGACCCGCCGCCTCCGGAGCCCCAGCCCGGCCAGCACCGCGGCGATGGCCGCCGCAGCCATGGTGAGCAGAGCGCTGGCCCGGAGGTTACGGGTGGGCATCCGCGGATTGCGGGGCAGCCCGTACACCTCGGGCTCATCCACCAGGAGGTAGAAGGAGTTGAGCCCGCCCAGGAACGCCTCGTCCGCGCCGTAGAGCCGGGCCCGGCTTTCGCCCTGGCCCTGGAGCTGGGCCACCCGGGCCTGGGCCCGCTCTTTCAGCTCGGCGATGGGCCCGAACTGGATCGACTGGGTCGGACAGGCCTGGGCACAGGCCGGCACCAGGCCGGCCTGGAGCCGGTCGTAGCAAAGAGTGCACTTCTGGGCGGTGTTACTGGCCGGGTTGATGTCGATCACCCCGAACGGGCACGCGGCAATGCACACCCGGCAGCCGTTGCAGACGTCGGACTGGATCACCACCGTGTCGAACTCGGTCCGGATGATCGCGCCGGTGGGGCACACCTCCAGACAGGGGGCCTGGACGCAGTGCTTGCAGACATCGCTCATCATGAGCCAGCGCCCGCCCGACCGGTCCTCGGCAAATTGCTCGATGAATTTCACGTGGCGCCAGTGGATCCCGTCCAGCTTCAGGGTGTTGTCGTAGCTCAGCCCCGACATGGCCGGCGCGCCTCCGTTGGCCGCGGGGAGCTGATTCCAGGCCTTGCAGGCCACTTCGCACGCCTTGCATCCGATGCATACCGTGGTGTCGGTGTAGAAGCCCATCGGCTCGGCGGCGAATCCGGTCTGGCCCTGGGCGGGGGAGGCAGTCACGCAGCTAACGCTCCGGTTCGACGTTGCACACGAAGGCCTTGCCTTCGTGGATGCTCACGTTGGGATCGCCCACCAGAGCGGTCAGCTCGTTCACCACCGCTCCGGTAACCACTCCTTCCCAGCCCCAGTGCCACGGCATTCCCACCTGATGGACTATTCGGTCGGCGATCCGGAGCGGCCGGAGCCGCCGGGTCACCAGCGCCTTGGCCCGGATCGAAGACCGGGGTGTGGTGATCTGGACCCACCCGGTGTTGCGAATGCCCTTCTCCTCCGCCAGCTCGGGAGACAGCTCCACGAACAGCTCGGGCATGAGCTCGGAAAGCCAGGGGTTCCACCGGCTCATGGCCCCGGCCAGGTAGTGCTCGGTAAGCCGGTAGGTGGTCAGAACGTAGGGGAACCGGGGATCGGCCACTGAGGCCAGCGGGTTGTCGTCCCGGCGCCAGAGCTTGTAGACCGGCGAGCTCTGCTGCGGATACAGCGGGTTATTCACCGGTGACTCGGCCGGCTCGTAGTGGGTGGGAAGCGGCCCGTCTGCCAGCCCCTGGGGATTGAACAGCCAGCCCACTCCGTCCGGCTTCATGATGAAGGGATCCCGGCCCGAGAGCGCATCGAGCCCGATTCCGCCCGGCTGCGCCGGTGCGGTGGGGGCCTTGGTCGGGGAGAAATCCGGAGTATCCAGTCCGGCCCATCTGGTTCCATCCCACCAGACCCAGCGCTTTGCCTCGCTCCAGGGCCGGCCTTCCAGATCGGCCGAAGCCCGGTTGTAGAGCACCCGACGATTGGCCGGCCAGGCCCAGCCCCAGTTGAGATGAGCTCCGGGAGCATCGGGAGGATCGGGTTCCTTCCGCTGGGCCAGGTTCCGCCCCGGCGCGGGGAAGACCCCGCAATAGATCCAGGACGCGCAGGTGGTGGAGCCGTCGTCCTTCAATTCGCCGAACCCGCCGAGGTGCGCCCCGGGGTTGCCGGTCTGGAAACCGTTGATCTCCCGCAGCACCTTTTCGGTGTCGGGCTCGCCGTCCCCCGGACCGGCATCGGGCTGGAAGTCCCACACCAGATTCCGGATCCCCTGGTCCCGGGGCAGCTCGCTGCCGGAGTAGAGCCGCTTGAGGCGGAGTCCGAGCTGCCAGGTGAACCAGGGATCGGAGCGGCAGTCGCCCGGAGGCTCGGCCGCCTTGAAGTGCCACTGGAGCATCCGCTGGGTGTTGGTAAAACTCCCCTCGGTCTCCGCCACCTGGGCCGAGGGAAAGAAGAAGACTTCGGTCGGGATATCAGCCGGGTTAACCTCGCCCCGCTCCACCTCCGGGGCGCGGTACCAGTAGGTCGCGGTCTCGGTGAGGAAATTGTCCTTCACCACCAGCCAGTCGAGCTGCCGGAGCCCCTTGCGTTCCAGGCTGGCGTTGAGCGAGGTGGCGGGATTCTGGCCGACGCACAGCATCCCCTTGACCCGCCCTTCGGCCATCGCCACGAACATCGGCATGTGGGAATGGTCGCCCGCGGTCTTGGGGTGCCAGTCCCAGCCGAAGTCGTTCTCCGCCCGGGCGGCGTCGCCGTACATCGATTTGAGATAGGAAACCAGGAACTTGGGCATGTTGGCCCAGTAGCCGGTGGGCTGGGCCTCGGCGGCCAGGTAATCGCGCAGGGTATCGTGCTTCACCAGGGCCGAAGGTGCCGGCAGGTAGCCGTGGATACTGTGGTAAAGCGTGGGAATGTCGGTGGAGCCCTGGATCGACGCGTGGCCCCGCAGCGCCAGGATTCCGCCTCCCGGCCTTCCGATGTTGCCCAGCAGAAGCTGCAGCAGGGCGCAGCACCCGATCATCTGGGGCCCGTAGGTGTGCTGGGTCCAGCCCACGGCGTAGGCCCATGCGGTGGTCCGGTCGGGACCCGAGTTGGCCAGGATCGTCTCGGCGACCTGGACGAAAGTGTCGCGGGGACAGCCGGTAACCCGCTCCACCATTTCCGGGGTGTACCGGCTGAAGTGCCGCTTCACGATCTGAAACACCGTGCGGGGGTGCTCCAAAGTCTCGTCCCGGGGCACCGGGGGCTGCCGCAGCGACCGGATGATTTCCTCGAAGGAGCGCCGGTCCGCTGCGCCCGGGGTGGAGCGGTCTCCTCCGGCTTCGGGGGCCGCCCCCCGGGGTTCCGGGGCCACCCGGGTCTGCCGGGCGTACTGCCAGGTATCCCTCTGGTAGGTGCCGAGGAACCCGTTGTAGGGCCACTCCCGGACCCCGCCGGTGTACTGCATCAGCCCGGAAAACACTCCCTCCAGGTCTTCCGGACCGCGATAGTCCTCCCGAACCAGGCTGGCCGCGTTGGTGTAGTGGGTGACGTACTGCCGGAAGAACGGTTCCCGGTTCCAGCGCTCGCTCTCCAGCACGTAGCGGATCAACCCGCCCAGGAAAGCGATGTCGGTCCCGGCCCGGACCGGGGCGTAGAGGTCGGCCATCGCGCTGGTTCGGGTGAACCGGGGATCCACGTGGATGAGCCGGGCCCCCCGCAGCTTGGCTCGCATGGGCCAGCGGAACGCCACCGGGTGGCACTCCGCCATGTTGGACCCCTCGATCACCACGCAGTCGGACAGCTCCAGGTTCCGGGGGAACGTGGTGGCGGCGCCGCGACCGAGCCGGGTCCCCAGACCGGGGACGCTGGAGCTATGTCATATCCGGGCCTGGTTCTCGATCGCAACCACCCCTAACCCGCGCATCAGCTTCTGTTGCAGGTGGTTCCACTCGTTGTCCAGAGTGGCGCCCCCCAGCGAGAAGATCGCGGTAGTGTGGTTCACCACCTTGCCGTTCTCCAGCCGCTCCACGAAGCTGGCGTCCCGGGTCTGCCGCACCAGCTCGGCCACCCGGTCCATCGCCCATTCCAGCTCCACCTCTTCCCAGCGGCTGGCTCCCGGTTTCCGGTGGAGCACCCGGGTGGCCCGATTGGGGTTCTGGTGGAGCTGATAGATCGCGGCCCCCTTGGGGCACAGGGTTCCCTCATTGTGGGGGCTGCGGGGATCTCCCTCGATGTTGATGATTTCCCCGTTGATGGTGTGGACCAGAGTGGCGCAGCCCACCGAGCAGTAGGGGCAGACGCTGGGGGTGGTCCGGGCATTCCGGATCCGGAGCTCCTGGGCCCGGGCCCGCGCCGGGGCGAGGTTGGCCCCCAGGCCGATCAGGGAGCCGAGCGCGCCGGTGGTGAGAGAGGTCTTGAGGAAAGCGCGGCGAGAGGGACCGGAGGACATTTCCGAGCTCCGCAGGGTCGAGCTGCAGAAGATAGACGTTTCCGGGCCGGTCCGCCTGACCCTCCTTCAACGCCTCGCCCTCCCCCCCCCTGCCTGGATCGGTTCTGCCTGTGGCCGGATAGGATCGAGAGGCCGGTTTCCGCGGTTACTGCCGTCTGACGGTCACCCCGCCGTTGGTGGTGATCAGCCGGATGGTCGGCCCGCCCCGGCCCAGGTCGGTGGTGATCCGGCGCCCGATCCGTCCCTGCACCATCACCGGAAAGTCGATCTCGACGCCACCGTTGACAGTCTCGGTTTCCAGCCGGGCCGAATAGGCCTCCGGGACGCTGAGGCGGACTCCCCCGTTCGTTGTGGTGGCGTCGAGTCCCCGGCCCCGCCAGCCATCCCCCGCCAGCGAAACGGTAAGGCCGCCATTGGTGGTGCGGGCCGTCACGTCGCCGTTTACCGCGTCGAGCCGGATTCCGCCGTTCAGGGTTTCCATCCGCAACGCGCCGGTAACCCCGGCCACCGCGATCCCGCCATTGTGGGCGGTGAGGTTGAGGTCGGAGCTGGCGGGAACCCGGACCTCGAAAGTCACTGACCACCATTCGTTTCTTCGGGAGTCCGGCCCGCTGGCGGTGATCCGGGCTCCTTCCACCCGGAGCGCCACGTCTTCCAGCACCGCCTCGGCGCGGGAGCGGGTCCGGGCGTGCGACTCGATCAGGGCCCGTACCAGGATGTCGCGGCGGTTCTCTCCCACCACCCGGATTCCGCCGTTCATCCGGGAGTCCACCTCGAGGCGGCCGGCCGGGACCGGAATGGTGCGTTCGACCAGGTTGCAGGCCCGTTCCCGGTCGCTGGACCAGGTGCGGGGGCGGGAACAGGAAAGCTCCCGGTCCCGTTCCTGGTCCTGAGCCACCAGGGGCCCGGTAGCGAGGATCATCAGGAAAGGAAGCAGGGAGATGGACGGCAGGCGGCTGGGCATCGGTCAATCCCGGTTTGGGACACTTAATAGACTCGGCAACCGGGCTAACGGTTGCAAACCAGCCCGTTCAGGCCTCGCTGATCGCTTCGATCGGGTCGAGCCGCGAGGCCCGCCGGGCGGGATACCACCCGAACACCAGGCCGGCCAGCAGGGAAAACCCGATCGCGAGCCCCACCGCGGGAATGTTCACCGGAATGGTGAAATCCTTTCCGAAGCTGGCCCCGATCAGCTTGGTCACCACGATGAGGCCGATCCCGCCCCCGACGCCGAGAATGGCGCCCAGGCCGGCCAGGGTGAGCGACTCGGCCAGGAAGAGCCGGAGTATGTCCGGGTCGTCGGCCCCCAGGGCCTTGCGGATGCCGATCTCCCGGACCCGCTCCCGCACCGAAATGAGCAGCACGCTGAAGAGGCCTAACCCGCCAACCCCCAGCGTGATTCCCGCGATCGCGAACATCACCGTGTTCCACCCGCCCAGGATGTCGTCCGCCATCCGGAGGTCCGACTGCACGTCGGCGGCGTCGTTCTCGATCTCGAAATCGGTGACCCCCCCATGCCGGCCCCGCAGCATGGTCTCGGCCGCCCGGATCGCCGGACCCACCCCGGCCTCGGTCTCGGCGGTGATCACCACCCCGTCCACCCGGCCCGGCTCCCGGAGATAGCGGCTCACCCAGGTGTAGGGCACGTAGATCCGCCGGGCGGTGAAGCTGAAATCGGCCGGCACAAAGGTGAGCTGCACCGGGGCCACCACTCCCACCACGGTGAACCGGGTCCCGTTGAGAGTGATGGGCTGCCCCACCGGGGGAACCGTCCCGAAAAGATCGGCCAGCAGCTCGGAGCCCACCACCGCCACCCGGGCGTGATTCCGGATGTCGAGGGGGCGGAGACTCCGCCCCGCCACGATGTCGTATTTCCGCATCTCGGTGTAACCGGCATCCACCCCGGCAATGGGCACTTCCCGGCGGCCCCGGGGGCCTTGCACCAACATCCGCTCGAACGAATTGAGTCCCTGGACCCGCTCCACCCCGGGCAGGTCCTCGAGGGCCGCTACATCGGCCAGCCGGAGCCCGGTGTACTGCCGGTCGGCGGCGGTTTTCATGTCGTCGGTAGGAGGCCGGTTCCAGGGGGTAAAGCTCCGGGGCAGGCCCATGTTGCGGAGGTCCACGTAGGCCATCTCCTTGAGCCCGCCGGCCAGGGAAACCATGGCAACTATGGACGCGGAGCCGAATACGATGCCCGAGAGGGTCAGCAGGGAGCGGAGCTTGTGGCCCCGCACTTCCCGGAGCGCGTCGCCCACCAGCTCGAGCCACTCGGGCAGCGGGTTACGCACGGAGTGCCTCCACCGGGGGGATCCGGGCTGCCCGCCAGGCCGGATACAGCCCGGCCACGAAACCGACCAGAAGTGAAGTGCCGAGTCCTAACCCGGCAATCTGCGGGGTCACCGCGGCGGGGAGCCGCATTACCGCCGCCACCAGCCCGGTGAGCCCCGCCCCCAGCCCGAGTCCCATCACCCCGCCCGCTAGGGTGATCACCAGAACCTCGGCCAGAAGCTGGAGAAAGATGGAGCCCGCGGTGGCCCCGATCGCCATCAGAGTGCCCAGCTCCCGGATCCGCTCCACCACCGAGGCCAGCAGGATGTTGGCGATGACTATCCCCCCGGTGAACAGCGACACCACTCCCACCACCAGGAAGATGTAGTTGAACATCGTCAGGAACTGGGTCCCGTCGCCGCTCCCCCGCGCCCCCGAGGGGGCAATATCGAAGTCCTCCACCCCGTGCCGCGCGAACAGGAGGCTCCGGATTTCCTGTTCGGCCAGCGCGGGACCTGCCTGGGCATCCGACTTGACCGTGAGAAAACCGAGCTGGTCGTTCTCGGCATATTGGGAGATTGCGGTGGTGATCGGGATGTAGGCCCGGCGGTTCCGGTATTCCAGAGCATTGCCTTCCCAGGCGGCGAAATAGAACTCCTCCCGCTCCAGCACCCCCACCACCCGGTAGGTCTTGCCCCCGATCAGGATCGGGCGGTCCAGCGCCGCGGCCGGCCGCTCGAACAGGGAATCGGCAAACTTCCAGCCCAGCACCACCACCCGGGACTGAAGCTCCACGTCGAGGTCGCTCAGGTAGCGACCTACCATCGGCTCGATGTCGTTGACGATGGCGTAGTCGGGAACCGTGCCGATCACTTCCCCGCTGAAGCCCCGGCTGCCGGCCTGGTAGCGGAGCTGGCGGGACCAGCCGGGACTCACCGCGCTCAGAGTAGTGTTGCGGTCGCGGAGGAACCGGGCGTCGGCATAGGTAAGCCGCTTCGAGGCAAGGTCGCGGGGGCCGGGGTCGGGCGGCAGCGGCCGGTCGCGGACGATGATGGTTCCCACCCCGCCCACTTCGTCCAGGTACTTCTGGGTGTTCCTGGCCTGACCGCCAAAAAGGGAAAGCACCGCCACGATGCTGGCGGTCCCCAGAATGAGGCCCAGGAGCGAGAGCAGCGTCTGTCCCAGCCGGAGCCGCGCCTCGGCCAGCCCGGAGATCAGGGAGTCGAGGATCCCCACTAGGCCACCACCACTCCGTCGCTCACTTCGATCACCCGCTCGGCCCGGGACGCGACATTGGGATCGTGGGTCACCAGGATCACCGTGTGGCCGGCCCGGTGCAGCTCCCCGAAGGTCTCCAGCACTTCGGCTCCCGAGCCAGAATCGAGGTTCCCGGTAGGCTCGTCGGCAAGGAGGATGGCGGGCTCTCCCACCAGCGCCCGGGCAATCGCCACCCGCTGCCGCTGGCCGCCCGACAGCTCGTCGGGCTTGTGGCCCAGCCGGTCGGAGAGCCCCAGCCGCTCCAGCACCTTCCGGGCCCGGGCCCGGCGCTCTTTCTTGGGAATCCCGCCCCGGTACTTGAGCGGCAGCGCCACGTTCTCGTCCACCGTGAGCCGGGGCATCAGGTTGAAGGTCTGGAACACGAAACCCACTTTTTCGTTCCGCACCCGGGCCAGATCGCGCCCGGAGAGCCGGCTTACATCGTTGCCGGCGAGGACGTATTCGCCCGCGGTGGGCCGGTCCAGGCAACCCAGGATGTGCATCAGGGT
>FKKE01002071.1_pt1 | contig 11319 bp, 12 predicted proteins | sample 1106331 | NCBI WGS metagenome assembly FKKE01 (sample SAMEA3931202, study PRJEB13176) | freshwater metagenome | biome: Drinking water system; feature: drinking water; material: freshwater | place: China | collected 2013-02-06 | reverse complement strand
TTTGTAAATTGCGCGAGATGGTATCTGGGATTTTTGCGGTGAGTTCGCTTCCCTCTCCCGCATCGCAGAGCTTCGGGACAGCAATCGGAAAACCAGCCTGCGGGCCAGTGATATGGATTTCTGGCTGGGCGAAAGCAGTGTCTCCTGCAAACAGTGAGACGACGAACACGATTATGGCAAGCAAAATCTCAATCACACTCTCTCTCCATCTCTCATTCGTGTGAGTCGAACTGAATCGTAAACTCACTAAACTCTTCATAGAGCCCCTCTGGTGGTACCGGCAGCGGCGAAGCCTTGTACACCGCTCGAACTGCCGACTCATCAAATCCAGAATCCCCCGACGAACCCATTATTCTCGCATCGCGGACAGCTCCATCCGGAAGCATCGTCACCGAAACATGTACCTGGAGCCGCGTTGCTCCGGGAAGCCAGTGCCAACCACCCTTAATGTATTGTCTCAGTTGATTGAGATAGGCAATATACTCAATGCTTCTCACCGTGCCACCGCCCATTCCTTTGCCACCGAGGCGAGCTGCGCCGAAGCCAGTGCCACCGGCATCGGCCGATTCACCCTGATAGCGGGTTTTTGCTTTCTTCACCGCATCCTGAAGCCGCTTATTTCGGGCACGCCGTTCCTGTTCGCTTTTTGCCTTTTCTTCCTGCTGCTTTTTCGCTTGCTCCTCTCGCTCGCGCTTCGCTTTCTCGGCTTCGGCCCGCTTCTTCTCAGCTTCAGCCTTCTTTGCCTCCTCGGCCAAAAGTCGTTCTTTCTCCTTTTTTGATTTCTCGGGATCTTCGACTACAGAAGGGTTGGTAATTTCTTTCTTCTCTTCGGGCTCTTTCTTCGCGGTATCTTCGGCGTTTGGTTCAGCTGTTTCCTCTGGCGTGTGTGGGAGCACTCGCTTCTTCTGTTCGGTTTTCTCTGGTACCTGGGAGTGACCTCCGAGAACTTCGCCTCCCTCAAGTGTCACGGTGAACACCTGACTCGGCTTGAGCGCCGCTGCGCTCTGACGTTCAAGGACCACAATCAAAATGACAGCAGAAAGCAAATGGGCAATGAGTGAGACTAGAAAGCCGACGCTGTAGGCAACTCGTTCTTTCTTATTCATTTCTGATCCCATGTCATTTCGAGGGAGCGAAGCGACCGCGGCAATCTCATACCGAGGGGTTCGCAACTACCTCAATGCTTGAGATTGCTTCGGCAACGCTTGCAATGACAGTGAACGGTTATCATCGCTCAGATAGATTGTTTTAGTTCGGCTCGGTAATTAACCCAACCTTCGTAATTCCTGACCGCCGAATACTTCCCATCACCGCGATCACTGCGCCGTAGCTTACTCGTCGGTCCGCACGGATATAGACGCTCTTATCCCGCCGTTCGTTCAAAACGCCCTTCAACCGTTCACCGAGGTCGGCTACGGGCACCTCGTTCCCATGCCCGAGGAACGCTCTCCCACTCTGGTCAATTGAAACCACGAGCTGTTCACCTTCTCCCTCGAGCGGAGCAATAGTTTCCTTCGGCAGCTCAAGGTCAACCCCCTGTTGGAGAATGGGCGCTGCGACCATAAATATAATAAGCAACACTAACATCACGTCGACAAGAGGCGTGACGTTAATCTGCGAGATTACGCCGCTATCTGTCGTGTAATCATCAAATGCCATCTTCGAACAGCCGCCCTGAACCGATTACGTGAGGAAGTGTCGGCGAGCAATATTTAAGAACTCAGCCGAGAACATATCCATGTTTCGCGCAAGCACTCGAACCTGTTGCATGAAATAATTAAAAGCGATCGCCGCTGGGATCGCTGCCGCAAGGCCTATCGCAGTAGCGACAAGCGCCTCTGAAATTCCAGGCGCGACCGCTTGAATTGAAGAACTCTTCACATAGGCGAGCGCGCGGAATGCGTCCATAATACCCCAAACCGTTCCAAACAGGCCGATAAACGGTGCGGCTGAAGCGGTAGTCGCAAGGAAGTTCGTCCCATGTTCGAGCCGATTCAGCTCCTCTGTCTTTGCGCGCTTCAGGGCCCGATCAATCGTCTCAATGTCGCCCACGTCTTCGCTCTCCTTCGTGCCTCGTGCGCGAACAGTTTGCGTGAGTTCGCGGTAACCGGACATGAACACTGCGGCGACCGGGCTGTGTTGGAGCTTTTGACTCACCTCGTGAATCTGGGCGAGATTTCTGCTCCCCCAGAAAACATTGAAGAACTTTCCGGATTGTTTTTTTGCGCGCCCCAGTTGAATCCACTTGGTGAGGACAATTCCCCAGGTAATGATTGACATGAGGAGGAGGAGTGCAAGCACCCCCTTTACTACCGGACCAGCGGTGAGGACGAGATCAATGACCGAGCTCTGATGTCCCAAGGTTGGAACAGGAGCCTGTGGAACCGATGTTGCGGGCATCGTTTCTTCAACGACCGACTGGAGCTGCAAGAGGAAGGGAAGTTGCATGGGGTTAGTGTGTATCCAAAATAATCAAGCGTTTTCTGGACTAAATTTGTCCATAATTTCAATCATTATACAGAGTATGTTAAATTGCGCGAGGTTAAAAAGATTCCTTGAGCGAGAGTAATAAAATGACCATACGCTACGCGATTAATGGCTTCGGGAGAATTGGACGGAATACATTCCGCGCTGCATCAAAGAACCGCGAGTTCGAGCTCATTGCCGTAAACGACCTTACCGATGCGAAAACTCTCACCCATCTCTTACGTTACGATTCGGTCCACGGAACCTATGAAGGCAAGCTCGAGCCTGGAGAAAAATCAATTATTGCGAATGGAACTGAGATTAAGGTCTTTGCCGAAAAAGACCCAGCGAAACTCCCCTGGAAAGAACTCGGCGTCGATCTTGTGCTTGAGTGTACAGGACTTTTTACCAAGCGCGAGCAGGCTGCTCTGCACCTCCAAGCCGGCGCGCGAAAGGTCATCATCTCCGCACCCTCACCGGATGCTGACTTTACGGTCGTGTACGGAGTGAACCACGATCAGATTGACCCAAGCCGTCATCAGGTCATCTCCAATGGCTCCTGCACCACGAATTGTCTTGCTCCAGTAACAAAAGTGCTGCTTGAAAACTTTGGTATCAGCCGCGGACTGATGACGACCATTCACTCGTATACAAACGATCAGAACATACTCGATCTCCCGCATAAGGACCTGCGTCGTGCCCGTGCCGCCGCGCTATCAATGATTCCCACCTCAACCGGTGCGGCAAAAGCGATGTCCCTCGTTTTTCCGCAACTCAAAGGGAAGCTCGATGGTTTAGCGATTCGTGTGCCAACGCCAAACGTCTCACTCGTCGATTTTGTCTGTGAGGTCGAACGGGAGGTAACCGTTGCCGATGTGAACCAAGCACTCGTTCGCGCAGCGAGCGGACCACTTTCAGGAATCCTCTCCTGCTCTGAGGAACCCTTGGTGAGCTCCGACTACAACGGCTCGTCGTTCTCTTCAATCGTGGACCTCCTATCGACGATGGTCGTCGGCGGCAAAATGGTCAAGGTTCTCGCCTGGTACGACAATGAAATGGGCTTCTCCTATCGTATGGTCGATGTCCTAAAACTATTAGCAAAGCGTTCATAAACCTCATGTTCGTTGCCAATTGGAAGATGAACATCGGCCGGAGCCAAGCTGCGGCTTATTGTGAGCGCCTCTCTGAGCTCTATAATCAATCTCAGCTCGGGGACGTTCAGATTGCAATCGCTCCCCCGTACACCTCGATTGACACGGTGAGCTCAAAGCTTCGTGACACACCGATTCGTGTTGCAGCCCAAAACGTTCACTGGCTTCAATCAGGTGCACACACCGGTGAGATCTCTCCGACGATGCTTATTGAGTCGGGTGTAACGCTCGCGATTGTTGGTCACTCCGAACGGCGGCAGAATTATGGCGAGACCTCACAGCGGGTGGCGCTCAGAGCACTCGCAGCTGTAAAGAACTCACTCCAAGCGATCGTTTGTATCGGTGAATCCGCGGCAGATTTTGAGCAAGGCCGCACCGGTGATGTTGTCCACGACCAGCTTGTGCAATCGCTTGAGGGGTTTGATTCTCGAACAATTCAGCATGTCGTTATCGCATACGAGCCAATTTGGGCGATCGGAACGGGAGTTGCTATCTCGCCAGCGGATGCTGCGAAGGTCCACGGGCAGATTCGGGACATCCTCAGGAATCGCTTCGGCAAGCGAGAGACTGAGCGAACGAGGATTATTTACGGAGGCTCAACGAATCCAGAGAATATCGGTCAGATTTGTGCAGAGCCTAATGTTGACGGTGCGTTGGTCGGAGGTGCAAGCCTTGAGCCCAAAACCTTTCTCCGTCTGATTGCTACCGGCGAAGAGGCACTTCTTGCGAAGTCGAGCCGCTCAGACTAAAAGTAGGGGTTTGCAAGTTTCAATAGGAATAATATCGCGTGGGAACAATTGTCACCATACTTCATGTTTTCGTCTGTGTTTTTTTGGTGCTCCTCGTCCTGCTTCAACAAGGAAAGGGAGCTGACACGAGCGCAACATTCGGTGGCGGGAGCCAGACCGTCTTCGGTGCAAGTGGCGCAGATACACTACTCACCAAGGTGACAACATTCTGTGCAGTGCTGTTCATGTGCACATCTGTCGTGCTCACGATGCGTGCAAATAAGCTTTCGGTTACAGAGGGGAGTATCTTTCAGAATATGACGGACGAGCAGCCGACGAAAGATGTGGCGGCTCCAACCACCGAGACGAAAGATGACAACAGCGCTACCGGCGCCGCGAGTGGGACCGTCAAAGACAGTGCGACGAAGTCACCGACTAGTGACACTCCTTCAACGCCTCCTGCTCAGTAAACCGATCGGAAGTATACACACCGCTGCCCTGGTGCTGGAATTGGTAGACAGGCATGGTTGAGGTCCATGTGCGTAACTGCGTGGGGGTTCGAGTCCCTCCCAGGGCATTAAGCTTTCAGCGCAATAACCGCTAGCATCTCACCTTAGACTTAGTCTTAGCCTTAAACTTAGACTTAGCCTTCTACTTGAACTTTGACTTGAGCTTGAGCTTAAACTCTCGCTTTACCCTCGACAGATAGCTTCCCACCATCAGGAACGTTCGATGTTACTAGTCGAAGGTTAAGTTATGAGGATAAGTTCAAGCTCAAGTCGAAGCTCAAGGCTAAGTCAAAGTCGAAGATTAGGTGAAGTTCAAACGCGGAGAAGGCAGCGACCCGGTCCTCTGACGGCAAACGCCGCCGAACCTTATCGTAAGCCGCCTTGCTCGCGTTGAGGCCCTGCCGATAGCACCTGACTATGTCCCATTCGGCGGGTCGGAGAGGGCCTCGGTGTGCACGACGAATGTGAACGGCCCGCAAGTCACCTCTGTGTCCCCTGTCCAGCCGGGCTCGACGGGTTCACTTGCAATCCCACACTTCAGGATCGCATCGGTGACAATTTGTTCTGTGTTCTCGCCACCGAACGTCCCTCTTAGCTCGCCCACAATGCTTGTGAGTGCCCGTACAAGCGCAGACATTGGGTGACTTCCCTCCGCCTTTTCCGCGCTTGTTAACGTCACCGTGAACTTGAAATGACGGGTTGAAATTTCTGCTCTCCTTTTTTGGAGCACGGAAAGCACATCCCACGGGTCGGCTTACGAATAACCGATCTATAACCCGTTCGAGTCACTACCTGCTCCACCAAGTTTGCTTTCACTCGGCGGAGCGTAGCTTGAACCACTTCGAGTTATACCTCCAAGGAGGAGTATTGGTGATGTTTATTCTGCGGCCCGCAGTGATTATGATTATAGGCTGGGGTTGCTACCCCTTCTTCACCGTAATTTCGACCCGTCGGTTCTTCTGGCGACCTTCGGGATTGTCCGATCCATCTGGATTGGCATTCGCCGCGACCGGATTTGCTTCGCCAAAGCCTTTCGTGTTGATCGTCTTTAACGCTGATTGGTGTTGAAGGAGCCAGTTCTTTACTGAGTCTGCTCGCTTCTCTGACAAGCGAAGATTGTAGTTATCGTCCCCCTTGGAGTCGGTATAGCCAGCGATNNCAGTGCGTTTGGCGATAAGGTCTGCGACCTGCCGTAACGTCGGCTCGGCAGCGGGACGAATATCCCACTTGTCAAAATCAAAGAGGATATCGCCGGAGAGTTCAATTCGAAGTTCGGTGGGAGTCTCCTTCACCTCCATCCCGGTTGTTTTCCCCTCCACCCCACTAAAGTCACCAACGATATCAATAACTCGAGCTTCAAGCGGAAGAATACGCGCGGCGTAGCCACGGATCTCGCTCTCTGCAGTCATCTCCTCTGCAACCGACGGGAGCGCAACGAGCAGATACAATCCGAGGAGAAGTAAGCCATGCCGCATAGCGAACACTCAGTTCGTGATTGGGAGATCCTCAAATGGTGCACTCGTTGGAATCTCCACCGTTACCTTGCCTACTGAAGTCGGTGGGGCGGGAAATTTCGCCCAGAGCGCAATCTGCGCGCCAGGTTTCAACTTGCTCTTCCCCCGTGAAGTGAGCGGCTGTTTCTCACTATCTTTGAGCACGAAGTACTTCTTCTTATTCGGGAGATCGAGGAGGTAGATCTTTGCTAAATCCCAGTTATACCAATCTCCTTCGCCGAATGGCCCAAGGTTAAGCTCCTCTGCGCCTGTATTCTTCACCGTGAATTTCAGCGTTACCGTATCGCCACTCGTTCGCTTGAGCTCCGTGATCTCAACCGTTCCTCCTTCGGCGAGATCTCCTGTGGCAACGATAGCGCGCGCCTGCGCTGGAGCAGTCGCAGTTCCGGGTGCCGGAGCGGCCGGCTGTTCCCAACTTGAAGCCGCTTGACTCGATGGAGGTGTTGTTGCCGGCATATCTTCACAAGCCGCCTCTCGAACGAAAAACCCGGTAGTAAATAGAAATGCAACTAACGAAATCACTGGGGTCACTTTTCTCATCACTCTATGTCCTCCAACTGGATCGTTCTCCACCCGTGTAGCCGCTAGGCTAATGCGTTTTATCTGAGAAATCAACGCTTGTCCCACGGTCTAGGTGGTAATTCCCGAGTTAAAAGAGACTCTGACAAAATGAATGAAAACTTTTTTCTCTGCTGCTCTGGTGCTCCGTTGCTCTGTTCACAAAATGAAGCGTTTGAAGTAGCTACCTAGGCTTTTTATATTGCACAGAGCAGCAGAGAAAACCGAAAGCTCTAAACAGGAAAAAGCGGAATAACCTTTGCGCCTGGTTTCGGCGGCGGCGCATTCGATACAATCTCCGCAATCCTTCGACCGACGAGAACCATTGCTCGCTTCACCTCACCGGAATAATCGTAGTCCGTAAGACCGAGGCGCCGCGAAACAGCGCCGAAACTCGTCTTTCGATTGAGAATTTTTTCAACGACATCGGGCCGAATTCCAAGCAGTCGCAAATTCACTTCAAGGGTGCGACGGAGATCCCGAGGACTCCATGGCCCACCAGTTGCTCCCTCACTGAGACGCTTCGCGCTCTTTCGAATGTGCTTCAGGTGCCCCCCACCGCTCGCAGGAAAAACAAATGCTCCCTTTCCCGTTCCGAGGGATTTGAGCACCGTGAGGGCCTCGCGGTTTAGGTAAACCTCGTGGTCACTTCGTGAGCCATGCGGGTACCACCAATCGAGACGTATATCTTCCCAACGCATCGCGGATACGAGACTCGGAAGTTGACCGGTGAGCAGGATGAGCTTGAAGATGCCTGCCACGTGCTCGTCGATAGTTCCGAGTTTTAGCCAGAGAGAGCGAATCTCATTCACTGAAAGGATACGTACGGGCTGCTCCGCTCCGTTAGGCGGCACAATTCCCGATACTGGGTTTTCCTCGATCAATCGCTCACTAATCGCAAACTCGAAAATCTTACTTGCGACCGCTCGCACCCGCGCTGCCATGACTGGACTGCCTCGTGTGAGACGGATCTCCCGAATCAATTGATATACGAGCTCTGGGCGGATTTCGCTCACCGCGATATTTCCCCACGGCGGAACGAGTTCGCGCTCGATAATTCGCCGGTACTCACGAGCCGTGCTCGCTTTACACTTTGCACTTACGTGCTCCGACATGAACCGCCCTACCAGGTCACGAAAGTTAAAGATCACCGCGTAGGAAGCAGTTTCGGCCGCTGGATCTCGGCCAGCCTCGACGAGACGGAGAATCGAAAGCGCCTGTTCCCGAGCGCCTTCCAATGAGGTGACAGGAAAGGCCCCGAGGGTCATCCGGCGACGCTTCCCACCGAGTGCGTAGATAAGAAAGAAACTCTTCCTTCCACCCCGATTAACGCGCACGCCGAAACTCCCCGGCCCAGGAAATCCCTCGTCGTAAAACTCCTCCTGGAGTCGGGCAGTAGTGAAATTCTCGATGGCGTTACTCGTTAATTTTATGTGCGCCATAACGCTTCAACGTAAAAAACAGTGTGCCCAAATATGTGCATAATATGTGCGAATAGGACAATGGGGATTTTGCTGGATTACGAGTATTAATAAAATAAGAATGTAATTATAAATAGTTAATGCCGCTGAGTTGTTTGTAGACGTGGTAGGTTTAAATTAAAAAATCAGCGGGACTAATCAAATATCGACAAAGGCAAGGGCAGTGATTGCGACGACGACGATGACAAAGGCAGCAGCAATGGCAGAGGCAGAGGCAAGGACAAAGAAAAATCCTAGCTGCTTAATTAACAATCTTTACCGACGCTGGCTCAGTGCTTTTTGTTTGGACAAGGTCCCAGAGTTTCCGCGCAAGGTCATGGTAGTGTTTCCCTGAAGCGCTCTCGCTCCGGAGTGCACACGGTGTGCCCGCGTCGCCACCCTCGCGGATAGCTACATCAAGCGGAATTGAGGCAAGGAGCGGTAAATTGTATTCTGAAGCGAGCGCTGCCCCGCCGCCTTCGCCGAAGAGGTTGAGCTTCTCACCGGAGGGCGTAATGAAACCCGCCATATTTTCCACGACCCCCAAGAGCGGGACATTCACCTTATGGAACATGTTGATCGCCTTTCGCACGTCACTGAGGGCTACCTCTTGGGGAGTGGTAACCATCAACGCCCCATCAAGCTTCACCAGCTGAGCAAGCGACAGCTGGGCATCCCCAGTTCCAGGAGGCATATCGACGATCATGATATCCGTCTCACCCCAGTTCACATCCTGAAAAAGCTGTGAAATCGCTTTCCCGAGCATTGGTCCACGCCAGATCACGGGCTCGTCCGGAGACTTGAGGAAAAATCCAATCGAGATATATTTCACCCCGTACTTCTGTGCCGGAATCAGTCTCCCCTCATGGTCCGGACGAATCTCTCCCCCACCCATCATCGTTGGAATACTGGGGCCATAGAAATCAATATCAATGAGGGAAACTCCTCGGGGACCACCGGTGCCAAGCTGCGCGAGTGAAACGGCGAGATTTACTGCCACTGTTGATTTTCCAACTCCACCCTTGCCACTTGCAACAGCAACAATACCTCTCACAGATAACTCTCCGCTTGAACAAACTGACGTTCTCCTTCATCGGAACTTCCCTCTCGAAGTTCATGCATCTTTCGATATTCGCGCCGGGCTCTCGTAATGAGTGGGGTCACATCCTCGACGAAAGCGCGTTGATATTCCCGTTCGAGGAGTGTGCGTTTAATTTGAAGGTCTACAATCTCCCAAGGGAGTTTCTCATTCTCACCAATCAAACGATGCACATAGAAATCGGCTGCCGGCACTCCCGGAACGAGTGAGCGATCACCGTGTTTCACTAACGACTTCCAATGAAACCCATGTTGATGAAGCCAGAGGAGGAGCGCCCCAACTCGGCGGTCGCCCCGCGACATGAGTGCTTGAAAATAACTCTCCCGCGGGGATTCATGCTTCATCTCGACGTTGGAGAGGTTTCCAATTGCCTCACGGACAAGCCCAATTCGACGGGTGACCTCAGCGAAACGTATCATCGGGTGCCGTTGAAACGGAGTCCAGGCCTTCGGAATGAAAGGGTTCACCGAGAGAAATAGTCGGGGTGCGATCTCAAGTTTTTGTTCGCTCACGACAAGGAGCGCTCGATCGCGGATCCGGGCGACAAGTCGCCCAATCGCCTCAACATCGTCAAGCGACTCTCCCGGGAGACCCACCATGAAGTAGAGTTTGAAATTCCGTATTCCTTCCTCAGCGAGGATTTGCACTGCATCAATGATCTGTTCGTCACACACTCGTTTCCCTGTGCGAAACCGCAACTCCTCGGAGCCTGCCTCCGGAGCAAGCGCCACGGTCTTATATTCGCTCTCACTTAAGCTTGAGGCGAGTTCAGGAGTGACCTTCTGGCTCATAATTGAGCTTAGTGCAGCTCGCGAGCCTTTTGTGCCAACATATGCCGCAAGCTCAGCAATTGCTGGGTGACTAGAAACAGCTGCGCCAACGAAACCAATTGAATCGCTCGTCTCAAGACCGAGCTGAATCGATTCGCGGATTACCTCCCTACTCCGCTTTCGTGTGGGCCGGTACATGTAGCCCGCAACACAGAATCGGCAACCGACTTCACAGCCCCGCCCCGTCTCTGTCATAAACATCGACTTAAATTCTGTATTTGGCGTTTGAATGACTGTTGTTGTGGGAAAGCGATCGAGATCCGTAACGATTCGACGAGCAACTCTTCGGCTTGCTCCCGACATCTCCGAAAATCCACGAATGGTATCGTCTTCTTCATAGCTCACGGTGTAAAACCGTGGAACATAGACACCGTCAAGCTTCGCGAGCTCCGCAAGCAGTTCATCGAAACTCGCGCCCGTATCTCTTGCCGAGAGGTAGCACTGTGCGATCTCTTCGATGACCTCCTCGCCCTCTCCAATAACAATCGCATCGAAAAAATCGGCGATTGGCTCAGGATTCAGTGTGAGCGATGCACCACCACCGATGATAAGTGGGCGAATAATCGGCCGCGCGTCTTGTGATGCTCCTCGGACGCACGCTTCAAGGTCAGAGCCAGCGGCTTCAATCAAGCGGAGCACATTCGAATAGTCGGTCTCAAATGAAACGCTAAGCGCGATAATCTCTGCTTGCGATAACGATGCGCCACTTTCGAAGGTGGAAATGGATGAGCTATCATCCTCGGGAATATACGCTCGCTCGACGGCGAACCGTGCGACGTCAGAGAACAACCGGTAGACGGTCTGAAATCCGAGGTTCGACATCGCCACCCAGTAACGATTCGGATAGGCAATAACGACTCGGACATCACCGCCGCGGCGAAAAGAACGGAGCTCCCGCTCATCTCTTCTGAGCTTGCGATTATTGTTGATCTTTTCCCGACGATTCATACAACTAAAGAATCTGATTTTGAGTCGAGGTCGAGCGAACGGAAATTGCGAGGAGC
>FKKE01008053.1_pt1 | contig 11370 bp, 10 predicted proteins | sample 1106331 | NCBI WGS metagenome assembly FKKE01 (sample SAMEA3931202, study PRJEB13176) | freshwater metagenome | biome: Drinking water system; feature: drinking water; material: freshwater | place: China | collected 2013-02-06 | reverse complement strand
ACCGGAGCAATCTTCCGTTCGATCGAGATCGGCCAAAAGCAGACTCTTTACTTCAATCGACCTGGCGACGGAGAAAGGTGGGGATTTCATACTTCTCTTCATCCTCACCTGCTGAAATTACCGAGATTTTTTTCAGCTTAAGCATCTCGCTCGCCGAGTCCTTCTGCTTGCGGCTGAAGGTCGGGATGTCGAGATTCTTCTCGCCACTGAGCCCGGTATCAATCGGTCCAAGTGTTGAGGTCGTGGTTGTTGCTCCTATTCCACCTTGCATCGGGACCATCCGTCTCGCGGCTGCGTCGCCAAAGCCAGTGGCGATTACGGTTACTCGAACCGTTTCACCGATTTCAGGATCAATCACCATTCCCCAAATGATATTCGCTTCATCATGTGCCTCGGCATGAATTAGCTCGGCCGCCTCATTAATCTCCTGTAACGTCACATCCGGTCCGGCCGTGACATTGATCAGAATTCCACGCGCACCGTGAATCGAGATATCTTCAAGCAATGGGCTCGAGATCGCTTTCTCTGCTGCTTCTACAGCACGATTTTCGCCTTTCCCTTCGCCCGTTCCCATCATCGCCATGCCCATCTCACTCATCACAGCTTTCACATCGGCGAAGTCGACGTTCACCAAGCCTTCAAACAGGATCAGATCGCTTATTCCCCGAACAGCTTCGAAGAGCACGTTGTCGGCTTTACGGAACGTATCAAGCAAGGTTGAATTCCGTCCGGAAACTGAGAGGAGCCGTTGGTTTGGAATTGTAATGAGCGTATCTACCTCTCGCTTCAGCGAGGAGATTCCGGTATCAGCGTTCGACATTCGCCGCTTTCCCTCAAAGAGAAACGGCCGAGTGACAACGCCAACGGTGAGTGCGCCGAGCTCGCGAGCGACCCGCGCAACAATGTGCGCACCACCACCCCCGGTACCACCACCCATACCCGCAGTAACGAACACCATGTCAGAGCCACCGAGAACTTTTCGGAGCTCCTCCATGCTCTCTTCCGCCGCAGCCTGACCAACCTCAGGGTTGGCACCAGCACCCAATCCTTTGGTGAGTTGCACCCCGAGCTGCAATTTTGTCGTTGCCTTGGAGGATTTTAATGCCTGGGCATCCGTATTTGCGACAATGAACTCGACCCCGCGCAGCCCCGAGATAATCATGTTATTTACTGCGTTTCCACCACCACCGCCAATTCCAATGACCTTGATTCGTGCGCCGAGCGGTTCCGCGGCGAAGTCGCGATTCCTCCCTGGCTCGGGATGAGTTGTCCCATTCCCGGCTCGGTCATCGCCACGAGCTGATATTCGTTCTAGATGTGGGCTCGATTTCATATGTTCTGCTTTATGACTCTCCTCGGCGTGTAGCACGCCGTCGCCTTCTGTGCCTTGGTCAGTCCCTGCTTGCGTTGGATTCGATCCTGAACCATCCATCACTACTGTCTCCTTTTCTAAATCGTCTCTCCCGATTGGTTGTCCGTTGGCTACCCAGAAGCTTTCCGCAGAAAGTAACGACGTTTGTCCGGTCTTTCGCTTCTTCTTCCACTTTCCCATAGCTAAGTGTTTGGAGACCACATTCTTACCAGACATCGGTAAAGAAACAATTCCCAAGCCCTCATTTTTTCGCTGCGATATAATTGATGAAAATCACGTTACAACTAGTCCTCTATTTAGACGTGCTCTTAGGTGAAATGTTCGGAAAACCAATGAGCCATCCGTGCTCGCACTCGATCGAAGAGATGCGAGCCATTAAGGCGAGCTTTCTCGTATCGCCCGTCGCGCGCGGCGTAGAGTACGAGACCCACTCCGGTCGCGAAACTTGGCGAATTGACAACATCAACCAGTCCACCGACTCCTGTTGGATAACCAATGCGAACGGGCATATTAAATATCTGCTCCGAAAGCTCTGCCATACCCTCGAGCAGTACCGTGCCCCCGGTGAGCACCACTCCGCCGGAGAGATATTCATCAAAGCCAGAACGAATTAACTCTCGGTGAATGAGATTGAGAATCTCCTCAACACGCGGCTCAATTATTTCAGCGAGGAGCTGACGTGAAATTATCCTCGGTTCGCGTCCACCCGTCGAAGGAACCTCGATTGTTTCGTTCGCAGGAACAAGGCTCCGCATCGCGCTCCCATAGCGACGCTTCATCTCCTCGGCCGCTGAGGTGGGTGTTCGGAGCCCCGATGCTATATCATTTGTCAGGTGATTCCCGCCAAGGGGGAGAACCACCGTATGCTTCACTGCCCCAGCGTGAAACACTGTGATATCAGTGGTGCCACCGCCGATATCAATCATCGCAACACCGAGTTCCTTCTCTTCGGGAGAGAGGACCGCTTCAGCCGAGGCAATCGGTTCGAGCACGATATCTTCAACGCTTAAACCAACACGATTGGCACACTTCACTATGTTCTGTGCACTAGCCACCGAACCAGTAACGATATGCACCTTCGCCTCGAGTCGGACGCCGGACATCCCGATTGGTTCGCGGATTCCATCTTGCTCATCGACGATATACTCCTGAGGCAAGATGTGGAGGACCTCACGGTCCATTGGAATTGCAACCGCGCGTGCCGCATCGATGACACGCTCGACGTCTCGCGGTGAGACCTCTTTGTTTTTTACAGCGACGATGCCATGACTGTTAAATCCCTTGATGTGACCGCCAGCGATGCCCGCGTAAACAGAGGTAATCTCACAGCCAGCCATCAGTTCCGCCTCTTCAACGGCCTGCCGAACGGACTCGACTGTAGCTTCAATGTTGATCACCACACCCTTGCGTAATCCACGTGAGGGGTGCGTTCCGATTCCAATAATATCGACCCGCCCTCCTGGGCCGCGCTGTGCGACAATGGTCACAACTTTCGTTGTGCCAATATCTAGACCAACGATCGTATCTGTTCTTACTGACACTCCACTACCTCCTTACTGCTCGGACTCTGGCACATCGTTCGGAATGAAAGACAACTTAGGCGTCTCCTCTCCCAGAGCACCCCTAACTTTATCTATGCTAAAGTAACTAGTAGCTAACTCTTGAACTCATCGCCACGGGAAAAATGCGAGCGCGAAGCTCTCGAGGAGGCTGCTCCACGAATAACAGAGAAATTTGATTCCTAAATTTACTTTGGAGCTGATTTCCCGCGAGGGGTGACAATCGCTTGATTGACGAAGCGGAGGTCAATTCTAGCCAATGCCTCAGAACGAGCAGCTGCATCTTCGAGAATCAATCGAAGCGCACGAAAGAGCTCCACGGGAGTCGTGTCCACAAGCTCGCTCGGGAGCACAATCTCCGGCGCGTTTGTGGATATCGGGCTTAGCGTCAGACCCCCGCCACTGTGCAGGGTAAAACTTCGCACAGTGAACGGAAACTCACCGGATACTTCAAACGATTTCAGCAGTTCAACCACATATCGAAATCGTAGGTTGGAAAGTGACGCGTTCTCCGGGCCACCGATATGGGCAGCGACTCCTTTAATCATGGGCAGGTCGGCATATTGCGCCCGCTTATCAGTCGGAATTGACTCAAGCGCTTGAATAAGCTCCCCCGACCGGGACACGAGCCACGGTTTACTATTCCACTCCACTGCAAGCCATGGAATAGCTTCCTCGACTTCAATTATCAGCGCCTGTTCAAGGTAGCGCTTATGAAAGTCTAGCCGCTCTATCCATGGGTGACGCTCGAAGAGCTGCTTTAGGTGAGTAGTATCAACCTCCCACCATGATATGCCGTCTCGAAGCCCGAGGAGTCCGATGACTTCGTCGTCGGTGAGCGTCCGATTGCCCACGACCTGTAATCGATTGAATTGAAAGAGCTCGGCGACATGAACGACGGTGTCCGTTCGACCGAAAGCGTCATTGCGTGCGACGAGCACACTGACAACAACGGCGAACAATACGAGCGCACTCACCCACAAGGAACGAACAAGCCGACGAGCCAGCAAGCCGTCACCAGATGATGATTTCAGGTCGAAGTTCAATTCCAAACCGTGTGCCTACTCTCTCCTTACCTTCGTCAATTAAGGCTATAACATCCGCAGCAGTCGCTCTATCAGAAACTTTGACTAGCCAATTAGCGTGGAGCTCTGAATAACGCACCCCACCCCGTTCAACTCCTTTCAATCCAACCTGTTCGAGAAGCCACCCCGCGGCTGGGCTATCTTTCTGAGTCAAGGAATCGGGATTAACAAACACCGACCCTGCCGAGGGTAAATGTAGCGGCTGGGTTTCGCTCCGATTTTGAAGACATGTAGTGCGCTTTGCGCGGGTGAGTTGCGAATCTCCTTGAACGAGAGCGAGCTCGACGCCTACTACCACTGCGGAGCTCCCGATATTCGATTTACGGTACGAGAAATCGAGCCCTGTCCTCGGTAGCTTCTGGAGATTACCATCTTCATCGACAATGAATACCGCGCGAACAACTGAGGCGAGCTCCTCTTGATGTGCACCGGCATTCATCCTGACCGCACCGCCAACCGAAGCTGGGATCCCTGCTGCAAACTCAAGCCCTGTAATTCCGAGTTCGGTGAGCTTCCGACTGAGCGACATCAGCGGAGTTGCTCCAAGCGCAAGAACACCAATTGCCGCGCCTGCTTTGAGTTCCGGGGCAACTTCGCGCTCATCTGAAACACATCGGGCATTCAAATCGCTGATGCTCACCTCGTCAAAATGGAAGGAGATTTTCGAAAACGACCGGCTCAACCGGATGACCACGTGATCGAACGCACCCTCGCGAATCACAAGATTGGAGCCCGCCCCAAGAATCTTATAGTTCACCCCAACATTTCGAAGTAGTCGAAGCAGCTCGGAGAGTTCGTCGATGTTCGTTGGCTCAACGAGGGTAGAGATGACTCCACCGACTGCAAACGTGGTGACTGTTGCAGCAGGAACCGAGTTCCTTACTAAAATGGAGCCGAGACGTTCGGTAAATAGCTGACTTAACTTCGTGGCACTCATCACTTCAGAGTTTCCGAACTTGCCGAGCGAGATCGTGGGCAACCTTCGTTACGTTCCCGGCACCAAGCACGACGACCGTATCCCCTGACTCGAGTCGAGGAATCAACCCCTCTACCGCCTGATGGAGATCGGGAATATACGTTGCTCGTTGATGTTGAAGCGAGGAGATAAGTTCAGCGCTTCCGATTCCTGGAATTGGCTCTTCGCCAGCCGAATAAATCTCCCCGATGTACACCTCATCCGCATCCGTGAAGGCCACGCGGAACTCGTCAAACAGATCTCGTGTCCGCGTATAGCGGTGGGGCTGGAACAAGACGAAAAGCCTACCGGTTACTGCAGCGCGAAGTGCCCTCAACGTAGCGCGAATCTCTGTGGGATGGTGTCCGTAGTCGTCGAAAACTCTGATCCCACGATGGTCGACGAGGAGTTCGCTCCGTCGCGCCATACCCGGGAAGCTCTCGAGCGATTTTGCCGCTTCATCGAGCGTTACACCAAGCTCCAAGCCAACGGAGATTGCTGCAAGGGCATTTGCGACGAAGTGTTCTCCTGGCATCGGTAGAGTGAGTTCCGCCCGGCCATAACCCCGCGCCTCCACCACAAATCGCGTCGATAAGCCAACCGGCTCGATCGCTTGGGCCGAAGCATCGCACTCTGGAGTGAACCCATAACTAAGAATCCGCCTGCTTGCACTTGCGACGAGGCGTCGCACTACCGGATCATCAAAACAGGCAACTACGACTCCGTAGAATGGAATTCTGTGCATGAAATCAAGGAAAGCCCCTTCAAGTGCAGCAAACGAACCATAGAACCCAAGGTGCTCAGCATCGATATTCGTCACCACCGCGATTGCTGGGCGAAGCAGACAGAAACTCCCATCACTCTCATCCGCTTCAGCAACGAGGAATTGCCCCATTCCGAGTCGAGCACCACTATCCTTCGTGAGCACACGACCGCCGATAACTACGGTCGGATCGATCCCAGCATCACCTAAGACCTTTGCTACCATCGCAGTGGTGGTAGTCTTTCCATGCGAACCAGCAACAGCAATCCCATACTTCATTCGCATCAGCTCAGCGAGCATCTCAGCGCGAGGGATGATTGGTATCGCGCGTCGGCGAGCCTCAGTGAGTTCAGGATTGTTCACCGAATCCACCGCGGAGGAGACGATTACCACGCTCACTGAGTCAACGATATTCCCGGCTTGATGGGTAAGTTGAACCTCAGCGCCCAATCGCTCGAGGTGACTGGTGAGTGGCGAGGCTTTCAGGTCCGACCCACTCACCTGATAACCGAGATTGAGCAGGACCTCGGCTATCCCAGCCATGCCAACGCCACCAATCCCAACAAAATGTAGATGGAGATTATTGTTGTACATCACCGAACGATCGCCTCAAACTCTCCCGCAACCTGACTGCGAAGATCATCGAGAAAGAGAATCGCGAGGCGACCGGAAATTTTATCGCCCTCACGCTTTCCCCATTCGAGCTTCAACCGATAGCGCTCATTAGAGGTGAACATCACGGTCTTTGGAACTTTCTCGCCCGGCTCATGCGAAGAGAGATGAATCGTTGGCACTTGCCCAACGGAATTCTCATCGACGATAATGGTCTTCCCCTCTCGATTTTGCTCTGCCCCTTTCCCAAGGAAAATAATTATCGAAGTCGCCCCAGCCCCTGTTCGTCCCTGCCTGAGAGCAAGCACACCATCACGGAGCTCGGCGGTTTCTAGACGAAACGAGCGACGACCAAGAGTTCCAGAGAGTAATTGATTGGGAATCTTGCTCGGGAGTTCGACCGTGTGCTCAAATCGTCGTGGAATCAACTGGACGAGCGTCTCGCGAACTCCCGAGAGCTTCTCGGTTAAGCGATCAGCTCCAATTCGTTCCTGCACGCTCCGATCAGCCATCAATGTCACCACGGCCCAGAAGAACGCGACAGCCATGAATGCTCGAACGAACAACTGAAAGAACGAGAGGAGATTACGGCGCACCACGAACGACCGAGTCATCAGGTCATGGAGCGCTTGCTTCCTCTTTGTGACGAGGGGGAATAGAAAACCAAGCATCCCAGTAATAAGCATCGAGAACAAAACCTTGTTAAAATGGCGGGATGAGGCGCGAGCAAACGAGACACGTTCAAAGCGAAAGTTCGTTACCGCAAGTCCAAAGAAAAGCTTGCCCGGTGTTCCAGCGACAAACGACGCTTCAAACGCGGCATAAAAAATCCAAACGAGAGAGAGCCAGAGCCCAGTATAAGCAAGCACGAGCTTGACGAGAGGGAGCCCGAGCTGCTCAACATACGCGCCGAGACTCACCCCTCCACCAAGCGGCCAGAGCGACGGCGGGGGCGGGATCGAGAGATGGAAAACTGTAGTAAACAGATAATTGGCTACGACGAACATCGGACTGAGTATCGCAAGATCAATGAGCAACGCGAAGAATCTCAGAAAAAAACCAGCAAAGCGAACATCATCAGGCGCAACAAGCATCCGGTTTTGCGCGCGACCGAACGACCCTCCTTCCTCACCGTCGGCGAACATTTCAAGACGAGGCTTCCCTGTTTCACAGCGAGGGCAGAGCTTCACTGTTTCGCCGACCGGCGCACCGCAACTAGGACAGAGCATTGGCGTACTCCAGGACACGTGAGATCAATGAATCACCAAATCCTGCTTCGGCTTCCCAATCAGCCTGCGAAAGGTCCTGGGTCGCGTTCGCTCCGTTTCGAAAACCAATGCAGAGCATCCCGGCAAGCTTTGCTGCAAGCACTCCGTTTTTTGAATCCTCGACAGCAACACAACGCTCTGGTTCGCACCCAAGCCTCCGGGAGACTTCAAGGTAGATTTGTGGCGATGGTTTGCCAACGCCTGCGACATCGTCTGAGCTCACGACCTGGTCGAATTGCTCGTGCAAGTCGAAACGGGAAAGAACAATTTCAATCCAGTTCCGCGGAGACGATGAGGCAAGAGCAGTTTTCATTCCAGATGAGCGCACACATTCGACAAACTCGTATGCACCGGGGAGGAGCGTGCTCTGCTCACCGTATACCTCTCGTGCCTTCGGTTGGTAGAATTCTACGAGTTCAGAACGGGAGAGTGTACAATTATGTTGCTCAACGAGCAATCGATGCACGTCAACGAGACTCATTCCAATTATTCGTTGCTGCCAGTCGTGATTCCACGTCGGCACAAGGGAAGCGAGAAATTCACACTCCACAACCTTCCAGTGACATTCGCTATCGACAAGAACCCCGTCCATGTCGAGTATTACGCTACTCAGTTGCGACATCGCTGTGGGATCTTCCTTGCACGCTGTCATTGAAGGAGTTAGTATTCATGGCTTTAGTGTATCGAGTTCACTGCACCTTGTCACTTGGATCACGGGGTGATTGCGAGAGATGGTTTGGACTAAGACTCAACTCCCTAAAATAGTGGGATCGATCGCCTTATCCCTCTTATTACTCGGCGGCCCATTAGGCTGCGACGACTTCCTGACAAAAGACAGGACGATCGGTGTTAAGCCCGAAGATACCGGTTCTTCATCGAGCAGCGGAGGTGGTGGTTCGGCGAGTCCCGACGATGATGATGAGGATGGGCTCAGCAATGACATTGAAGGGAGTTTCGCCATTGAGACGCAGGTAAGCGACACAGACCATGATGGATTCGGCGACGGGCTCGAGTTTGTGGTGAATAGCGGCGACCCCCTCAATGGGAATGATAGCCCAGTGAGTTTAAATCGCTCGCGCCTTCTCCAACCGAGCGAGGTGATCATCAACGATCCCGACGCAGATGGGGACGGCCTCGGTGATCGATTCGAAGAAGATAACAGCCTGGACCCAGACAATCCTGACACCGACGCCGATGGCTTTGCCGACGGCTTGGAACTCGTCGCCGGCGCTGATCCCTTTCGCGACTCAAGCGTGCCTGAGCGGATTAACGATCCGATCTCAGATGGGATTATTCGTACGGGAAATCCACCACTCGATTCGGACCGCGATGGCTTATCCGATTCGCTAGATAGCTTTAACGGTTCCCGGCCAAACGCCGCTGATACTGATACTGACGGGTTTAGCGATGGCCTCGAATTCCTTATGGGGAGTGATCCCACCGACACACTGAGCGTGCCGAATTTTAACGTTCCATTTCCTCCTGAAAGCACTGAGGAATCTGGTTCCGGTTCAGAAGAGGAAGAGGAGACGGCCTCCTCGGCATCGTAGTATAAGCTAGGGTGCACAGCGCAGTACCCGTTAACATGTGGAGAAACGTCATGACTCGCACGCTCGGCACTTCGCTGTTCGTTGTCCTCTCAATATCTCTCATTGTCCCATTTCCGGTTTGCGACGCTGAAACCTTGGACTTTGGTGGACACCCTGAACGGTTTAAAGGTGGAGGCGACCGAACTCCTCCAGAATGCCAACTTGATATTCCCCGTGCAGCGTCGGGTCCATTCTTCATTAAGTGGAATTGTGTCGATGAGTACACCAATCCACAGGACATCCGAACACAGTTGTGGATCTATCGAAATGGTGAAGCAGCGAGCGCACTCAATTCCGATTTTCTGGGCTTCCCCGCTGCGGCGTACATTGATGAGAATGTCCTTCGAGTAAGTGAATTCAGCGATGGTTTGCCGGTCGGGTTTCGCCTTTACGCTTGGGATCGTGCCGGTATTGCGACGGTGAGTCCGCTCAAATCAGTGCTCCGTCAAGCGAGCGGTCTCGGCACCTGTACCGTCCAGCTTGCAACAGAAGCTACGGAATCAACTGGGGACACGACTGGCGTTCCCTCTTCATCGGTAGCTCTCTCGAACATTGATGTAGTTTCCCAGGAGTTGGGTGAGAACAAGCTCCGCGTTTTTAACGCGAGCGGGTCAACTGCAAGTCCGTGTGAAATCTCATCGGTGTGTGAGGACGACGAGCAGGTGAGCTTCGATGCAACCATCACCATCGCCGATGACGACACTTTTACTGGGACCATTGCCATAAGTCCCGGCAGCGTAAGTTCAACGCTCACGGGAACCACCGCAACGAAGGACGATACCTTCGTGACCTCTGTGCAAGGGAGCGGGACTACAACCATCGACGGCACAGAGACGGGCGTAACGCTTAATTGTTCGGAGTAAAAAGGTCGCGCTTACGTATACGTCCTCGTCGGTGTTGACTTCGGAAATGAAGTCAGAGAAAAGTAATCTACTAAGTAGAGAACACCGCCCGGGAGAAGTCGTTCGTTGTTCATAAAACCAGCCTCAGCCCTACTCTTCCTCTTCGTTGCCTCGCTCCTCTGGGTGAGTTCGTCATCGCTGAGCACCTATCTCGCGCACAGTCTCAGGCGCGAGCAGGGCCTAGGTTCCGAGTTTCATCCTCAACGTTCTGAGCAGTCTGCTTTCTCTCCTGAGCGACGTGAGCAGCTTGAAGCGCGGCTAAAGAAGGAACCGCAAGCACCCGCACTCTATCTTGAACTCGCCGATCTCTTAGTCCAGGAAGCACAAGCAACTCAGGACCCGAAACTGGTGATGAAAGCAGTCGATACGCTCCATACCGCGCTCTCCGTCGACCCAGCGTTTCATCCCGCCGTGCTACAGCTTGGGCGGATTTGCTTAATGTTTGGTGTGCTCGATAAAGCTACTGAATACTATGAGCGGTATATTGCCGCGGTCCCAGACGACATCGAAGCGCAACTCGATTATGGATTCGCGCTGGTCCAAAGTTCACAGACCGAGAAAGCGATAACCGTTCTCACCCGCTTACTCGAGCGGAAACCCGAGCTCTTCCCTGCGCATGTTACCCTCGCACTCGCGTATCAACAGAGTGGAAAACAGGAGCAAGCAGAAAAATCGCGGGAGCTCGCCTTACAGTATGCACCTGACGACGCGGCAAAAGAGAAGGTCCGTGAGATGTTTTCAAGTGATCGGACCGTGGCAAGTAGACCTGCCCCAAAGCCAGAGAATCTTTCCCCCGCAACTCTCGTTGAGCAGTATTTTTACGAGCATAAGATTATCGGTCCAAAGCTCGTTCGCATCACTTGGCCGAGTGCATTCCAGGCTCGCGTCGAAGTGCGTGATTTCCCCGTTGACGCAATGCCAGAGTTTGCGAAGCAACAATTTCTCACCAAAGTAAAGGACCACTTCAAGGTGCTCAGTGGCGAATTTCAGATCTCGCTCGTTGACGCAAACACCAGCCGCGAATTCTTTCTCATCCCCGTTGGCACGAAGTAACCAAACCTGAAATAAGGGTCTTGAGACCAGCCTTGTACTACGGGGAATTTGGGGCCAAATTCCCCTGCGCAGGCGACAGTGGTGATAAAAGCTTCGTGTAGTCGGGAAAAGGGTGTGACTGGAATTTCGAGCGCCTGATGCAAACACGTGCATCGTGCGTGCTCGCTAGCGTACCAATTGCAGCGAAAACAGGGCGGGTGGAGCATTAGCTA
>FKKE01002320.1_pt1 | contig 11370 bp, 10 predicted proteins | sample 1106331 | NCBI WGS metagenome assembly FKKE01 (sample SAMEA3931202, study PRJEB13176) | freshwater metagenome | biome: Drinking water system; feature: drinking water; material: freshwater | place: China | collected 2013-02-06 | reverse complement strand
AATGGAAGCAGCAACTCTTGGCCCGGGCGGCGGATGTGTTTGTTGGCGGGACGACATTGCCGTCGGAGGCACCGGAGGAAGGGTTTTTGGTGAACCGTGGCATCCAATCGTTTGCCGGGAAGCACGTGTTGCTGTTGCAGGGTCCCCTGGGCCCATTTTTTAGACGGCTCTCCCGCGATCTGGAAGAAGCCGGGGCTCGGGTCAGTAAGATCAACTTCCACGGGGGTGATTGGCTCTTTTATCCGACCCAGTCAATTCGGTATAGCGGGCGGATGGAAGAATGGCTGGGGTACTTGGAAGCATTTCTGGTTGAGCGGAAAATTGATGTGGTGTTCATGTACGGCGACTGCCGGCCGGTGCATAAGGGTGTCAGAGAAGTTGCGGAGCGGACAGGAGTTGAAGTCGGTGTCTTCGAGGCAGGATATATTCGCCCTCACTACATTACGCTCGAACGATCCGGAATTAACGATTACTCCACACTCCCTCGGACGGCTGAATTTTATCGAGCCTTCTCAGCAGGTCAGATCGTTCCGCCGCGCCCTGTCGGGAACGTGTTTTGGCATGCGGCTCTATGGGCGACGATGTACTACGTCGCAAGCGTGGCACTCCGCCCCTTGTATCCCTCGTATGAGCACCATCGGTCGTTATCGGTGCGGGAGGGAGCTCTCTGGATTCGGGGGCTATGGCGTAAGTACTATTACCATGTGAAGGAACGTGTCGTGCGGAGAGACTTGTGCGCAAAGTGGTCAGGTCGGTTTTTTCTCGTACCGCTGCAAGTGTACTACGATTCACAAATGCGCACACACTCTCACTATCCGAGCGTCGAGAGCTTTATCCGAGAGGTGGTGGCCGATTTTGCCAAGCATGCCGACTCCAATGCCTGCCTGATCCTGAAACATCATCCCATGGATCGGGCGTACTGCGACTATTCGGATTTATGTGTGCAGTTGGAGCAGATCCATGGCATAAAGGGACGATTGTTCTATCTGCACGAACTCCACTTGCCGACGGTGTTCAAACATTGCCGAGGGGTCGTCGTCGTGAATAGTACGGTAGGGCTGTCGGCAGTTCTCGAGGGGCTGCCCGTGAAAGTATGCGGTCGGTCGATCTACGATATTCCCGGACTGACCTATGGGAGGGCCCTCAAGGATTTCTGGAAGGGCGCAAGCGGATTTTCTCCGGATCCCGAGCTGCGTCGTGGATTCAGTGCCTATGTCATTGCCCACACACAATTGAATGGAAGTGTGTACAAGCGGCTGGACAAGTCTGTCTCTCATACCGGACTGCTGTGGAAACATGAGTCGGTGGAACGGGACAGCGAGACTGCGAGAGTGGCGATGGGCGGGGAGCAGGGGGCCTACTGGGGCGGCCTTTCGCAAGGTGAGCTCAGCTACAATCGGGGTTCTGTCGAAGGCGTGGGCGCGATGCGAATTGGGAACACCGCGTAGTTAATCGCCACTGGAGATGGAGGTCTGTGCGGTCGTCCATCAGTATTACCTGGGGAGTGTGGAAAGCGCTCTTTCTGAGGGAAGCAGTCGCCAGGATCTCTGCAGGACGGGCTGCGTGGGTGTGGATTCTCGCCGAACCGGTCGTCCACCTGTTTTTCCTCAACCTCTTTTTCGGCGTCATGCTTCAACGGATGATCCTGGGTGTTGAAGCGGGTTTGTTTATTACCACCGGAGTCCTGGGATATCTCATAGTCCAGCATACGGCTATGAGGTCGAAGGAAGCCATCACCGCGAACAACGCACTGTTTACGTACCGGCAAGTGCGGCCGGTTGATACGGTATTGGTCAGAGCGGCATTGGAAGCGACGCTGGTGTTGGCGAGCGGAATTGTTCTTCTGGCAGGGCTGACCGTATGGGGGAGTCACGTCATTCCACATGATCCCTTCCGAGTGATCCTTGCGGGGCTGTTGCTCTGGCTCTCCGGTCTCGGGTTGGGGTTAATGCTGTCCGCGGCGGGCGAATTGATTCCTGAACTCAGCAGGTTGTCAGACATGCTCTTCCGGCCGCTCTACTTCCTCTCGGCGATTATGTATCCGGTCACCGCCATTCCCGTGGCCTATCGGGACTGGCTGCTGGCCAATCCCTTGATTCATGGCATTGAATCGGTGCGGCAGGGATTTTTCGCCCAATATCATACCGTCGAGGGTATTAGCCTGTCCTATCTCGCGGGTTGTGCGCTCGTGATGCTGCTGTTGGGGTTGGCGCTTCATGTCCGATTCGGGGCCAAGTTGGTGACGCAATGATTATCGTGGAAGACGTGCATAAGCGGTATCAGACTGATCATGGACCAGGCAAATGGGTTCTGCAAGGGGTGACCTTTGCGATTCCCCCGAAGGTCAATGTCGGACTGGTCGGCCGAAATGGCTCCGGTAAATCCACCTTGCTTCGGCTCATCGGCGGGATCGACCGGCCGACCAGAGGTCGAGTCGAACGGCAGTGCCGAGTGTCCTGGCCGATGGGGTACAGCGGGGGACTCCAAGGGGTATTGACCGGACGGCAGAACGCCAAGTTCGTCTGCCGTATCCACGGACATGAACATGATATGGCCGATCGTATCGCATACATTGAAAATTTTGCCGAGATCGGCGAGGCGTTTGATGAACCGGTCAAAACCTATTCCAGCGGCATGAGGTCGCGGCTCCAGTTTGCGCTGTCGTTGGCGATCGATTTTGATCTGTATCTCTCCGATGAGGTGACGGCGGCAGGGGATGCCGCGTTTCAACAAAAGGCCCTGGCTGCGTTCAGTAGCCTGGTGAATCGTTCGGGCCTGATCATGGTGTCGCATGCGGAAGGAACATTGAAAAAGTTTTGTACAGCCGGCATTTGGCTTGATAATGGGAAGGCTCACTGGTTTGATCGGCTCGATGACGCACTCGGAGCTTACAAGCAGAGTCTGATGTAACGATGTGGTCTTTTATCCCACCCAGGCCTGCCTCCGACGTATCTCCATCCGAGGTAGGGGCCGGGAAATGGACGACAGTCATGCTTGCGCCGGTTCGACGCAAGAGCGCCATATTTTGGTTGGCGCTGCTGATGTGTGCGCTCACGGCGGCGTACTGGGGAGCGGTGGCGTCCGACCGGTATGTGTCGGAGGCGCATGTCGTTATTCAACAGACTGAGACCCCCGTGGGCCCGAGTCTGGACCTTTCGAGTCTGGTCGGCATGTCCGGTGGGACCCATCGGACGGATCAGATGTTGTTGCGCGACCATCTGTTGTCGGTGGATATGCTGGAGAAGCTCGATGCGCGGCTCATGTTGCGAGATCATTACAGCGATCGATCCTGGGACCTCTTGTCACGGTTATGGCAGCGGGATAGTTCGATCGAGTGGTTCCACTGGTACTACCTGTGGCGCGTCTCCGTCGAGTTCGACGAATATGCAGGTGTGCTGGTGATTCGAGCGGAGGGTTTTACGCCGGAGAAGGCGCACGAGGTGGCGAGTGCACTTGTGGAGGAAGGCGAGCGGTACATGAACGAACTGGGACACCGGCTGGCTCAAGACCAAGTCAGCTTCGTCGAAAAACAAGTATCCCTGATCAATGAGCGTCTCATCAAAGCCCGCCAAGCCGTGCTGAAGTTCCAAAACGACCGCAATTTGGTGTCGCCGCAAGGGACGGCGGAGGCCTTGTTCACGATTGTCAGCCAGCTGGAAGGGCAGCTCACGACGTTGAAGACCCAGCGGGATGTGTTGTTGGGGTACCAGCACACACAAAGCCCTGCCGTGGTCGATCTGGACATGCAAATTAAGGCCGTGACCAGGCGGATCGCAACAGAGCAGGCCCGGCTCACATCGTCGCAACGGCAAACGCTCAATCAAATTATCGAAGAGTATCAGCGGCTGCAAATGGAAGCGGAATTTATCGGGGAGATGTACAAAACCGCCTTGGGATCGTTGGAGAAACAGCGCGTGGATGCCGCGCGCACGCTCAAGATGGTGTCCGTGTTGCAGAGGCCGACCCAGCCGCAGTACCCGTTAGAGCCTCGGCGCACGTACAACATTGTGGTGTTCGCCATCGTGACATTGATGGTCGCGGGGATTGCCAGTCTCTTGCAAGTCATCGTGCGGGAACATCGGGACTAACGACATGCGCGCTCGAGCCTTCATTCTAAGCATGGTATTGGCGGTGACGCCCGTCTTAGGGCAGGCCCAGGGTCTACTCGGGATTCCGGGGTTCGGGCAGACAGGAACCGGAAAGACGGGAATAGCGGATCCGACGCCCGGTCTTCCATCAGCGAGCATGCCAAAGACCGGTATGGGAGTACCGGTGTCTCCAGCGAATGCTTCATCGGTTGTGGCGCCGCAAACCCCACAAACGGGGCCGGATGTCCGCTCAGATGTTGTCGAGGAGGTGGGGACCAGTAAAAATCCGGTGTTCGGGGCACAGCTGTTTACAGGCGCGTTTGCACGGAAAGGTCCCACGCTCTTCAATCCAGACTATTTGATCGCGATCGGAGACAGCATCCGGGTGACTGTATGGGGGAGCGTGACCTTCGATGGGATGCTCATCGTGGATCCCCAAGGAAATGTGCTGCTGCCGAATGTGGGGCCGGTCAAGGTGGCGGGAGTACGCAATCAAGACCTGCAAGCCACCGCTGAAAAAGCGATTCGGCGGATTTATAAATCCAACGTGTACAGCTATGCCAGCCTAGCTGAGGCCCAACCGGTACGCATTTTTGTCGGTGGGTTTGTGAAGCGGCCGGGACTCTACAATGGCACCTCCATGGACAGTCTCCTGCATTACTTAGATGAAGCCGGTGGCATCGATGTGGAGCGTGGCTCGTTCTTGAATGTGCAGGTCAAGCGCAGTGGAGAGGTGCGGGTTCAGATCAATCTCTATGAGTTCCTGCTCGAAGGCCGGATCCCGCAGATCCAGCTCGCTGACGGCGACGTCATCTTCGTGTCGCCCCGCCAGCACGTGGTCTCCGTTGGAGGTCTGGCGGAGAATGCCAAACGGTTCGAGTTTGCCGGCCCGGAATTGAACGTCGGCGAACTTGTGAAGTTGGCGAAACCACGGCCGCAAGCCACCCATATCCGGATCACCCGGAATACAGGGATCATTAAGAATATCGAGTACTATTCCATGGGGGCGGCCAAAGAGTTGACGATCCTTAACGGCGACGAAATCGAATTTACGGCGGATAAAAGGCCGGGAACCATCACGGTGCGCGTGCAAGGAGAGCATCTCGGTCCTCAGGAGTATGAGTTGCCGTACGGCACGCGGTTGGGCGAACTCACCAAACAGATTGTCTATAGCGAACGGTCGGATGTGGCGAATTTGCAATTGTTTCGCCTCAGTATCAAAGACCGACAAAAAACCTTGCTGCAAACCTCACTGAAAAGCTTGGAATCGGCGGTGCTTACGGCACGGTCCGGGACCTACGAAGAGTCGCTCCTGCGGGCCAGTGAGGCGGCATTGATTCTGCAGTGGGTTGAGCGGGCCAAAGCCGTGGAACCTGTCGGGCAGGTGCTGATTGCTCAAGGCGACCGGCGAGACGACTTGTTGCTGGAAAATGGGGACGTCATTCAAGTGCCTGTCCAAGATGGGCTGGTATTGGTGGGGGGCGAGGTGCTCTTCCCGAATACGCTCGCGTTTGAGAGTGGGATTTCGGCGGAAGACTACATTCAGCGAGCCGGTGGGTATACGCAAAATGCCGACATGGCCCGCGTCGTCATCGCGCATCGTGACGGCAGTTTTGAAGACGGCAAGGACGGGTTTTTCAGCAAACCGAAGGTTCGGTCCGGGGACCATATTCTCGTGCTGCCGAAAGTCGACATGAAGTACCGGCAGATCGCCAAGGAAATCGCACAGATCATGTTTCAGATGGCGTTGATGGCAGGCGTGGCGCTGCGGGGATTTTAAGCGAGCGTGGTGCCGTGGACAACCGGATAATGCTGAGTTCATGACTGCCTTCAAAGAATTTGTTTGCCGTCTTCGATCGGTCCTGTGCCTCCTCCTAACAAATCCGTATCGCCGAGGGATGGAGGGGCATATCGATGGGGTGTATTTCGGTAGTTTACGCGGTTGGGCCAAGGCAGATGATGGGACGGCCCTCACGCTCCTCGTGAAAAAGAACAATGTGTGTATCGGCCAGTGTAAAGCGAACGGGGCCAGGGCGGACTTGGTGGCAAAAGGTCTGGGAGACGGGCGCTTCGGATTTGCTCTCCCCATGCCTCCTGAATTGACCATTGCCCAAGGGGATATTCTCGAAGTCGTTGATGCGACGATGCCATCACGCAGCATGGCGGTGAGAATTACGCGCCGAATGGCCGCGAGGCCGGCTTGGAGATTCCCCGATCAGGCAAGTAGAGGGGAAGGAAAAAGAGACCAGCGGGATGGGGACGAGACAGTGAGAGCACCCAATGACAACGTGCAAGCCGGCGACAATCCTGATCTGGCGAGCGCATACGAACGGGTTGTCGCCCAGAACAAGGTGTTGCGAGAGGCTGTCGCACGCTTTGAAGCCGACATCCAATTCAACCACCTCCAATTGCGGCAGGTTCAGGAGGAACTGGAGCACTGGTATTGCAAGTATCTCGACCTTCAAGCGGCAGCAGAGCCGATATCGAAAAAGCAGCGAAAAATTGACTGACTGAGTTCTGCAGGTATGATCGTGGGGGGACCCACGATTATGAAGCAGAACAGCAAATGTCAATTGGTTCCGCTGGGCCAAGTCGGGTACCGATTCCAGTTTGGCCCCACCGTCGTCTTCATCGACCCTTATCTCAGCGATTACGTTGAAGAAGTTGAAGGCCCAGATCTCCGCCGGTCCTTCCCGGCGCCGTTTCCTGCGGACGCAGTGTGTGATGCCGACTGGGTGTTAGTGACACATGCGCATATCGACCATTGCGATCCTCGCACCATAGGCCCCCTCGCACTCGCGTCTCCGTCGAGCCGGTTTATCGGACCCCCGCCCGTGCTTCGGGTATTGCGACGACTCGGTATCGATGGTGGCCGACTGCACCTGGCACCGGAGACGACCTGGCTGTCGCTCGGGGACGCACTCCAAGTCACGGCCGTGCCAGCCGCCCATCCTCAGGTGGTTCGAGATCCGGACGGCCATGCGGAAAGTGTCGGATATGTCCTGGAATTTCAGGGCCGCCGGTTCTACCACGCCGGTGACACGTCGGTGGCTGACGAGCTGATGCAGCGCCTGAAGGACCTCGCGCCGCTTGAAATAGGATTTTTACCCGTGAACGAGCGGAACTTCTTTAAAGACCGGCGCGGCATCATTGGCAACATGACGCTGCGCGAAGCCTTCGGACTGGCCGATGAAATAGGGACTCAGGTGGTGGTCCCAACTCACTGGGACATGTTTAAGCCGAATGCCGTGCCGCGTGAAGAGATTGAATTGCTCTACCAGTTATTGAGGCCTGCGTGTCACCTGGCATTGTATCCACACGAGCTGTAGCGCGATGAAGACGAGCATTATCATACGGACCTATAACGAAGCGGCCCATATCGGGGCCTTGCTCGACGGCATCGCCGCCCAACGGATCGACCATGACGAAGTGGAAACCATTGTCGTTGATTCAGGATCGACCGATGATACGATGAGGATCGCCGAATCGCATCGTGTGCGACTCCTGCATATCAAGAAAGAGGAATTCTCGTTCGGCCGGTCCCTCAACATCGGATGTGCCGCGGCGAGAGGGGATGCCCTCGTGTTTGTGAGCGGCCACTGTCTGCCGGCGACACCGGATTGGCTGAGTCAACTCATCGACCCACTCGGCAAGGACGAGGTCGCGTATAGCTATGGCCGCCAGATAGGGAACGGGAAAAGCTACTTAAGCGAATGCCAAATCTTTGAGAAGTATTTCCCCCGCGACAGCCGGATTCCCCAGGAGGGGTTTTATTGCAACAATGCCAATAGCGCCTTGCTGAAATCGGCGTGGCAGGAGCACCGATTCGATGAGGAGCTCACCGGGCTCGAGGACATGAAGTTGGCGAAAAGGCTGGTCTATCAGGGCCTCAAGATCGCCTACGTGGCGAGCGCGCCAGTGTTTCATATCCACCAGGAAAATTGGCGGCAGGTGCGGCGTCGATTCGAGCGAGAAGCCATCGCATTGCAGCATATTATGCCGGAAGTGCATTTGTCTCTGACCGATTGTTTCCGGTATTGGCTGAACGCGGCCCTGCTCGATTTTCATGCTGCGCAAAAGGATGGCGTCGTGCTTCGTCGAGCCAAGGAGATTGTGCTCTACCGCTTGATGCAATACTGGGGGGCATATTCCGGGAACCACATGCACCGCAATCTATCCAGGCGCCGGAAAGAGGCCTACTACTATCCACGTTAACCGTTACAGATAGGACAACCGATGGGAATGCCGAATGGGAAACGAGTGGTGGCGCTGTTGCCGATGAAAGCGAACAGCGAGCGGGTGAGAGGAAAGAACTTTCGAGTATTCAACGGAAAGCCGCTGTTTCAGTGGGTCCTGTCAGCCCTGCTGGCGGCCAGGGAAATCGATCTAGTCGTCATCAATACCGACGCGAGGCACATCCTCGCGGACAATGGGCTGGTGGATAGCGACCGAGTGCTGATCCGAGACAGGAGGCCGGAGATATGTGGGGATCTGGTGAGCATGAATGTAGTGCTCGCGGACGACATCACCCATGTTCAGGCTGATGTGTATTTGATGACCCATACGACCAACCCGCTGCTGACCACCGGCACGATTCAGGAGGCGCTCGACCTGTATGCCGCCTGTACGGCAAAAGGTACAGCGGATTCAGTGTTCGGAGTCAATAAATTCCAGACACGGTTTTATCGGCGGGATGGGTCGCCGGTGAATCACGATCCCTGTAGATTACTTCGAACGCAGGATCTCGAACCCTGGTATGAAGAAAATTCCAATCTGTACATCTTCTCGCGGGGAAGCTTCGAATCCACGCAGGCCCGGATCGGGAAACGGCCGAGAATGTTCGAGATGCGCAAGGCGGAATCGGTTGATATCGACGACCAAGACAGCTGGGACATGGCCGAAGCCATGGCCATGTATCGATCGGCCAAGCAGGGGAGGTGAACGGTGGGGACGCGCGTTCTGGTGACATGTCCGCCGATGCTGGGAATGATCGGCGCAGTTCGCCCCTTTTGTGAGGCGAAGGGAATCGCTCTGACCACCCCGAACGTCGTGCAGGTGCTCTCGGTGGACGAGCTGAAAGTCCTGGTCCCGGAACATGACGGCTGGATCATCGGCGACGATCCGGCGACGGGCGAAGTGTTTGCCGCCGGCAGGCAAGGTCGATTGAGAGCTGCCGTCAAATGGGGCATTGGAGTCGATAACATCGACTTCGCCGCGTGCAAACACCTTGGCATCCCGATCACCAACACGCCGAACATGTTTGGCGGGGAAGTGGCGGATATGGCCATGGGCTATGTGATTGGCCTAGCACGAGAGACGTTTGCCATCGACCGGGGAGTGCGGCAAGGAGAATGGCCCAAGCCGTGCGGGATTTCATTGGCCGGGAAAACGGTGGCATTGATCGGATTCGGCGACATCGGTCGGAATACGGCCAAGCGGCTTGCGGCAGCCGACATGAAGATCATTGTGTATGATCCGGCGATCACCGAGCTCAAGGGCCAGGATGGGGTGGCGGCCGCCAAGTGGCCCGATCGATTGGAGGAAGCGGACTTTCTCGTCGTGACGTGCGCGCTCACATCCTCCAGCCGTCACATGATTAATCAGGAAAGCCTCAAGCGGGCCAAGCTTGGTGTCAGGGTCGTCAATGTCGGGCGAGGCCCGGTCATCGATGAGGCAGCCCTCATTGAGGCCCTTGAGAACGGGCATGTCCATTCAGCCGCGCTCGATGTCTTTGAGCAGGAGCCGCTGCCACCTCACTCTCCCTTGAGGCGGCACCCGCAGTGCATCTTCGGCTCGCATAACGCCTCGAATACAGCCGATGCCGTTGCTCGGACGAGCCACATCGCACTCAACGCGCTTTGTGGCTATTTAGGAATTGCATGAGCCGCCAACGCAGCGTCCTGATCACCGGAGCCAATGGCGGGATGGGGAAAGCGCTCTGCGCGCTGTTTCAACAGCGCGGGTGGTGCGTGATTGCGACGGATCTCCATCCCGAGCCGGCGGCGATGTGCAAGACATACGTGGCTGCGGACCTGTTACGGGTTGGCATGGAACCGTCGTACTGCGCAGACTGTCTCCGGCGGATGCAAGCCTCTTTGCCGGATCCCGGACGGTTGGATCTCTTGATCAACAATGCCGCACGGCAAGTGGTGGCGCCAGTCGAACGGCTGACGGCTGCTGATTGGCAGGAGACCATGACCGTCAATGTGACGGCGGCCTTCCTCCTTGTGCAAGGCTTCTTGAGGGAGCTGGAATGCGCAGGCGGGATGGTGATCAATATCGCCAGCGTGCATGCCCAATTGACCAAGTCCCAGTTTACGGCCTATGCGACCAGCAAAGCCGCGGTGGTGGGATTCACGCGGGCATTGGCGGTCGAACTGGGTGGGCGGGTTCGGGTCAATGCGGTATGTCCGGCCGCAGTGGCGACGCCCATGCTCGTGGCTGGATTTGAGGGCAATACAGAGGGGCTCGATAAACTGGCGGCCTGCCATCCGAGCCGCTGTATCGGGATGCCTGAAGATGTTGCCGGTCTGGTCTTCTCGCTAACCGAGCAGTCTTCACACTACATCACTGGAGCCATCATCAATGTTGACGGAGGCATCGGATCCCGCCTGTTCGATCCTGCATGACGCGGCGTCGCCTCGCATGCTGCGATGGAAGAATTATCATGTGGGAGAGGAGTGTCTCCTGATCTGCAACGGGCCGAGCTTGAACCGGGTGGACTGGTCGCGCGTGCCTGAGCACCTCACGAAATTTGGACTCAATAAGATCTATCTTGGCGCGGCACGGTTCGGCTTCCTGCCACGCTATCTCTGCTGTGTCAACGAGATGGTGCTGAGGCAGTCGGCTAGCGAACTGAATCGATTGCAGGCGGTGAGGTTCGTGAGCAATCGGCTGGGTGAGGACTGGTATCCAGACACGCCGCTTCAATACCGGCTCAATACGCAGCAGGTTCCGCAAGATGCCGACATGTTCAGCCGTGACCCTTGCGCGTATGTGGTGGAAGGATGGACGGTCACCTACGTGGCACTGCAAATCATCCATTACATGGGCTTCCAACGGGTCAGCATCGTTGGCATGGACCATCGATATGATCAGGCGGTACCGGGCGAGGAAAACCTTCCATCCACCATTGCCGGGGATGATTGCGACCACTTCGATCCGCGCTATTTCGGGGGACAGCAATGGGACCAGCCCGACCTGGCCAATAGTGAAAACGCCTATAGAGTGGCGAAAGATGTGTTTGAGCGTGATGGGCGATCCATTGTGGACTATACCATTG
>FKKE01021475.1_pt1 | contig 11387 bp, 12 predicted proteins | sample 1106331 | NCBI WGS metagenome assembly FKKE01 (sample SAMEA3931202, study PRJEB13176) | freshwater metagenome | biome: Drinking water system; feature: drinking water; material: freshwater | place: China | collected 2013-02-06 | reverse complement strand
TCGCTCGCACCTCAGGGAGCATTCCTTTGGGACGTTCACGACTGTTTTATTGGTCACGATGGCCGCCAGGCCGCCGATTTTGAGGAGGCCCGGAGCTTGCGGAGGGCCGTGTCCCCCGCTCCCTTAGGAGGCCCGGAGCTTGCGGAGGGCCGTGTCCCCCGCTCCCTGAGGAGGCCCGGAGCTTGCGGAGGGCCGTCACGAAGGGTCATCGAACCGGGCCATCACGAACGGCCAAGCCGGTCAGCGCGGGCCGCGGCATCGGGCCACATCGCAGGGCATGGGAGACCGGGTACGGTCGCGAGCTCGAAGTGCCACCACTCGTTGGCGAAGGTTCGGCACAGACCCCAGCGGTAGCCGGTTCGTTCGAGCCAAGCGGCGCCTTCCCGAGGGCCGACGTCGATGGCGTGGCCGCTCACATGTGGCGACTGCTCCGCCGGCAGGACCCACCGTCGAGCAGCTTCCGGGCTGCCGTAGGTCGCGATCGCATCGCGCCACATCTGACGCTGCTCCGCGTCTGTTCGCTTACCGGACGTGATCCACAACGAGACCCCCTGTGCGCGTGCGCTGTTCGACGCCTGCTGGTAGGCCGTCGCCAGCGCTGGATCGAGGCCGGCGGTGGGCGGCGCGGCATTCGCCGGCACGCCGCCGAGTCCGGATAGCAGCAGGGCCCCGAGTACGGCGGTACAGATGACCGTGATTCGCCGGGCCGCGATGTCGATGAACCTCATGACCGCAGTAAACCGTACGACCGACGCCTATCGCATCGAACCGTCGGAGCTATTACCGTTTACTGCGGGTGGGCCGCGTGCGAGCCTGTGGAGGGTCGGAAAAATGAAGAAGCGTCTGGTGGTCTGTTGCGACGGCACGTGGAAGTCGTCGAAGGACCCACGAATTTCGAATGTCGAGAAGATCGCCCGAGCCGTCACCACCGATGCCGACGACGGCGCTGTGCAGCTGGTCCATTACGTCAACGGTGTGGGAACCGGGTCGGGCTGGTCCGACCGCGTCATCGGCGGGGCGTTCGGTCGCGGCCTCGATGCCAACCTGATCGATGCCTACCGATTCCTCGCCCTGAACTACGAGCCCGGCGATGAGATCTTCGTCTTCGGGTTCAGTCGCGGCGCGTACACCGCACGGAGTCTCGGGGGCATGATCTGGCACATCGGCCTTGTCACCCCGCTCGAACTCGCGCAGCACCCGACCGAGAACCTGTTCGAAACGGTCCTGCGGTACTACCGGATGAAGCGGGAGGATCGCCCGGCGAAGACCCCAGGCGCCCCGGTGCCGGTCAAGTTCATCGGCGTCTTCGACACCGTTGGTGCCCTCGGCGTTCCCGGCATCACCCGCGTCAAGCACAAGTTCCACGACGTGAAGCTCGGCAAGAACGTCGCAGTGGCCAGACAGGCGCTCGCCATCGACGAACGTCGGCTGACATTCGATCCCTGCGTCTGGGAAGTCGACAAGGCAGATGAGGGCGAGATCGACGTCAAACAGGTGTGGTTCGAGGGGGTCCACTCCGACATCGGCGGTGGTCTGGCGGTCACTGAACCGTCGGAACTGAGTCTGTCCTGGATGGTGCGCGAGGCGGAACTTGCCGGCCTGCAGTTCTGCTACAAGCGATTCACGCCCATCAGCTTCCCCATTGACCCGTCGAACGAGAAGTACGCGACCAACAAGTCGATGAACGCCGCGTACCGCATCGTCAACATCTTCAAGCTCGCTTTCGGCCCGCTGCGGATGCGCGGAGAAACCGTGCGCCACAAGGGTCAGTCGCGACTGCTCGAGGCGAACAAGAATGATCCAGCAAGGCCGCTGTACATAGCCGCGCCCGCGTTTACTCGGTGGACTGACGACATCGGGTCACGCAAGAAGAGGGCGACGAACATCGGCGCGTGGGAAGAGCTGATCAAGGACCTATCGGTCCGCGCGGTCGACATTCCTCCGCTCGAGGCGCCGGTGACTACCCGACAACCGGCATCCCCCGCGTCTGAGTCGGTGCTTCCACAGAAATAGTCACTGCGGGGCAACGTCTTTCGTTGCAGCGATCTGGATGAGGTTTCCACACGTGTCGTCGAAGACCGCGACGACCGCAGGTCCGATATCGGTCGGTTCCTGGGTGAACTCCACGCCGAGGCCGCGTAGCCTCTCGTACTCGGCCTGAACATCGTCGACGGCGAACTGCGCCAACGGGATTCCGTCTTCGATGAGTGCGTCCCGGTAGGGCTTGACTGCGGGGTGGCCAGATGGTTCGAGAAGGAGTTCCATCCCCTCGGGATCGTGCGGGGAGACGACCGTCAGCCACCACGTGTTCTCCCCCATCGGAATGTCATGGCGAGTCGTGAATCCGAGTATCTCGGTGTAGAACTCGTGTGCCTTGCGCTGGTCGTCGACGAAGACGGACATCAGTGTCATTCTCATGGCAGGTCCTTTCGATGGGCGGGCCACCGCTCGGCGATCACGCCGAGTGGTGCGGGGTCGAAGTAGTGGAATTTGGAGCGTCCGCGTTTCTCGGTGTGGACGAGTCCGGCAGTTTCGAGCACGCCGAGGTGCTGGGAGATCGCCTGTCGGCTCAGGTTGAGCCCTCGCCGAGTCGTGAGACGACCGCAGATCTCGAACAACGTCTGGCCGTCCCGTTCGACCAGCTCGTCGAGGATTGCTCGCCTCGTCGAGTCATCGAGTGCATGGAACACGTCGGCCACACCTGACAATAGGCAAGTCGCTGCTTGCATGTCAATGGTGGACGCATCGCGCCCCCTGCTTCGTGCGGCGCGCTCCATCTACCCCCTGTGGCGCACCCTTGCTCCCTGAGCTGCGATCGAAGCGAGCCACCAAGGGTCACCCCCTGTAGGCCGCTCACCAGACCCTTCGAGGCTCGTCGCTTGCGCTCCTCGCACCTCAGGGAGCAAAAGGTGGGCACCTCAGGGAGCAAGGGGATGTGCCTCAGCGCGCAGTGGGTGGGATCTGAGCGGAATGAGCAATGCCCCTAGCTCCGGGCACTCCCGAGGTACGCCTCCTCGATCCTCCCGACGTCACCGGCAAGCGAGGCCGCGGAGTCCGCGAGAGCGATGTCGCCGTGGACCAGCACCACCGCCCGGTCGGCGATCCCGAGCGCCAACCGAACATGCTGCTCGACGAGAACCACCGCGGTGCCCTCGGTGTCGGCGACATTCCGCAGGACCGGCAGGATCGATTCGACGACGATGGGTGCGAGTCCCATGCTCAGTTCGTCGATCAGCAGCACTTTCGGCTGTTGCAACAGGGCGCGTCCGATCGCCAGCATCTGCTGCTCTCCCCCGGACAGCTCGCCCGCGGCGACCTTGAGCCGTGCGCGAAGGGCCGGGAAGTGGTCGAGTATCCGGTCGACGGCGTTGTTCCGAGCCGCCCCGCGTCGTCGAATGGCCAACTGGAGGTTCTGGCGTGTCGTGAGCTGCTTGAACAGCGACCGGTCGTCCGGAACCAGGACGAGTCCGGCACGCACGGCCGCGCGCGCATCCCCCGCCCGAACCGTGTGACCGCCGACGCTGACCTCGCCGTCGAGGCGCGGAAGCAGACCGGCAAGGGTGGTGAGCAGCGTCGTCTTTCCGGCTCCGTTCGGTCCGAGCAGGGCGACAATCTCTCCCGCCTCGACGGACAGATCGAGGCCGTGGACGCAGGCTTTGCCGCGCGAGTACCCGGCGTCAAGACCGCGGCATTCGAGGACTGTCACGGGGTCATCTCCTTGGTCGTCGAATGTGCTTCGGAGACAGCGCTGTCCGGTGGCGAAGGATCATCGGACTTCGTGGACCCCGCGACCGCCGACGACGGCGTGCCGAGGTAGGCGTTGACGACTGCCGGTGAGCGTCGAATCTCGTCCGGGGTGCCTTCGGCGATGACGGATCCGAGGTCGAGGACGATGACCCGGTCGCACAGGCTCAGCACGAGATCCATGTCGTGGTCGACGAGGACCATAGAAACCCCGTGTGCGCGTGCGGCCCGCAACCTGTCGCCCAGCCACCGACTCTCGGTGCTGTCGAGTCCGGCGGCCGGTTCGTCGAGCAGCGCAACTTCCGGCTGGCCGGCGAGGACGCGAGCCACCGCGACGAGCTGACGCTGACCTTGCGAGAGATCAGCAGCCACAACATCACTGAGGTGGCTGATCTCCAGCATCCGCAGGACGTTGCGGACGTTCTCGGCGGTATCCCCCGGCGCCCGGCGCGCGGCGATCGCCAGGTTCTCGGCGACCGACAGCTCACCGTAGAGCTCGATGTCCTGGAAAGTTCGGCCGAGCCCTTCGCGGCTGCGTCGATGTGGTGCAAGGCCGTTGAGGGTCGTGCCGCCGAGAGTCACCGTTCCGGACGCGGTCGCGAATCCGCTGATGGCGTCGATCAGAGTCGTCTTGCCGGCGCCGTTGGGTCCGATGAGGCCGACGATCTCGCCGGAGCGGAGGTCGAAGCTGACGCCATCGACGGCGGTCACCGCCCCGTAGCGCACCGTGACGTCGCGAGCCGAGAGCAGAACCTTGGCACTGGGCGGTGTGACCGGCGGAGTCGGCGCGGCCTGAGCGTCGTCGTGAGCCGGTTGTGGTGCACGACGTCGAGCCGGCATCGGGATCTTGTGCAGATACCCGATCACGCCGTCAGGACTCGTGACGACGGTGAGCACCAGCAGGACTCCGCTGACCAGCATGTAGTAGTCGCCGAACGACGCGTACTTGTCCGCAGCGAAGTACATCAGCCCACCAGGCGCGATGATGCCGGCGAGGACGGCTCCGGAGATCGAGGTGACGCCGGCGATGTAGAAGACCGCGAAGAGTCCGATCCCGGCGAAAACGGCGTAGCTACCTGCGGTCGCGAGGGTCTGTTGGTATGCCAGCAGCGATCCGCCGAGACCGGCCAGGAACGACGCGATAGCGAAGGCGATGAGTTTGGTTGCGCCGACGTTGATCCCGGCTGCAGCTGCGGACCGTTCGTTGGCGCGCACGGCCAGCATCGACGCACCGAGCCCACTACGACGCAGAGCCGCCACCCCGTACGCCACCAGAGTCAGAACCACGAGGCACAGGATGCCGAAGGCGATCCGCGGATATCCCTCACCCGCACCAATTCCCAGATCGATGCCGAAGATCGACGGGGATTCGACAGGCGCACCCTGCAATCCGCCGTTGAGCGACGGGTTGCGGAACCAGAACGCCTCGCAGAACACGGCAAGAGCGAGCGTCGCGACCATGAGCGGTAACCCGCGCACCCGAAGAGCGGGCAGGCCGACGATCACGCCGATGACCATCGCCGCGCAGGCTGCGAGCAGCGGGGCGAGCGGGAACGGGATGTTGAGGTCGTCGGTGAGTCGGCTGAGCGCATAGGCGCCGACGCCGGCGAGCGTCAGTTGCGCCAGCGACACCTGGCCCGCGTACCCGGTGACGACGACCTGGGACAGCGCGATGATGGCGTAGATCATCGTGGCGATCACGGCGAGCCGGAGACTGCCGGAGGTGGTGACGAGAGCCAGTACCGCGACGACGACACCGACGATCCCTGGGATCACCAGACGGTTCGGACGCGGTGACCGGCCGAGGTCGTTGCGGGTGACCGCGCCGCGGCCCGGCAATGGGCGCCCGCGGATGAGGAGAAACCCGATGATGAGGATCAACGGGACCGCCTCGGCGACACCGGCGTCGGGCATCCAGTCCCAGGTGGTCTGCAGTTTCGTGGCCTCGGACTGCAGCATGCCGATGACAAGCCCGGCGCCGACCGTGATCGATATCGCGGTGAAGTTGCCGACCAGCGCCGCCGCGAGGGCCGGCACGATGAACATCGTGTACGCCACGGGATTGAGTGGAACGATCGGTGCGATGAGCACGCCGCCGAGACCGGCAGTTGCCGACGACAACGCCCAGTTGGCGACCGCGATGCGGTCCGGCGAGAGTCCGGTGACCAGCGCACCCTTCTCGGATTCGGCGGCTGCCTCCGTCGCCACGCCGAAGCGCGTGTAGCGCAGCACGAGTCCCGCACATATGGCGAGTCCGACGATGACCACGGCGAGCATCAGACGGTCCGTCGGAACTGCGCTGGATCCGATCGTGAACGTGTCGACCTTGAAGATGGGTCCGACGCTGGGCGCGTTCTCGCCGACCCGCAGCGCGATGAGTGCCTGAATGACGAGCATCAGACCGATCGCAGCGACCGCCTTGGCCAGCGCCGGGGCGGCCCGCATCGGGCGGAACACCAGTAGGTACAGGATGACGCCGAGGATCGCGGCGACGACCACGGAGATGAGTAGCGCTGCAGCGACTCCGAGGTCGGAGCCGAGTGAGATGGTCGCCGGGAAGCCGGGGATGGGGTTGAGGAGTTCTCCTTGGCGTAGAAAGGCGTAGGTGTAGGCGGCGTACAGCGCCACCGCACCGGTGGCGAAGTTGACGACGCCGGAACTCTTGAACGTCATCACCAGTGCAAGGCCGAGAGCGGCGAAGACGGCTCCGTTGCCGAGGCCGAGGACCAGGAAGGCGAGATGGTCGGTCATGGAACTCCCACTGGGAAGTGCGGGGATCGGGGGCCGCGCGGACGCGACCCCCGATCTGGAGCGGAACTAGTTGTTGGTGACGACGGTGTTCTCGAGCTTGGCGTCGGCGGTCACGTCGCTGACCAGGATCGCCTTGCTGCACAGCGACGTCAGCGGCGGGAATGCCTTGCCGTCGCAGGTGAAGGTGATGCCGGGTGCGGCCGGGAGCGGGACGTTCTTGGCTTGTGACAGTGCGGTGGTGAACGCTTGGGCGTCGACGGTGCCCTCGAGACCGTTCAGCTCGCCGAGCGCAGTCATGACCTGATAGCCGATGTAGGCGAGGCCGGCCGGGTCGGTGTCGGGCGCGTATTGCGCCATGACGCTGCGGTATTGGGTGACGCTCGGGTCGTCGGAACTGAGGTTGACCGTGGTGAACGCCTTGGCGCCGGAGACCGCGTCGTTGCCGACGGCGTCGAGGACGGGCTTGTCGAGGCAGCTGGCGATGAGGTACTTCGAAGCGTCGGGGGCGACGGTCTGCAGCGTCTTGAGGACCGAGATGCACTGGCGGGTGTCGCCGAGGATGCTGACCGCATCCGGGTTGTCGGCGAGACCGGCGGTGATCTGCGGTGTCAGGTCGGCGGCGCCGACCGGCACGGTGACGACGTTCAGCGCGACGCCAGCACGCTGGAACATGGGATCGCCCAGTGCTTTCACCGACGCGGCCGCATCACCGGAGTCACCGATGATCAGGGTGACCTTCTTGAGTCCGTCCTTGGCGGCGGTCGCGGCCTGTCCCGCGAGGACCGCCACGATGCCGCCGGAGAGCATGAACGAGCCGGGGGTCGCCATCTCCGCTTGTGACACCGGAGCCTGTGCGACGAACGGGATCTTGGCGCCGGCGATGATCGGCAGCATGACCGCACCCTGCGCGCCCAGCGGCGAGACCACGACCGAAACCTGCTGCTCCACCATCTGATTCGCGCACTTGGTGGCCGAGGCGGGCTCTTCCTGCTGCTTGCACACCATCAGTTCGATCTGGTGACCGCCGATGCCGCCGCCGTTGTTGTTCAGATACTCGACCGCGGCTTCGCTGCCCTCGCGCACCATCGGCGTCGTCACCGCACCGCCCTCGGGCACGATCAGGCCGACCTTGACCGGGTCGCCGGTGGCCGGATTGCTGGGGAGCTGGCTGGTCTCGCCGGCGGTGGAGCTCTCCGAGCTGTCGTCGGCGCAGGCCGTCAGCGCTCCGAGCGCGAGCACCCCGGAACAGCCGATCACCGTCGCGGTCCGAAGCACACGCCTGAGTGCACTGGGTGATTTCATGCGATCCCCTTCGATCGTGATTCGACAAGTCGCCGCCCCGCTGCGGAGACGGACGAAATGTCGGATTTGCTGACTCGGTGGCGACTGTAACCCGCAGGTCGCGGTCGTCGGTTGGATTCGAAATATTCTGTCCTGCAATGAGTCTCGGCTCGGTTGACGGCCGGTGCGCATGGCAGCACAAGTCGTCGGTCCGGCGCCGGAAGATCCCCCCGCGGTCGACTCGCGTGACGTCGTCTGATGGATCGACGACCTCACACTGGACTCAGAGCAAAAAGTTAGACGCCCATCCAAACTTTGGGGGCGGAATGCAAGAATTGGTCGGTCGGGGTCGCCCCGCCCACACGGAAGGCACCACTTTGACCGAAGCTCCGGCCATGGGCCGGCGGGAACGCAACAAGCAGCAGACGCGCGAACGCCTGCTGATCGCTGCGCGCGAACTGCTCGCCTCCGAGGGGAGCGCCGCGACGGTCGAGTCAATCGCCGAGCGTGCCGAGGTGTCGCGGGCGACGTTCTTCAACTACTTCCCGAGCAAGGACGACCTGCTCACCGATCTGTACGCCCAGCTGATGGGGACGTTCTCGCACGTCGTCGACGCGATGCTCGAGAAGCCGCTCAGTACGTACGAGCGCGTGGTGGGTGTCTTCGTCGACTTCGCACGGTCGTCAGTCGCCGACCCGGACTACATGCGGACGGTGACGAGCGAGATCGAACGGATTTCGTCGATGTCGGGAACGCTCGGTGAACGCAGCCACGTGTTCACCTCGGAGGTGCTGCGGCTCATCGAACGCGGCGTCGAACAGCAGGATGTGCGGACCGATCACCCGCCGGAGTTCCTCGCCCAGATGGTCGCGGCGATCTACGTGTCGAGCATGCGGTACTGGCAGATCGATCCCGGCTTCGTGGTGAGCGAGAGCTTCGAGCGCGCCGGCCGCTACGCCGCGGAGTCGCTGCTGCCACGGTAGCGCTGGTCAATCTTGGTCGTCGGGTCGCGCGACCTCAGTCTCCCACCGCTCCCGGCGCTCGTCCTCGGTCTGCTCCCACCACGGGGTCCCGCGCTCCCCCAGCGCAACCTTCGCCGCCTGGACGCCCTGGCGAGACTCGGGTGCGCCCTTGGTTCGCTTCACGTCCCGACGCCACGCCATGAGGATCGACTGCAATTCGGATCGGCGCTCGTCCGGGATCAGCGGATCCGTCGCCCGCCACTTGCGGCCGTTGACGATGATGTGGTGGCCGTCGGGCGTGTGTTCGGGCTCGGGCATGGATTCCACGGTGCCACGACGTTTCGACGCAATGTGTGACCGGGATCTCGTTCGGGGTCTCACCTGGGGCTTTGCAGGAGTCCTGGGAGTCCTGGGCTGACTCTCAGTGTCTGCTTATGTCAGAAAAGGTAACTTCGCCGTGTCCTTGCCGATACCGAACTGTTACCCAATCTGAGATGGACAACGCTTTGCCTCTTCACCGACTGAACGCCGACTCTTCGACGCGCCCCGCCACTCGCGCCTTGCTCGACTCGACGTCGAGCACTCGGCGCCCTGGCCGCCATCGTGCCACCTCGCGCTCCACCACCCGCACGGCCCTGCGAACGGGCGCGTTCGCCGCGTTCGTCGGTGCGGTCGGCCTGACGGCCGGAACTGCCGGGCAGGCAGCGGCGCAGCCTGCTCCTCCGTCTGCGCCGAAGATCGCGCTGCCCGAGAACGTGAAGCTGCCGGCCGGCGTGGTCCTGCCGCCTGAGCTGGACGATCTCGCTCGCGACGTCCTGCCGCCGTCGGTGTTCGGCCCGGGGAGCTCCGACCTCCCCGGTATCAAGAAGGCAGTGAAGCCGGTCAGCGGCACCGTGACCTCGGGCTACGGCCCGCGCTGGGGCACCCACCACAACGGAGTCGACATCGCCAACAAGATCGGAACGCCCATCTACGCCGTGACCGACGGCGTCGTCCTCGAGTCCGGCCCGGCTTCCGGCTTCGGCCAGTGGGTCCGTGTGAAGCAGGACGACGGCACCGTCGGCGTCTTCGGACACGTCAACGAAAGCTTCGTCCACCCCGGCCAGCATGTGCGCGCCGGTCAGAAGATCGCGACCGTCGGCAACCGCGGCCAGTCCACCGGTCCCCACCTGCACTACGAAGTTCACGTCAACGGCAAGCCGGTCGACCCGCGCCGGTACATCCTGCCCGAGGTGATTACCGACTGAGTCCGGAGTCCGGAGTCCGGAGTCCGGAGTTGGGAGGCGCCTCCTAACGGAAGTTCACTTTGGGTGCCTCGGCCGCGTCGGGCGAAGTAAGCTCGAAGTATTCCCGGGGTTTTCCCCGCCCGATGACCTTGGCGGTCAGGTTGTAGGGGAAGCGGCGAATGTAGGCATTGAAGTCCTCCACCGCCCGGTTGTAGTCTTGCCGGGCCACCGAGATCCGATTCTCGGTTCCTTCCAGCTGATCCTGCAGCGCCAGAAAGTTCTGGTTGGAGCGCAGCTCGGGATAATTCTCCACCAATGCGAGGAGCCGGCCCAGCGGCGCATTGAGCGCCTGGTTGGCCGCCGCCATCTCCTGGAGATTGCCGGTTCCCACCGCCCCCGCGAGCCGGCCCCTCGCCTCGGCGACCCGGATGAACACCGTGGTTTCCTGGCTGGCAAAGCCGCGGACGGTCTCGACCAGGTTGGGGATCAGGTCGGCCCGGCGCTGCAGCTGGGTCTTGATCTGGGCCCCCGCGGCGTTGACCGCTTCGTCCTTGGTCTGGATGGTGTTGTAGCCGCAGCCCAGCGCCAGCAGGGCAGGAACCACCACCAGGGTCCTGCGATGGATACTTCTCACTTTGCTCCTCCCGTGAATTTATCTACCCACCCGACCGCCGCGGCAATCGCCGCGAGGTAGCCCTCGAACCGCTCCGGGGGGCACCGGGTCACCTTGCGGCGCCGCTCCTCCCAGAGCACCCGGACCGGGTCGGAATCCGCCCCGATCACCGGGCCGGCACTCCGGATCGCTGCCGGAGTGTCGCGCGGTACTTCCCGGCCCGCCAGGGCCAGCAGGGCCCGGAAGAGGGCGGCGACCGAGCCGACACTCGACCCGACCACCTCTTCCAGCCGCTCCGGGTCAGCGGCAAACAGGACGTAGGCCTGGCGGAGCCGGAGCAGCTTGCCCCGGAGCTCGTGCTCCAGGGCGCGGCGGAGGTCACCCGGTTCGACCTTGAGCCCTTCCAGCGGATCGGGGCCCCGGAGTGCCACGTGGGCGGCCTGCATGTCCACGATCTCGATCGGAAAGACGTCGGCGGCCCGGCTCCATTCCTCCCGCTCCAGCAGCAGGGGGGGAGGCAGGTCCCGATCGCCGGAACCTCGCAGGGCGGCGGCCAGGTCGCGGAGCCGATCGGGGCCCAGGCGGTCGTGCAGGAGAAGCAGGTTCAGGTCGGAGACTCCGGGGACGAATTCGTTCCGTGCCGCCGAGCCGTAGAGCAGGGCCTGATAGGAGGAGCCCAGACTCCGGTCGAGCTGCTCGAGCAGCGGTTCGACGATGCGTTGCGCTTCTGGCTGCATCAGAACCTCCCTCCCGCGCCACCGCCACTGAACCCGCCGCCTCCCCCAAACCCGCCGAATCCACCGCCGCCCC
>FKKE01005491.1_pt1 | contig 11395 bp, 10 predicted proteins | sample 1106331 | NCBI WGS metagenome assembly FKKE01 (sample SAMEA3931202, study PRJEB13176) | freshwater metagenome | biome: Drinking water system; feature: drinking water; material: freshwater | place: China | collected 2013-02-06 | reverse complement strand
CGCAAACGATTCACAGAATCCGGCGTCAGCACACAATCGGGGTTCAGAAAGAACAGATAGTTTCCCGAGGACATTTCCAGTCCTTGGTTGCAAGCAGCCGCAAATCCGAGATTAATCCGGTTACGAACAACCCTCAACTTCCGAGTACAGGAAAAGACGGCCTCAACATCTTGAACGCTGTTATCGGTTGAAGCGTTGTCAACGACGAACACTTCATCCACCTGATCCAGCGCAGAAGCGATACAAGCTTGAAGGTACTGCCCCGAATTGTAGTTCACAATGACGAGCGAGATGGCATCGGACATAGAAGACCGCTCAACGGGAATGGAGCCGTACGGAGCTGCGTCAGAACTGCGGTCCAGAACTGCCTTCATCTGCACCTACGCCTGACCTCGATATATGCCATATCTTGCCCAACCCTAACGGTTGGGTAAAGCCGACATGCAGACCGTTGGAAGACCCTGACAAAACAATACATGCCCAGGAACCGAAAAGAGGTACCGAAGGAGAACTGCTAGACCGGCGGTATCGGCAAAGCAAATCGAAAGTCAGAGGGACAACGCGATCACACGAGGCCGATCTGATTGTCCATCGACCGTAACACCCTCGCTCAGAACTGTATGCCGGAGATGTCCATGGTGCATCCGAACATTTCGGTGACAATACCCGCATGCTGCAGCCGACTGTACACTAACAGCCGTGCGATCAACCTCATCGTCTGACGGAGTACCCCCTTTTCAAGCACATCACATGTAGTGAGCACCCTACCCGCTGCGCATCACCCGGCCGTAGGGGAAGTGTCTTTCGCGAAACTCCCATGGCCTGATTGATCGGATTCACGAACATCTTCCGCTCTATCGTTCAAGGTCCTCAATAATTTGGCTGGCCCGGTGATGCCAACAATGCCGCTGCCGAATACGTTCGGCCGCTCGCCTGCCCGCGCGTAGGCGCCCGTCCGAGTCTTTCAGCCAACGCGCGGCCTCGTCCTGAAAGTTCTCTACGGTATAGCGTCCATAATGCACGTCTGGTTCGAACTCGGTGAGCATTCCACCGGTTTTGGTATCATGCGGCGAATCATGGATAAAGATGAAACCGCCGACCGCCATGCACTCAAGCGTACGGCTGTGAAGTCCTAACCCGTGCGTGTTGTTGTTGAGATTGATCTTGGATCGACAATAGACCCTAAGCAGCTCGTCGATATCTTCGATCACACCCTTATAATAGGGCAGCGTGAAGTCATGCGCGGCAAGACCCGAGCCATACAGTTCCAGTGAATCCGTGACTCGCGATGCGAGCTGGATCAACAACTTGCGGTCCATAATGCGCGGGTACGACTGAGCGAAGTAACTCGTGGCCTTCGCGATAGGGCTCAGACCATCGGTTGCAAAGGGTGCTCCTTCTTTCGCAAGGAATCGTACCAGTCGTGCCTTGAAATCTCCTCGCCCATTGAAACGTGCCGCGTACGGTTTTAGGAGCTTCGAGAGCAGATCTGGTTCTTGCGGCATAGCTTTGGCGGAAGGAAGCGCCGACAGGCCTGAACACTCCTCCGTCAGTGCTCTCATGGCATCGGCCAGCATGTGAATATCCAGTTCGCCGCGCAAGGGTCGGTAAAACCCTTCGACAACCTGTGCGATTCTGACGAGTGTCGCGTATGGAACATAATCCACCGGCACATATCTGCTGAACAACAGCCGCCGTACCGCCCAGATCATCCTGGACCGATTCAATACCGATATTCCTCCGATCGCCTTATCGACATACCACAGCAGATCAGTCCGCAAGCTTGGCGCGACGGTAGCCGGCGGCGGCAAAGCGCCGCACAGGGACATGTCGATATCCTGGACAAGACCACGCCTTGGGAAGTTCATCGTCGCGTCGTCAACTCCGGTAAACAGGCTACCCACACGACAAGGAATAGAACCGACAAGTCCTAGTACCAGCGGATCACCCAGGGCATAGAGAAGATCATCAGCCTGAAAACACTCTGCAAAACCCGTAAGAGTCTCCGGGAACACATCCTGAAACCACGCCACATGACGCACACCGGCCGGCAGCGGCACGGCAAGATCTCTGGTACGATTGACTTGGATCACGGTATCGATGGACATGCTCAGGCAGAGCTTGCGCAACTCCTCCGCTGAAAGCGGCGTCGGCATCGCGCCGGCAAAGTGACCAATCCGATTGAATCCGTCCGCAAGCCCCTGGACCATCCGCTGGTCATACGGACTCGCCACATTCGGCATGATCAGAATACGCCTGGACTTTGTTGTGCTCATCCGGTTGTCCTACTCACGCCAACGACCGCTTCGCACCGACGACGGGCGTTCGTGGATTCTGCAATCGATCACGAGCCGCTATCCAGCGAAACTTGATGATCCTGTACCAGAACATGGGCAGGATATCAAAAGGCCGCAGAAGCAAAAATGCTAGCGCGATCCGAAACCTCGAAATCATCAGGAAACGCCAGAGCGCGCCGAGCCATCCATACACTCCCCGCTCCCAGGCCCCGCCGATATCCGGCCAGGCACCGCCCTCCAGGGCGCGAAGCGAGGAGAAACGGATGCGACGGCATGTACGCTCCATGAAGCGGGGAGTAAATAAAGCGGGAGACAATCTCGGACCCTTGTCCATCATACCTTGCAGGAGAGACTCCACGTGCCTCTGGTCGGTCAAGGTCCGCCACAAATATCCCCCGTCATGTCTTCGCATCACACCGAAGGGAGCCGGACAGAAGATGGCGCCTTTGAGGCTCGAGATAGTCAGCGCCGCAAACAGATCCGCAAGACCTCGGTACTCCGGATCAAACCCCCCGATGTGCTGGAGCGTCGCACGATGGAACAACATGGTCGTCCCGGTGAACCAATTCCCCAGCCTGTTGGCCAGGCATATGCATTCCTGTGACGTAAGCGCCGTCTCTCGCGTAGCCACGACCGCGGACGGGAACACCTGCTCGTAGTTACCCTCCGCATCAGCGGACCAAACCATTGCCGACCACAAACCCGTCGGTCCCAAACTGGCTATTGCAGTTTTTGCATGCGCCAATATCTCCCCATCGAGATGGTCGTTCGACGCAAGAAACAGCACGTAGTCACAGGTCACGCGCTGCAGACCGACGTTGAGGGCACCCATGGTCCCCACACGTTCCGGATTCACGACGATCTGCGCCCCAGGTACACCCTCCAGGTGCCGAGCGGCTAATGCCACGCTCTCATCGGTCGAACCATCGTCAACAAGTATGATTTGATCGGGCCGCAAGGCGAGCCCAAGAACCGAGTCAAGACATATCGAAAGGTATTGCGCATCGTTGTAATTCGGGATAACGATGGCCACCGTCGGCTGGCTGTGCTCCCTCACCACTGCAACCAGATGCGGCTCCCACGCGATAGGCCTCACGCCATCCGATTGGCCTGTGACCATGCCATGCCCGTGAATAGAAGCGGCGTCCCGCCTCGAACGCCTGGAATCCGTGCTAAAGAAAGTTATGATGAAGGGGTCTGGTCCCGGTCCCCGGTTGAATACGCTGGATACCCTTGGCGTGGTTATCCAAGGCAACACTGACATAGTGCTGAATGGGAAGGGTCCCCATCATCGTTTGCGCATCGAACGCCGGCGATGCGAGATAATCCATGGCTCGCCAGTACCGTGTCGACTTCCAGATGTCTGTAAACCGCTCTTCGGTAAAGTTCCCGATGTGCAGCTTGGAGTAACGCGCGTTAAAAAACATGCCGGACGGGGCCACCAGACCGCTGCCGCTGATCTGCAGCAAGAATTGCGGGCCATAGAAACGCTGGTAACTCGGCTTGTCGCCGTCCTTGATCTTCGTCCACTTGACGATCACCTTCGTCTGCTCGTTGCTCATGGCCTCGGCTTGCTTCAGTAGATCGTGCAGACTTTCGTACCGGCTGTAGTCGATCCCGAGCGTGCCTTGCTCATCATCCGAGCAATGTTTGATGACGGCATAATCCGCCCCGAGATCAAGCCCGAGCTGGGCGAACGGAATAATTTCGTCCTTGAGGTGCGGCATCAGGACCATCTGGATTCCGAGCGTAACCGGCAACTTCTTCCGCCGTTTTAAGTCGATGGCATAGCGGATATGTTCAATGGCACGATCGAATACCTGCGTGTGCTCCGGCCCTTTATACATAATGCTCGCGTAACTCTCCGGACGACCTGCCGCCACGGTGAACCGCACCCACGTCAAAGAGGGCAGGACCTGCTCGATCTTCTCCGGTCCCCACTCCCACGCATTCGTCGCATTGCCGACGTCGATCCCGAGACTCGCCGCGTGCCGGATGAACGGCACGTACGCTTTCGACAACGTGCTTTCGCCGTCGGACACGAGTGAGACGCTTCGGATTCCGATTTCAGAAAAATCGTCGAGAAGATTCAGCGCATGCTGGGTACTGATACTGCTGCGCGCCTGCGATTCCTGCATCATCGCGTAACAGAATGAACACATTGAGCCGCAGGCACGGGTCAGCGACATGTCGACACTGACGGGGGCAATCCGTTCACCAACCTCCCAGGCTTCAACTCGATCGTAGTGATACGACAGTTTGTGCGAGTCAAGAATGAGTGCTCCTGCCCTGGTCTGAACAGCCGCTGTCATGCCTTCACCTCGATGCCACGAAGATTGCGCAGTGAATTTCTGTCTCCCAAGGCCTCAACCCATACGGTCAACCCGCTATCGACCACCGATTTGAGGTAGGCTTCAAAATCCAACAGCAACGTTCCGCGGGCGCCGGCCGAAAGAGGCTCGTTGAGTCGCACGATGACCTGCCCATCATCCTTGGCCGCTACAATCACCAACAACCTCCTGAACTGTTCCTCACCGGCAACCATTGCGCTTTCCAGCCGGGACAGACGCTCCGCTTCAGTGCGTATCACCCAGTCGGGAGCGGGAAGAAACGTCTCGACACCGGCATACTGCACATAACCTCCCATGGATTCCCCTCTCTTGATTTGCCAAGCCTGGTCAGAACGGCCCGGAGAACTCTCGATTGGGAGCATCGTGCGGTCCCTTGCGCGCAAGCGCAACGGATACCCGCTGGTAGCCACCCGTCTCCTTCGATTTTCCCATCAGGTCGAGCGCCGCATCGGCGATTGTCTTGGGACCGGGGTAATAATCCTCGGCCATGAAATGAGATGTCGGAGTGGGAAAATCAGGAGAGGCGATCCGTACCGGTGGTGCCGTCAGGGATGCGAACGACTGTTCGACAACCTGGCTGATCAGCTCACCGGCGATGCTGCCGGTCCGAAATGCGGTATCCGCAACAATGAGACGGCCCGTTTTCCGCACTGAAGTGAGCACGCTTTCGACATCGAGCGGGCGCACGGTTCGCATGTCGATAACCTCCAGCCCAATGCCCATCTCCGTCAACATCGACTTCGCCGCAATCAGCGCCTCAAAGGCCATATAGGAGAACGCTGCCACCGTCACATCGGATCCTTCATGCAACATCCGAGCGGTGCCGATCGGAACACGGTAGTAGTGGTCCGGCACATTGTCCGCAACATGATGCAACCATCGGTGTTCGATGAACAAAACCGGATTGTTGTCTTCGATCGCAGTAATCATCAGGCCCTTTGCGTCATAGGCGGTGGTCGGCATGACGACCTTAAGCCCCGGCACCATCGCAAACATGGCTTGCAAACTCTGAGAATGCTGAGGCCCCTGTCCCCATCCCCGTCCCACGATCATCCGTACCACCATGGGAACCGACGCTTTTCCATCAAACATGTAGTGCCATTTGGCGGCGTTATTGATGAGCTGGTCCATGGCAAGCAAGGCAAAATCGACACGTTGATGGATCATGACCGGTCGCATCCCTGCTAATGCCGCGCCGATACAGGCCCCGGTAAGCCCGTTTTCGGACAACGGCATATCGAAGACCCGACGCGCGCCATACTTTTGGCGCAATCCGGCCGTCGTGTTGAAAATCGCCTTCGGATCAGGAACCCCCTCGCCGATCACGATGACGCGCGGATCCTTCTCCATCGCCTGATCCAGGCTCTCGCGTATGGCTTCGGCGAACGTCAGTTGACGCTCCGCGACATCACGCATATACCTTCTCCCAGGCATCCTTGATAGTCGGTTTGCTGCTCGCCAGAGCAAAGTCGAATGCGGCGGATACCTCCTCCCGAATCTGAGTCTCAATTCCAGCGCAGCTCACCTCATCGAGAGCGCCCGTCTGCATGAGAATCGTCTTGTACCGATCAATCGGGCAATTGTTCATGCCCGCTTCAATTTCCTGGACGGAGCGGTACTTGAGATGGTCATCGAAATCCGGACCGCAATGCTCTCGCCAACGGTAGGCATCAAATTCCAGGAACTGCGGTCCTTTTCCGTCGCGGGCATGTTCTACTGCAGATCGAGCCATTGAGTTGACGGTCTCCACATCATTGCCATCCGCCGTGGCAGCAGGCATGCCGTGCGCCTCGGCAATCCGATAGATGGGCCGATTGGGTTGCCGTTCGTTCCGGCGCGTGTACACGGAAAAATCGTTGTTCTCGCAGACGAAAATGATCGGCAACCGATGCAACGCCGCGAAATTGAGAGACTCGTGCACCACCCCTTCCTCAAAACACCCATCACCCAAAAAACTCACTGAGACGTCATGCGTACCTTGGAGCGAGGCGGCCCACGCGGAACCCACTGCCAACGGCACCGTTCCCCCGACAATCGGCGTGGCCCCCATAAATCCGACATCCAAGTCAATGAGATGCATGGATCCGCCCCGGCCGCCACAACACCCTGTCGCCCGGCCATACAGTTCGGCCACCATCGCGTTGAGATCACCACCTTTGGCCAGGTAGTGCCCATGGGCCCGATGATTGCTGAACACTTTATCCTCTTTGCGTAGAGCCGCACAGACGCCGACGGCGATGGCTTCCTGTCCGACACACAAATGCATCGGGCACCGCATCATCTGTTCGGCATAACGCGTCGCCAGCGCCTCCTCGACCCGCCTGATACGGAGCATGGAACGGAACAGGCTCCTCCTGGTCTGGTCATGCATCGGCAATTGTCTCCTCAATCATTTCAGCAAGGTCGATACATATTTTTTTAACGCAACGGGATCAATAGGCTCACGATTACACACGATTTGCACATCCATCGCCGCTGCCACGCTTCCCACAAATGCGGCGACTTCGCTTGGGAACCCCCTGCCGAGACAGAGAGCCGTCAAGGAAAGGAGTGCATCCCCCGCTCCGATACGGTCAATCACTCGGGAAGAAAGGGCCGGCACTTTGTGAAACACGTTTTCCTTGGCGTCAAACATCATCATGCCCTTGGTCCCACGCGTGATCGCCAAATGACCCGCACCGATGTTCGCCGCGATGGACTCGGCGACCTTCTCCAATGGATCATGCCTGTTGTGTGCCGCCAGCCGCAGCTCCGGCTCATTCAGCGACGCAAAACTTGCGGACGGATACCGATTGATCACGTGATAACCCCGGTTTCCACTGTTGATCTGCGTATTGACGGCAAGAAACCGCGACTTGGCACACAGCAATCGCACCATGTCGTTGGAAATAAACCCATTGCCGAAATCGGCGACGACAACGACATCAAATTTTGCAAGATGATCGGTCAACCACTGGTGAATGTACGCTCCGGAATCCTCCAACATCGGCTCGTCATGAAAAAAATACACCTCGAAGAGCTTGGAGAGATCACTGTCGACAAACCGCCGCTTGGTGACCGTTGGCGCATTCTTGAAATACGAAAATATCGGCGTAATGTTCTGATGCAGCTTTTCCCGTATGAACTCCTCATGACTCTGAGTGTCCCCCAGCCCTGTGACCAATGTCACCGATTTGGCGAATCGAGCGATATGGTTGGCGACCGCCATTGAGCCACCCGCAAATTGCTCCTCCGTATCATACTGCACGGCCAGGACGTTGCCCTTCCCCGTCTGTCCCAATGGAGACACATAGTGATACTGATCGATGATCGCGTCACCGACGACTAGAACGTTGAGCGTATCAAGGACTTCGACCATGCGGTGGATTTCACGATCAGGCCACTTCGCACGAAACCGATCAAGATAGTCTTTGGTGTCAGGACTAAAAACCCCGAAATGTTCGTTCAGGAGACTGCTGGAGCTGAACGTGATCTCATCGGTGTAGAAGATTTCACCGCCATGCGCATGCACGGCCTCTTGTTCGCGAATGATGTTTCCCGTCACGTCATTGCCGTGGGAGCGATACTCGCTCCCCTTGGCGTAGACGCTCGGCTTGATTTGATGCAGCGCATCGACGGCGGTCACGGCGTGGTTGATCGCGACAAAATCAACGCACTCCAGTGCCGCGAGATTCTCCGCCCGCAGCAGTTCGTTAAAGATGGGACGGCCAGGCCCCTTATTGACGTATGCGTCCGCCGTCACTGTCACAAAGAGAACATCGCCTTCTTTTTTCGCGCGTTGCAGGTAGCGAATATGGCCGGTGTGCATGAGGTCGAAGGTGCCGTGGCAGAGAACGACACGCTTACCCTGCTCCCTGTAGACGCGGGATTGATCTGCCAGCTGATCCAGGCTGAGGATCTTTCTACTCGACATACCGTATCAGCCCACCAGACCCGCCACGAACCTATCGGAGATATTATGCAGTAAGAATTGATGGCCGACTTCCACCAACCCATAATCCGTCGAATTCATCCAGATGTTCAGATCACCAAGAAACCGGAGCGGATTATCCTGGGCAAAGCCGCTGAAGGTCACAACGTAACCTCCGGCAATGGTCGCCTCCGTCACGGCATTTCGGATATTCATGGACTTCCCCGAACTGCTGATGGCAATCACCATATCCCCCGCTTTGACCAGCTGCTTGACCATTCGTCCGAATGCATTTTCATAACCAAAATCATTGGACATACAGGTCATCAACGAACTCTCGTGCAACGTTGTCGCTCTCAAACTGGCAACGTTGAAGAAGTCGGTGGCGGCATGACTCGCCACGGCGGCGCTTCCTCCATTGCCGATGATATAGAGATGACCCCCATCATTACGAAGCTGATTCAACCTGCGCCAGAGATCCTCCATTCCCGCTTCGAGGAACAGCGTTGACCCATCTCTGAGGGTCACTTCACAACGAGTGATGAGATCCGCGAATTCTACCACCCGAGCAGCAAGCGCAATCTCTTGGATCACTGTTCTTCTCCTTAGACACCCAAATGCTGGAACCACGCTTGGGTTGCCTGGCTGATGCTGGACGGATCCCACACGGGCGCATCCTTCCAGTCGTTGATATTGTTGATCATCATTCCCACTCCGGCTTCAAATGTGACCTTCGCCTTCCATTTCAGGAGCGTTTCAATTTTTTCGATGGAGGCAAAGGTGCAATCAGGTTCACCGGGACGCTTGGGGATATGGACGACCGCTCCCCCTAAGAGTTCGACCAAACGATTGACGCTATAGTGGCTGCCGCTCCCCACGTTCATCGCGACACCCGTGACCGACGACTCAGCGGCGGCGAGAAACGCAGCGGCCACGTCCGTCACATACGTGAAATCGCGAGTTTGCTTGCCGTCCCCGACGACCGTAAAGGGCTGCCCATTCAATTTCTGCGCGAGAAACACACCAAAGACGGCCCCATAGGCCCCGCTCGTCCGGGAACGTGTCCCGTAGACATTGAACAATCGTAGCGAGAGCGCGGGAAGTTTGTAGACCTGAGCCCAATGCAGTACGAGCTCCTCGCCAAGATACTTCGTCAGCGCATACGGATATTGAGGTTTGATCGGAGCCGACTCCGGCGTCGGATAGACATCCGGAATACCGTAGCTTGACGAGGAGGCTGCATAGACAAACCGGTGCGCACCGCAGGACCGCGCACATTCAAGCACATTGAACGTACCTGTGACGTTCGTGCTGTAGTACTGCGCCGGCATTTCGATTGAGGGAACGATATCGGCAAGCCCTGCAAGGTGGAACACCCAGTCCACTCCTCGAAAAGCCGGCTGCAAAGAGGGGAGATCACGAATATCCGCCTGAACGAAAGCACACCGTGGATTGCCGGTCGCGGCCTTCAGGTTGCTCATTCGACCGGATGTGAGGTTGTCCACGACGATGACGTCATGCCCCTTGTGAAGCAACAGTTCAGTCAAGTGACTTCCGATGAATCCTGCCCCTCCCGTAACCACACACTTCATACGACGTTATCCCTCATGCATGACCGGCGCAGTCATATCGATTCAGATGAAGTTCACATGCTCGATTTTCTCTTCACGCAGCGTGAATAAATATCGATTCACCTCATCCATCCGGCAATTCTTGCGACAGTCCTTAATGTTCAATTCATGCCGCACATAGTGAAAATTGCTTTTCCGTTCAGGGCCTTCCCAAATAGACTGAAACGTCCGCTCATTAATGTTTCCATACGCAAAACGCTCGTCAAGCAGGTACGCGCTACAGCCGTACACCGCGCCATCGGCCATAATATAGGCCCAAAAGAACGGCGTGGCATTGCATTTGGTATAGCGCTCACGCTCATCTTGGGTGTATTTCTTCATCGTATTCTCACGAAACACCACGTGGAAGCTCTCGGTATTGAGAACCCGAAGCGTATCGGCCAGATCCAGATAGTTGTTGTAGTTGATATCCTCGTACATGTGCGTCTCACTGAACAGATGCTGAGAATATGGCTTGACGACTAGATAATCAAGACCGATTTCATCCCGGCAAATTTTCGCGAGCAGTTCCATCTCATGCGCGTTCTCGGGCAGCAACACAGCTTGCGCTCCCAACGCACACCGCAGTCCGGCCCGTCGCTTGGCGGCGACCGCATTCTTAAGATTGGCTATCACCCGATGAAAATCTCGCTCTTTCGTGCAATGAATCTTGGCATAACTCGCTGCCGTTCCGGCGTTGATCGATGTCTTGACCCACGAGACCAGCGGAAGAGACCGCTCGACGAACGCCTCATTCAGAGCCGTGGCGTTGGTCGTAAACGAGATGTCGATGCCGGCTCCGCTGGTGGCACCGACCAGCTCATTGATGTTTCTATGCAGGAGCGGCTCGCCTTCGCCGGCAAACATGATGCTCTTGATTCCCAAACGCCCCATTTCAGCAACACGCTCCGAGAACATCGCGACATCCAGCATTCGACTTTTGTAACCGATGTAATCAACGGCGCAGAACGTACATCGGTGATTGCAGGCACCCACCGGAGAGACCTCGATGTAAATCGGGTAAACAGCCTTTGCTTTTTCCCAATCATCGTCGGCATCCAAAAACTGCGCGACACGTTGCGGGTGATAGATGAGTTTATGGCTATCGATTCCAAATTTATCCATGGAGCAACCTGTTTATCAAATGCTCAGCATGCGACATGGGAACACCCTCCTATCCCTCATCGGAAGCCTGCGCTTGGCAGAACGCTTTGGCCAAGCCTCCTT
>FKKE01005141.1_pt4 | contig 11402 bp, 12 predicted proteins | sample 1106331 | NCBI WGS metagenome assembly FKKE01 (sample SAMEA3931202, study PRJEB13176) | freshwater metagenome | biome: Drinking water system; feature: drinking water; material: freshwater | place: China | collected 2013-02-06 | reverse complement strand
TCAAGAACAACATCGATCATGAAACCGACGCGACCTTCGGGTCCCATGAGAACTACCTGGTCTCCCGCCGTTTTCCCTTTTCCCGGCGCGGGCTCCAACCGCTGGTGACGTTCTTGGTCACGCGGCAGATCTTTACCGGCGCCGGGCGCGTGGGCGCAGCTGGCGACGCGGAAAGTTGGATGCAGGTGGGCCAGCTCATCGTCCCGCGGTCCGGCCTGGGCGAGAGCCGGCATCGGCCGGCGGTGCCCTTTCAGCTCTCGCAGCGGTCCGACCATATCGTCAACGACTTCTTCGAGTGGGTCCAACACAACCGCGCCATCGTGAACACGCGCGACGAGCCGCTGGCCGATCCCAATCACTACCGCCGCATCCACCTGCTGTTGGGCGACTCGAACATGGCCGAGACGGCCACCGCGCTGAAACTCGGCACGACCGCTCTGGTCTTGCAGCTCATCGAAGAAGGCCATGCGCCATCCGACTTCGCCATCTTCGAACCGGTCGAGGCGCTCCAAGAGATCTCCCGCGATGAAACGCGCACGTGGATAATCCGTCTGGAGTCGGGCAAGAGCGTCTCCACCATCGACATCCAGGAAGCCTTTTTGGAGGCAGCCGAGCGCCGGTATCGTGGACAGGATGACGAGACCGACTGGATTCTCGACCAGTGGGGGGCGATCCTAAAGGATTTGCGGGGGGACTATACGGCGCTGGTGGGGCGGGTGGACTGGGCCTCCAAGCTCTGGCTCCTGGAATCCTTCCGCGAGGCCGAGCAGTTGGACTGGACCGATCCCACGCTGAAAAGCCTCGACCTCGAATACCACAATCTCAATGCCGGCAAGGGTCTGTATTTCGGCCTCCTGGACGAAGGGCGGGTTCCCCGGGTGATCACCAGCCAGGCCATCGCGCTCGCGCAGGACCATCCCCCGCGGAACACCCGCGCCTTCGGCCGCGGCGAGTTGGTCCGCCACCTCTTGGATTGTCCGCCGAGCCGCACGCCCGCGGAGCCGCAAGAAGACCGCCTGCGCCCCGAGGGCTTCTTCCCGCCCTACATCATCAACTGGTCCGCCTTCCAGCTCCGCGGGCACCCGCCATTCCTCATGGCGGACCCGTTCAAAACCTACGCGCAACAGGTGAGAGACCATCTCCTCACGCGCGAGGCGTGAACCCTTCCGGCGATGATGTTTTGGAACTGGATGTGAGGGAGACGCTGGGGATCCGCGCGTGGTGGGACTTTTAACTTTTCACTGCCTCAAATCGCCACCCAATCGGCCAGTATCGTTTCCACGTTGACGCCGGCTTCTTCTGGATCTAGAACGGTCGTGATTTCCAGTGGAGGGTTTTCAGAGGGACCGGCGGCCAGATTAACCGGCATCGGCTCATCATAGGGACGACGATCCGGACCATGCGTGAGTAGGACCATCGGTTTCAGCAGTTCCCCTGGCTGAATCGAGGCCACGATGCCCCGATGGCCGGTATTCAATTCCACAAAACTATAGAGTGGGTAGATCCCGATCTGGCTGATGAGGTGGGCTGTGAACTCGGCGTCGACGCGACCCGCCTGCCCTTCCCGATAGAGGAGGCGCAGGGCATCCCGGACCGGCAAGGGCGGGCGGTCCCCCTGCCCTGTCAACAACTCATCGTAGACATCCGCGACTTGGATCAGGCGAACGCTCTCGGCCATGCCCCCTCCAGCTTCCTCCCCGCTGCGGGGCGGCGGGGCATGGTGCTTGGCCACAATCTCCAAAACCTCGGCCGAAAAGCCCCCGCTCTGCTTCAAGACTTCCCCCCCCAGCGTGGCATGGGTGTCGTAGAGTTTCTGCTCCGACGGGGTGAAGGCCCGCCGCACATGCAGCAGATTCTGCGGGAGCCGCAGCAACCCCACGTCATGAACGAGTGCGGCCATCGCGATCGTTTGCAATCGCTCCTCGCCGTACCCCAGAAGACGCCCCAGCAACACAGCCAGCGTGGAGACCGACAGCGCGTGGTCGTAGAGCTCGGGATTGAATTGCCGGGTTCGAATCAGCGCGGCGATCGCCTGATCATGCGCCAGTGTCGTCACGATGACCTGTTCAGCCACCTTCTTGGTCTGAACCGTGTCTACGGTGCCGGAGGTCCGCACGGATCCGAGCAGATCGCGGACGGATTGCAACATTTCTTTGCGAACCTTGCGCGCCTCCGAAAAGTCCTCTTTGAGATCGGTCCCGTGGAGTTCTGGCTTCGCCTGCGCGGCCGACACGGGATCAGGCGCCGGCGCCGCAGCCATTGCTTGGACGTCGACTGGGCCGGGTTCGGGCTGTGCCGGTTCAGGAGGCCGTTCCACAAGGAGAGCTGGGCCTTCGATGTCCAGTCCCTTGCTTGTATCGATATCGACGAAGCGAATGCTGATCTGCTTCAGCTTGTCGAGCTGTTCCTGTTTGTCGACGAGAAATTTGTGGGAAAAGAAGGGGGTGGAGAGCCAAGAGCGGTCAAGGCCAACCACGTACATACCGAGCTTCAGGGAGGCGATGGGGATCCGCTTAATGGCCATCGATCACCTGTGTCACGCTCATGTCGTCAACCGCCCGGGTAAATCAATGATCGGAAGCAAGAAACACTCCACCGAATGAATCGGCAGAATCGAGCAAACTCTTGAGAAGAACGAACACCTCAGGCGGGCCGGGCCGGCAACAAATTGTCGCCGGGCGGCACACTGGCGGTCAGGATTCTTCCCTCGGGCGCTGCAGAACCCAATCTGTCAGAATATGGCAAGAGCAGAAGGAAATCTCCCGCTGATCGGCACGGATGGTGACGATGGAAGTTCCGCAGGTATCGCAGTTCGGCACGACCGGATCCCGTCGGATGGTCCACCGGGGGATCGTAATTTCGCCAAGGGAAAACTCCCGTGCCATGCTGTATTCTCAATCGGTTTCCATCTTCCAGACTTGAGCCCACCTCGCCGGACAGATGCAGGAGGCGGATCAGCCTGGTATAATGCCACCGCATTTTTTCCTGACCCGCACTTTGGAGTCGCGACAGATCCCATGGCGCCATCGACACTCTTTGAAAAAATCTGGAACGCGCATGTCGTCCGGGAAGAACCGGACGGCACGACACTTCTCTATATCGATCGGCACCTCGTCCATGAGGTGACCTCGCCGCAGGCCTTTGAAGGCCTCCGCGTGGCCGGCCGCAAGCCCCGCCGCCCGACTGCGGCCTTGGCCGTGCCGGATCACAACGTGCCGACCACGGATCGCCGGTTCGGCATTGCCGATCCGGTGAGCGCCAAACAGGTCCACACGCTCGAAGCCAACTGCAAAGAATTCGGGATTACGCTCTTCGGGATGGACGACCCGCGGCAAGGCATCGTGCACGTCATCGGCCCCGAGCAGGGATTCACTTTGCCCGGCATGACGATCGTCTGCGGCGACTCGCATACCTCGACCCACGGCGCCTTCGGCGCCCTGGCATTCGGGATCGGCACCAGTGAAGTCGAGCATGTCCTGGCCACCCAATGTCTGTTACAGACGAAGCCCCAAACCATGCTCGTGCGCGTGGAGGGCCGGCTCTCCCCTGCCTGCTCGGCCAAGGACGTCATCCTGGCGATCATCGGCAAGATCGGCACCGCCGGGGGAACCGGCTATGTCATCGAGTACGCCGGCTCCGTGATTCGCGGCTTGACGATGGAAGGGCGCATGACGCTCTGCAACATGTCGATCGAGGCGGGCGCGCGCGCCGGCATGGTGGCACCGGACGACGTGACGATCGCCTATCTCAAAGGCCGGCCGCTGGCGCCGGCCGGCGCCCTTTTTGCCCAAGCCGCCAAGGTCTGGCTGGAGCTGGGCAGCGATCCGGGCGCGCGGTTCGATCGCACGGTCGAGCTCGACGCGGAAACGATTGCCCCGCAAGTCACCTGGGGGACGAGCCCCGGGATGGTCGCCGGCGTGGACGGCACGGTGCCCGATCCCCGCTCGATGGCGGATGAGAAAACGCGCAAAGCGACGGAACGGGCGTTGGAGTACATGGGGCTCACCGCAGGCACACCGATCACACAGATTTCTGTGGACCGGGTGTTTATCGGCTCCTGCACCAATTCACGAATCGAAGACCTGCGGCTGGCGGCGCAGCATGCAAAGGGCAAGCGAGTCGCGCGCGGGGTCCAGGCCATGGTGGTCCCCGGTTCGGGACTGGTCAAGCAACAGGCCGAGGAAGAGGGCTTGCACAAGATCTTCCTCGACGCGGGGTTCGAGTGGCGGGAGGCCGGTTGCAGCATGTGCCTGGCCATGAACGCCGATGTGCTCAAGCCCGGCGAGCGCTGCGCCTCCACCAGCAATCGGAACTTCGAAGGACGGCAGGGGAAAGACGGGCGAACCCATCTGGTCTCCCCGCTGATGGCCGTGGCGGCTGCCATCGAAGGACATTTTGTAGACGTACGAAATTGGAGGTAGGGAATCTGCCGATCCGTTGATCTGTTGATTGCAGGAAAAATTCCTCAATCAGTTCATTCATCAAATCAACAGATCGGCAGATCAACAAATGAGCCTATGCAGCCCTTCACCACCTTGACCGGACTGGTCGCTCCCTTGGATCGGGTGAATGTGGACACCGACCAGATCATCCCGAAACAATTCTTGAAGACCATCAAACGGACCGGCCTGCGGGAAGGGCTCTTTCTGGACTGGCGCCTCCGCCGAGATGGCACCCCGGACCCCGAATTCTTCATGAATCAGACCAGGTTCGACGGTGCCTCGATCCTCCTGACCCGTGACAACTTCGGCTGCGGGTCCTCCCGGGAACATGCGCCTTGGGCTCTGTTGGACCAGGGGTTTTGGTGCATTATTGCGCCCAGCTTTGCCGACATTTTCTACAACAATTGCTTCCAGAACGGCATCCTGCCCGTCGTGCTGAAGGCCGAGGAGGTGCAAACACTGTTTCAAACGGTGGCGGCGACACCGGCCTGCCGCCTCACGGTCGATCTGGCGGCCCAAACCGTGACGGCACCCAACGGGACGGTGTATCGATTCACCGTCGACCCGTTCAAGAAAGATTGCCTGCTGAAAGGGCTGGACGCTATCGGCCTCAGCCTCACCCACGAGCCGGCCATCAGCGCCTACGAGCAGAAGCAGCGGCGGGCGACGCCCTGGCTGTTCACCGACCTGGCCGGATCGCCGCGGTAACCGGCGTGGGCAAGATCCTCTTCGGACTGTTCGGCATCCCCCTCGCCATCGCGGCGCTCTATTTGGCGTTTGTGTTGAATTTCAGCTATTCGGCGGGAGACCGCGCGGGGTATCTGCAAAAATTCTCGGAAAAGGGCTGGCTCTGCAAGACCTATGAGGGCGAGCTGGCCATGACCACCGTGCCCGGCGTGGCGCCGGTGCTCTGGGACTTTTCGGTCCGCGACGCCGCTGTCGCCGCGCAAATCAATCGCTTTTTGGGCAAGAAGGTCATCCTGCATTACAAGGAACACCGCGGCCTTCCCACCACCTGCTTCGGCGAAACCGCCTACTTCGTCGATCGCGTCGAGGCGGCTAGAGACTGATCCGGCTAGAATTGCGGCTCTTCGTCCGCCAGCCGTCGTCGCGGCGGCGGGCTGCCCGCCTGTTCCTGCTCGACCGCCCGCTGGCAAGTCTCGCACAGCTCCCCGTGCTTCTCGGTGAAAAATGTCTCGGCCACTTCGCTGCATCGCTCGCAGATCATGCTGCAAGAGATACCTGGGCGCCGTCTCGGCTGTCAACTCCCACGGCGTTGGAAGTTACACCCCTGCGTACCATTCATAGCCCTGGTCTTCCCAGTAGCCGCCATGCCCACCGGCCAAGTCGGCGAAGCTCTCGACCAGTTGAATTCGCATGATGTACTTGGCCTGCTTGTAGCCGAGCTGGCGTTCCACGCGAAGCCGGATCGGCGCTCCATGCGGGATCGGCAAGGGGGCTTCGTTCATCTCATAAGCCAGGATCGTCTGCGGATGGTAGGCATCGTCAAAATCGACGCTCTCGTAATAGGGCACCGCTTCATCGTCGGTATCCGCGCAATGAAAGACGACATACCGGGCGTCCGGCATCGGTTCGACCCGGCCCAGGACCTCGCGCAAGGGCACGCCCTTCCACTTGGCGATCGCGCTCCAGCCTTCCACGCAATCGTGCCTGGTGATCTGGGTTCTCGACGGTAAACTCCGCAGCGTCTCCAGCGAGAGGGCGATGGGCTGCCGGACGAGGCCCCCCACCTCCAGCCGCCAGTCGGCAAATCCTCCGGCGGCCAGCGCTCGATAGCCGGCATCCGCCACGTCGGTATTCCCGTTCGCGGGGAATTTCTCCGACCGATCCGCGTCCACATACTCCCGCGCCATGGCGCGACGCGCCGTCAGCGTCCGCTGCGCGCGTTTCGTCAGGCCCTCAGTACGCCCGAGCAGTTCGGAGAACCATTCGCTCCGGGACAGATTGTCGCATCCGGCCAAGGCCAAGAGACTCGACGCTTGCAGGGCACGGATGAAAAAGTTGCGACGATTCAGGCCTTTATTGTCCATGCCGCGATTCCTCCCGCTGAATCACAAACCATCCGGTGACCATCGATCGAAGATTGTTGCGGAGCCCTGTCGTCGCCACCATCGTCAGATGAATCACGATAAAACCCACAAACGCGAAGCAGGCCAGAAAGTGAATCGACCGGGCCGACTGCCGTCCGCCGAACAGGTCCAGCAAAACTGGAACCCCAGCATCGACGGCCGGGGACATGGTCAGGCCGGTCAGGACGATCAGCGGCGCCAGCCCAAAGGCCACGCCGGTATACGCCAGCTTCTGTAGCACGTTGTAGTGCGTAGCTTCCTCGCCGAAGGGATGTCGAACGCGCAGATGGTTCAAGAGATCGCGCCCGATGCCGCGCCAATCGCGCCCCGTGGGCAGCAGATCCTTCGTGAGATGACGACTCGCGATCGAATAGATCCAGAAGGCGAGCCCATTGACGACGAAGATCCACGCAAAGAGGAGGTGCCATTGACGCCCCATCGCCAGCCAACGGCTGCCGGGTACGGTGGCCCATGACGGAAACGCGCGGCGTTCTCCAGACGAGAACCCCAAGACGCCGGTGGTGTCGAACTCATGCCCGGCGAGTCTCGTCACTCCACGCAGCTCCCCGGACCCGGTCCGCTCGCCCCGGATTGAAAAGAACGCCCGATCCCGATCGGACCGCTCTCCCCAATACAACGCCGGATGCGCATTGAAAATCTGCAATCCGCTCATGATGAGGATGAACAGACAGACGGCGTTGAGCCAGTGGCCGATCCGTACGGGAAGGCGATGCCGGTAGATGCGCATGGACTTGTGCGGGATTGTTTCCTCGACCTCACCGGAGATGGTCCGGCCTTCAGCATTCCCCGGTTTCACCGGTTCCAAAGCAGGAGTATCGACCAGGGCATAATGTCCCTCGGTCGAGTTGGCTTGACCGACTTGCGCACCCTGCATGGCCCCCTCCTTCCTGAACCCTCTGGGAATGCAGTCTTTCGAAGGAGGAAACCGTTACGGCAGGAAGGAGATTAGAGGGTTTTAATGGCGGCCTAATGGCCCCTTCATCTGAACCGCTTATTGTAAGAACCGTTCAGAGAAGACGCCACGCACTCATGATCGAACGCATCAGGAAGGAGGGCGCGATGGAATGTCGGAAATGTAAGGGGTTCATGGTACAGGAATGGTGCGGGGAACTCCACGTGGAGGACTATGTGTGGCGCTGTGTGAATTGCGGCCACCTGGTCTTCCCGGTGTTGAAGCCGCAGCGGGATGTGATCAAGACTTTGATGGAAATGGACACAGCCGGATGCCGCTAAGTTACCGGGCAAGAGGGGCGGTGGATCGGAGGGCCGGTTCCGTTACACCGCCCCCTGGGAATGCAGATACTCCATCAGCCGTTTGTTGTCCTTGGCCGACCGCATAAACTCCATGCCGATCTTACCGGAACGAACGGACTTGACCATGGCCGGCACCTCAATCGGCGGCTTCGTCGGGTCTACAAAGAGCTGCAAGTAAAAGATATCCTTTTCGCGGACCGGTGTCTGGGTTTCGACCAGACAGCCTCCGCTTGAAATATCCTGCACGAGGCCCTGCCCGCTGACCCGTCCGCCCGAAAAGCACAGTTGCAGCCTCACCGGGATACGGCGATGGACCCGTCGATCGACCACTCCTCTTCGATAGAACCGACCCAACCGAATCGCGCGAAACCGGTGGCCGCAGGATTGGCACTTAAACGGGGAAATCCCCACGAGGTTGAGGGGATATTCGATCATTCGTTGGCAAGACGCACGCAGGATGTCGGACTTACGACACCGCGGACAACTCAGCGTTATCATGGCTTGTAACGGATTGGGGCTCTCCTCCTTCGCCGTTTCCGCTCGGGCTAGGCTTCACTTTACTCCCCAAACAGTCGGTTAGGCGAGAAATTTTATCATTCTGGTATATAATCCGCGCCCGGCTGGACCACGAATACCATGCGGCGGCTGACAGGCAAGACGGCCATCGTCACAGGCAGCAGCAGCGGAATCGGGAAGGCCATCGCCCTCGCGTTTGCCAGGGAGGGAGCCACGGTCGTCGTCGCCGCGCGCCGTGCGGAGCTATGCCGGGCGGTCTCGGCGCAGATCACGGAGTCCGGAGGGACGTCCGCCGCCCTCCCCACAGACATCACCGACGAAGGGCAAGTTGATCGCCTGATCGCGGAGACCGTGCATCGATTCGGGCGCCTCGACGTGCTCGTCAACAACGCTGGCCTCGTCGGGGGAGGCCGTGTGGCTCAGTTGTCGACCGCCGCGTTCAATGCGATGATCGACATCAACCTCCGAGGAACGTTTTTCTGTTGCCGGGCCGGATTTCGTCAGATGAAGAAACAGGGCGGTGGCACGATCCTCAACATGTCGAGCGTGGCCGGCGTACAGGCCTGGGCCGGCACCGGTGCCTATAGCGCCTCGAAGTTCGGCGTCATGGCGCTCACCAAGGCGCTGGCCGACGAGGGGCGCGCGCACGGCATCAAAGTCATGGCCATCTGTCCCGGCGGCGTGGCCGATGAGTTGGTGGATGCCTCTCCGGAGGAGATCGAGCGCAGCGAGAAGATCAGTCCCTACGATATCGCGGAAACCGCAATCTATTTGGCGACGTTGGGCAAGCATGCGATCGTGCATCAGGTGGTGGTGGATCGGATGGGAGCGGATTGGTGATGATGCGGATGGTAAAGGTGCAAGGCAGTGAAACATGAAGCTCCTCTCTGGTCGCGTCAATGCAATGTTGAGGGGCGGCCGGATGAAGTCGTTCTGTTAGCCGACTGCTCCTATGAAGCCGCGCCGTGAGGCGCGAGGCCGGAGCAGATCGGCAGTGGATGCCGTGACTGACCTGCCTGCCGTGCCTGCTGACGCGACGGCGTTCGGAGCTTCACGTTCCACCACATCGATTACGGAAGTTAAGGTGGGAGAAACGAGAGTAGAGATAGATATGGCGAAGAACAGGACTTTGACCGTGGCGACGTTCAACGTGAATTCGCTCCGGAAGCGGATGCCGATTGTGTTGGATTGGCTGAAGGAGTGGAAGCCTGACGTGCTCTGCGTGCAAGAAACAAAAGTGCAGGATGAGGAGTTCCCCCTGCTGGCGCTCGCGGAGTCGAAGTATCACATCGTCTTCCGCGGCATGAAGGCCTACAACGGGGTTGCGATTTTCAGCAAGACCGAGCCGGAAGGGGTCGCCTTCGGGCTGGAGGACGGGAAGGAGCCGGACGAGCCTCGCCTGGCGCGCGCCGTGATTCAGGGCATTCCCATCGTCAACACCTACATCCCGCAGGGGTTCGAGATCGACTCACCGAAGTACGCCTACAAGCTGGCCTGGTTCAAGCGGCTGCGCCGCTATTTCGAGCGCACGCTCTCACCGGACCGTCCGGCCATCTGGTGCGGGGATATGAACGTGGCGCCGGACCCCATCGACGTCCATGCGCCGGAGAAGCATCTGAAGCACGTCTGCTATCACGAAGACGCCCGGAAGGCCTACGCGCAGACGAAGGCTTGGGGCTTTATCGATGTGTTCCGGAAACTCTATCCCGATCGGCAGCAATATACGTTTTGGGACTATCGCCAACCGAGTTCGCTGGCCGCCAACAAGGGCTGGCGCATCGACCATATTCTCGCCACGGCCCCGCTGGCCGAGAAGGTCCGCAAGGCCGACGTCGACATCGAACCCCGCAAGGCCGAACAGGCCTCCGACCACACCGTCCTCTGGGCGGAGTTCCAATTCTAACGGTGAACGCAGAAGGCTGAGGGCTGAATGGCCCGAGGCTGGAGACTTCGGCGATTCGGTCCAACCTCAGACTTCTCATCTCGAGCCTCGGTTACCCTGAGCATCGGACCTCCCCTTCAACCATCTTACGTTCATCCTTCAGCATTCCTCATTCGTCACTGACCTAGGACGAGCAGCTCACCGTGATCGACTTGGCCCACTCGGGCGACGGCGCGGCATAGGCTTCCATGCCCGGCTGTTCGGTGAAGGGATCGCGGAGCAGGCGCCAGAGACGTTCGACTTCGGAAAAATCCTTTTCCTCGCGGGCCCGCCGGATTGCCTCATGGGCGAGATAGTTGCGCAGAATGTACTTCGGATTGGCGCGGTTCATGCGGGCCTGCCGCTCCTCGTCCCGGCTGCCCTCTGATTTTAGGCGAGCGGCATAGCGCGTCGCCCACTCATCGAACCCCTCTCGATGCAGGAAGAAATCGCGCAGCACCGCCTGGCCGTCGACAGCATCCTGGCGAAAGTCCCCAAGGGCACGAAAGAAGATCGTGTAATCCACATCGTCAGCCTCCATGAGCCGCAGCAACTCCACCAGGAGATCGGCATCCTCCTCCCTGGCCTCCTGGAGCCCCAGTTTGGCCCGCATCAACGCCGCATACTGTGCTTGGAAGCTCTCCTCGTAGCGGGCGAGCGCCGCATGGCCCCCGGCCTCCGTGATCAGCGGCGAGACAGCCTGGATCAGACAGCGCAGGTTGAAGTAGCCGATGTCCGGCTGATTGTGAAAGGCATAGCGCCCATAGGTGTCGGAGTGATTGCAGATAAATCCCGGCTGGTAGGCCTCCAGAAAGCCGAAGGGCCCGTAATCCAGCGTGAGCCCGAGGATGGACATGTTGTCGCTGTTCATGACCCCGTGCGCAAAACCGACGGCTTGCCAGGCCGCAATCATGCGGCCATGGCGGGCCGCCACGTCGCTCAGCCAGGGGTCATAGCGGTCGGGGCTCTCGCCGATCTCCGGGAAGTGCTCTGTGATGACATAGTCCGCCAACGTCTTGAGATGTTCCGGTTGGCGGCGATAGAAGAACACTTCGAATGACCCGAACCGCACGTGCGACGGCGACAGGCGGAGCAGGGTCGCGCCGGTCTCCATCTGTTCCCGATAGACCGGCTCCTCGCTCCCGATCACGCAGAGCG
>FKKE01005141.1_pt2 | contig 11418 bp, 11 predicted proteins | sample 1106331 | NCBI WGS metagenome assembly FKKE01 (sample SAMEA3931202, study PRJEB13176) | freshwater metagenome | biome: Drinking water system; feature: drinking water; material: freshwater | place: China | collected 2013-02-06 | reverse complement strand
CCGGCTGTGCCGACCTTGCGACGCCGCGTCGCAGCCTCAGAGGCACAGGCGGTCGACCGAACGACGCCACCGGCTACGACTCCGCCCCGCATTCTGTGAGCCTGGAGGCGAACCACCCGTCCGTCGCCGCAAGCATAGTCCAGGCACTTAGCCTAATCGCTCCAACCGGCGACAGGCTTCATCCAAATCCGCATCGGTCTTCGCATAGCAGAACCGGATGAATTGCGCCCCTTCCGAACCGGTAAAGAAGGCCTCGCCGGGGACGCCCGCCACGCCGGTCTTGTCGAGCAAATGCATGGCCCGCTCCTTCCCGCTGTTGCCAGGCAGCCGCGAGACGTCGGCCAGCACATAATAGGCCCCTTGCGGGACAGCCGGCGGCAGCCCTGCTCGCTCGAGCGCGCGGCAAAAACGATCCCGCTTCGCTTGATAGTCCCTCGCCAATCCCCGATAGAACGACGCGGACAATTCCTGGATCGCCACGGCCACTCCGTATTGCAAGGGTGCCGGCGCGCAGACATACAGCAGATCGTTCATCGCCCCGATGAGTTCCGCCCACTTGGCCGCTGCCACGCTGTAGCCGATGCGCCAGCCGGTGATGCTGAAGGTCTTGGAGTAGCCGCCGATCGTGATCGTCCGCTCGGCCATGCCGGGAAAGGCCGCCAAGCTCAGATGCGGCCGCCCGTCGTAGAGAAAGTATTCGTAGATCTCGTCGGTGAAGACGAACAGATCGTGCCGACGGGCGAGGTCCGCGATCAGCTCCAGCTCCTGCGGCGTGTACACTTTGCCGGAGGGATTCCCCGGTGTGTTCACGACGATGGCCTTCGTCCGCGGGGTGATCGCGCGCTCAAGGTCCGCGCGCGTGAAGGTCCAGTCCGGCGCCTGCATGCGCACAGAGCGGGGCACGGCTTCCACCGCCTGCAAAGCGCACACATGGTACCCATAGTAGGGTTCGAAGAGGATCACCTCGTCGCCGGGCGTCAGCAGCGCGAGGCAGGCGGCATGGAAGGCGCCGGTCGCGCCGGCGCTCACCGTGATGTTCGTTGCCGGATCAACCGTGACGCCGTTGTACTCGGCCACTTTCTTGGCGATCGCTTGGCGCAGCTCCGCCAAGCCGTCGAACCGCGTGTAGGTATTGAACCCCTGGGCGATCCCGCGCTGCGCCGCTTCGAGTACGACCGACGGCGCCGGCGTATCGCAGACGCCCTGGGCCATGTTGATGCCCTTCACTTTCGCGCAGGCGGTCGTCATCACCCGGATCTCCGAGTGCGCCAACCCCGCCATCCGCCGATTGCCTTCACCTCTCATGCATCCGCTCCTCCGCGGCTGTTCATCGAGACGGCGGCCCGAGCGGAATGGTGATCATCACTCCGCCCATCACGTCATGCAGCGCGAAATCCTTTTTGGGGCTCCGAGGATCGGAGTTATGACAGGCCACGCAGGCCTTGGTCACGGCCCGATCCGCATAGATGGCCTGAAACTCCTTGACCGGACCGTTGCTCACCACCGCGGTTGCGGGGCGTTCCGGATGCTGAATGACCTGCTCAAGGCCTTTTCGTTCCATCTCGGTCGCCGGTCCATTTTGGGGATTGATCGGCCAGAGACTGATCAACCGATAACGGACCGCCGCGCCGGTCTTTGCGGTCAGATCCCCCGATTCCATGAGGAACTGAGCCGGCAGCGGCAGCGTGTTCTCCACCCGCCATCTTTCCGAAGCCGTCGGACCCCCTCGGTTTTGCATCCGCTCCACGATGTGGATCGTATAGAAGGTCCGGTCCGCCTCGATCACCGCATGGAGATAGTCGGTGACCGTCTCCGGCGCGATTCCGGGCAGCGCGCGACCGTCGGGATCAGCCGCCAGGCTTCCGGCGCTTCCGACCAACCACATGCCGATGACCAGGACTCCCCACATTCGCCTTCCCATCTCCATGGCCTCCCTCCTTGCTGTGAAGATCAGACGCGCACCACATGAACGGTGTTCGTCAACCCGCAACGGGCCGGCCTCCCTCCTTGATCACCGCACTGTACGTCATCTGGCACCCATACCGTCAAGCAGGCTTGTCCGCTCCTCCCAACTCCGCTAGACTCCGGCCATGCTCGCTTCTGACCCCTCGTTGTCATCAGCGCGTGCCAGACGATGGAGCCTGGTGCCGGCGGGACTCCTGCTCCTGTCGTTCGCCCTCATGGCTCCCTTCACCACCTCCGCGGCCGACGAACCCCAATCCTCGCTGTCAGCCGGCGTGGAACAGGCCAAGCTTGCCACGATCGGCGTCTTGCAGGAGGGCCAGAGCAGCGAATTTCAGACGGGCCGCGCCCGCTTTTCGATCCGCGGCTCGGGCTTTCACCTGCGCGACGGCTATCTCATCACGGCCCGGCACGTGGTCGAGCACGAGGAGCGCGGCAAGCGGGAGATTCCGAAAGAGATCCGCATTCTCACGACCGACCTGCGCGAATTGCCGGCCACGCTGGTGGGCATGAACGCCTTCATCGACATCGCCGTCTACCGTCTGGCCCCGGAGGCCGCCGCGTTACCCCCGTCCTCTTTCTCCGATCGCGAGGCGGCCCCCGGCGACGACGTTTTCACGGTCGGCTACCCGCTTGGGTGGGGACCGGCCATCAGTTTCGGCCGGGTCGGCAATCCGTCGACCTTTCTCCCGACCGTGGAGTCACGGCTCCTCCAATTGGATCTCTCGGCCTGCAGCGGCAATTCCGGCGGCGGACTCTATCGCGTGGACGGGCGGATCGTAGGCATGATGCACGCGGTCATCCAGGCCGAGGCGTCGCAAGAAGACCGGCGCTGCACGCGCTTCGGTTTCGCCATCCCCGGCACCTTGATCGATCGCATCGCGACCGCCCTGATCCAGGGTGCCTCTCCCGAATTCGCGCGCCTCGGCATCCAGATGAACCTGGTCACCGTCGGCGCCCGCCGCCATGTGGCCGCCGCCGATGTCACGGGACCCGCCCACGCAGGAGGGGTCAAGAAGGGCGACGTACTCCTGGCGATCGACGACACCCCCATCACCGATCCCGCGCAGCTCAAGAATTATCTCATCGAACGGACGCAGCCGGGCCAAACCGTGCGCTTGAAAGTCCTGCGCGGCCAGGCCGAACAAACCTTGCTGATCACCTTAGGCAAATCTTAGGCGTATCTCGTCGCTCGCTGTTCGTGAAACGAGGTGGCTTGACGAGATACGAACGACGCGTCACGAGATACGATCGGATCGATGTCCCTCCGCCAACGACTCTGCGCGTTCGCCAAGGCTGAGCCGCATGAACTCCGCCCGCTCGTCTGGGCCTTTCTCTACTTCTTCTGCCTCCTCTGCGGATATTACCTGCTCCGTCCCGTGCGCGACGAGATGGCCATCCAAGGGGGCGTGGAGCACCTGCCCTGGATGATGACCGGCACCTTTCTCACGCTGCTGGCCGTGACGCCGCTGTTCGGATGGCTCGCAGCGCGTCTTGCCCGCTACGTCTTGCTGATCACCGTCTATCTCTTCTTCAGCCTCAATCTGGTCGTCTTCTATGCGCTCATGGCCTCCCACACCGCGCCGGAATGGGTGGCCCGAGTCTTCTTCGTCTGGCTTTCTGTCTTCAATCTCTTCGTCGTCTCCGTCTTTTGGAGTTTCATGGCCGACCTGTTCACGCCGGAGCAGGGTGCTCGCCTGTTCGGCGTCATCGCCGCCGGCGGCAGCACCGGCGCCTTGGTCGGCCCGCTCCTGGCGGGATTCCTCCCCGCGCTGATCGGCGTTCCCCCGCTCATGCTGATCGCCGGACTCTTCCTGATTGGCTGCCTCGTGTGTATCCACCGCCTGGACCGATGGGCTGCGGGCCGCACGCGCCAGGCCCGCGCGAGCGACGAGGCTCCGCTCGGCGGCAGCATCTGGGGCGGCATTCGCCTGACGGCGACCTCTCCCTACCTGCTCGGCATCTGCGGCTACCTGTTTTGCCTCACGATGTCCGCGACTTTTCTGTACATGGAACAGGTGCGCACCGTTGCAGCCGTGTTGGGCGAGCCGGCCGCGCGAACGCAATTGTTCGCCCGCATCGATCTCGCGGTCAGCCTGCTGACGCTCGCCGTGCAGCTTTTCGGAACCAATCGGCTGATCAACCGGTTCGGATTGGCCGTGGGACTGTTGGTCCTTCCCGCGATCAGCCTTGTAGGATTTATCGGACTGGGGGCCAGTCAGGCACTGACGTTGATCATCGCCTTCACCGTGGCGCGCCGGGTCGGTGAATACGCGGTCTCAAAACCTTCGCGCGAGGTGCTCTTTACGGTGGTGCCGCGCGAAGAAAAGTATAAGGCTAAGAATTTCATCGACACGGCGGTCTCGCGCGGCGGGGACGCTTCCACCGGCTGGCTGGTAGCCGGCGTCAAAGCCCTGGGCGCGTCGACGGCCGTCATCGCCTCGGCGCTGGTCCCGGTGATGCTGTTCTGGGGGTGGCTGGGATGGTGGCTGGCGCGGGAACAGCGAAGCCGGACGGTGAAAAGTGAAAAGTAAGACGTGAGAAGTCAGGGGAGAATCCCAGAAAGACGGTGCTTCTTCTCAACGATGACGATCCGACCGCCAGCGAAACGCAGCGTAGGCCGTCGTTGCCAAAACCGACAGCATCAGGAGGGCCAGGAGCGCGACGGCAAGCCCCACAGCCGCGGCCGACCGATAGGCTCCGAAGATGTACGCCGGTGGCTGATCCGTGAAGGGGCTGAAATGAGAGAGCCAGCCGAACGCCAGCCCGATCGCTCCCGCGATGGTCCAGAATCGCCACCCCAGCCGTCCCTTGTTTTAGAGCCAGAGGCCCACACCCAGCACGACATTGATGGTCAGCGTGATCGCGACGAACAGGATCGACTGCGCGTCCATGGGCCAGTGAAAATCTCCGCGCAGGACATGGTCGACAGCATGCAACGCATTGAGCACGAAGATCGCTGCCACCAAACCCAGCAGCCTGCGGTCATGCCCTCCGCTCAACTCTTCTCCCACAGCTCAGACAGCCGCTGCGCCCGGCCACAATTGTATTTATACACCTTGTAGCGGAACGGGTTCTTCTTATAGAAGTCCTGGTGGTACTCCTCCGCGGGATAGAACTGCGTCGCGGCCACGATCTGGGTGACGATCGACTCGTGTAACCGCTTCGACTGTTCGATCGTCTTCTTGGAGGCCTCCGCCGCCTGCTTTTGCGCCTCGTCGTGGTAGAAAATCGCCGAGCGATATTGCGTGCCGAAATCGCAGAATTGCTGGTTAGGCGTGATGGGATCGACATTCCGCCAGAACACGTCCAGCAATTGCTCATAGGTCACTTTCGAGGGATCGTAGAGCACCTCGACCGATTCCGCGTGGCCGGTAATCCCGGCGGAGACATCCTTGTAGGTAGGATTGGCCACCTGTCCGCCGATGTAACCGGAGGTCACGGTGACGACCCCGTTGACCCCTTCGAACACTTCTTCCATGCACCAGAAACACCCGCCGGCAAACGTCGCCTTGGCCGTCGCGCCCTCGGAGGCGGAGAGGAGCATACCCCACATCCCCACCGAGATCGCCACGGCAAAGGCCGTCAGATACACCGTCCATTGCTTCCGCATAGGTTCCTCCGGGTCAGACAGACCTCTTACCCTCTGTGTACGTCGTCCGTCTCTCTCACACAACGTTACATCCCACAGCATAGTCTACGGCCTACCCAATGGAGTTGGATGGGTGCCCTCCGTTTTTCGAGGGAGGGACGCTAAAAACGGGTCACACTGGAGAAGTTGAAGTCGTTGACCCGCATGGCGGGCACGAGCAGCTTACCGGTTTCGGCCGTGGTGGCTTCGGCCGGAGCCGTGAAGGCGTCGAGCTGATTGAACGCGCGCAGCGGACTCTCGTGGAACCGGAAGTGGCGGAGGCCCGAGACGATGCGGCCGTCTTCGATCAGGAAGGTGCCGTCCCGCGTCATCCCGGTGAGCGTCAGGTCGGTGGGATTGACGACGCGCAGATACCAGAAGTTGGTGACCAGGATGCCGCGCGGCGTGGAAGCGATGAGATCCTCGACCGCGGATTCGTCTCCGGACAGCAGCGGCGCGTCCAGCATCGGGATCGTCGCCAACCCATGGGCCTTTGCGGTGAATCGGTCGTGCAACAAATTCTTCAAGACGCCGGCCTCGATCCAGAGACTCTCTCCGCCCGGAAGGCCCTCGGACGTGAAGCCCGCGCCGAGCAGATCGAAATGGTCTGGGCAATTTCGCAGCGTGAGCCGCGGATCGACGACACGCGTTCCCAGTTTGCCCGCAAAGGGGCTCGTGCCCTTGTCGTAAGACTTGGCGTCCAGCGTCCACATGAGCCAGGAGAGTAGCCCCGCCACCGCCGCCGATTCCAGAATGACCGTATAGCGGCCGGCCGGCACTTCCCGCGGATCGACAGAGAGCCGCGCCTTCTCGATAGCGATCTGCGTACGCTCCCGAACTTGCAGGTGATCGATCGAGCGGTGCGCCGCCGCGGCCCAGCCGGTGGCGTCTCCCGCCTGCACGGTGATACTGAAGCGCGCATCCGTCCGTTCTTCATAGGCCGACAGGCCCGTGCCGGCGGCCACACCCACGGCATGGACGGCGGACGATACGATGCCGGCGCAGGAAAATTCCTCGGCAGTCACCGCCTCGATCGCGGTCTGCGCCAAGTCCAGCCGTCGAGACGGACCGGCGGCGGCCGTCTCGGCCCGAGACGTCGGTAATGCAGGAAACCACTGCGGACCGACCGGCGGGAGATACTCCGCATCCTCCGGCGAGACGCGCGCAATGGCCTCGGCTCGCTTCAGCGTCTCCTGGACCGCCCCCGCCGTGAAATCCGTGGTGCTGGCCGTGCCATGCCGCCGTCCGAACGCCACCGTCACCGTGAAGAGCCCACGCCGCGTATCGACGTTTTGCACCACCTGATTGTTGGCGAATCGCGTCGTGCCGGTCCGGTGGTCGTGGAGGCTGACGAGCGTGTGCTCGCCCGCGGAGTGTTTGAGCACCAACTCCGAGAGGAAGCGGAACTCCTCCCTGCTCGTCAGGGTGGGCCAGGGTTTGGTGGCACCGGCAGTCATGAGGCCTGTCCCCGAATCACGCTGATGCTCCGAAACCGCGCCGGCGAGGCCGCATGCGTCATCCACCCGGACTGGCCGGGCTGACCCTTACCACAGGTGATGAACCCGTACCGGCGACGGTGTGTCCGGTCCGCCACGCCGTCGCAGCGGCCCCAGAATTCCGGCGTGATGCCGTGGTAGACGACGTCCCGCAGCATGTGCGTGCGCTTGCCGTGCTCGATCAGCCAGAAGGCGTCGCCGCCGAACTGAAAATTGTAGCGACGCTGATCGATGCTGTACGACCCGTGCCCTTCGATGTAGATGCCGCGTTTCACGTCGGCCAGCAGTTCGTCCAGCGTCATCCGGCCCGGCTCGAGCCCGATGTTGGCGATGCGGACCATCGGCACGCTTTGCCACCCGTCGGCCCGATTGGAGCCGCGCGACCGCCCCTCCCCGATCTTCGGCGCCACCTCACGATTCGTGCAGTAGCCGACGAAGATCCCGTCCCGCACAATATCCCATCGCTGACAGGCCACCCCGTCGTCGTCGTAGCCGGTGGCCGCCAGCGTTTCGGGCTCCGTGTTGTCGGCGACGAGATTGACGTGCGGCGACCCATAACGGAAATTGCCCCGCTTGTCGGTGGTGAGAAAACTCGTGCCGGCATAGTTGGCTTCGTAGCCCAGAGCCCGGTCCAGCTCACTGGGATGGCCGCAGGATTCGTGAATCGTGAGCGAGAGATGCTCCGGATCCAGCACCAGGTCGTACTGTCCCGCCTCGACTTGCGGCGCGCGGACCTTTTCGACCACCTGCGCGGCGACGCGGGGCGCTTCCGCCAGGAAGTCGGCCTCCGTGATCAGCTCATAGCCGCGCCGGAGATGCGGGGTATTGTAACTCCGCGTCGCGAACTGCCCGCCCTCCACGGCGGTCGCGCTGAATTCGCCTTGGCAGGCCAAGAGGTCGAATCGCAGGCGGGAGCCTTCCGTGGACGCAAAGAGCTTCATGTCGCGGCGCGCCCACAACGCGGCCGTGCTGCGCGCGATACCGGCTTGCCGGTGCAAGGCCTCCATCGTCTCTAGCAACAGCGTCGTTTTCTCCTCCAGGGGTACGGAAAAGGGATCGAGCCGCGCGGGTGTCACCACGCCGGCCTGACAGACGGGCTCCGCGGCCAGCCGCACCGGCTCGCGCGCGAGGCTCGCCGACCCCTTGGCGATCTCGACGGCCAATTCGGCGATCCGCGGCACCTCTTCCAACGAAAGAATGGAACTGGCGGCAAATCCCCACGCGCCTCGGTAGAGCACGCGCACCCCGAACCCGCGATCCTGGGCATCGCGCACGCGAGCAATGCGCCGATCCTCCCCGACGATCGCTTGAGCGAGACTCTCCTGGATTCGAATGTCGCCGTACTCGGCGCCGGACGCTTTGACGCGCGCCAGCGCCAGTTCGGCATAGTCATCCCAGGAGGGACCGGTCAACATAGAAGACGTGAGGCGTCAGGCGAGAGGCGTGAGGTGCATGGAGACGTTAGAAGTTTCATTCGCCGTGGGTCTCGCTTTTCGGGCGTGTGATGATGGCCTTCGCCGGCGGACTGTTATCCGATCGGCTGATATGAAAGGTGCCGCCCGGCTCCTTGGGGGAGCGCCTGGAGCCTACCCGCGTATACCACCATCGACCTTCGCCCTGCGAGAGGTCATCGTCCAACATGACCTCGAACTCGCCTTCTCGGTTCTTTTCCTCTTGGTGCCAATGTCCTCGCCAGCGTCGGCCTTCCAAACTGGTCGTCTCGAACCGCCCCCCTTTATGGAGGTATTCGCCGCGGCCCTGTTCATCCAGCGTCAAGACGGCCACCACGGTGCCCTCTTCATAGTCCCACAGTCCGGCGAGTTTGGCCCGATCCTCCAGCGCCCCCGGACCGACCGTGGACGAGATGAGGCGGTCTGCGGCACACCCGCCGATCACCAGGCTCATCACGACGAGGAAAGATGCCAGCCGGTTCATCCCATGTCTACAAGGTTGCGCCACGCGGACACCCGTTTATCTCAACAGTCGCTGCTCGATCGGCAAGGCTTGCTGCGTTGATTCGAGTTGCCCCGTGGCCCGGCCGACCGTTTGTGCCGCCTGTCGTCCGCGTTGGATGAGTCGGGCCGCCGCGACCCACAACCGTTCCCGCTCTTCTCGATCCAGCCCCAGATTGGTCGGCGTGCGGACCGTCCGGGCCTCGAGCGGATCGTCCTCGGAAAGCTGCCGCAAGGCCACATGCCAGAATCGGCAGCGGCTGGGTCCCTGCCCCACGAGAAATTCGCCGAACATGACGCGGTCCTGATCCCCGGGAGCGATGCCCACGCGATCCAGCATATGGCGTCGATTGTTGGCCAGCAAGGCGGCCGCCGCAGAGATCGGCTTCTCCGGTTCCTGCCTGGCACGAGGAGTCGCATCCACCCCGATCACGAGACAGCCGTCCGGGAAATTGGCCTCAAGCGGCTGGTGCGTCGTCTCCCGCTCCAAGAGACGGAGCAGCGCCGCGAGGCCCAAGTTATCGCCGGTCCCTCCGTCATAGGCGGTCACGCCGCGCCCCGCGCCATTGGCAGTCGGCTCCCCGGCAGACGCCAACATTAACGGAGGAAATACTCCCGGATAGGAAGCTGACATATACACCGCACGGCTGACCGGGAAGACGGCCGCCGCCCGGTTCAAGTTCGCAAAGACCTCCTCGGAGAAGACAATCGGTTCACCCGTCAGCGCATTGGTCGCATTGAGCAAGAGTTTCGGACGTTCGGGATTGAGATCACCGTAGGTGGCGCCGTGAAACAATTCGCGATCCAACAGATCAATCACGATCTGCGGACGCGCATCATCGCTGAACCAGGACTTGAGCACTTGCCAAGGCGCCGCCCACCCTCTAAGAATCGCCCCCTGGAAGTCATAGCCCACACGATCAAGGACGTCCTGACGAAACCAGATGTCGCGACGCCCGTCCAGGGCGTAGAGCGCCGCCGGCATGGTGCCGCCGGAGACCGCTGAGATAGCATCCACCTGTCGAAGCAGCCCGAGCCGATCCAACTCGAGCATGACCGCGGCCCCAAACACGGCCGCTCGGCTGCCGCCCCCGGAGATGGCCAGACCGATAAACTGTTGGTCCCGCCGTTCCTGCGGCCCCAGCGTCAGCGTCCAACGGCTGGCAACATCCGGCGCTGCGCGCTTCGCCTCCATCCCGGTCTGAGAGGTCGCCGGGTCCGTCGTCGCGCAGCCTACGCCCAGCACGAGCGCCGCCACCAAGCAGACGTCCCGCAGCCCGAAGCCGGTCGGTCGTCCGTGATCGAATGTCCGCGACATGTCTCCACTACGAAACGACGGCAGGGACCGGATGGGCGACGGCTATCCCCGCGTCAGCTTGCGGTAGCGAATCCGGTGGGGCCGTTCGGCTTCCTTGCCCAGCCGCTTCTTGCGATCGGCTTCATACTCGGAATAGTTGCCTTCGAACCACACGACCTTGCTGTCCCCTTCGAAGGCCAGGATATGCGTCGCGATCCGGTCCAAGAACCACCGATCGTGGCTGCTCACCACCGCGCAACCCCCGAACTGTTCGAGCCCCTCTTCCAAGGCCCGCAAGGTGTTCACGTCGAGATCGTTGGTCGGCTCGTCGAGGATGATCAGGTTCGCGCCTTCCTTGAGCATGCGAGCCAGATGCACGCGATTCCGCTCGCCGCCCGACAGGTCGGCGACTTTTTTCTGCTGCTCCGTCCCGCCGAAGTTGAACCGCCCGCAGTAGGCCCGGGAATTCACCTTGACCTTGCCCAGCTCGATCGTGTCCTGGCCGTCGGAGATCGTCTCCCACACCGTCTTCTTGGGATCGAGCGTCCGGTCCTGATCGACGTAGCCGAGCGTGACCGTCTCGCCGATCCGCAAGGTGCCGCTGTCCGGCTTCTCCTTGCCCGCGATCATGCGGAAGAGCGTTGTCTTTCCCGCGCCGTTCGGGCCGATCACCCCCACGATGCCGCCCTTGGGCAGATTGAACGAGAGATCGTCGAAGAGCAGCTTGTCGCCGAAGGCCTTGCCGAGCCCCTTGGCCTCCACGACCACGTCGCCCAGGCGCGGCCCCGGCGGAATGTAGATTTCCAGATCGTTGGCCTGCTGCTCCTGCTTCTGATTGACCAGCTCTTCATAACGGGTGACACGGGCTTTTCCCTTGGCGTGCCGCCCCTTGGGAGACATCCGGATCCACTCCAACTCACGCTCCAAAGTCTTCTGCCGCTGGGATTCCGCTTTTTCCTCTTTCGCCAGCCGCTCTTGCTTTTGCTCCAGCCAGGAAGAGTAGTTCCCCTGGAACGGAATCCCATGGCCGCGATCAAGCTCCAAAATCCAGCCGGCCACATTGTCGAGGAAGTAGCGGTC
>FKKE01020711.1_pt1 | contig 11427 bp, 13 predicted proteins | sample 1106331 | NCBI WGS metagenome assembly FKKE01 (sample SAMEA3931202, study PRJEB13176) | freshwater metagenome | biome: Drinking water system; feature: drinking water; material: freshwater | place: China | collected 2013-02-06 | reverse complement strand
GAAGCCGCGCTCGACCAGCAGACGGCCGACCCGCCCGGGGGTCGAGCGTTCCTGATGCAGGATCGTGAGCATCTTTTTCGTCATCGTGCGGAGGCTATTCGGTCGCACGGATCCTAGTCCGAGACAACGGACTTGCGGGTATGGCAGCTCTACCTATCGCGAAATTTTCGAGGCGATCCATAGCAAAAGCATTCTCGGCGTCAGCGGCACGAGCAGGTAGGCCAGCTCGTTCAGCACCCCGGGAACCACGACCCGCTGGCCGCGCTGAAAGCGCTCCCAGCCGCGCGACGCGACGAATTCTGCGGACGTCATCGAAAGGTTCATGAGCCGCAGCTTGCGGCCCTTGTTGGCGCGCGCCGAGAAGCCGGTCGGCACCGGACCGGGGCAAAGACAGGTGACCCGCGCGCGGCCCTTCAACTCGAACCAGATCGCTTCGGAGAACGAGAGCACATAGGCTTTGCTCGCGTAATAGACCGCCATGTTGGGGCCGGGCTGGAACGCAGCCGTGGAAGCGACGTTCAGGACCCCGCCTTTACTTTCGATGATCTCCGGCAGGAACTGCAAGGTGAGATCGGTCAGCGCGCGTACGTTGATGTCGACGATGCCGACCTGATCCGCGGCGTCGAGCGCTTCCACCGGGCCCGCAAGTCCGTAACCCGCATTGTTGACGAGTTCGAAGACCTTGAGATTCTTCTGTTTGAGCGCTGCCGCGAGCGTCTCACCGGACTTCGGATCGGATAGATCGAGCGCAACGATCTCGGGCTGCGGCGCGCCGAGCGCAACAATTTTCTCTGCAACCGCTTTCATCCTGTCTGCGGAGCGCGCGACCAGCACGAGTTTGCGGCCCGCTTTCGCCGCGCAATAGGCGATCTCCTCGCCGATCCCGCCCGANNGTAACGACAGTAACCAGGGTCACCGGCGGTCTCCGATGGCCGCGCGAATCCGGCGGCGGATCTCGGTGCGGTCCTGCGCGGAAACGTGCATCAGTTCGGACGCGCGCCAGACGATGTTGTTCTCGAACTCGGTCAGCTTGCCGTCGGCGTAACCGATCAGGAACAGAACCTCGACGAGCTTCCTCTTGCCTTCTTCGTCGAGCGCGCGGTTCACGAGGCTCGTGAACTGATAAAGATCGATGGCTTCGCGGTCGGCGGAGACGGCCGCTTCGATCAGCGCGTTCGCGTCACCCGGATCGACGTCGAAGCGTTGCGTCAGGGCGTCCATGAGAACGCGGCGCTCGGCCTCGTCGAAGCTGTCGTCGGAAGCCGCGACATGGACGAGCAACGCCGCCGCCGCAAGCCGGTAGTCGCTCTCATCGAACGTCTTTGCCCCATCCTCGCCGGAGATCGAAGCGATAAAATCGGTGAGAGACTGGAGCATGCCCTAACAGGTCCATTGGAAACGCAGCGTATCGGCAATAGCATAGGCACCCTGCGTTCCGAAGCATCACCGCAAGAAGGCGACACGCATGCTCGTTACACTGGCTCTGGGCGGCATGATGACCGTCGTCGCCATCGTCGTGCACCTCGCAGGCGTCCTTCTTCTCCTGCATCTCTTGCGGCGGAACGCCCATCAGGCGACGGCGGCAAGAAACGGACGCGATCTTGCGCGGCAGCTTGCACTGATCGTCATCGTAACGCTCGGCATCTTCATCGTGCACGGCGTGGAAATCTGGCTTTATGCGTTCGCCTACGTCCTCTCGGGCGCGTTGCCCGATCTGCCTACCGCCGTCTACTTCTCGGCGGTGTCGTATTCGACGCTCGGTTTCGGCGACATCGTGCTCGGCCCGGAGTGGCGCATCTTCGGCGCATTCGAAGGCGTGACCGGGCTGATCCTCATCGGCTGGTCGAGCGCGTTCCTGCTTTCGGTAACGAGCCGGCTCCGCATGCTCGAGCACGACTGGGAAGCCTATGCAAAACGCGCGCGGCCTGAACGGCGGCGGAAACGAAACTAGCGCTTCGGAAGGCGTGGTGCCGCAAACAGGATTCGAACCTGTGACCCCGTCATTACGAATGACGTGCTCTACCAGCTGAGCTATTGCGGCCCGTTGCTTGGAGGCGCCCTGATAGCGGCAGGGGCCGGTCATTTCAAGCGGATCGCCCGAACCACCGTCCGATCACGGATTTCGAGGCTTCCGCGTCCTCGTCGCGCTCCGGTTCGGGTCCCGGATCGTCAGGCAACGGCGGCTCCGCGATCACCGGAGCGGCCGCAGGCTTCGGCACGGCGCGCGGGCGCGCATCTTCCGGAACCAGCAGAATGTCCTGCGAAGGCTTCGAGGCGACCGAAGGAGCAGCAGCCTGCGCGGGCGCAGGAACAGGCGCCGAAGACTGGGGCGTGGCGAAGCCCTGCTCGACGACGTGCTCGAGAATCGGCCCTGCGGGCGCGACCGGCGGCTCCTTCCACTCGAATGCATCGAGCCGTCCGGTCAGCGGCGAGGCCGGCAGCCAGCGCTCCGAAATATATCCGTCCGCGACCCAGGCGAGATCGCGCCGCGCGCGAACCGCGCGCGAGGTCCATTCCCGCGCCTTGCCGTGATCGCCGTGTTCGAGCGATTCGATCTCGGCCATCATCAGGCACATCGCCTGCGTCGGCGCGGCCGCGAACGGCAAAAGCGCCTCGCGTGCCGCTGTAAAATCCTGCGCGTCAATGGCCGCACGCGCGACCGCGATGGCGGCTTCGGCATGTTCGGGATTCTTGCGTGCAAGCAATTGAACGCGGGCCAGACGCTCCTTCGGCGTGTCCTGCAAGCGCAGACCGGCATAGGAATCGGCGAGCTCCGGATGCGGCGCGAGCGCCCAAGATTTCTCGATCACGCGCTGCGCACGCCGCAGCGATCCCGCTTTCGCTTCAAGCCTTCCGGCAAGTGCCGCGGCAGGCGCAAGCGACGGCGCGAGCTTCGCCGCTTCGCGCGCGAGCACGAGCGCCTTCTCGGGATCGCCATGTTCGATCGTGAGGCCCTGTGCTGCGAGCAGCACCGCGCGCCGCCGCTTCGCTGTGGGCTTGTCGATGGTTCCGGCCTTGGCTTCGCGCGCGACGGTGGCGAGCGCTTCGTCCCATTCGCCGCGGATGCTTTGATATTCGAGCAGCGCCTCGGACGCCCAGAGAATGCTGGCATCGGACTTCGACGCTTCTTCCGCGGTATCGCGGGCGCTTGCATGATCGTTGCGGCGGCGCGCTTCGAGATAAAGCCCGCGCAAGCCCAGGAGCCGCGTCTCCGGCGAAGTCAGCATCGCGCGGAATTCCGCTTCCGCGCGCGTTGCATCGCCGTCGAGTTGTGCGGCCTGCGCCGACAAGAGCATCGCTAGCGGCTCGCTCCCCAGAATTTTCTGCGCTTCGTTCGCCGAACTGCGCGCGAGCGAAAGATTTCCCGCCCCCGCGGCGATCATGCCGCGCGAAAGCGCGCGCCAGCCGCGCTCTTCGCGCCGCGCCCGAAGGAAGAGCGATAGATTTCCCGGCGCCATCACGAAGAAGCGGAAGACCGACCAGGCAACGGTCGTCACGACAAGCAGCGCCGCGAGCGCGACCAGCGCGACCGTGACGCTCGTCGAAATGCGCCAGCCCTGCCAGGTCATCACGATCTCGCCGGGACGATCGACGACCCACATCGCGCCGATTGCCAGCGCCGTCACCGCAAGCAGAAAGAGGACGATGCGGATCACTGCTTCGGGGGCTCCGCGGAAATCGCGGCCAGCGCCGCGTTGATCAGGCTTTTGATGGAGGCATCGGCGTCGCGCCGCTGTTCGGCGGCGGCGAACCAGTCCTTAGCCTGTTCGCGTGCCGGTTGCGGCAAGGCTTTCGCCTCTTCGAGCGCGCCGGAAAGATCGCCGCGCGCGAGCTTCGTTTCCATGCGCGCAACGATGGCGCCCGCATCGGATCCTTTCGGCTCGCCGACCGGGCGCACCTCGACGAGCTTGCCCGCGTTGTTCCAGAGTCGCGTGAACACACCGCTTTCGGGCGAAGGCTGCGCGCCGCCTGCGAGCTTCGAAGCGAGCGGCTCGAAACGGTTCGCAAGTACCGCTACCGTCGGCAGTCCGTCCTTGGCAAACTTCTCGAGCGGCGCGAGCGATGCCGCGCGATCCTTCAGGAGCGCGCGAACCGCGCCCAGTTCGCTCGCAAACGGCGCGCCGGTCGCGACCGCGTCGCGCAGCGCACTGAGCGCGATCACCTCGGAGGGTTGCGGGCCGGTCTTCGGCTCGGTTTTCGGAAGTGCGGCGAGCGTGCCGACCTTTTCTTCGATCTGCGCAAGCCTGCGGTTGACCGCGTTCAGTTCGGCGGCGGTCGGTGCATTGCCCTGCGCTTCGACGAGTTTCTTCACTTCGGCAAGCTCGCCGCGCAACTCGCCGGTTGCGGTTTCGAGCTTTGCGCTCCGCTCGTTGAGCGGCGTCAGATCCGGCGGCGGCGCGGTTTTCGTTTCCTGCTGCGTCACCCGCGAGGAGAGTTGCGCGATCGAGTTGTTGATCGCGGAGGTGTCGCCGCTCTGGGGGGCGCCGGCCGAGAACAGCCACGCGCCAAAGAGACCTGCGGACACGCCCGACAGCGCGGCAACCGCCATCATCGGAACGCCGAGACGCCAGTCGAACGATGCCCGCGCGGCAGGCGAAGGTTTCGCCTCCGTATCAGGCTTTGCATCCGGCCGTTTCGCCGCGGCGGAGTCCGCTGCCGCATTTTCGTTCGCGGAAGGTATTTCTCTGGCCTCGCCTTCGATCACGGTCGCGCGCTTGCGCGGTCTTGCCGCCCCCGTCTCGATCTTGCTTTCAGAATCGTCTGTCATCGGCGTCCCGGTGATGCGCCCCGCCACAGCATAATCCTCATTCGCACATCAGGCACGACAGGTCGATGATCCTGCCGCCGCATGGCGAGCCGCTGCCCTTCCAACGAGCGGTAAATCTCCGTAAGAGAGCGCCGACCGGAAACCGCCGGATCAGGTCCGGCAGGGGCACCATGCAGAAATACCTTTTGCCGATTCTGCGGCGAATTTTCGAACGCAAGCCGCTCAAGCTCCTGAGCTTCCTTTCGTTCGGACGGTTTCCGATCCGAAAAGTGGTCCATGTCGGCGCGCATCTCGGGCAGGAGCGGCGGCGCTACCGGAAGATGGGCGTCCGCGAGGTGCTCTGGGTCGAAGGCTCCCCCTCCATTCACGCGCAATTGCTGGCGTCGCTCGATGCAGATCGGGCCGCAGGAAAACTCATAGGCAAACATGTCGCGGTGAATGCGTTGCTCACCGATAAATCCGGGGCGAGCGTCGTCTTGCATGGCTTCTCGAATGCCGGCGCTTCCAACTCGATCTTTCCGATGACCGACAAGCTGCGCGAAACCTGGCCCTCGGTCATGCAGACCGGCGAAGACGAAACGGTGGTTTCCTCGACGCTCGACGAGATCGCCGCGCGCGAAGGCTTCGACAACCCCGATCTCGTCGTAGTCGACGTGCAGGGCGCGGAACTCCTTGTGCTTCGCGGCGGAAAGAAAACGCTCGCCTCGGCGAAAGCCGTCGTCAGCGAGGTTTCGACGGTGCCCTATTATGAAGGCGGCGTGCTGTTCGGGGAGTTGAACGCATTTCTCGAAAGTCAGGGTTTCACAGCCGCCGAGGAGCCGGCCGCGCACGGAGACATTCTATATCTGCGCAAGGAATTGCTCTGACTAACGCTTTAGAAGATCGAGCAGCGCGGCTTCCGACGGCGAAGCGGCGACCTCCGCCTGCACATCGAGCGAAGCGAGCGGCGAAGCCGCCGCTGCCGATACGCAGTAGTGGCGGGCCGCGCCCGCAAGATCGCGCAGCCCGGCCTTTTCGGCGAGCCTCACGAAGATCGCAGCACTGCGTTCCGAATAGTGCAGCACACCTTCGACACCGTTCGAACGAAACGCGCTGACGGTTTCCGGGCGCAGCGCTTCCGAAGCCCGCGCGCGGTAAACAATCCCGACCTCAGACGTGATTCCGTTTCGGGAGAGATAGCCCGGCAAGTCTCCCGCGCGGTCTTCGCCTGCGAGATGCAGCACTTTCTGCCCTGTGGAGAGCTTCGCCACGATCAGTTTGCCGAGCGTGTTCACGTCGCCTACCGCAACCCCCGCGATCTCAAATCCTGCTTCTCTTGCAACTTCGGCGGTACGCTCGCCGACCGCAAAGACCGGAGAATGTTTCAGTGCGTTCTGCATACCCGCAACACGCGCGGCATTCGCACTGGTGAAGACGAGCGCTGAAACGCCGGAAGCATCCGCAGCGAACGGCAGCGGCTCGATTTCGATGACGGGATCGAGCAGCGCTTCATACCCGAGCACCGCAAGTTTCTCTGCCGTACGCTCGGCATCGAAACGCGGTCGGGTGACGAGCACGCGCAACGTCGCCTACCCCGAAAGTGCGCCGGCCGGCGCACGTGGCAGCAGATACTCGCCGGCTTCCCGGCCGATTTTTTCCGCGTCTCGCACATTTCCCTCATGCGAAACGCCCGCGAAATCTTTGCCATCCTGCGTAATCACGAGGCCGGTGAACTGTAGCCGTCCGCGTTCGATCCGGGCGTGACCCGCGATCGGCGCGCGGCAGGAACCGTCGAGCGCGAACAGGAAAGCTCGCTCCGCAAGCAGCGCCGCATGGCTCTCGGCATGATCGATCTTCGCGAGCATCGCCTTCGTGGTGCGGTCGCCCAGCCGCGTCTCGATCGCGATAATCCCCTGCGCCACCGCGGGCGGATACTTCATGGGGTCGAGCACATGCGTTGCGTGCGCAGAGAGCCCGAGCCGCTGCAATCCGGCAAAGGCGAGAACGGTCGCATCGCATTCGCCCGCTTTCATCTTGTCCATCCGCGTCTGCACGTTGCCGCGCAGAAGCGAAATCTGAAGATCGGGCCTGATACGAAGCGCGAGCGCCTGCCGCCGCACCGAGGCGGTGCCGAGTTTCGCGCCGCGCGGCAGCGCTTCGAGCGAATCTGCCCGCATGCTCAGGAAGGCGTCGCGCGGATCGGCGCGCGGCGGCGTTGCAGCGATTTCGAGCCCCTGCGGCAGGATTGTCTGCACGTCTTTGGCCGAATGCACGGCAAGATCGACGCGCCCCGAAAGCAGCGCTTCGTCGATTTCTTTCGTGAAGATGCCTTTGCCTCCGGACTCTGCAAATGAGCGGTCGCGCGCGATGTCGCCCGTGGTCTTCAGGACGACGAGTTCGATCTCTTCGGGATCGGCCCTCTCCGCCGCTGCAATCGCCGCACGCACCGCTGTCGCCTGGGCAAGAGCCAGCGGGCTTCCGCGCGTACCGATCCGTATTTTCGTCATCGCAGCCTGTCTTCAACGCTTCACGGCAAGCGGGATAGCACTATGGGCGGCCTCACGAAATCCTGCTATCTGCGCCTGATGCTCGTGCTCGGCATTGAGACAACCTGCGACGAAACCGCGGCTGCCGTCGTCCGCCGCGGGGCGGACGGTATCGGCGATATCCGCTCCAATGTCGTCTATTCGCAGATCGCCGAGCACAAAGAGTTCGGCGGCGTGGTGCCGGAGATCGCGGCACGCGCGCATGTCGAAGTGCTCGACCGGGTCATCGGCAAGGCGCTCGCCGACGCTCAGGCCCGCATTGCCGATTGCGACGCCATCGCCGCAGCCGCCGGCCCCGGTCTGATCGGCGGCGTCATCGTCGGGCTTACGCAAGCGAAAGCAATCGCGCTCGCGGCGAAGAAGAAGTTCGTCGCGGTCAATCACCTCGAAGCCCATGCGCTCTCCGTGCGTCTGACGGGTCGCGTGGACTTTCCTTTTCTGCTGCTCCTCGCCTCCGGCGGACACACCCAGCTCGTGCTGGTCGAGGATGTCGGCCGCTACCGCAAGATCGGCGGCACGGTCGATGACGCGATCGGCGAAGCCTTCGACAAAGCCGGCAAGATGCTCGGCCTCGGCTATCCGGGCGGGCCCGCGGTTGAGCAGCATGCGCTTGCGGGAGATCCGCAGCGCTTCGAGTTGCCGCGCCCGATGTTCGGCCGGGCCGAACCGGACTTCTCGCTCTCGGGACTGAAGACTGCGCTCCGCATCGAAGCCGAAGCGATCGCGCCGCTTTCCGAGCAGGACGTGAACGATCTTTGCGCGAGTTTCCAGGCTGCCGTGATCGACGTCATTGCCGACCGCACGCGCGTGGCCCTCCGCAAGTTGCGCGATACCGTTTTCAAGCCGACCGCTTTTGTCGTGGCGGGCGGCGTCGCCGCGAACAAGGCAATCCGCGCGGTGCTCGAGAGCGAAACGGCGCGGCTCGACACGCCGTTGATCGTGCCGCCGCAGGCGCTCTGCACCGACAACGGCGCCATGATCGCGTGGGCTGCGGCAGAACGGCTTGCGCGCGGCATGGAAGACAAGCTTGACGCGGCACCGCGTGCGCGCTGGCCGCTCGCGGAAGAAAAGCTCCCCGCATGAAGCGGATCGGCGTCATCGGCGCGGGCGCCTGGGGAACCGCGCTCGCAAATGCCGCCGCTAAGGCCGGACGCAGTGTCGTCCTGCATGGCCGCGATCCCTCGCTGATCGGCGCGATCGAGAAGACCCGCTCGAACGAGAAATATCTTCCCGGTATCCGTCTCGACGACAAGGTCTCAGCAACCACGGATCTTGCGCGCGTGGCCGCCGCAGACGCGATCCTCTTGGTAACGCCCACGCAATCCCTTCGCGAAACCGCAAAGTCGCTTGCGCCGGACTTGCGCGCAGGCACTCCGCTGGTCGCCTGCGCAAAGGGAATCGAAATCGGCACGAAAAAATTCGTGACCGAAGTGATTGCCGAAACGCTGCCGGCCGCCCGTCCCGCGATCTTGTCCGGTCCCGGGTTCGCGGAAGATGTCGCCGCCGGACTGCCAACCGCGGTTACGCTCGCCGCGCAGGATGAACCCCTCGCGCTCGCGCTCGCCACCGCGCTCAGTTCGCACAGCTTCCGGCTCTATCACGCGACCGACGTCCGCGGCGTGGAGATCGGAGGTGCCGCGAAGAATGTGCTCGCGATCGCGGCCGGCATCGTCGCCGGAAGAAAACTCGGCGCGAGCGCGCAGGCTGCGCTGACGACACGCGGTTTCGCGGAGCTTATGCGCTTCGCCCGGGCCTATGGCGCGAGACCCGAAACGCTCACCGGCCTGTCAGGTCTCGGCGACCTCATCCTCACCTGCTCTTCGCAGAGATCGCGGAACTTCGCTTTCGGGGTTTCGCTTGGCGGCTCCACTTCCGTTGACGTTCGCGGAAAGAAGCTGACGGAGGGCACGTATACGGCGCCGGTTCTGGTCGAAGCCGCGCGGGCAATGAATGTGGAAATGCCGATCGCGGAGGCTGTCGCCGCAATCCTCGCGGGCAAGATCGGCATCGACGACGCGATCGCCGGATTGCTGTCTCGCCCGCAGCGGCAGGAGGACTGAGGGTTTTGGCCCGTTAAGCGCTGGCGAAAGATTCGCGGCGATGATAGACGGCGCTCGCATTTTGAGGACGGTCATGCATTTCGTTGCAATTTGCCTCGACAAGCCGAATGGCCTCGACTTGCGGCTCTCGAAACGGGCCGCGCATCTCGAATACCTGCGCAAGCATGCAGGCACGATCAGAACCTGCGGCCCGCTGCTCGACGACGACGGGGAAACCATGATCGGCTCGATGCTGATCCTCGACGTGCCCACGCGCGAAGCCGCGGAGGCGATTCTGGCGGAAGACCCCTACAAGCAGGCGAACCTGTTCGCGAAGGTCGAGCTGCGGCCCTGGCGCTGGGTGATCGGAACGCCGAACTGAGATGGCGTACTGGCTGATCAAGAGCGAGCCCGGCACCTGGTCATGGGACGAGCAGGTGAAGGCGGGCGCGAAGGGCACAGCCTGGACCGGCGTGCGCAATCACGCAGCCAAGCTCAATCTCATGCGTATGAAGAAGGGCGACCGCTGCTTCTTCTATCATTCGAACGAAGGCAAAGAGATCATCGGCATCGCCGAAGTGATCAAGGAACACTACACCGATCCCACCGACAAAACGGAGAAGTTCGTCTGCGTCGATGTGAAAGCCAGGGAGCAGCTGAAAGCGCCGGTGACGCTCGCGCAAGTGAAGCTTGAGCCGAAGCTCAAGAACATGGCGCTGATAAAACTCTCGCGTCTCTCCGTGCAGCCTGTTACCGACGCCGAATGGAGCACGGTCTGCAAGCTGGGCGGCGTGAAGCCCTAGAGATTTCCGACGCGGAGAGCTTCGTCCGCGCGAACACGCGCCTTCGTCCGGTCCCGCACGTTCCCGAAATCTCGCTTTACGTCGCCGACGAAGCTGTGCCGCTCTGGCAAAAGACGGAAGAAGAGCTCGGCGAGATGGGATTGCCGCCGCCGTTCTGGGCCTTCGCCTGGGCGGGCGGTCAGGCGCTCGCGCGCTACATTCTCGATCACCCGGAAATCGTGCGCGGCAAGCGCGTGCTCGATCTCGCCTGCGGCTCGGGGCTCGTCGCTATCGCTGCAATGAAAGCGGGAGCCGCCCAGGCCATCGCAAACGACATCGATCGCTTCGCCATTCCGGCGGTCGCGCTGAACGCCGCCGCGAACGGCGTAAGGGTCGAAATGGAAACCGCAGACCGTCTCGATCCGGGAGTTGCGCTCGAACCGTTCGGTATCGTGCTCGCCGGCGACATCTTCTATGAGCGGGATACCGCCGCTCGCGCGCTCTCGTTTCTCCAGCGAATGAAAGCGAACGGCGCGCATGTACTGGTCGGCGATCCGGGACGCTCATACCTGCCGAAGGAGGGGATGGCCGTGCTTGCCGAGTACGAGGTTCCGGTGATCCGCGATCTCGAAGATGCCGAGATCAAGCGCACACGAGTCTGGGCCTTGGCGGACTGACGAAATCCGCCCGCAACAGACGGCGTTTTACGCCCGATTCCGGCCCTTTCCGGAAGCCTGCATGACCAAAGTCGGTACTGTCGCGCCTTGAAGCGCGAGTTCCGCCCGGCGCATAATGCGGCCAACAAAGAGGCGGGAGAAAAGCCCGTCCGCGCAAGGGGTAAGGGAGGAGTTCTATGTCCGACAAGATTTATGCCGTTTCTCCGGAATGGAAGAAACGCGCCTGGCTGGACGAGGCCAAATACAAGGAAATGTATGCCGCCTCGATCAAGGACCCGGAGAAATTCTGGGGCGAGCAGGCGAAGCGCATCCACTGGATGAAGCCCTTCACGAAAGTGAAGAACACGTCTTACGAAGGCAACGTTTCGATCAAGTGGTTCGAGGATGGCAAGACCAACATCTGCTACAACGCCGTCGACCGCCACCTCGAAAAACGCGGCGATCAGGTTGCCATCATTTGGGAAGGCGATGAGCCGACCGACGACAAGAAGATCACCTATAAGGAACTTCACGCAGAAGTTTGCCGCTGGGCGAACGTCCTGAAGAAGCAGGGCGCCAAGAAGGGCGACCGCATCACGATCTATCTTCCGATGATTCCGGAAGCCGCTTACGCGATGCTCGCCTGCGCGCGCATCG
>FKKE01013910.1_pt1 | contig 11428 bp, 9 predicted proteins | sample 1106331 | NCBI WGS metagenome assembly FKKE01 (sample SAMEA3931202, study PRJEB13176) | freshwater metagenome | biome: Drinking water system; feature: drinking water; material: freshwater | place: China | collected 2013-02-06 | reverse complement strand
AAGGATAACGATGATGCCACATCTTACGGTTGGTGGTTTGAAGTTTTCAGGACGCTAATTTTTTTACCTTTTGTAGTATTTTCTGCTAAGCCGGACTTTAATTTACAAAATATTTTACTATTTGCATTTATAGGTATATCTGAAATATTTTCTGTCTATTTTTATATGAAGATGCACGCCAAATCTGAACTTTCTTTCTCCATGATTGTGAGTCAGCTTAGACTGGTTTGGATAGCCATACTTGCTTTTTTTATTTTGGGTGAGCGCCTTGCCAGTGTTGAATACTTAGGAATTTTGTTTGTTGTTTTGGGCCAAGTTGTTGTTGCGCTACCTAAAAAACTAATTTTTGATAAAGGTTTAAAATACGCACTCTTATCCTCTATCTTTACGGCAACTAATTCTATTCTTGCAAAGTCGGTAGCACCCGCATTTTCTACCTCGCTATATATAGTAGCCATGGGATTACCTACGATTTTGTTTTTTCCATTAGTTATGAATGAGGGTAAAAAGAGACTGCACGCATTTAAGGGCGTAGCCTTTAGACAGATACTGTTTGCAGTAACATTTAATGCGCTTGCTATGGTATTTCTCTTAGCTGCTCTCAAACTTGGACCCGTAAGCACCGTCATTGCGATATTTCAAAGCATGATGGTTTTGAGTATCGCAGCCGGCATAATACTACTTAAAGAGCGCGACAATTTAGCAAACAAAATTATTGGTAGCTTTATAGTTTTTACTGGGACACTTTTTCTTCTCGGAGGGCAATAAATTGACACTATCCCATAGTAGCTGATAAAATGTAGTTTATGTGGTTAGTAAATAACATGGTTGATGCCTCTACCCCTATTTATTGGGGAGTGCTTTGTGTGGCAAAGCAGGCCCTAAAAATGGAGGTTTACCCTATTTAAAAGTAATTTTTATTTAGTAAGGACGAGCCTCCGAAAAAGGAGGCTTTTTTTATGATGTGTTGCGTCTTTTCGGAGGTTTAGCTGGCTAAAAAAAAACAACTGGGAGTTTGTTTTTTTGAGAGAGTTAGCCAGTACATTAAAAAAACCAATAAAATAATAAGGAGTAAAAATGAAAACCAAAAAAATAATTAGCCGCTTTTACCTATTTCAGTTCCTAAGTGGGTTGCACCTTTTTTCAGCGGTGCTTCGCCCGTTTTTTGTGGATTGGGGTGGGGTAAATATGGCGGTTGCGCAAGGACTTCAAAGTTGGTTTATGTTTTGTGTGTTTGTCCTTGAAGTGCCCACGGGCGTAGTTGCCGACATAATAGGCAGAAGAAAGTCTTTGATGGTCGGTTCGTTAGTAAGCGTTCTGGCAACACTGGTTTACGGCAGTTACCCAAACATATACCTATTTTTCTTTGCAGAATTTCTATTTGCTGTAGGTGTTGCTTTTATATCGGGTGCTGACCGAGCGCTTTTGTATGACACACTGACAAAAAGTGGCCAACAAGCAAGTGCCAGATCTATCTTTGGTAAGTCCAAATCAGCTCACCTTTTGGGCATTGCAGCATCAGGCGTCTTGGGGGCAGTAGCAGCAAAGTATATAGGTATAAATGCGCCCATGCTTTTGACAAGCATACCCATGCTTTTGGCGGCCTTTGTTGCATACACCCTGCCTGAGACCAAAGATAGTGGTCGAGTCGTTGAAGAGCGCAGTTTTGTCAAAACGCTAAAACTAGGTTTTGCGCCGCTTAAAGAGAGTCGACTGCTTCGCAGGTGGACAATTAATGCCACCATAGTTGCTAGTGCTGCCTACTTTGTTATTTGGCTTTACCAACCCTTGATGTGGCAGCTTAAAATTCCACTCATGTATTACGGCTTTGCTCATAGCGGGTTAGTCGTAGTCGAGATAATTATTGCTGCAAACTTTGAGCGCTTGGTGAGAATATGCGGATCGCAAAAAAAGTATTTGACGGTAACTTCCTGGTTAGTTGCTCTTAGTATGCTTTTGGCTGCTATTTATCCGAGTGTAATAACTCTTTGCGCTCTTTTGGTGTTTGCTGGTGGATTTGGTCTCACACGCTTGGAGCTTATGACAGCGCAAATGAATAGTTTAATCGCTTCGGGTAGTCGAGCAACAACGCTATCTGCCATATCAATGGTCAATAGGATTTCAATAGCGCTTGTGAATCCATTCGTGGGTTTTTTAACAGACAGATCTATCTCTTACTCGCTTTTTGCTGTCTGTTTGTTGCCACTTGCGACACTCCTATTTCCTATAAAAAAGGAAGACCCAGACTAGTGTTATTGGTCAAAAGAGGTTAATTGTCCCAGCAATTGACCTCTTTTTTTTTTGCTTCAAAAACTAGCTAAATAAGTATAGAATTAGAGCTTGGCTATGTTTAAATTTTTCTCTAGTATTTTTGACTTAAACCAAAAAGAAATTGATAGACTTGGCAAGGTTGTCGACGAAGTTAATGCTCACGAAGGTAAGTTCAAAAACCTCAAAGCGGATGAATTTGTAAAAAAGACCGCTGAGTTTAGAAAGTTGTTGCGAGATGGCGCGACGCCCACATCAATATTGCCGGAGGCTTTTGCACTTGTACGCGAGGCTTCTTGGCGAACAATAGGTCAAAGACATTTTGATGTTCAGATGATGGCAGGTGCGGCTCTTTTTGAAGGCAAGGTAATTGAACAAAAAACTGGTGAGGGCAAAACCCTTACCGCCGTTCCAGCTCTTTATGTACGTGCTCTTGCTAGTCGGGGAGCACACCTTGTAACAGTTAACGACTATTTGGCAAGAATTGGCGCTGGTTGGATGGGGCCGATATTTGATCTTTTGGGTCTATCAGTTGGTGCCATTATTCAGGAGAACAAATCTTTTATTTTTGACCCAAGCTTCAATGATACGAGCCATGGTGATGAGCGCTTGGCTAAATTGCGACCTGTTGATAGACGCGAAGCTTATAGTGCCGACATTACTTATGGCACCAACAATGAATTTGGTTTTGATTACCTGCGAGACAACATGGTTGGGACTATCCCTGAAATGGTGCAGCGCGGACACTTTTTTGCGATTGTTGACGAAGTTGACTCTGTTCTCATTGATGAAGCAAGAACGCCTCTTATTATTTCCGCCCCGGACACAGAGCCCACTAAAAGGTATTACGAATTTGCCAAACTTATAGACAAACTCAATGCTGATACTGATTTTACAATTGACGAAAAATACAAATCTGCAACGCTAACTGACCACGGCATAACCAGAGTTGAGAAACTCATGGGTGTAACCAACCTGTATGAAAAAGATTGGGCAGCAATTCACCATATAGAAAACGCCCTAAGAGCGCGCGGACTTTACCTAAAAGATAAGGATTATGTTGTTAAAGAAGGTCAAGTAATTATAGTTGATGAGTTTACTGGTCGACTTATGGTAGGTAGACGCTGGAGTGATGGACTGCATCAAGCGGTTGAAGCAAAAGAGGGTGTCGCTATCCAGCAGGAAAGTAGAACTATGGCGACTATTTCTTTCCAAAACTACTTCAGGATGTATGAAGTTTTATCCGGTATGACGGGTACAGCGGTCACCGAAGCTGAGGAGTTTAAAAAGATTTACAAGTTAGATGTTGTGGCAATTCCTACAAACCGCGCAATGGTTAGGAAAGATGCCCAAGACGTTATATATAAAACGCAAAGCGCCAAATACTCAGCAGTTGCAAAAGAAATTGAGGAAGCAGTTGAAAAGGGTAGACCTATCTTGGTTGGAACAACGTCCATCGAAAAAAACGAAATTATTTCATCGTACTTAAAAAAGAAAAAAATCGTCCACAGTGTACTAAACGCAAAAAATCACGAAAAAGAGGCAAGCATTATTGCTCAAGCTGGTAAACCCGGAGCTGTTACGGTTGCTACCAACATGGCTGGTCGAGGAGTTGACATTGTTTTAGGGGGAGCGGTTCCTGAGAGACCATTTGGCACTACAACTGAAAAGTACCAAAGTTCCAGTGCATACAAAAAATGGCAGGCAAGTCACGACAAAGTTGTCGCCGCCGGGGGCTTACATGTTATTGGTACTGAGCGCCACGAGTCCAGGAGAATAGATAACCAGCTAAGGGGCAGGTCTGGTCGTCAGGGAGATCCGGGGTCATCTAAATTCTATTTGTCACTTGAGGATGACCTCATGCGTATTTTTGGTGGAACTCAAATTAGTGCCATTATGGATAGACTCAACTTGCCTGAGGACCAGCCTATTGAAAATAGTCTAATAACAAAAGCAATTGAACAAGCGCAAATAAAAGTTGAAGGCTTTAACTTTGACGCCCGAAAAAGTTTGGTGGGTTACGACGATGTGATTAATCAACAAAGGAATATTATTTATGGACTTCGCAAGAAAGTTTTAGAGTCTGACAATTTAAGAGACGAAATCCGCGAGAAGTTTAGTAAAGAAATAACAAAGATTGTTAGTATGGGTATACCTGTTGATGCCAGAGAAGGCGCTTTTGACTACGAAGAGATATCGGTTGAACTTTCAGAGATGATTCCTTTTGATACTGTGTCAAGAGAGCGGATTCAAAAAGAATTAACTAAATATACAGACAGCCAAACTATTCAAGACTTTTTAGAAAAAGTTATTGATGATGTATATGCAAGCCGTGAAAAAGAGTTGGGACCTGAAGTTATAAGAAATGTAGAAAAATTTGCTTACAGATCATCAATAGATAGACATTGGATGGATCACATTGACACCATCGATTCACTGCGACACGGTGTTGGTATACGGGGGAGAAATGATGAAGAGCGCTTGGTGCTTTTTAAGACAGAATCGTTTGATTTATTTGAAAACTTAATTAATAGAATTGATACCGAAGTGACTCGTAGGTTTTTCAGAATAGGAATTTCGGCAACACCACCAACTGACATCCCTCTTAATTTAGCAACAACCAACGTTGATACTTCCGATACAACCGGATTAAGTGACGTCAGTGATCCCGAACTAGGTACTGTTGGTGGTCCCAAGGCGTTCGTTGCTGGTGAAGAAGTAGATAGCTCATTATCCAGCTCTGATAAAAGTAAAATCGGCAGGAATGACCCTTGTTGGTGTGGTAGTGGTAAAAAATGGAAGAAGTGTCATTATCCTCAATTGGCCAGCTCATAATGGACAAATATCAACGAGTCGGAGTTTGTGCATTCATAAAAAGGACAGACGGAAGGTTCCTGGTTATTAAAAGATCCAAAATAAATGATTATCTACCTGGAGTTTGGGACTTGCCTGGCGGAGAAGTCGAATTTGGTGAGGACCCTGTCAATGCTCTCAAGCGTGAGGTTGTTGAAGAGTTGGGTTTACAAGCTAAAGTTGTTAAGCCGTTTTTTGTTTTTACAGAAGTTCAAAATGGTGTAAGGCAACAATTTTGGTTGATTTACGAGTGCATTCTTAGTGAAGGGTTAATAAAACTAGACTCCAAAGAACATGATATCTTTGAGTGGGTCGATGCAAACCGGGCAAAACCCATGGCCAAAATGATTTTCCTGGGTGCACTAATAGAATATTTATTAAAACATGGAACAAATAACAAAATTTAGATGAAGAATAATATAAATATTAGAGTCCGTTTGATTGTTATTAAAAACGATAAGCTTCTTTCATACTATGACTCGATTGACGATTACTACTTCTATATTGGTGGCAAGTTAGAGTACGGCGAGACCATAAAAGAGTGTTGGACTAGGGAAGTGAAAGAAGAACTTGGTGAAGACGTGACATTTACTTTCAAGAAAGTTTTGTATATTCGCGACTTTATTATTAAAGAGAAAAATGAACATAGTTTAGAAATTTTTATTCTGGGTGACATTAACAAGTTTGAAGAAATTGAAAAAAGACCAGATCCAGAATTCGGTGGTAAGAAATGGCCAACCTGGTTAGATCTTAAAAACTTACCTGACAATTTATACCCAAGGCCTCTTTCTAAAAAGGTGGTTGAAGACTATGCCAAAGGATTTCCAAAAGAAGGTGAATATGTAGGTCTTTTGGATGTAGAACCAATAACTCCTAACACATAACTTATTCATGTATGAAACGAATTATTAATTATTCCTTTGGGGAATTTGTTGGTGATGTTTGGCATTATGTTAGGCCTTATAAACCCACCTTCTTTTTTGCTGTCTTCTTGCGTCTAACAAGTGATATCGCTCACCTTTACCCAGTTTGGGCACTTAGTCAGGTGGTGCTTATTTTATCCAAACCATTTGACCAGGCAACAGTTTTTTTTGAACTCTCACCCTTATTTTTGTTTTGGGGCCTTTCTTCTATTTACTATTCACTGACACATAACACCTGTAAGTATTTTGGTTTTCAGGTAGCAGAGCGGGCTTCACTAGATATCTACAAACAAGCACTGGCCCACTTGTTTAAGTTAGATTTGACCTGGCAAGAAAAAGAAAATAGCGGCAATAAAATGAAACGTATTGACCGCGGACTTGACGCAATTAATGTAATAGTTAGAAGAATATTTAATGTCATTATCGAAGTGGCAGTTAATTTAGTAGGTATTGTGGTTGTCTTTTTTACTCTCGAAGTTCCTATAAGTTTGGCTTTATTGTTTTTCATTACCACAAATGTCATGTTGGGAACCTATTTTTTAAGGCGTGCTATTGCCCAGGAACGGGTGGTAAATAAGGCGTTTGAAAATTTGAATGGCTTAACTTTTGAGTCGTTAAACAATATTCACACTATTAAGTCCCTAGCAATAGACCTAGGAGTGCTGCGGCTTATTTTCGGCCACACAAGAAAACTTATTGGCATGATTAGAAAACGCATATATTACTACCAGTCCATGTACCTGGTCGTCTTGACTTACCAGACTGTTTTTGGTTTTGGTACGACGCTTTTTTTAACACAGGGAGTTGTTTCGGGAAGATTTGAAATAAGTCTACTTATTCTTTTTATTGGTCTTTTTCAAAGAGTGGTTACATCCGCAAACGAGTTGACCGAAGTTATTCAAGAAATGTCCCTGGCAAAAGTTTGGTTATCGCGCGCTAAACATATTTTGACTACCAAGCCAGTTATAGAAAATCCTGAAGTTATTAAAAAGCAAATTAACTATCAACGCAGTTGGCAAAAGATAAATATTAAAAATCTCAAATTTTCGTATAAAGACTTAGTAACTCTTAACAACATTACCTTTACAATTAAACGCGGTGAACGGGTAGGTATAGTTGGTTTATCGGGAGCTGGCAAGTCAACTCTTTTTAAGTTAATGCTCGACCTTTACGAAAATTATCAAGGGGAAATAGCGATTGATGACATACCCCTTAAGAAAATTAAAAGGCAATCATATATTGACCACGTGGCGGTTGTTCTTCAAGACACCGAGCTTTTTGACATGAGTTTAGCGGATAATATTCGCATAGCAGCAGTTTCTCGCAAATTAGACAATAAAAACCTGTTGGCAAAAGTTGTTGACATGGCCCATTTAACTGATGTTGTTGAGTCTTTGCCAAAAGGAGTAGACACAATAGTTGGTGAAAAAGGTATAAAACTTTCAGGTGGTCAAAGGCAAAGGGTTGGTATAGCACGTGCTTTATATAGAGAGCCAGATATTCTTCTTTTGGATGAGGCAACCAGTCACCTTGATGGTCACTCCGAGCGCGAAATCCAAAAAGCACTTTCCGGGTTTTTGCACAAATACACAACTATTGTTATTGCCCACAGATTATCAACCATTAGGGCTATGGATAAAATAGTTGTTCTTGAAAGAGGTGGTGTTGTTGAAATGGGCAGTTTTGGCGAACTAATTAAGAAAAAAGGCGCTTTTGCTAAAATGTGGGAGGAGCAGAAAATATAGTGTTAAAAATTTCAATTAAAAAAGTAATTAAATATTTATTTGTTTCCCTTTTAGTGTCCCTGGTTCTGGTCCTTGTTGTCTCCGCACTAACATTGAAAGTTTTGTTTTTAACAAATAACAATTTGCGGGAAACAACTAATGGGAAGGTCAAACCGGGCGGAAATTCGGTGGTTGAAAAAGATTATTTCAGAACAAAACCTGTTTTTTCACAAGACGGGAACATTCTGGTTTTTCTGGAGGGTGGAAAATTCAGGAAAGATGGTGGTTGGGGAGTGCGACTTCGGGTGTCTCCATGGAATAATAACTGGAGAATTGAAGACACTTCATATGTTGAAGGTACTACCTGGTTGACTGACAACAAAGATGTGGCGTTTGAGCACCAGAACTTTTTTAAGGCAACCTGGACAAATGACGGTAATAAATTAGCGGTATTTTTGCCTCATAAAGTTGTTATAAAAAATTTCGAAAAACAAAACGAAAAGTTTGATGACGGATTTGGCAATTTCTTTGTAAGTACAGTTCTTCGCGAAAAGACTTTGGATGAAGTGATACTTAATGGGCAATTTGACACAAACTTTGCCCCAGATGCGTTTTATTTTTCAAAGTCTGGCGAAGAGCTTTTTTTCGCAAAAGATGCAAAGCTATTTCAAGTCTGGCCAGAAAAGAGACTTGTTTATGCAATTCCTTCAGAGCAGGGTGATATTTACCCACTTCCTGGTAGTAATGGATTTGGGTACTTTAGTCCCTCTGAGCCATATGGCAGTTATGACCTGATTATTGTTAGAAATAGTCAAGAGAGTACTTACAAGACACCAATTAAGGGTATGGATTATGCTGGTGACATTATATTTTCTCCAGACTCTACACATCTTTGTGCGGGTTTGGGTGCATCAGGACATTACGGCTATACAATTTTTGAGGTTGGTGCAACTGAGGAGATTGTTAACGGTCAACAATATTCCTATTGTGTAAAATGGTTAGATAACTACAGAGTACTGGTTAAAAACATTCCTTATTTTTATCAGTGGTCTACCCAATACTATATCGTTGATGTTCGTACAAGCGATATTCAATTTGTTGATAACATAGATGGGCAACCCGAAGATTGGGAGGGCTTATACTAATGTTGTGGTTATAAAATATGGCCTGGAAAGTTAATAAACAAGAGGTGGTGTACAAAAGTAAGTGGCTAACTGTTACTCAGGATGAGGTCGAAAGTGAGCTTGGTCATAAGATGACTTGGAGTAGAGTGGCTAAAAATCCAGCTGTACTAGTTATACCCTGGGACGGAGAGTATACCTACATCGTCGGTTTATACAGATATCCTGTCGATGCTTTTTCCTGGGAATTTGTCGAGGGTAATAGCGACTTTTCATCAACTGAAGAATCAGCAAGGGTCGAGTTGGAAGAAGAAACTGGGTTAAAGGGTGAAAAATTTGAGAAAATTGGCGAGTTTTTCTTGGCGCCTGGATTTTGTAATCAGCACTTCCATATATATGTGGCAACTGGACTTACTCAAGGGGTTGCTCATCCCGAGCCTGATGAGGTGGCCATCAAAGTTAAAAATGTTACTTTAAAGGAAATGGAATCTTTAATTGAAAAAAAAGAGATTATGGATGGACCTACGATTGCTGCACTTGCCTTTTTTAAGGCTTTTCTTAATAAGGGGGCTTCCCAAAACAAATGAAAAGTGCTTGAATAAAACATATGGCAGTTAACGAGCAGCCAATTGGCCAAAGTAAGCCATATGCGGTTTGGACAATTTTTGCAATAATAGCAATTGCTGCACTTTATTACTTTGTAAATACCATGAGTAATAGTCAATCAGGACAAGTAACAGTTAACCCAGTTCCCACACAAGGTGCTGTTCAGGATGTTGATGAGCTTAAAATTGAAGATCTAACGGTGGGGACAGGAACCGAGGCGGTTGTTGGCAGGGCGGTTACTGTTGACTATAAAGGAACCTTTTTGGATGGCAAGGAGTTTGACAGTTCTTATGGTAAGGGCCAGCCGTTTAAGTTTGTTTTAGGACAGGGTTTTGTAATTCAAGGATGGGAGCAGGGGTTGGTTGGTATGAAAGTTGGGGGTAAGAGGAAACTTACTATCCCATCAAAACTTGGATACGGACCACAGGGCCGGGGTTCCATTCCGGGTGGCGCAGCGCTTGTCTTTGAAATTGAACTTCATAAAGTTGAATGAGCGCTAGTAAATTAACTAGGTATATGCTCTCCAAAAAGCTTGCGGGTTTTTTGGGTGTTTTTCTTGCTATCTTTGTAAGTTTTGCACTTTACTACTTCAGACAGGAAATTATTGTCTTTTCTCAGCTTGGATACTTGGGACTTTTTGTAACAAGTATGCTCACGAATGCTACCGTTTTTATACCTATACCATATATCCCGGTTGTTGCAGTGGCAGCAACTATTCTTAACCCGTTTTTTGTTGCACTTTGCGCAGGTGTTGGTTCTGCCATAGGTGAATTAACGGGGTTTTTGGCTGGTGCTTCCGGAAAAGCATTTGTTAGTGATAATCAAAGGTTTAAAAAGATTGAGGTTTATATGAGTAAATATGGCATGTGGACGATATTCTTTCTTTCTTTTGTTCCCAACTTTATTATTGACGTTGCGGGTATTGTTTGTGGGGCAACAAAAGTGCCTGTTTACAAGTTTTTAGTGGCAACGGCTGCAGGAAAGTTTGCAAGATATTTGGTGATTTGCTACGCCACGTACTTTGGATTTCAATTAACTTAGAAAAGGTGGGTTGACTTAATACCGTTGTGTAGTAATATACGTATACACATGGCTTCGGCATTTAAAAACGCCATTACGCAACTGGAAAGCGCCGCAAAAATTCTTGAAGGCGACTACTCTGATAAGCGCCGTTTTAGACAAGCGGTTGACCATCTCAAAAAACCTCAGAAACTTTTGAAAAAAAACTTAGTTTTGCGTCTTGATGGCGGTAAGAAGGCTTCTTTCCCAGCTTTTCGTTCACAATACAGCGATGCTAGAGGACCTTTTAAGGGTGGTATTAGGTTTCATCCGCAGGTATCGGAAGATGAAGTGAAAGCACTCTCATTTTGGATGGCCATTAAATGTGCAGTTGTTGATATTCCTTATGGTGGTGGCAAGGGTGGTATAAAGATAGATCCAAGAAAGTACTCGGAAGCAGAAGTGCGCAGAATTTCTAAAGATTATGCCAACTGGCTTTCCCCTCATATTGGACCATGGAAAGACGTTCCAGCACCTGATGTTAATACGGGTGAGCGGGAAATGGCATGGATGCTTGAAGCGTATGAAGCAAGAGTTGGTGAGCATCGAGCGGGTACTTTTACTGGTAAACCAATAGCTCTTGGCGGGTCACTTGGAAGAACAGAAGCAACTGGTCAAGGGGGAGCGTATGTGTTGGAAGAGTACACAAAAGTAAAGAAATTAAAAAGGGGCAAGACAACCATTGCCGTACAGGGCTTCGGAAATGTAGGCTTTTGGTTTAGCAAACTTGCAAGCAAATTGGGTTATAAAGTGGTAGCGGTTTCTGATTCAAGTGGTGGAATCTATGATAAAAAAGGCCTCAATATTGATAAGGTTTCACTTCTCAAAGAGAAGCATGGTTCATTTGTAAATGTTGCCAAAAATGCAAAACTAA
>FKKE01001249.1_pt1 | contig 11434 bp, 10 predicted proteins | sample 1106331 | NCBI WGS metagenome assembly FKKE01 (sample SAMEA3931202, study PRJEB13176) | freshwater metagenome | biome: Drinking water system; feature: drinking water; material: freshwater | place: China | collected 2013-02-06 | reverse complement strand
CGCCATCGTGGAAGGGTTGACCTCGTAGTGCTCGCGACGGTCGTCAGGGCCGGTGTCGTGCTCTGTATCGCAGTCGCTCTGGGGACTGCGGTCGTGAAGCTCCCGGACGTGCTGGGCGTCTTCGACGAGCGCGCGGACGCGAACTCCGAGCTGACGTACGCCCAGCGATCGCACACGCATCCGGAGTGGGCGCCCGAGGGCGGGAACGTCCTCGAGACAGCCCGGCTGTGGATGCCGGAGGACGCGGAGTACCGCGTCGTCTTCGGCCCGGACTTCGACCGCAAGCAGACTGTCGACTTCACGCGGCACCTCCTGGTCGGCTTCCTGCTCCCTCGACGGCCGACGCACTCCGCCAGCACGCCGTGGGTCTTCTGTTACGGCTGCGACGAGCAGATGCTGGGGCAGCTCGAGGTCCTCGCGTCCGTCGAGGGCGGCCCGACCTTCGGCCGCGTGGCGGAATGACGTTGCGAGCGATTGCGGGGCTCGGGGGCCTGAACGTCCTCGTCCTTGTCGCCGGCTCGGTCCTGCTCTGGGGGCTGGGCGCCGTTCGCTGGTGGACCGACCTCGTTCGCCTTGCGGGAGTCGCGTATCTGCTCGGGCTCGCGTCGCTCATGGTCGCGCTCACGCTCGAGCTGGTCGTCGGGGTGCCGATCGGCGCGGCGTCGGGCGCCGTCACCGTCGTTGGGATCGGCGTGGCGGGGCTCGTCCTCGGTTGGAGGAGGCGCGTCGAGCCACCCGCACGCCGCCAGGCATCGTCGCGGCTCCCGCGGCTCACGCTGCTCGCGGGGCTCAGCGTGGCGGGGATCGTCGCCTACTTCGCGGGGATGTTCCGCGCCGCTCGGCTCTCGAGCACGCTCGGCGAGTGGGACGGCTGGTGGTTCTGGGTGCCGAAGGCGAAGGCCATCTACTTCTTCGGAGACCTCGATCCGCAGTTGCTCGCGTTTCTGACCAATCCGTCCTATCCGCCCGGGCTCCCGGCCTTCCACTCGCTCGCGTTCCAGGCGATGGGATCGCCGGACGACGTCACGCTGCATCTGCAGTACTGGGTCTACGCGGTCGCCTTCACCGCTGCGCTCGTCGGGCTGCTCGCGACGCGCGTCCGGCAGAACATCCTCTTCCCGCTGGTCCTACCCCTCCTGCTCACGCCGAGCTTCGTGACCCGCGGCACGTGGACCTACGCCGATCTCCCGCTCGGCTACCTCGTCGCCGTCGCGGCCGTCCTGGTCTTGCTGTGGGCTCGAGAGCGGCAGGGCTGGCAGCTCGTCGTTGCGACCGTGCTCCTTTCCGGCGCCGCGGTCACCAAGCGGGAAGGAGTGCTGCTCGCGGGCTGCGTCGTGCTGGCCGGCTTCGCCGCGTCGTGGACGACGCGGCGGTCGGCATGGCCGCGGCTGGCTGCCTCGGGGCTCGCTGTCGTCGCGCTCGCGCTTCCCTGGGTGATCTGGCGCGTCGCGAACGGGCTGCCCAGTGACGCACCGGGCGGTGGGCCGCTAGGGGGGCTCACCTACAGCGAGCGAGGGTGGCCGACCGTGCGGCTCGTCGTCACGACGCTGTTCGACACCGAGTTCTGGCTGCTCGTGCCGGCCGTCGCCGCCGTCGCGACGGTGCTCGCGCTCGCCGCTCGCTACTGGGCCGGCGCGATCTACGCGTCCACCTTCGCCTGCGCGGCGGCGGTCGTCGCAACCGGGGCGATCTGGTCCGTGCCGACGTTCCCGATCTCGCAGGACGACTCCGTGAATCCGATCGTTCGCCTGACCGGCACGTCGATCCTCGTGCTGGCCGCGCTGACGCCACTCCTGCTCGAGAACGCCTGGCGGGCAAGCTCTCGGGAGGCAGCTCGGGGGCCGGGAGCGATCGGCGCCGTGCTCGACTGGCGTTCGCGCGGTGCCTGGGTGTTCGTGCTCGTGTTGGTGCTCGCGTACCCGGTATCCATCGCGGTGGGCTACTCGGGCAAGGGGCTCCCTGGAGGGCTGCCGCGCTTTCCGAGCGAGCAGGACTGTCGCCCGGCGCCTGTCGCCGGTGAGGAGGCTCGACTCGTCGTCGGTCACGCGGGCTCGTATCCGGCCGCGCACGCCCTCGCGAAGCAGGCCCAGGATGCCGGCGTGGGCCCGGTCGCGGTCGCCCAGGACGGATGCGGGGGCGTCCGCGTGTCCGTGGACGCCATCGCGACGGTTGCCGAGGCCGAGCGGCTCGCGGACCGCCTGCGCGCCGTCGGGCTCGAGCCGACGCTCGAGACCCAGGACGGCTGACCGCGATGAAGCTCGTCATGACGCTCCTCGTGCGGGACGAGGCCGACATCGTCGACGCGCAGATCGCGTTCCACCTGCACGCGGGCGTGGACTTCGTCATCGCCACCGACAACCGCTCGACCGACGGGACGACGGAGATCCTCGAACGGTACGAGCGCTCGGGCCACCTCGCCCTGCTGCACGAAGACGGCGACGACATGCGCCAGCAGGAGTGGGTCACGCGCATGGCGCGCCTCGCCGCGACCGACTTTGGCGCCGACTGGGTCCTGAACGCCGACGCGGACGAGTTCTGGTGGCCTCGAGGAGGCTCGTTGAAGCACGTGCTCGACGTCGTGCCGGACCGCTTCGGCGTCGTCCGAGGGTGCTGGCGCCACTTCCTCCCGCAGGTTGACAGCGACGGCACCTTCTTCGAGCGCATGATCGTGCGGCTCCGCACACCGGCTTTCCCGGGTGACAAGTCGACGATCCACCATGCGCACCAGAAGGTCGCCCATCGCGCCGACCCCGACGTGGAGATCGAGCGCGGCAACCACAACGCGATCGCTCGCAGGCTCGAGCCTCTTCGTAGCTGGCACCCGATCGAGGTGCTGCACTTCTCGCTCCGCTCCGTCGAGCAGCTCAGCCGCAAGGCTCGAGGAGGGTGGCGACGCAGCCCGGTCGACGACCAGACCGAGCACCAGATCAGGCTCGACACGGCCTACCGCGAGGGCCGCCTCGAGGCGTTCTTCGCAGAGCACGCCGTGTCCCACGACGAGCTCGAGCACAGGATCGCCGACGGGACGGTGGCCGTCGACACGCGTCTTCGCGACGCGCTGCGCACCCTGCAGGCGGACGACGGCGGGTTCCAGCTGCCGGGCGAGGAGCCTCGACTGGCGTTCCCGATGCCGGGCATCGACGAGACGGCCGCGTACGCCGCGGAGGCCTCCGTGCTGGCGTCGATCGATGCCATTTCTCGGGCCGAGAGCCGCGTCGCGGCGTTCGAGGATCGTCTCGCGGCCCTGCGTACACTCCCGCGGCGATGACACTCGTCATGACCCTCCTCGCGCGCGACGAGGCCGACGTCATCGAGCAGTGGCTCGCCTTCCACCTGAACGCTGGAGCGGACTTCGTCGTGGCGACGGACAACGACTCGGTCGACGGCACGACCGAGGTCCTCGAGCGCTACGCGCGCGAGGGACACCTGCATCTCATCCGCCAGTCCGGCGACGACCTGCGGCAGGACGAGTGGGTCACGCGCATGGCGCGCCTCGCCGCCACCGACTTCGGCGCCGACTGGGTGATCAACTCGGATGCGGACGAGTTCTGGTGGCCACGCGGCGCGTCGCTCTCGCGCGTTCTCGGCGCGATCCCGCCGCGCTACGGGACGGTCGGCGCGTTCCTTCGCGCCTTCGCACCGCGCCCGGACGGAGACGGCTCGTTCGCCGAGCGGCTCACGGTTCGCTTCTCCGCGCTCGCCGCGATCCAGGATCCGGCGTCGTTGTACAAGCCGATCCGCAAGGTGATCCACCGCGGGCATCCGGAGATCCGTCTGACGCGGGGGAACCATGCCGTCATCGACAGCCCGTTCGACCCGCTGCGCGGTTGGTTCCCGATCGAGGTGCTGCACTTCCCGCTGCGCTCGCTCGCGCAGTGCGAGCACAAGGCGCGGCTGCAGGGGAACGCGTGGAGGCACATCTCCCGGACGCCCACGGCGTACCACGCGCAGATGTTCGAGGCGCTCGAGTCCGGGACGATGGCCGACTACTACGCGGCGCAAGTCGTCTCCGACGAGGAGGTGGAGCAGGGCGTCACGGTTGGCCGCCTGGTGATCGACACGCGGCTTCGCGATGCGCTCCGGACGGTCGACGCCGGCGGCGGGCCACTGGGCTTCGAGACGCCGTCGCTCGTCGACGAGGCGACGTACGCGGTCGAGGCGGCGGCACTCGGCGAGGCGGACGTCGTGCGGCTCCAGCGCCGGCTCGACCAGCTCGAGCACCGGCTCGCGACGGTCGAGCACGGGCTTCCGAACCGCGTCTACCGCAAGCTCGTCGGGCCGGCCAAGCGGGTGCTCAGGCGCTCTTGACGGCGCGCAGGCCGATCACGACCTCGTACAGCGGATCGTGGGAGTCGAGCTCCGCCTCGTCGAGGTCGGACGCCGCCAGGCCGTAGAGGAAGCCCGTCGCAGCGAGGACGTTCCCGTACGTCGTGACCTCCACGTTGCCCGCGCCGAAGGCCTCTTCCGCGAGCCGGCGCACCGACCGGCCCGTGTAGTGCCACCATTCGCCGAACTGCTCGTCCTCGATCCGCGAGATCTTCGTCAGCCCGGGCACAGTGACGAGGAGGACGCCGCCCGGCTTCAGGATCCGCTGCAGCGTCGCGAGGGCCGCGCGGACGTCGTAGATGAACTGCAGCGTCTGCGTCACGATCGCGCAGTCGAACGCGTCGCTCGGGATTTGCGGTGCGGCCGCGAGATCGCCGACGATCGTCGCCTCCGGGTTCCCCTCCGTCGCCATGAGGATGTCCACCTGCTCGACTCCCCGGCCGAACGCCGTCGTGTAGTCCGGCGCGGCGATCTCGAGCACGTGTCCCCGGATGTCGCCGGCGTGGGAGCCGATGAACCGCTCGACGTAGACGCGGTCGATCGGTGTGCCGCGCTCGAACCCCCAGTTGGGATCGATCGGCGTGACCCGCTTGAGGTCGCCGAGCTTCGGCCGTCGCGAGCGCCGCCAGTCGACGACCGACTGCCGCACGGGTCGGAGCCTTCGGCGGACGCCTGCGGGAACGAATCGTCGCCAGCCGGCCAAGGGCGCGATCATAGGCCCTCGTGACGGCCGGAGACTCCATCGTCGTGATCTCGCCGCACTCCGACGACGGCGTGCTGTCCGTCGGGGCGTCGATGTCTGCGTGGGCGCGGGAGGGTCGCAGCGTCGAGCTGCTCACCGTGCTCGCGCTCGATCCCGAGTCCGGCGTGCCCACGAGCGGGTGGGACCGTCGGGCGGGGTTCGCGACGGAGGGCGAGGCAGCGCGCGCGCGGCGTCTCGAGGACGGCGCCGCGTGCTCCATGCTCGGCGTGACCGCTCGCTGGCTCCCGTTCGGCAGCGTCGACTTCGAGCGGCACGCCACCGACGACGAGGTCTGGCAGGCGGCGCGCGCTGCCGTCGAGGGAGCCTCCGTCGTGCTCCTTCCCGGCTGGCCGCTCAGCCATCCCGACCACGCGTGGCTGAGCGAGCTGCTCGTGCGGCACCTCCCGGCGGACCGGATCGCACGCTACGCGGAGCAGCCGTACGCGTCGCGCGAGGAGGGCGTGCCGTATCCGGCGTCGCCCGTTGCAGCACGCGACCGCGTCGCCAAGTGGCGTGCGGTCCGCGCGTATCGCTCGCAGCTTCCGCTTCTCGGGATGCGGAACGGGTTGCGACGCGGCCCGCTCCGGCTCGCGCTCGAACCGGAGAGGATCGCCTGGCCCGATCTCTACTCTCAGCGATCGTGAAGCTCGTCATGACGCTGCTCGTGCGCGACGAGGCGGACATCGTCGACGCGCAGATCGCGTTCCATCTCGACCTCGGCATCGACCTTGTCGTGGCGACGGACAACCGCTCGGAGGACGGCACGACCGAGATCCTCGAGCGGTACGCGCGCGAGGGCCACCTCCACCTGATCCGCGAGCCGGGCGACGACCTACGGCAGACCGAGTGGGTGACGCGGATGGCGCGCGTCGCTGCGACCGAGCACGGCGCGGACTGGGTCCTCAACACGGACGCCGACGAGTTCTGGTGGCCGCGGGGCGGCGACTTCCGGGCACTCTTCGCCGCGATCCCGGAGCACTTCGGCGTCGTGCGGGGCGCTTGGCGCAACTTCGTGCCGCGGCCGGACGACGCCGCCTTCTTCGCCGACCGCATGACGGCGCGGCTGTGCGAGCCCTCGTTCCACCCGCACCCGCTCAGCATCCACTTCAAGTCCGCGCACCGCGGTGTCGCGGACGTTCGCGTGGGCCGTGGCAACCACGAGGCTTTCGGCACGGGCCTCGTCGCCCTGCGCGGCTGGTACCCGATCGAGATCCTGCACTTCCCCGTGCGCTCGCTCGAGCACTGCAGGCGCAAGTACGTGACGCAGTTCGTCGCGCTCGAGCGCAACGCCGAGAAGGGCATACCAGGCCACATGGCCGACGCCTACCGCGCATACAAGGCGGGCCAGCTCGATGCGTTCTACGCGCCACTGGTCGTCGACGACGAGGCGCTGGCGCGCGGGGTCGAAGACGGGACGCTCGCGCTCGACACGCGTCTGCGCGACCGGCTCGCCGAGCTGGGGTTCGGCCGCGGCGTCGACGAGCAGGAGACGCCCGGGTCTCCCGGCCTGGCGGACGCCACGGCGTTCGCGGCGGAGACGTCGGCGCTCCAGGAGGCGGACCTCGGCCTCGCCTACGCCGGCAGGGCCGAGCGCCTCGAGCGCCGCCTCGCACGGCTCGGGTGGCTCGCATGACGCGCGCCTGGCAACGCCTGCTCGCGTTCGCACCGACGAGGGGAGCGGCGGTGGCGCTGTTCGCTCTCGCCTTCGCGGTGTACTGGCTCGAGTCGCTCGGCTGGCCGATGGCGAAGGGCCGCGACACCTGGGACTACCTCGTCTACTACCTCCAGCTCTTCGACTCGGCGCCGCCGATCTCGGAGCTCCAGGTCTTCCGGACGCCGCTCACGCCGATCGTCGTCGGGCTTCCGCTCGATATGGGCGGGATCTGGCTCCTCGAGCTCACGTTCGCGGTCCTCTACGCGACGTCGATCCTCGCCTGGAGCGCGACCGCGCTCGTGTTCGGCCGCATCCCGGCGCTCTTCACGGCGGGCCTTCTCCTCGTGTACCCGGCATACGCGACGCTCTACCACCAGGCCTCGAGCGACGCGGTCTTCGCGACCGGGCTGGCGGTGTGGGCGTGGCTCCTGGCACGCGCGCTGCGGACGCCGACTGCGTGGCGGTTCGTCGCAGTCGGCGCCGGGATCGGCGTGCTCGTGCTGATCCGCCCGGCGAGCCAGGTGCTGCTCCCGCTCGCGCTCGCACCCCTCGTCGCCCACCTCCCGTGGCGCCGACGCTTCGTGCTGACTGCGGCCTGTGTCGTCGCGGCGCTCGTCCCGCTCGCGGGCTGGGCACTGCACAACGGCATCCGCTACGACGAGCCGAGCGTCGCGCGCGGAGGGCGAGCGTGGGTGCCCTTCCTCATCGTGTTCACCGGGAACAAGACGATCGCGCGGGAGAACGGCCCGGCGTCGGAGCGGCTCGCCGAGCTGATCGAGCAGGAGGTCCTGGCGCGCGCCCCGTACGCGAGCCTGGACGTGCCGCTCGACGCGTACCTGCAGGCAGGCTCGAACTACGAGACGGTCAGGCTCATCGCCCTCTCGGACGCGGTCCTCGGGCGCGACGAGAACTACGACGCCCTCTTCGACTCGGCGCTCGAGGCGATCCGCGAGCACCCGGACACGTACTTCCGGGGCGTCGCGGACACGTTCTGGGAGTTCCTCGTGCAGAAGCCGCTACGCGAGGACGTCGTCCCGCGCGAGCAGACGGAGCCCGAGCGCCCGCCGCCGACGTTCGAGTCGGCCGGCGTCACGTTGCCGAACCCGCAGGCGACGGTCCTGCTCGCCGGCGTCCCCTACGGCTTCGTCTGGTGCGCCTCCCCGTATTTCGACTCGTGCACGGCCGCCGACCCTGCCGAGGTCTGGCCCGACGATCCCGCGAAGCAGGCGCGCTATCGGGAGATCGTCGCGCGTGTCCGCGGGTGGGACGCCGAGCTTCCGAGCCGGACGGGCGTCGACCCCGTGACGGAGATCCTCAACCGCATCACGCCGCGCTTCCCGACGCCGCCGCTCTGGCTGGCGGTCGCGGTTGTCGCGCTCCTCTGGCGACGTCCCCGTGAGTGGCGCACGATCCTGCTCCTCTGGGCGGCGGCGTTCCTCGTGCTGCTCATCCACGCGGCCTCGCAGGGCGTCGCGCCCGAGTTCGCGCTGCCCGTCTACCCGATCTTCATCGTCACGGCACTGGGCGCGCTTGCCGGCGAGCGGGGGCCGAGAGCGCAGCTAGCATCGGCCGGGTGAGTCAGGTTCGAAGCACGCTCGAGGAGCGAGCGGGCGCGACCACGAGCGCGGAGGAGGCTTCTCCCGGCGGGACGAACGGCACGGCGCGTGTCACCGTCATCAAGCCCGCACCGCGGCTGCCGCAGCTCGCCTTGTCCGAGCTCTGGCACTACCGCGAGCTTCTGGGGACGCTCGTCTGGCGCGACGTCGTCGTCCGCTACAAGCAGACGTTCCTCGGGATCGCGTGGGCGATCCTCGTGCCGCTCCTCACGGCCATCGTCTACATCTTCGTGTTCGGAAAGTTCGCGAACTTCCCGTCCGGCGGAGTCAAGTACCAGGTCCTCGTCATGGCGGGCGTGCTTCCCATGCAGTACTTCGCCTCGGCGATGACCGGCTCGAGCATGAGCCTCGCGGCGAATCTGAACCTCGTCACGAAGGTCTACTTCCCGCGCACGCTGTTGCCTCTCGCCGCTGTCCTCGTGCCGCTGGTGGACTTCGTGGTCGGGCTCCCGGTCTTGCTCGCCTTCATGGCGGTCTTCGACGTTTGGCCGGGAGGCATCGAAGTGCTCGCCGCGCCCTTGTTCATGGGCCTGGCCTTCGTCGCGGCGCTAGGACTCGGCCTCTTCCTCTCCGCCGCGAACGTCCGCTATCGCGACGTTCGCCACATGATCCCTGTATTGCTGCCGATCCTGCCACTGGTCTCGGGCGTCATGTTCGACGTGCAGTCGATCGAGGAGAAGTGGCAGTGGGTCCTCGCTCTCAATCCGATGACGGCGGTGATCAGCGGTTGGCGCTGGGCGGTCATCGACGCGCCGCCGCCGGACCTTGGCCAGACGGCGCTGGGCGTGTCCGTCGGCATCCTTCTCTTCGTCGGTGGGCTCGCCGTGTTCCGTTCCTCTGAGCCGCGCTTCGCGGACACGATCTGATGCCGGCCGCGATCGAAGCCCAGGGTCTGTCGAAGCGCTATCGGCTGGGCGAGTACCAGGCGGCATACGGCACGCTGCGCGAGTCGCTCGTCCATGCCGGAAGGCGCCTCACCGGAAAGGAGCACCGCTCGGCGACCGAGGAGCTCTGGGCGCTCGACGACGTCACGTTCCAGGTGAACGAGGGCGAGGTGCTGGGCGTGATCGGGCGCAACGGCGCGGGGAAGTCGACGCTCCTCAAGGTGCTCACGCGGATCACGACGCCGACGAAGGGCCGCGTCGAGATCCGCGGGCGGGTCGGGAGCCTGCTCGAGGTCGGGACCGGCTTCCACCCCGAGCTGACGGGCCGCGAGAACATCTACTTGAACGGCGCGATCCTCGGCATGAAGCGACGCGAGATCCAGCAGAAGCTCCCCGACATCGTCGACTTCTCGGGCGTGGAGGGCTTCCTCGACACGCCCGTGAAGCGCTACTCGAGCGGGATGTACGTGCGCCTCGCGTTCTCCGTCGCCGCGCACCTCGAGCCGGAGATCCTGCTCGTCGACGAGGTGCTCGCGGTCGGCGACGCCGAGTTCCAGCGCCGCTGCCTCGGCCGCATGGAGGACTTCGGCGCCAACGGCCGCACGGTGCTGTTCGTCTCGCACCAGATGCAGGCGGTTGCGCAGCTCTGCGACCGGGCGATCCTCATGGAGAACGGCACGATCGCCCGAGACGGGCGGAGCGAGGAGGTCGTCGCGCACTACCTCCAGACGTCGGCGGGCGCGGGCTCGAGCCGGACGTGGGACCTCGACTCCGCGCCGGGTGACGAGGTCGCGCGGCTCCTCTCGGTCAGGATCGTCGACCGCAACGGGCAGACGACCGACTACGTCGACGTCCGCGAGCCCGTCGGCGTCGAGCTCCGGTTCCGCGTGCTCGAGGGCGGCACCGCCGTGCTTCCGAAGATCAAGCTCGTGGCGGACGGCCGCATCGCCTTCAACGCGATGGACGTCGATTCGCGCTGGCACGAGCCTTCGCGCCCCGGCGAGTACGTCGCGACGGCGTGGATTCCCGGCAACTACCTCAACGAAGGCCTCATGTCGATCGACGCCGCCGTCTGCTCGATCCGCTCGCCGAAGCTCCACCACCACGTCAGCGTCCACGAGGCGGTCTCGTTCCACGTCCAGGACCCGGGCGAGGGCGGCTCCGCGCGGGGCTCGTTCACCGGTCAGTGGCGTGGCGTGATCCGGCCGCTGCTCGAATGGACCGCCGACGCGCGGTGAGCGCGCCCGACATCGCAGTCGTCATCGGGACGTACAACCGCGCGGACGCGCTCGACGCCGTGCTCTGGGCCCTCTCGGAGCAGTCCGAGCACGGGTTCGAGGTGATCGTGGCCGACGACGGATCGGGCGAGGAGGTGGCGGACGTCGTCGAGGGCTGGTCCGGGGCGTTCCCTGGGCGCCTGCACCATGTGTGGCAACCGGACCAGGGCTTTAGGCTTGCACGCGCGTTCGATCTCGCCGCGATGTCGGCCACGGCGGACTACCTCGCGTTCATCCCCGCCGATGTGATCCCGCGCCGCCACTTCGTGCGCGCGCTTCGGCGGTCTGCCCGACCGGGTTGGTTTCTCGCGGGCCGCCGGCTCAGGCTGGCGCCGAGCCTCACCGAGGTGGTTCTCCGCGAGCGGCTCCCGGTGCACCGGTGGTCGCTGCCTCGGTGGCTCGCGAAGCGCGACGGGGTGGAGGGGCTCGTGTCGCTGACGGGACGAGATCGGCGCAGGATCGGCGCTCGCGACCTACCCGACTTCGAGCCCGAAGGCCGCGCGTATGTCCTCACCGCGCTCTGGCGCGCCGACTTCGGAAGCGTCAACGGCTACGACACGAGGTACGTCGGTTGGGGGGAGGAGGACGTCGACCTCGCTACACGGCTGCGCCGGCTCGGTCTCAGATGCGGGCATGGCGGTCCGCACACGACGCTCGTCCATCTCTGGCACGAGTCTCGCGAGGTCGTGGAACGTGACAACTGGTGGCTTCTGCAGGAGACCGAGCTGGGCGACCGTGTCCGGGCGATCTCGGGCGTCGAGGAGCTGGCGCGGGAGGTCGCGCTCAGCTGAGCGCGAAGCGCGTGGGGGCGTCCAGCGTCTCGAGCGAGCCCGAGAACGTGAAGCTCTGGACCGTCAACGCCGCGAGCGAGGCCGGCGACGAGTAGGTGGCGGTCGCGAGCACGCGTGGATCCGTCGTCGAGAAGCCGCCGCGGT
>FKKE01001568.1_pt3 | contig 11439 bp, 9 predicted proteins | sample 1106331 | NCBI WGS metagenome assembly FKKE01 (sample SAMEA3931202, study PRJEB13176) | freshwater metagenome | biome: Drinking water system; feature: drinking water; material: freshwater | place: China | collected 2013-02-06 | reverse complement strand
CATCGAGCAGCCCGAACTCTACGCCTCGGTGAACATTCAGGGGACGGCAACCCTGCTGGAAGCCTGTCGGAAGGCGGGGGTTCGCAGGTTTGTCTTCGCCTCCTCCTCCTCGGTGTACGGAGATGATACCCCCGTCCCGTTCCGGGAAGACGCCCCCGCGGTGAATCCGATCTCTCCGTATGGGGCGACCAAGCGGGCCGGCGAGCTGCTCTGCAGCGCTCACTCCCATCTGCACGGCTGTCGGATTGCCGCACTTCGCCTGTTCACCGTTTATGGTCCGAGGCAGCGTCCCGATCTGGCCATTCACCGGTTTACCCGGGCCCTTTCTGAGGGCCGGCCGATCGAGCAGTTCGGGGACGGATCATCGGAGCGGGACTACACCCACGTCAATGACATTGTTGCCGGGATCGGGGGAGCGCTTCGCTGGACTTCGGAAGGGGATGGCGGGTTCGAGATCTTCAACCTGGGCGAGTCACGAACTGTCCGGCTCGACCAGCTGATTGCCCTCATCGCTGCGGCCCTCGGGGCGAAGCCCGTCATCCGGGTGGCCCCTCCCCGGGCCGGAGACGTACGGCGGACCTGGGCCGATCTCGAGAAATCGCAGCGGGTACTCGGCTACCGGCCCGGGATAGCGCTGGAGACCGGGATTACCGAGTTCGTGAGCTGGTTCAGGGAGTCGAGGTCAGCCGGCTGAATCGGGCGGGCCCGATTTACCGCGGGCCAGGGCCCGGAGGAATCAGCGCTCCAGAGTTGGTGAACAGGCGGAGAGAGGGCTCCGGCGCGACTGGTTCAGGGATCCCGATCACCATACGCTCTCATGTTCTCGCGAAATTCCGCCAGGGCATCACATGCCTCCGGCCGAGGGTCGGGGGACTGGGCTGTTTCGAGCACGAGGGTGTGGGGGTGGAACGCGGCGGCTAACCTGAGACCCTGGCACGACGCTAGCAGGGCTGCGCTGATCGGGCCCCGGTCGGCAGGTCGTACCGAGCTCAGTAGCATGAAACGGACGTTCAGCGCTTTCAGGTGTTCCGCCGCTCGGCCGGGGGGCAGATCGTGGAGCAGCCGGGACGGAAGGGTCTTTCGTCCCGTCAGGTGGTGAACGGTGGGTGTCTCGCTCGTCATCACGATGTCTTCCGGGGCGGTCTCGGCTCCGACGTACTCGATTCCTCGAACCAGGCTCAGGATCTCGGGTTGATAGCATCCCGCACTGTGCAGCGGATCGGCCCGGTCGCAGAGGGCCCGGGCTGCCCATAGAGCTCTGGTACCGCGGATAGTACCGATCGCCATAAGTCCAACCAGTCCAACCAGCACCCATCGCCCCCGCTCAGGCCGGAGCGGGCGGACGAGCACTTCGGCGCCCTTGAGCATACAGACAAGAATGAGAGGAAGTACCGGAAGCAGAAACCTCTCGTAGGGCCAGGGCCACAGGGCGAGCATGGCCAGATAAAGGACGATGAAGGCCGCCGCACTGCGCCACTCCCGCCACAGCGCGATCAGACCGGGGATCAGCAGCCCGATCATCGCGATCAGCCAGGCGATGTTGTCCACCAGGGTCCCTTCCAGGGTCGGCAGCGACATGCTGAAAGGCAGATACTCGGTCGCATACTCCACCCCGTTCCTGAAGCTTTGAGCTATGATCGGACTGAGGCGGTCTCCCTCCGCCTTGCTTCCCATGGCGGCAACGTCCAGCCCGTAGGACACGCTGGTTTCTCCGCCCGGAGCGAGATTGGCGTATGTCAGCCACCCTCCTACTACCACCAGTGACCCTGCCAGGAAGACCGCCAGTTCCGGCCGTCGCCGGCGTTGCCAGAGCCATACTGCCAGGCCCGCGAGGAGGGCGATCCCCGCGGTCCGGGTGAGAAACGCGAGCCAGGCGAGAATGATCGCCGGCAGGGCTGTCCGGGTCTTAAGCTCGGCTCGGTATGCGGCGGCCAGTGACCCGATTGTCAGGGCAGTGAAAAGACTGTCCGAGAGGATCGAAGTTGACCAATCCTGAAGGACCGGGGTGGTGACGAGGAGGGACACCGCTCCTGCCGCGAGCCATGGACGGAGGAGCCGGCGGGAAACTGCGAAGACCAGGAGAAAGGCAGCCATCATTGCACCGATATTCGCCAGCCTGATCCCATCGTATGAATCGTCAAGATGTCGGAGGGGAATCAGCCAGAGGGGATAGAACGGGGGGTACTTGCGATGGAGCGGCTCACCGGCCAGGTAAGTGTCCCGGTAGGTACCGTGCTCGAGCGACTCGCTCAAGGCGACGTATACCAGTCCGTCGCTTCCCCGGATGGAAAGCGGCCGTCGGGAATGCCAGCTGATCGCGGCAAAAAGCATCAGCAGTACTGCCACCACTCCCCCTTGCAGAAACCTCTTAACCTTGGGTCGGGTGGCGAATATGCCGGGATTGAGATCTTGGCTCACTATGTTGCCTGGCTTCCTTCCCTGTCCTAGATCTGCAAAACGTGTTAGTCGGCCTCATACGGAAGGTTTCGGGCCAATCCCCCGATCGCCTTATCGGGTGCTCCCGAGCCCTACCCTTCCTTCAGGAATGCAGTTGTTGCTGGTGCGCAACACTATCGAAGCCGATCCCAGGCGGCGGGGCCGGTGCAGGATCCTGAGGGAAGACGACAAGCGGGGGTCCGCCAGGTCCAGGTCGATAGAGTACGTCAATATTATCTTCGATTCTGGCCGGCCGGATGTCCATCGAAGCCGACATTCAAGGCTTCGGGTCTTGAGCCAGGATGCTGGAACCAGGAGGAGATCCGGCTAGGGTGGGACTCGACTTCTCGATCGTCATTCCGAGCTACCGGCGGCCCGGCGCGCTCGGGACCTGTCTGAATGCCATTGCCCGGCTGGATTATCCCAGGGACCGGTTCGAAGTGGTCGTGGTGGACGACGGAAGCGTGCCTCCGCTCCCCCGCCCTGAGGGTCCGGTTGCTGTCACTCTGGTGCGCCAGGACAATGCCGGGCCCGCCGCCGCCCGGAACCTCGGAGCCAGCCGGGCTCGGGGGACCTTTCTCGCCTTCACCGACGATGATTGTGTTCCTCGCCCGGACTGGCTCTCCCGATTGGGCGCGGCGCTCGGGCGCGAGCCGGAAGCGCTGGTCGGCGGACGGACGGTGAACGCCCTGACCGGGAATGCCTTTGCGTCGGCGAGCCAGGCGTTGATCACCTATCTCTACGCCTATTTCGATGCCGACCCGAACCGGTCCCGTTTCTTCACCTCTAACAACATGGCGCTTGCGGCCGAGCGATTCCGGGAGCTGGGTGGCTTCGAGACCGGCTTTCGCCATGCCGCCGGGGAGGATCGCTGGCTCTGCGAACAGTGGCGGTGGCGGGGCTGGCCCATGCGCTATGTTCCTGAGGCGATCGTGCTTCACTCGCACGATCTCACCCTGCGCACCTTCTGGCGGCAACATCACGGGTATGGCGGAGCGGCGCACCACTTTCACCGCCGCCGGATCGGAGAAGGCTGGGTCCTGCCCCCGCCGGAGCCCTGGGCGTTCTACGGCGGGCTGCTGCGATATCCCTGGACGGTCCGGCATCCCCGGCCGTTCCGGCAAATGCTCCTGCTGATGCTTTCCCAGGTGGCCAACGTGGCGGGGTACTTTCGGGAACGCATCGGGGCCGGGCGCCTCGACTAGTCCTCAGCGCGGGGGATCCCCTCCCACCAGCTCGCGCCAGCGAGCCGGCCCTGCCAGTCGTTCCGGCACCTTGGAAAGGGGACCCAGGAGTTCCCGGCCCAGGGCCTGAATCCGGGACCGAACCGGGTGGCGGAACTGGTATTCGACTCGACGGGCCACATAACGGGAGACTTCCTGGCGGGCTGCTTCGGTGCCACCGAACCAGGTCACCGCCGACTGGACCAGCCGCGCGATCCGGCGGTCCCAGCTTCTAGACTTGTAGTGCCAGATCACCACGCTCTTGCGGTAGGTCCGGCCCCGGTTCCAGAAATCTCCCTGATTCCATTCCTCCCGGAGGGGCAGCAGGCGCGCCCGGCTCAGGAACAGGGCTTCGACCAGCGCCGGCTGGTCCCGCTCGATCCCCATGCGGCGGAATCGCTCGTTCCAGAGGCTGAAGAACCCCTGCGTTTCGGGTCCTTTGCGGAATCCGATAACCCCGGCGTTGAAATGGGTGACCTCCCGATGGGCAAGCTGCTCGTCCAGAATCGGCTGGTCGCGATACCGCCGGGACGCGGAAGCCTTGGGGACGGATCTGATCGCAAGGTCGAAGTATTCCAGGAACCTCGGCATTCGGTCCAGGGACCCCACCACGAACGTGTCACAGTCGAGGAAAAGCGTTTTGCCGAAGGGGGAGAAAGGGTAGAGGTTGGTCTTCAACAGGCGGTTTTCCCCGGTATCCCGCTCGACGTATCGCCAGGAATCGCCCCGGGAAGGCCTCCACCACGAAACGGCGGGGGGTTCGCGGGTTACGTTCGTGACGATGCAGGCCGGAACGCCCGGATTGGTAACCCGGAGGGACAGGGCCGAGCTCAAGGCCATCGCCAGATAGGGTGGGCCGAACGCGACGTAGATCACCCCGAAATCGTCCGGCGCTCGGCTCATTTGACCCTACCGAGCGCGCGGAAGGAGGGATGGGATGCGACCAGACTCTGGTAGTTCCCCTGCGCCACTACGCGCCCCCGGTCCAGGACATAAATCAGGTCGCAATTGCGGACCGAGGTGAGGCGATGGGCAATCAGGACGATAGTGCGCGGACCGGTCTGGGTCTGGAGGGCGTGAAGTACGGCGGCCTCGGTTCCTGAGTCTAGGGCGCTGGTGGCTTCGTCCAGCAGAAGGACCTCCGGACTGTGGTAGAGCGCCCTTGCGATGCCGATTCGCTGGCGCTGTCCCCCGCTAAGGCGAACGCCGCGCTCTCCCACCACGGTATCGTAGCCGTCCGGCAGGCTGGCAACGAACTCCTCCAGCTGGGCCGCGTGGGCTGCCCGCCGCACGGCCTCGAAGTCCAAGCTGTCGTCGGGAACGCCGAACGCGATATTTCGGGTGATCGACTCGTCGCTCATGAACACCGACTGCGGCACGTAGCCGATCCGCCGCTGCCACCCTTCGGGGTTCGCGGCATCCAGGACGCGATCATCGATGAGAATCTGTCCCTCGCTGGGCGGGTAGAGGCCGAGCATAAGGTCCATCAGGGTCGACTTTCCCGATCCGGTGGGGCCGACCAGCGCGACGGTGGTCCCGGCGGAAATCGTGAGGCTCACATCGTGCAGCGCGGGTTCCGGGGCGCCTGGATAGACGAAGGTCACTCGCTCGAAGCGGATCCCACTGTCAAGGACAGCCCGCGGGCCAGGGGGGGGACCGGTGGGCTGGTCGGGGATGGCCGGGCGCAATGGCGCCGGACCGAGCCGGGACCCCGGCAGCCCGTGCAGGTCGGCTACCAGGCTGTCGACCGCTGCCGCCCCGAACTTCATCTGCATGAGCGAGTGAAAGATCTCCTGAACGGCGGGCATCAGCCGGTTCGCGCCCAGGGCATATAAGGCGAGCATCGGGAAGATCTCGCCCAGTGAGTTCCGGGTCTGGAGCAAGTACAGAACCGCGACAACGATACCGCCGTACGCCAGAGTCTCGAGGGTGAAGCGGGGCACCACCCCGACCATCCCGTTCGCGGCGTAGGCGCGAGCGAACCGCTCCGAAGCTATCCGGTAGCGGGCGAGGGCATGATCCTCCCGTCCCAGGACCTTCAGCTCCTTGATCCCGCCGAATGCCTCATTGGCGATCCGGAGCCGCTCGGTCTTCGCGGCTGAAGCGACTTCGCCCCAGCGCTGCTGCTTCCGCCTCGTCAGAGCGTAGACCACGGAGTAGAAGCCTCCAATGACCAGGGAGAGGGTGAGCGCCAGGCGGGGATCGGCCCAGATTAGCAGGCCGAGGATCAGGATGGCCGAGATGCCCTGGGTGAGCAGCCGGGTTGCCGGCACGAAACCCTTGGTGATCCCCCGGTTTACCTCTTCTAGGAGTGACTTGACCAGCCGGGCGGAGTTCTGATTCACGTGGAAGCAGTAGGGCGCCAGGAGATACTGCTGCAAGAGCCGGTGCGAGAGCCGCCGGTAGCTCCGCCACTGGAGCCGGATGGTCGCCCCGGCGGTCAAGGCCCCTGCGAGATTGGACGCGACCATCACCGCCAGGAACAGCAGGCCCAGAGCGACCAGGAAGCTCTCGGTGGATCGGAACCCGAAGNNACCCGAAGGCGGTGTAGGCCCAGGAGAGAGAACGGTGCTCGGTGATCGCAGCGGGGCTGGAAACCACGGCGAGAAACGGCATGATCGAGGCGATCCCGGCCGTTTGCAGGATCCCGGTGACCATCATCGCAGCCACCAACCCCGCCAGGGCAGGATACTCGCCGGCCTCGAACAGTCTCAGGGTCTGACGGATCGGGGTGAGCATCGGCGCAGTCGACTCTCTAGTGGTCAGTACGGCGGATCGAGGTTGCCGGCCCACTCGCGGGAGTTTGCCCCGCAGTGCCGTCGATCGGACCGACCCGGCCGCAAGAAACGGGCCTCCCGGTTGTTGCCCGCATCACTTAACTACGACGACTTGCAGGTTGGACGGCAGCATCGAATCGCACTCGGTGCCGGGGGCCTTGCTGAGGGTCGCGTATTGCCGGGTGACGGCGCGGTCCAGGATCGGCACCAAATGCACCAGCAATTCCAGCACCGGCCGCAGCGGCGGGAAGATCTCGCACTGGAGCAACACCCGCTGCAGCAGGATCCCCAGCGTCGTGAACGGACCGCAGCTCCCCCGGAGCACTTCGAACCGGCTCCACTTCCCGAACAGTACCCGAATCCCGAACGGGGTAAAGTGGAAGTAATCGTGGGGCCCCTCGTGGATCGAGAAGCAGCAGCTGCACGAGATAAGAACCCGGCCTCCCGGAGTGAGGATGCGATACAGCTCGTCCACGAAGCGCTGCGGATCGGGGATGTGCTCCAAGAGACCCGAGCACACGATCATCGAGTAGCTCTCTGAAGGCAGGCGGGCAAGGTCCCGGTACGCAACGTCCACCAGAAGATCCGGCTGGTCTTTCGGGCGCTTCGAGACGATAAAACGGTTGGGGAAGTGCTCTGTTCCCTCCTCCGGGTGGAGGAGCAGAGTCGGCTCCGTGGTTCCGTGTGCCCGGATGAATCGCCGTAATATCGGACGGCTGATTTTCCTCTCGCTTATGCTGAAGCGGCTAAGCCGCCGCCACCAGTTCAGGCGTTCACGCTGAGGATCGCTCATGGGTTTCTCGGCGGAGCGGAGGGAACTTCGGGGTTTTCCACCGGCTCCCGAAGATGCTCCAGCATCCCCATGCGGGCAATCAGGTTCCGGTTTTCGAGGGGCCAGCGGTCCAGCTCCCCGACCCGCTCCGCGACCAGCAGATCGGGCTGGTCGCCCGGCCGCCGGGAAACCGTCGCGTGGTTCGGGAAGAGATCCAGGCCGTCGATCGGGTCGACGATCAGGGCAGGTTGGTCCGTGGGATAGTCCCCCGCAAAACGGCGGAGGATCGCGCCGGCGAGCTTCCGGTCGTCTAAGCGTGATCGCGAGCTTGCCGCGGACCGGGAAGGGTAGGGTGGCATCATAGACCTGTCGAGTCTGAGTCAGGAGGAGCCGACGGTCCGAGGCCCGGATCGCAATACGGTGCTCGAGAGGTGGGTGGCCAGCCGAATCGACAATGCGACGATGGTAAACGTCGGATTCGCCGAGCCCCCCGTCGGAAACACCGAACCACCGGCCAGATAGACGTTGTCGGTTTCGTGCAACCGGAGGTCGGGATTCACGACCGACCGGCCGGGGTCGGTGCCCATCCGGGTGGTTCCCAGGTGGTGGGACGCGTCGAGGAAGAGCGGCCAGGGCTCCTGGCCAGCGAGTGGCTGCTCGAGCCGCCCGATCCCGTTCCGGATTAGCTCGTCCGCGAGTGCCGTGTGGAGCTCGACAAGGGAGCGCCGGTCCCGGCCGGTCGGGCGGTGCCGCACCAGCGGGAGCGGCGTTCCATAATCATCGACCAATTCGGAAAGTATAACCCGGTTATCCGGGTCCGGCTCCATCTCCATGAAGTTTCGTACCCGCGCTTCCGTAACCGCGATCGGACCCTGAGACAGCCGGGCCGAGGCGTATCGAAACACCTGAGGCGCGTTGCGGAGCGCCAGCAGGAAGAGCCGGGCCGTCGAAGAGGGATCGGTCTCCGGTACTTCCGGGTCGCCGGTTTCAGCCCAGTCCCGCAACTCCCGGACGGCGTCCGGACCGGACGATTTCCAGCGCCGTAGCCACCTTCCGTCCTGAGCCCGACGGGCCAGCTCGACCGCCGCCGCGATTCCGGGGTTGTCGCTCCACCGATAGAGCGGCTCGAGGCGAACATAGGAGTTCAGTACTCCCAGACGGCGCTGCTCCGACTGCCGGAGGCGCAAGCCGGCGTAGCCGGCCCGGCCGCGGTGGAGCGCTCCGAAGAAGTAGGGCAATCCCGAAACCGGCCGACTGAATCGTACCACGCCCTGATTGCCCTTCGGATGGTTCATCAGGCAGCGGCCCACCTGATCGGTCCGGTTGCCCAGGCCCCGGGGCTGCGAATCACGGGACAGCAGGAGGATCCGGGCATTCTCGATCGCTCCGGCGGCCAGCACGAATACCCCGGCTCGGACCCGGTGTTCCCGGCCGCTGCTGGAGCGGACCCTGCCATAGGCAACCCTCCGGGAATTACCCTCACCATGGAGTTCGAGCAAGGTGGCGTCCTGCCAGAGATCTACCGCCGGTCCGTCGTAGGTTTCGGTCCACTCGGTCTTGAAGTTCTGGGGCGGTTCGGCAGCCAGAAATATCTTCTCCTCCAGTCGCTGCCATTGCGGTTGCAGGCTCCCGCGGAGCCGGAGACCGGTGAGCGACGATCGCGCTGGTTCGAACTCCGCCAGAGCGGGAAACCGGTATCGCTCGGCTGCCGCCCGGTAGCAGGCGAGCAATTCTTCGTACTGAAGGGGCCAGCCGGCCCAATTGGCCCACGGCCGCGGCTCGAGGTCGATGGGATCCAGGGGCGCGGAGAGACCCGCCCAGGTCGTGGAAGTTCCGCCCCACCCGCGCTCCCGGGAGTCGTCCCGGACGACGATCCCTTCGCTAAGAACCCGACGAAGCCGATTGCCCAGGGGCGTCGGGTGACTCCTGCCGCTCTCCAGCACGGCGAGGTGCAGGCCCGGAGCCAGTTGCTTGAGTTCGCGCGCCAGGGTAGCCCCGGCCGGTCCGGACCCGACGATGCACAGGTCGTAGGGACCCAGTTCGGGCTTATCGGTGCCGCCAAGATCGGCAATCATGCCCGGGGAGGAAGGTTCCTGATGGGGGTCATTCGGGCTCGGCGGCCCGTCGAGCCCGGTCCCCCAGGCGGTTCAGCCAGGACCCGAACACGGCGAGGCCGGCCCGGGCCACCCCGAAGCGGCGGTAGAGGGCGCGTAGCCGGGCACCGGCCGGTGCAGGTTCATCATCGGGCGCAGTGGCGAGCACGACGGCCTGGAGGGCTTCGATGGCGGCGAGGGTTTCCGGATCGTCGTCCAGGGGGGCCTTTTCCGCGAGGCCGAGCTGATGCATAGCCCTGGCTGCGTCGTCGGCATACCGGCGCGCATCGATCCGGGCCGGTGTCGCGCTCTGCAGCCCGTCGCAATACCCCCGCATCGCGATCGCGAAATCGGGGTCGTGGTCGGCCTGCGCTTTCCAGCGGGGGAGCACCTCGAGCGTCCAGTGCGGATGCTTCTGCCCGTGGACGAAGGCTTTTCGGTACAGGTCGCGGTAATACTGCTCGTAGTCGTGGATCCCGAAGCGGATCCCACACTTGAGGGAGGGATAGCCCTGCCGGGAGAGTCGTTCCAGGGTGGCGAATTCGGGCCGAATCTCGGCTCCGTCCCGCGGCAATGCGGCGAGCGCGCGGGACAGATAACGGGTTCGGTAGACTCGATGGCCGGCTTCCCGGTAGCCCCCACGGAGCTTGTCGCGGATCCGTCCCTCGACCTGAACGTACCGCTGGGGCATCCGGATCGCACGCCTTAGCAGGTCCGGTACCGCTCCGGCCCGCCCCAGCACGTCGGCATCGACCGTCATCATCCATTCCGCCCCGCTGTCGATCCCGATCTGATAGCACCGGCGCAAGGCTGCTTCCAGGGGGCGCTCGTCGACCAGGTGCAAATGGCCCGCTGGCAGCTGTCGCAACAGCAAGGCGCGGCAGATCGCCGCGGTTCGCTCTCCCGCGGTGCGGACAACGACCACGAGGTCCGGGGCGGAAGCTGGGGGCCTCATAGGCTCCGTTCTGCCGTTCTTCCGGCCGGTTGAAGAAGCGCCTGGAGATCAGGATGGTCGCTCAACCGGGCATCCACAAAGGACCAGCACCGATCCGGGCCGTGGCGCCGGACCAGGGTCCGGATGCGCTCCCAGTCCGGGTGGCGGGCCCGAACCCGGCAGTACACCCGCCCTAGACCGAGGACTTTTGCCATCGACAGGCGATGGTTGCCGTTACGGCCCAGCAGGATCTCTCCACTGCGGCCGATGTGAACGTGAGGAATCTCCGTGGTACAATTCCCCTGGCGATCATACCGGAGCATGAATCCATTCCGGGCCAAGTCACGAAAGAGCCGATCGACCTTCCGGCGGTACTGTCGGGCCAGGTGGTCCAGATCCCTCGTCCAGCGAACGGCTTCACCGGTTGCGCCGGCCCCGAATCGTTCGGCATAGGAGGTTCGGAAGATGATGGTGTCCCGCCACTCCAGTCCGTCCCGGAAATGCTGGATGATCGACTGATAGAGCCGGAGGTCGGTGAAACGGATCGTGCGGCGATCCCAGTCGCCGGGAGGGCTATCGCCGGCCCGTAGATACCAGTCGAGCCGCGTGGCCAGCTTGTGGGTGATCCGATCGGGCGGAACCGAGATGACATCGCCATCATGGTCCGGATCGATCCGGTTCGGGCCCAGCAGGCGGAGGTAGGGTCGCAGCAGCGACATGAACCGCCGGGCGGCCGTCCCGCGGTGATCCGCTCCAGCCCCGACCAACGGCCAGGCCAGCAAAGCCAGTCGAAAGTAATGTCCGGCAGTGCCCCGCTGGCCCTGGGCTTCGTACGCCAGTGCGTGGCGGTAATACTCCCGGGCCACCCGCGATCGAGTCGTCCTGACCCCGAGGCCCGCCAGTTGGGCGGTCTTCCGAATCACCTGGACCCGATCGGCCACCTTCTGGTGGACCTCCTTGTACCGGCTGTGGGGTGGGTGCAGGCGGCAGGTAGCCAGGAGCTTCGGGATCAGGCGGAGGGGAGCCACCCGCGCGGCTCGGAGCCACAGATCCCAGTCGTGGGCGCTCCGCAGGCTTTCATCGAAACCCCTCAGCCGATCGTACAGGTCCCGCCGGATGACCCCGGTGGAGGCCGGGATGAAGCTATGCTGGAACAGGCCCGCGAAGGACTCCAGCTCGGCGGGGGATCCCAAGGGCGGCGGCA
>FKKE01001968.1_pt1 | contig 11444 bp, 8 predicted proteins | sample 1106331 | NCBI WGS metagenome assembly FKKE01 (sample SAMEA3931202, study PRJEB13176) | freshwater metagenome | biome: Drinking water system; feature: drinking water; material: freshwater | place: China | collected 2013-02-06 | reverse complement strand
GTTCCCTTGAAGAACATGTGCTCTAAAAAATGCGAGATGCCGCGTTCTTTTTCGGTTTCATTGTCCGAGCCGGTATTACACATGACCAAAACGGTCACCGTATTGGTGCCGTTCATGGGGGCGGTAATGATCCGCAACTTGTTAGGGAGAACTGTCTTCTTGAACATTATGCTTTGAGCTTTTCTCTGAAAAATGCGGGGAGATCGCCTATTGCAACTCGTTCCTGCTGCATGGTGTCACGGTCGCGTACGGTTACGGTATCGTTTTCCAAGGTATCATAATCAATCGTCACGCACCACGGCGTACCGATCTCATCCTGCCGGCGGTAGCGCTTTCCCACGTTTCCAATATCGTCCCATGCCGTGCGGAATTCTTTCTTGAGTTCAGTGTAGACCCCTCGTGCCTTTTCAAGGATATTCTCTTTGTTTGAGACGAGTGGAAAGACGGCAACAGTCACCGGAGCAACCTGCGGTTTAAAATGAAGGACCGTACGTGTATCCTTTTCCAGCTGCTGTTCCTCGAATGCGCTCACGAGAAGTGCGAGAATCGTTCGCTCGACGCCGAACGTCGGCTCGATCACGTGCGGCACGAAGCGATTGCCGTCGTCCTCGAGATATGAGAGGTCAGCGCCGCTCTTCTCGATATGGTTCTTTAGATCGAAGTCGGTACGGTACGCAATGCCGTAGAGCTCCTCCCTGCCGAACGGATAGTCGAAATCGATATCCACCGTGCGCTTCGAATAATGCGCGAGATCTTCTTTCGGCACCTCGCGGTCGTGCGCGTTTGTGATTCCGATCATCTTCATCCAGCGATGCATTTCGGAAAGCCAGTTTTCAAATGATTTCTCCCAATCATTTTCGCGCACGAAATACTCGATCTCCATCTGCTCGAACTCGCGCGAGCGGAAAATCGAGTTCCCAGGCGTGATCTCATTGCGGAATGCCTTGCCGATCTGCGCGATGCCGAACGGGAGTTTCGGATGGAATGAGTCGATAATGTTCTTGAAGTTCACGAACATGCCCTGTGCCGTCTCGGGGCGGAGATACACCTGCGAACCGGAATCTTCCACCGGCCCCGCGTGCGTCTTGAACATCAGATTGAACGCCCGTGCTTCGGTGAACTCATGCGCGCCGCAGTTGGGACATCCTTTTGATGCATCGATCTTGTCGGCACGGAAGCGTGATTTGCACTTCTTGCAGTCAATCAAGGGATCGGTGAATGTCTGCACATGCCCTGACGCCTCCCAGACTTTCGGATTCATAAGAATCGCCGATTCGATGCCGTACATATCGGATCGCCGCGTGATGAACATATCCCACCAGAGGCGTTTTACGATGTTCTTCAGTTCGACGCCCATCGGGCCGAAATCCCACGTTCCGGTAAGCCCGCCGTAAATATCGGAGCCCTGAAAGATAAAGCCCCGTCGTTTCGCGAGGCTCATGATCTTATCCATGGTATCGTGCGTTGCTGGCATAGTTCTTACGGTTGAATACTCCCTGAGTTCGGCGGGATACCGAAATCGTCCAGTAGATTCGTAGTTATTTCACGTACTCTAACCTCAAAATCCTTGTTTGTAAACACATCAGTGCCGGTGCCCACGATACTGTGAACAAGCATCGCCTGCTGGCCGATTTGCGATTCCGACGGCACGATCGAGACTTTAAACATGACGCGGCGAACAGCGCCGGAATCGATATCGGATCGAATCGATCCCGCATTCCACACGACCTCGCCAGTGCTTTTCTGATACGCCATATTTTCCGAACTCGGCACTATTATACTCTCCCACTGCACATCCGGCGGAAGTTTCGCCTTCATGATCACATTCTGAAGATCGCCACCGAAAGAGCTCACCTCCCATATGATCGCATATGTCGTCTTCTGCCCTACCCGCGGAGGGATAGGACCCGAGTTCTTTAAAAGCGAACCGGAATAGAGCGCCTTGGCTTCGAATACCGGTGCGGCTTCGATCGGAATGATGAGCGTATCAGATCCTTCCGGTACAAAATTAATATTCGCCCCCGCATCGCTCTTTACGGTAGCGCGGATAGTGACATTCGCATTTTTAATAGAACCAACCTTGTCCCCCGGTTTTACTTTAAATGAAAAACTAAGCGAGCGCTCTTCGCCCACCCCGAGCGCGGCAAGCGACGGTTCGCTGGCAGGAGTCCATTGAACCTGGCGCGATCCGATTACGGAACCGTTCTGGGCGCGAAGCGTGGAAAGATCGGCAACGCCTTCCAGCGAGACGGTAACGGAGACGTTTTTTAGCGCGACATCGGAATTATTCCGGTAGATAACCCGCGCCTGAATATCCTGCCCGAACGACGCGGTCGGGGTACGCGAATCTCCCACGCGCGTTTCCACCGCAAGCGGCGAAGAGACTATCTCGACGACCGACGTACGCTCGATGTATGGCGACCATTCCTTGGTCTCGCGCGTATATGTGCCGATACCGTACTGGAATGTCTTCGGCTCCAAAAGTGCCCCGCCCAGCACGCCCTGCACGTCCACGGACCCGGAGCTCCCCGGTTGTATGTCGCCCAGACGCCAGACGATCTGTTTTGTATCTTTGAATTCGGGCCTTACCGAGGAATCGCGGAATTGGAACCCTTCAGGATACGAGACTCGCAAAGCAAGATTCTTGAAGTCCGTGGTCGCGTTCGAGGCATAGTCGATTGTGAAATTGTACGAATCTCCAGACTTGATGCGCGAAAGGCTCTTTAGTGAAAGCGCGATGGGCACGCGGCTGATCTGAAGCTTCTGGTCTTTGCTTACGGTAAATTTCGACGTCACGCCCTCAGGAACATACAAAAGAGTTGCTCGCGCATTCAGCACGGCTCCCTCCTGCCCCAACACTTTGGCACGAAAATCGGCATGTCCTTCGGCGCCTGCCTCGACATCGGGTACGAGCACACGCACACGCTTTATTTCCGATCCAGAGCCCGAAACTTCCCCTGGGGATTCAACGGGTTCCGAGCCTTTCGGATACTCAAAGAAAAGTTCGAGATTTTTGATCGGATTCCTGCTCTTATTCGTATAGACCACCGAGTACGTAACCTTGTCCCCCGCTACCGCAGTATCGGGCGATTCGATCGTCAGCTCGACCTCCGTGCGGCCGAGAAAATAAAACAAAATACCGGACTGGAGAATGCCGTAACCGATTGCAAAGAGGATCGAAAACCCGACGATAACGCCGGCGAGTATCGAAACTGCCTTATGTCTTTTTTCAGCGGCTTTCCGTTTTTCCATTTCTTCCGGAGTTTCTTCCCACGGCCGTTCCTGCGATGGCTGCTCCGGACCGGGAGTATTTTCCCGCCGACGGCGCCCGAGAAAGCCGAGCGAATACATCCGCTGTTTAAGATCTTCGAGTTTGCTCATGCCACCTTATTGTACCAGACAATTATCAGGCAGGAAAAAGCTTAATTTTGAGGCAAATGCCTTGCGAAGCGATTGCGCGTCTTTTGAAAATCCTTCCCCCGCTCGAACAAGAGAGTCTCGAAGCGAGGCGCCTCCATATTCCCTCGCTCCGTATCCGAGCACTTCAAGAAGCCCTGACAGGAACCAGAAATGCACAGCGGCACGCTCGCGCTCCTCAAACGGCGGGATTTCTGACAGTTCGCTCATCCATTCATTCAAAAAATCCCACATCGCCTCATCATGTGCGCCTTCGAGGACGACCTTATCAAACACCGCGAGCGAGAGAAGAAGTGCGGCAAGTTTACGCGGCTCATTGCGAATCCCGGAGAAGCATTCGATGATCGCAGGCGACGTCAGCCGGTAGCGGCCCGAACGCATGGGCACGAATACGAAATCGATCATATGCCCGGCCTGTAGGATCGAGCGGAGTTTCGAGTCTCGTTTCCGTACGCCCTGCGCCACGAAAAGAAGTTTACCGAAATCGCGCGTAAAAACGGAAAGCGAGAGATCCGCTTCCCCGATCGCGTCGGTGGCGAGAATAATCCCCTGAGTTTTGTACATCTTCAGTTACTTATTAGCGCACCCACGGAGACCCGGTCGCTAAAATTAAACTAATACGCTTCATCAATATAAATCCGTACCCCCAAGCTACCACCAGCCAATATGGGATACCTAAAATGTCTGGATTTGTGAAATTTTGATAACCACTTACTTGCGTCCCTATTGTTTCTATTGCAAAGCCCGCAATCATTCCGTACACCCAAATTAACAACTCAATTTTTCTATCTCTTCCACTTATGATTAAAATGAATACCGCCAGAATGTATATACCAAGCAATAGCGTATTCGATTCCCAAAACAGATAACTCAATAGAATACCGAGTACTAATGGGGATGAATGGGTTACTAATTTTTTAATCTTTTCTGCCATACTTTTATTGCCTCTCATTCTTCCCCACAACATTCTCATATTCTCAAGAATGTGAGAATGTTGCTCGTCGGTTAGATTTTCCGGATGCCGATGGAAAGCGAGTGGTCGTCGATTTTCGTATCCCGGTCCACCAGAAGATCCTTCTTCGGTCCGAAGGTGAGTTCCTTGGCGCCCGCTTCGTCGCGGATCTGCTTGGTCCATCGCCCTACCATGCGCATCATGTCATCCGATCCGGCAAACCAGATCGTGATGCGGTCCTGCGGCTTTAATCCCCCGTCTTTGCGCATCTCCTGGATGTTGCGGACAAGCTCGCGGATATTCCCCTCCTCGCGAAGCTCCGGCGTGATGGCGGTATCGAGTTTGAATTCCGCACCGGCCTTTATTTCCTTCACATTGATCTCGTCTTTCACGATATCGAGAAGCTCGGCATATTTGAATTTCGCATCGGGGATGGAAAGCGACTGCAATGGCTGACGCACCTTGATACCAGCCTTGGCGCGCTCCTGCAACGCCTGCGCCGTCATTTCGCGCGCCTTCTTCATCTCCTCTTCGAGACGTTCATTCTTCGCCTTCTTCGCTCCCGCCGGCCAGAGCGTGAGATGAATGCTCGTTTCTTTCAGCCCCACTTTCCCGCGCAGGCGCTGGAAGATCATTTCCGAAAAAAACGGCGTAAACGGCGCGGAAAGCTTGGCGAGTTCGAGCAAAACGTGCGCGGAAACCTGCGAGACTTCCGAAAGCTCTTTCTCGTCCTTCGGTTTCTGGAAGCGGCGGCGCGAACGGCGCAGATGCCACTGCGACACGTCGCCGATCAGGAACTCCTCCAGCTCGCGCGCAGCGCCCACCGGATCATATGCATCCATTTTTTCGGTCACGTTCTCCGTCACGGTCTGCAGGCGCGACAGCACCCATTGGTCGAGAACGTTTTTCGGACTCGGAGCTTTCGCAAGAGTAATTTTCTTCGGCGCATAGGTCTCAAACAGCACGAACGAGTTCCAGAACGTGTTCAGAAATCCGCGGAGGCGGGTCGCCACGTCTTTTTCATCGAACTGCTTTGCATCGCCCGGACCGTTGATCGTGTAGAAATACCATCGCAGGGCATCCACGCCGTACTTCGCGATCAGCTCCTCCGGAACCACGACATTTCCCTTGGACTTGGACATCTTCTGCCCTTTGGCATCCAGCACGTGCCCCAACGACATGACATTTTTATACGGCGCTTTGAAATCAAGCAGCGTTGAGACGGTAAGAAGCGTATAGAACCAGCCGCGCGTCTGATCGACTCCTTCGCAGATGAAATCCGCGGGGAAAAGCGCCGGCGGTTTCGTTGATTTTCCTTTCGTCTCCTCAAACGGCCAGTGATGCTGGGCAAACGGCATGGCGCCGGAATCGAACCACACATCGCACACCTCGGGTACGCGCTTCATCGTGCCGTCGCATGACGAGCACGCGAGCTCGACTTCGTCGATATACGGACGGTGCAGATCAACCTCGCCCGTGTCAGAATACGGAAGGTTCTTGAATGGAAATTCCTTGATCTCGGCAGTCTTGATGAAATCCTGCTTCTTCTTCCACGATTTCACCGCGATGATCTCTTCGCGGCCCATCCCCTGCCCCGACGTCCAGAGGATCCAGAGCGGGTACTCGTGGGAGACGATGAGAATGGTCTTTCCGGAATACTTCTCCTCGATGTCTTTCATGAACCCGATCACGCGCGCCCGGAGATCCGAAAGCGCCTCGCCTCCCTCGGGACGATGCTCGAACTTCACGTCATACGTCGCGTATTTCTTGTGATACTCCGTTACCGGCAAGCCATCCAAAACGCCTAAATTGATCTCGCGGAGCCGCTCATCGTAATGCACGGTTTTGATACCCGCGGCTCCTGCGATCGCGGCCGCGGTTTCCCGCGTACGCTTGAAATCGGACGAGAATATGAGATCGACCCCCTCCTTCGCGAGCTTCTTGGCCGCGGCTTCCGCCTCCTTTCTGCCTTTATCGGTCAGTGAATATGTTTCCGGCGAAGAGTCGATCACGCCCAAGAGATTGTGCTCGGCCTGCCCGTGCCGCACCATGATGTACCGGTTTTTCGTCGGCCTCGATTTCTTCACGAGCTCCTCGATGCCGCCGATCGCCTCGTACGTTTTGCACTTCTCGCAGTGCCACATCGGAAGCGGCGTCCCCCAGTAGCGTTCGCGGGAAAACGCCCAGTCTTTTTTCTCCGACAGCCATTCGCCGAAGCGCCCATCTTTGATGTATTCGGGGATCCAGCTGACCGACTGATTGTTCTTCAGCAGTTTCTCAACGGGTTTTTTGACCCACCACGATTCGCGCGCCAAGTAGAGAAGCGGCGTGTCGCACCGCCAGCAATGCGGATACTCGTGCTCGTACGGAACCTTTTTGAACAGAAGTCCACGCGCGGAAAGGTCCTCGATAACACCTTTGTCCGCGTGCTTGGCAAAAACCCCTTCGCCGGTCACGCCTGGTTCCATCTTCCCTTCCGCGTTCACCGTCAGCAGTATGGGATATTTCTCGCCGTAGGTTTTCTTCACGGCATTCATGTCGTCCTCGCCGAACGCCGGTGCGATGTGCACAAGACCCGTTCCGTCTTCTGTTGTGACAAAATCTCCCGCGATCACTTCGTAAGGGATATTTCCTTTCTTTGCAGGAAATGGGGCTTCATACTTCAGGCCAAGTAAATCCTCGCCTTTTACAACTTTTACATTTTTTGACTTTTCAATTTCTCCCGTAGCAAGTAAATGATGATCATCTGAAGAAAGAAGCGCCATGAATGGATTAATCCCATTTCCTTCTTTTAGTAAGTGATGCAAGAGAGCATCTTTTGAAACGATATAAGATCCTGGGGTCAAATTCTGAACGTCTCCCGACATACTTTCCGTACCGATCATATCTGAATGAATAATTAAATATTCAATTTTCGGATTTACAGCAACCGCCACGTTCCCCGGAAGCGTCCATGGAGTCGTGGTCCAGATCAAAAGCGACTCATTATTCTTTCCTACGAGCGGAAACTTCACATAGACCGACTGGTCGGTAATTTTGCGATAGGCACCCGGCTGGCCGAGTTCGTGCGAGGAAAGGCCGGTTCCGCAGCGCGAGCACCACGGCAGAATCTTGTAATCGCGATAGAGCGCCTTAGTCTCCCAGAAGCGCTTGATGATCGCCCACAGACTCTCTATATATGAGGGCTCGTAGGTGACATACGGATTCTCGAGATCGAGCCAGAAGCCGATGCGCTTTGTGAACGCCTCCCACTCATTCTTGTATTTCCAGACATTCTCACGGCATTTGCGGTTGAACGCCCCGATCCCATAACGCTCGATATCTTTCTTTGTCTTGAGCCCCAATTCCTTTTCCACCTGCAGTTCGACAGGGAGCCCGTGCGTATCCCAACCAGCTTTGCGCGGCACGGAATACCCCTGCATCGTCTTGAAGCGGATGAATGCGTCCTTGAACACGCGCGTCTCCGCGTGGTGTATCCCAGGATGGCCGTTCGCAAACGGCGGGCCTTCATAGAACACGAACTTCTTCCCTTTCGCCGTTTTCTTCAGCGCCTGCTCGAATACATGGTTCTCGTCCCAGAACTTAAGTATCTGTTCCTCGCGCTGCGGAAGATTGAGTTGTGTATCGTCGTGGTTCATTGGCTGCTATCTTTCATCATTTCAATTACTTTTCTCGCAATTTCTGACATCTCTGGCAAACCATTCATTGAAAACCATCGGGCTTCGAGAATCTCTTTCGGATCTATACGAAAATCTTTGTCTTCAACATTCCCTGCAAAAACTGTAATGTGATCTTTTTTGTATTCAAGCTCTGATATGAACTCGCCAAGTCGACGGACTGTATGGAGCTGAATACCGACCTCTTCCATCACTTCTCTCTTTGCGGCCGCTTCCGGCCATACGTATTGCGAATCATGAGAACTTCACCGCCGCATTCAATTACGCATTTTACTCCATATGTCTTCGGCCGAAAAATGAACCAATATAATCGAACAAATGGGAAAATGAATATATCTAAAAACTCATTCTTAGTCATGCGTTACATCTTTTCGGGTGCGGAAATGCCCATGGTATCCAAAGTATTCTTCAAAACGATCTGCGCACCGCTCACGAGCGCCAAGCGCGCTGCGGTAAGCGCTTTATCATCGCTGATCACGCGCTGCTTTTCATAAAAGTAATGGAACGCGCGCGCCACATCGGTCGCGTACGTCGTGAGTCGGAGAACGTGATAGTCCTGCGCCGTCTCTTCGATAATTTCCGGAAAACGTGCAAGTACTTTGAGAAGTGCCAGTTCCTCCGGCGATTTCAGAAGCCCGAGCTTCGGCTTTGCGGCTACCTTCCCGGCTTTTTTGAGGATGCTTGCGATGCGCGCATGCGAGTACTGCACATAATACACCGGATTTTTATTGGACTGCTCCTTCGCCAAGTCCATATCGAAATCCATGTGCGTGTCCGGCGACTGCGCCAAAAAGAAAAACCGCGCGGCATCAATCCCGACCTCGTCGATCAGCTCCTCAAGAAGCACAAACTGCCCCGCGCGCTTTGACATCTTCACCTCTTCCCCGTTTTTCATGAGGCGCACGAGCTGGGAAATGATGACGCGCAGGCGCATCAGATCAAACCCCAGGGCTTTCAGTGCTGCGCCCAGGCGGATGGCATAGCCGTGATGATCGGCACCCACGATATCGACGACCTCGTCGAATTTGCGCACCGCGAGCTTGTCGTAGTGGTACGCGAGATCGGGCAGGAAATACGTCGGCTCGCCGGTCGCTCGCACCAGCACGCGATCATCGGTATCGCCGAAATCTTTGGCGCGGAACCACCATGCGCCCTCTTTCTCATACGCAAGATCTTTCGCCTTAAGCTCCTTTAAGAGTGTATCAACCCCTTTCTTCTTGTAGAGATCCTCTTCGGAGAAAAACAGATCGAAATCTACTTTCAGCTTCTTTGCGATGAACTCCGCATTGTCCTCATGCACCGCGCGGGCCAGGAGATGCCCGACTTCCCCTTCGATATTCTTCGGCTGCTTCTTTTTAAGCGCGTCGATCTTCGGCTTCAAAGCCGCGATCTTCTCCTTCAAATGATCGGTCAGGTACGTCGTGCCGATGCCAAGGCCGGTCTTCCCGAGTTCACGGATCTGCGTGCTCGCCTTCGCATCGTTCACATAGTACTCGCGCGTCACCGAGTGCCCCGCACGGGCAAGCGCGTGCGCGAGCGCGTCGCCGAGAAACGCCCCTCGGCCGTTCCCGAGCGTCAGAAGCCCGGTCGGATTCCCGGAAATGAATTCGATCTGGATCTTCCGCTTTTTCTGCGCCTTGGAATTCCCGTATTTCTTTTTCTGCGCGAGTATCTCGGCAAGCTCGTCAGTGTACGCATCGTCGCTCAAAGCGAAATTCAAAAATCCCTTTACGACCTGGATGCTTTTGAAATAGTCCTTGGGCGCGATCTCCGCAAGCTCGTCGGTCAAAAGTCCTCCGACTTCATGCGGAGGCATCATCCAGACTTTCGAGAGCTGGAACGGAAGTGTCGAGGTGTAGTCGCCGAATTCGGGATTTTCAATCGCCCGCACGGTAGATGCGGGCATGATGAAGCCATGTAAGTCTTTATTTTTACCGGCATTCCCGACAGCCGTTGCCAGGAGTTCCTCAAGCGTTTTCCGTACAGACATATCGTTCAGTGTAGCGGAAAAACCCTCATTAATAAAGGTTATGAAATAAAAAAAGCGGGAGGCTGTTACACCTCCCGCCGGAACCGACCAGCCGCATCATGGTATGGGCACTGCAAATTTCTTATCTCTTTCCTCCCATTCATTGAATGCGGCGCGCACTTTTTCATTAGTGCGCTCCCAGAGACTCTTAAAATTCCCCGCCTCCTTCTCCTCTTGATAAAAGACCAGATCGAGGAGATCTCGAATCTCGGTGCCTACCAGCTCATGCATCGCAGCGCGCCTGTACACCCGAACTTCTCCCTGCAAGGAATACAACTCTTTCAGTAAGACTTTGCGCTTCTTTTTCTCCTCCCGCCCACGAATGAAGGCGCCGAGGCACAAAGCGACAACGAGGCTCAAAATCTGAACCTTGTCCATGACTATCCTCCGTTTGTAAGTTGTTGAAATCCGGAAAAGCTGGAAAAATGTGCTAGATCAAAGAACTCAGAAAAACCTTAATTACTGAAAGCTTTTCTTAACTCTCTGACAAATTAATTATACACCATATTTATTTAAAAGTCAATATCTAGAAAATCCTCCATTTTAGCCATTTTTAGCAGGATATTTAAAAACCAGCCCTACATCTGTAGGGCTGGTTTTGCGGAGTTTTAAATTTTTTTGGCTATCTTTTTAAGAGTTGATTTCCACTTCGTGCCATCAGTAGTGTCTATCGTGGTAAAAACGGGAAATGGGAACTTTTTCGGAACCCACCGTCCGCCTTCCTTATTCTCCCATGTGTAGTGATGCGGAATGCGTCGTGCCATCTCGCGAAGCTTTATTACCACTCCCCGCTCTTGCGCGCTTCCCTTCCAGTCGGTGCTCGCGCCTTTGAAAAATTCATTGGCAGGCAGAGAGAGGATTCGTCCGATAATCATATCGAGATCTGCAGCGACGCGAACCATCACAAACCGCGCTCCGCTTTTTTTGATGATACGAATCGCGTCCGTGCGCTTTTCCGAATTGGCCATATCGGTATCCAAAACAACATTGCTTCCTTTTTTCATTGCCGCCAGAGCCGCAGCCTTCCCGATATCCCAAACGCTATCGTAATTTTGCTTCTTTGCGCGAAGTTTCAGGCGAATTGCATCCGCGGACACAACCGCGGCTCCGATAGATTTCGCAAGTTCGTTTGCGACCGTGCTTTTACCGGATCCGACAATGCCAACAATACCGACAACAAGCGACTTCTTGGTTTTCCGTTTCGGCATCCGAAGTGATGCGATGAAGTTTTTCTGGATTTTGAGTTCGGTTGAATTCATTTAATCAGAATAATACTTATTATTTAAGTCAGTTATCCCAATCAAATAATTTTCTACAATTTCGACTGCATGCAGACAGTATTCTTTAGATACTCCAATCATATTAACTC
>FKKE01000432.1_pt1 | contig 11444 bp, 9 predicted proteins | sample 1106331 | NCBI WGS metagenome assembly FKKE01 (sample SAMEA3931202, study PRJEB13176) | freshwater metagenome | biome: Drinking water system; feature: drinking water; material: freshwater | place: China | collected 2013-02-06 | reverse complement strand
GCACCCGTGAAAGCGTCGAACAGCCCGCCCGGAATGCGCGCCATCATCGGCTGACCGCCGAAGCTGCCCGCAGGCCGGCGGCGTCCGTGCCAGGGCGCAACCGGACGGATCACGCGAAAGCCTTCCGCGCGCAGCGTGCGCGCTTCGTCGATCAGACCGCGCCAATGGTCATACTCTATGCAGATGCCNNCGAAGATGATGGTCGGCGGATTCTTGACGCCGTGGGGCTCGAGCACGCGCGCATAGACCGTATCGCCGAGGAGCGCGGAAGGACTCTGAAAACGCAGCCAGTAATCGACCCCGGCCTCGCGCTCGATCGTCTTCGATACTTCGACCGTGGTGCCGCTGTCGGAATTTCCGCCCAGCAGCAGACGTTCGAAATTTGCGCCATAGATCGCGGCGATTTCCTCCGGACCTTGTGTCTCCGATTTGATGCGTGGCGGATCGCTTCGCAACATGAAGCCGAAGTGACGCCGCGCGAGATTGTAGGCATGGCTCGCGGAATAGCGGGCGGCCTCAAGCTCACGCCGCGAACTTGGTCCGAGCGTGCCGGAGCCGAAAAACTCGTTCTGCCACTCCGCTTCCATGCGCTCTGCGATGTCCCGCACCGCGGCGGTCTGGACCAGCGCGTCCAGCAACTTCTTTTCGTTCACGCTTTTCCGCGAGACCTGCGCGGCGTCGAGGAAGCGCTCGACCGAGGTTCCTGCCTGCTCCGCCGCCGCCCACAACAGCGAAGACGGCACAAAAAGACGCCGCAGCGCCCAGGAACTCACCGGGTCGAACCACGCCCAGCCGAAGGCGTAACCCTTCAGGGTCCGGCCCCAGTTGCGCTTGGGCTTGGCATTGTATTGCATAGCGAGCGGCTGATCGGTCACGGACAAAAGAACCGGCAGTCTAAAGGGAAACGCTTGATAGCGGATGAACCGTCCGCCGTCTCGCAAGGATTGGGGGCGGAATTATGTGGTCCGAAGTCACGCTGCCGCTCTGGCTGGTGATCGTCGCAGGGCTGCTTGCTGCACTCGCCTTTCTGGACCGCCTCCTGATCCCGAGCGTGCGCTGGGCGCTGCGCCGCCGCGCCAACAAGGCCATCAGCGAACTGAACACCCGGCTAAGGCTGCAGATCAAACCCTTCAAGCTGACCAAGCGTCAGGTGCTGATGGACCGGCTGATCTACGACCCTGAGGTGCTGCACGCAGTCGACGAGTATGCCCGCGAGCACAAGGTCCCGCGCGAAGTGCTGATGGAGAAAGTGAAGCGCTACGCCGGGGAGATCGTCCCCTCCTTCTCCGCCTATGCCTATTTCAGGGTCGGCACCCGGCTCGCGAAGCGCCTGTCCGAGATGCTTTACCGGGTGCGGATCGGGTTCCGGAACGAGGAGGCTTTTTCCAAGGTCGACCCGGACTCTTCCGTCGTGTTCGTCATCAACCACCGCTCGAACATGGACTATGTGCTCGTGACCTATGTCGCGGCACAGTCGTCCGCCTTGTCTTATGCGGTCGGCGAATGGGCGCAGATCTGGGGCCTGCGCAACCTGATCCGCTCGATGGGCGCCTATTTCATCCGCCGCGACTCGCGCGACGCGCTCTATAGAAAAGTGCTGTCGCGCTACGTTCATATGGCGACCGCGTCCGGCGTCGTGCAGGCAATCTTCCCGGAAGGCGGGCTGTCGCGCGACGGCAAGCTACGGCCGCCGAAATTCGGCCTGCTCAGCTACATGGTCGCGGCGTTCGACCCGAAGGGGCCGAAAGACGTCGTGTTCGTGCCGGTCGGCGTGAACTACGACCGCGTGCTCGAAGACCGCATGCTGACGAGTGCCGCGAACACAGAGCCGGGCAAGAGACCGGTGTTCGGTTTCAACCTCTTCACGTTCCTGCGGCACTTCTTCCGCCATGTGTGGATGGCGTTCCGAGGCGAGTGGTACCGCTACGGCTACACTTGCGTGAGTTTCGGCGAGCCGTTCTCGCTCAAGCAATATGTGGCAGACCATAAGATCGACTTCCGCGACATGCCCGAGAAGGAGCGCTTTGCCGAAGTCGAGAAACTCGGCTCGCAGTTGATGGACGCGGTCGGCAAGGTCGTGCCCGCGCTTCCCGTTTCGCTCGTCGCGACGGCGCTGCTCGAAGCGCACCCCACGCCGCTCTCGCTGTTCGAGATCAAGAGCCGCGTGTCGCGCATCATCGAGACGCTGGAAGCATCGAAAGCCTACGTTCATATCCCGCGCTCGGATCGCGACTATGCGATCGAGGTAGGGCTTCGGATGCTTCGCCTGCGGCACATTGTGAGCGAGAACGACGGCATCTATGCCGCAAACCCGGCCGACCTGCATATTCTTCGCTACTACGCGAACGCGATCGCGCATCTGTTGCCGGGACACGCAAACGCGGCGCAGACGAGCAGCATTGCCGAAACGCCGTCGTCTTCCGGCGCGCCTGCTATGCGCGCGATACCCGTGGAATGAGTTAGCGGCTAGCAAGCCATCGCACGACGCCGCGCCCCGCAGCAAAGCCGGTCGCAAAGCAGGCTTGCAGAAGATAACCGCCGGTCGGCGCTTCCCAGTCGAGCATTTCGCCTGCCACGAACAAGCCGGGCAGTTTCCTAAGCATGAAATTTTGATCGAGTTCTTCGAACAGGATTCCGCCCGTCGTCGATATCGCGGACTCGATCGGCGCAATGCCAGTCAGCCGCAAAGGGTAGCGTGCGACGAGCGCAGCCAGTTTTTCCGCAGTCAGTGCGGAAGTGCGCTCGCCATTCGCCGCGCTCCATTCGTGCAGAAGCGCGATTCCCACCGGCGGCAGGTTGATCGCCTTGCGCAGGAAATTGGAGAACGACTGCTTTCCGCGCGGTGCCGAAAGCCGCCTTGCAATTTCCGCTTCGGAGAGATCCGGGCGCAACGCGATGTAGGCGACCGTTTCGCCTTCTGCGAGAATTGCCTCGCGGAGCCGCGCCGACTGCGCATAGATCACGCCGCCTTCGATGCCGTAGTCCGTAATCATCGCCTCGCCGCGCACCGTGGAGCCGCCTGCTGTAATCGCGATGCGCTTCAGCGGCGTACCCGCGAAGCGTTCGCGGAAGGTCTCGGACCACGAAACGAGAAAGCCGCTGTTCGCCGGCTGAAGCGGCGCAATAGCAATGCCGCGCTGCTCCAGAATCGCAGTCCATGAACCATCCGAACCGAGTTTCGGCCAGCTCGCGCCCCCGAGCGCAAGCACAACGGCGTCAGCCTTCACACGCTCCCGCCCGCGCGGCGTGTCGAACAAAAGCTGTCCTTCATCGTCCCAGCCGCGCCAGCAATGGCGAAAGGCGAAGGCAACGCCCGCCTCCGAGAGCCGCCGCAGCCATGCGCGCAACAGCGGCGATGCCTTGAGCGCTTCCGGAAAAATGCGTCCGCTCGACCCTTCGAAGGTTTTCTGACCGAGCGCTTCGCTCCATTCACGAAGCATTTGCGGAGGAAAACTTTCGATGGCGGAGCGCAAAGCGTCCGCGCGGGGACCATAGCGGCGGAGAAACCCTTCCAGCGCTTCGCCATGCGTAAGATTCAATCCGCCGCGCCCCGCAAGCAGAAACTTGCGCCCCGCGGAAGGCATGCGCTCGTAGACGGTTACGCGGCAGCCCGCATTCGCGGCCTCTTCAGCCGCGATCAAGCCCGCAGGGCCTCCGCCGATGATTGCAAGCGTCCGGGATCCGTCAGCGTTCATCGCGCCGCTTTAAGACGCCGGACTGAAGAACGAAAGGCCGTGGCTTAGCTTTTTTCTCAGCTTGCGGTTCTGCTTGAGAAAATACTCCCGGCGCATGGCTTCCACCTTGTCATCGAAATATTCGGCATAAAGCAGCCGCCATGCGCGGCCACGGGTGGAGCGTGCGCCCCTGCCTGCGTTGTGGGCCTTGAGCCGTCTCGCAATGTCGTTGGTCCAGCCCACATAGGTGCGCGGGCCTTGCGGCCCCAGACACCCGAGCACATAGACGAAGCTTCTCTGCCGAGCCTTCTTCAACGAACCTGCTTGGCCAGCTTCTTGATAAGTGAGCGCAGTTCCGGCTCCTGCACTTGCGCCGCGGCCTCCTCAGGAGAAAACCACTTGGTCTTGCGCTCGTCCTGCTCCGGCCAGGCTGGCATCTGCTGCTCCACTTCGAGCAGATACGTATCGACTTCGCAGTTCACGATGGAGCCGTCGCCGCGCTTCTTGTCGTAATGAAACGAGCCGATGGGCTTGTCGGCAACCTTGCCGAGCAGGCCCGCCTCTTCCATCGCTTCGAGTGCTGCAAGATTGTACGGCTCGACGCCCGATATCGGCCAGCCTTTGGGTATGATCCAGCGTCTCGTCTCTCTCGAGGTTACGAGCATGACCTCCAGCTGGCCCTTCCTGTTCCTGCGGTAAGGAAGCGCCGCGTACTGCCGGGCTGTTGCGGTCTTTGCGCCCATCAGAACATCCCGCTCGCAAGATAGAAAAGCGATGCGATGATCGCGGAAGCCGGAAGCGTAATCACCCATGCAACCACGATGCCGCTGGCTACGTTCCACCGCACGGCAGAAATCTTGCGCGCAGCGCCGACACCGATGATCGAGCCGGTGATGGTATGCGTGGTCGATACGGGTACGCCAAGATAGGTCGCCGCGAACAGCGTGATCGCACCGCCGGTTTCCGCGCAGCAGCCCTGCATGGGCGTGAGCCGGGTGATCTTCGAGCCCATGGTGTGAACGATGCGCCAACCGCCCATTAGCGTGCCGAGGCCCATGAAGAACTGGCAGGTGATGACGACCCAGAATGGCACGTAAAACTCGCTGCCGAGATGCCCGGTCGAAAACAGAAGAACCGCGATGATGCCCATGGTCTTCTGCGCGTCGTTACCGCCATGTCCCAGCGAATAGAGCGACGCGGAGATGAATTGCAGCGTGCGGAACGTACTATCGACCGAGCGGGGATTGGCACGAACGAACAGCCATGAAACGAGCAGAACCAGCATCAGCGCGAGAAAAAATCCGGTCATCGGCGAGAGTACGATGGCGGCCGTCGTCTTGATCAATCCGTACCAGACAATGGCGGCGCTGCCGGCCTTCGTTATGGCAGCGCCGAGCAGCCCGCCGATCAATGCATGCGAACTGCTGGACGGAATTCCTGCAAGCCACGTGATGACGTTCCAGCTGATCGCGCCCATTAGCGCGCCAAAGATGACGCGCGCGTCCACGATGCCCGCGGAGACGATCCCAGTGCCGATCGTGTTCGCGACATGCAGGCCGAAAAAAAGGAATGCGATGAAATTGAAGAACGCGGCCCACATCACCGCGTATTTCGGCCGCAGCACGCGCGTCGACACGATGGTCGCAATCGAGTTCGCGGCATCGTGCAGGCCGTTGAGGAAATCGAACAAAAGCGCGATCGCGATAAGCGCGATCAGGATTTGAAGGCTGACGGTAGCGTCCATCGCGCTCTGACCGGTGACCTAGAGGTGGTCGGTAACGAGGGCGCTGATCTCGTTCGCCACGTCTTCGAAGCGGTCGATCACCTTCTCCAGGTGATCGTAGATTTCGGCGCCGATGATAAAGTCCATCGCGTTGCCGTTGCGGTGGGAGAGAAAGAGCGCCTTACGGCCGGCATCGTGCAATTGGTCGGACTTCTCCTCCTGCACGATGATCTGCTCGGTAAGCCGATGCAGCTGCGTGCCGTTTTTGCCGATGTTGGCGAGCAGCGGCATGGCGTCCTGCACCAGTTTTGCGACAATCGGGGCGATTCCTGCCATCTGTTGCATCTGGAGATCGAAGGACTTCACCTCGTAAAGCGCGATAAGCTTCGCTGTCTTATTCATCTGGTCGATGGAGTCGTCGAGCGAACTGACAAGGTCCTGGATGTCCGTGCGGTCGAACGGCGTAATAAAGGTGCGCCGGACGGCGGTCAGGGACTGCCTCGTGATTTCGTCGGCTTCCGCTTCGCGTTCGAAGATGATGCGGCAGAAGTGCTCGATCCTGTCGCCACCCTGAAAAAGGCCTTCAAGCGCCAAGGCGCCCGCATGAACAACCGCCGCGTGCCGGGAAAAAAGCTCGAAGAAGCGCTCTTCCTTCGGCATCAGCGCCTGAAACCAGCCGAGCATTGTCCCACCCGAAAAACAGAGAATCGGTTGGCGCTATTTTATCGGAATGTGACAATCCACAGGGAAGATTGACCGCGCTATGCCCAGAACTTCCACGCTCCGGCAGCGGCGAATCATGGCACCAAAAACCAAGCCGCCCTTCAGGCCGGCAGCATGAACGCAGCGAAAAAGGCCGAAATCCCTGCATGATCGTCAAGCGGCAGGACCTGTGCAACGTACTGATCCGGCCGCACGATCACCACGCAACCGCGTTCGCGATCGATCTCGCGCATATCGAAGATGTCCCGGCCGCCCTTCAGGTCGGGGCAGAACATCTTCTCGTAATCGCGCAGGCCGTAGCGCCCTTTTGCCGGCAGCAGCAGCGGAGGCATCGCATCGGCATTCAGTTCACGATGACTTTGCTGAAAAATGGCGCGAACGTCGATGACCGCATCGATATCGGCGTTCGCCGGCGTGTAGCGGCGGACAGGAGATTCCGGCGCTCCCGAGAGGAAATTGCATAGCGCATGGATACGCGATGACGGCGGCGCGGGATCGCTGCGGTCCGCGAATGCGTAGATCCGGAAGCGGCCATCCGCTCTTGCGGCATGTCCGAGCGACATTTCCTTGGCATCGGCAAGCCGGATCGCGGGCGCGGAATGAAAGCGGGTACCGATCTCGAATCCTTTCGCGAGATGCTGGTGCGTCTTCTCTCCGGTCAGGATCGAACGCGCATAGCGCGTGGCGGTTCCCGCCGTGTAGCGCCCGTGCCTTACGAAATAACCGCGCACTTCCTCAGGATCGACACCCTTGCTCTCAGGATCGCCCGGCACCTTCAGCGGCGCGCTGATCATCTTCGCCCACTCGCGGTCGAACTCGATCAGTTCTTTTGCGATCGCCTGACGCTCGGCGGAATAGGTATGCAGAAACTCCGGCGCGGATTGCCCACGCAGCACGGCGGCGAGTTTCCAGCCGAGATTGAACGCATCCTGCATGGAAACGTTCATGCCCTGCCCCGCTTTCGGGCTGTGCGTGTGGCACGCATCGCCCGCGATAAAAACGCGCGGTGCGCGCGTAGCCGTTTCGTCCACGGACACGTCGTCGAACTTGTCGCAAAGCCGCTGGCCGATTTCATAGACCGACCACCAGGCCACTTCCTTCACCTCGAAGCTATAGGGCCTAAGGATGCGCTGCGCGGCGGCGATCAATTGCTCTATCGTGATATTGCGTGCGCTCACGCGCTCGTTCGCGTTGAGCTTATCGAGTTCGACATAGATGCGAACGAGATAGCCGCCTTCGCGCGGGATCAGCACGATGCTGCCTTCGGATGCCGACTGAATCAGCGACTTGAAGCGGATGTCGGGAAACTCCGTGACGGCAAGCACGTCCATCACGCCCCAGGCCTGATTGGCGGAGTCGCCGTGCAACGCGCGTCCGAGCGAATGGCGCACCATGCTGCGCGCGCCGTCACAGCCTACGGCGTATTTCGCGCGAACGGTTTCGGTCTTTATATTTCCGGCGTCCTGCCGCTCGAAGGTCAGCTTTACAGGATGCGATGCGCCGCCTTGCGGATCGATCTCTAGCGAAACCAGCTTACGCGAATAATGCGGCTCAAGCCTGCGTGCGGAATTGCGCATCACCTGGAGATAGAAATCGTGTACGCGCGCCTGATTGAGGATCATGTGCGGCATCTCGGAGAGACCGTCCTCGACGTCCTGCACGCGGTCGTAGCGAACGATCTTCGTGCGATCGGCGGCATCCGGGCGCCAGAAGGTCGTCTCGTTGACCCAGTAGCCTTCCTTCATCACTCGTTCGGAAAACCCGAAGGCTTCAAACATTTCCATCGTGCGGCAGGCGATGCCGTCGGCCTGTCCGAGTTCGAGCGGCCCGGATTTCTGCTCGGCGATCACGGTGTGAATGTCTGCGAATGCCGAAAGCTGCGCTGCAAGCGTCAGCCCTGCTGGGCCGCAGCCGATAATCACGACATCGGCTTTCTCAGGGAGCGCGTCCGGTGTCGCGGCTGTGTCCACAGCCGGAGAAATTTCGGGATCGCCGGTTCTGAACCCGTTGAGATGGAACTGCATGGAGGGACTTTCGCCGCAATCGAAGATTTTCAGATACGAGACGCGAGATTAATCTCGAAACCGGCCTGACAGGCAACTCCGTGCCAGCGGCTGATATTTGCGGCGGCACTAGGATTCGGGAATGCCTATGGTTTTCAGCGCGGCGCGCAACGTAGCTGCCGCATCGCCCGAACTGTCCACCTGCTCCCATTCCGGCGCGCCGGCGGCGTAAGACTCTTGTTCGCGCACGATTTCCGCGTCTGCGTCCGATGCATCGCCCTTGCGATGCTTCACGCGGTGAAGCCTCGTTTCCAGCCCGGCGTGAAGAAATATTCCGTGAAATTGTACGATTGATTCCGATCCCGTCTTCGCAACCGCCGCGCGTTCTTCTTCTTTGGCATATACCGCATCGACGATGACGGAGTGCCCGGCATCCAGAACCGTCTTCGCGTCCTGGAGAAGCGAGGCGTAGACTTTGGCTCCAGTTTCCTGCGTGTAGGCGGATCGTCCGAGCCTCACATTCTCCGCGACACCGAAGAGGTTCTTTCGCTTCACATCCGAGCGGAGGACGACGGCGCCGGGCTCCGGAACGACGAAAGGAGCCACAAGCCGCGCGAGGAAGGACTTGCCGGTGCCCGATAAGCCTCCGATGGCGATCAGCTGCGGGGATGCCGGTACGATGAAGCGGCAAGCAGCATCGAAATAGCGCCTCGCTGTCTCCGCATCCTCGTTCTCGCCGCTGCGTTCGTAGCGCGCGGACGCGACCACCGCACGTATAGAAGCGCGGATGGATAGAAAAAGCGGCAGCAAGCGCAAGCCGGAAAGATTCTCGCTGCGATTGGAGAAGGCCAGATATCCGTTCAGCGCGGCATTCGCCGCTGCGCCCTGCCCATGCACAACAAGGTCCATGAGCAGAAACGAGAGGTCGTAGAGAACATCGCCCGAGGCGATCAGCGGATCGAACTCGACGGCATCGAAAATTACCGGCTTACATCTTATGAGTGCGATATTGCCGAGGTGAAGGTCGCCGTGGCCCCGAACGAGAAGCCCCGCTTCGCCCCTTTGCCGTATCAGCGGCATCACTTCTGAAAGCTTGGCTTCGCTGTTGCGAAGCAAGAATTCCGCGCGAGCGCCATCGAAGAGAAGTTTCTGCGATCTGAACGTGTCGTTGTGCTCGCGCAGAAAGCGGGCAAGCGCTTCGATCCATGTCTGCGCGTCCTGCCGCGGCGCGGTACGATGCACTTCCGCCAACCGCTTGACTATGGCATTCGCCATTTCGGCCGGAACCTCGTTCTGCATGACGTAGTGATCGAGCGTCAGCGCCTCATCGAATCGCTGCATCTCGACTGCCCATTCCACGACCTCGCCATCGCCGCCGACTTCGAACGAGCCGCCGGCGGATCGCGTGATCCGCGTAAGCCCTACATAAAGTTCGGGCGCGTATGGCCGGTTGACCTCGATTTCGGAGAGACAGGCGCGCTTGCGCAATTCGAGTGTCGAGTAATCCAGATAGGGAAGCTTGACGGCCCGCTTGACCTTCAACACGCGCATTCCGGCGAGGAAGACGCTCGCGGCATGCGTGTCGATCCGCTTGACCGGAATGCCGCCGGTCCAGGCGGGCGAAGCGAGATATTCCAGCACGGCGCCTTGCGGGCTACTCAACGACATGTCCACTCCGTCCGGCGCTTCCGCAATAACGGCAAATTGAGGCGCCAATTCTCCCGATTTCCTATAAATAAAGAGCGGCGCGATTCACCCGATGCACTGTTTCAGGGAAAGCATTCTCCGTGATTGATCCGGCGCAAGATATCGAGCGGAAGCGAACCGAAGAGATCGTGAAAGCTCCGGTATTGCCGGCCTTGCGGGATACAATCCTGCGGCCGATCGCGGCACTGCGGCCGCACTACGTGCCGCTCCTGCTCGTCTACTTCAGCTACGGTGCTCTGGGCCTCATCGACATCAGCCGCGACCTCTGGGTGAAGGAACAGCTGAGCCTTTCCCCCGCCGAGCTTGCCGCGATCGGCGTATGGCTCACGCTGCCGTGGACCGTGAAGATGGTCTTCGGTCAGCTGGTGGACAGCGTTCCGGTTTTTGGTTCGCAGCGCCGCATCTATATCATCGTGGGTGCGCTCTTCGTCGCAGCGGGCCTGCTCACGCTCGCAGGCGCCGCAGGAGGCTGGCTCAAATTTCTTCCGCCAGCCGGTCTTTATATTCTTGGCGCGGTGCTGCTCGTGCTCGGCACCGTCATTCAGGACGTCGTCGCGGACGCGATGTCCACTGAGGTGGTCGCGCGAACGGACGAGCACGGAAAGCCGCGTGAGGATGGCGTTGTCCGCGCCGAGCTCGGTATGGTGCAAGTGCTTGGCCGCCTTGCGCTTTCCGCTGGCATCCTCGCCGTCGCAGGGCTGTCGGGCTGGGTTGCGGCAGTTCTCACGCGGGAGAAAGTTTTTCTGCTCGCCCTTGTCGTGCCCGCGGTTTCGCTGGCCGGCGCGTTGTTCGCTTCCGAGAAAGGGGTCGAGCGGCGTCCGATTGATTGGCGCATTCTGCTCGGCGGGATCGCGTTCGGAAGCACGGTCGTTGCACTCGGCCTGCTGCGGGTGCCGTTCGGACAGGAGATTATTTTTATTCTCTCGATGGCGGTCGTCTGCACGATGCTGGTCTTCGTGACGAGCGGCGTCGCGCCCGATCACCGGCGCGCGATCTTCTTCAGCGCAATCATCATCTTCGCATTCCGCGCAACGCCCGGCGTCGGCGACGGCTACTTCTGGTGGACCATCGACGTCCTGAAATTCGACGAGAGCTTCTACGGCGTCCTGCGGCAAACGGCGGCGATCATTTCCGTAATCGTGCTCTGGGCCTTCTCGAAGCAACTGACCGAATACTCGATTCCGGCTGTGCTGTTCTGGCTCACCGTGCTCGGCACCATACTGTCGCTGCCCAATGTCGGCCTCTATTACGGCCTGCACGAATGGACCGAAGCGAACTTCGGTTTCGGCGCACGCTCCATCGCAATCGTGGATGCCGCGACCAGTTCTCCATTCGTGCAGCTGAGCATGGTGCCGCTGCTCGCGCTGATCGCCGCGACCCTGGGCTCGATCCTCGGCGGCCTCGCGACGCCGACCGAAGCTTCCGCCATCGGCGCCCTGGGCGCGCTGATCCTCGCCGCGTCCTACCGCAAGCTCACCTACGCGGGACTCAAGCAGGCGGTGCTCTCGACCACGGCGACCTCGAGCATGGTGCTGCTCCTGGCCGTCACCTCGAACATCTTCGGCGCGGTGTTCGCGCGCCTGGGCACCGCGAACTGGATCACCGAGACCATGC
>FKKE01002883.1_pt1 | contig 11460 bp, 11 predicted proteins | sample 1106331 | NCBI WGS metagenome assembly FKKE01 (sample SAMEA3931202, study PRJEB13176) | freshwater metagenome | biome: Drinking water system; feature: drinking water; material: freshwater | place: China | collected 2013-02-06 | reverse complement strand
GCGAGCATCTCCTGCGCCGACGTGATGTTCGTGGACATATGAGTAAGACCTACCGACAGATCCGGCATTCGTCAAGAAAATCACCATTCCTCGCGATGATGTGCATGAAGCGAGGCGGTGTGGGCGGCTTGTATGACATCGACGGCATCGGTAGAATCAATCTGCACGATGAGTCGATCTCCTCTCATGATCTGTTTCGGCGACAGTCTGACTGCAGGGTTCCAGTCTCCGACCAGAGAGAATCCGAGCGGACGAGACACTCCGTACGGGGAGTTTCTGCAGTCCCACCTGGGTGATGCCGTCGAGATTCGTGTCAGCGGGATTTGCGGCGAGCTGACGGGGGAGATGGTCGGACGATTTCGGCGAGATGTCCTTGATCACCAGCCGAACTACGTCGCAATTCTCGGCGGTACGAACGATCTCGGATGGGATGCCTCACCGCGAGATATCCTCGACAATCTCATCGCCATGTACGACCAGGTCTTGCGAATAGGGAGCGTGCCGATTCCGGTGACCGTTCCTTCGATACGCGTCGAAGACGCGGCAGGAAGCCGGGAGGGACAAGAATGGGTCCAAGAGCATGTGGGGCGCCGACGCCGGTTGAACCGGCTGATTCAGGACCATGCCGATTCGAAGGGGATTGCCTGCGTCGATTTGTTCGCGGCGACGGCGGAGCCTGAGAGCGGCCATCTCGCGGCGTGCTACTCAAACGACGGCATTCATCTGACCACGGCGGGCTACCGGCTCTTTGCCGAGCGAGTGGCACAGGTTCTGAAGCCGTTGTTGGCGGGACATGTGCCATCATGAGTTCCAAGCTCCCATCCGTGACCGATCGAGCGTTTGATCGGGTCGTCGAGGCCAGCTCCGTTCCTGTGCTGGTGGAATTTTGGAAGCCCGGCTGCGGCCATTGCCGCGCGCTGATGAAAGAGTTGGAGCAATTGCAACGGGACCTGGGTGAGCAGATCCTGATCTGTACCATGAATGTGGACGAACAGTTTCAGATCCCAGCAGAGTTGGAAGTCTCATCCCTGCCGGCACTGGCGCTCTATCGGAACGGCGAATTTGCCGGCTTCATCGGAGGGCTGGGGAAGAAAGAAGCCATACGGACGGAGATTGAATCCGCGTTGTCCGGCTGATTGTGATAGTTCGAGCGCCGTTTACAGGATCCGCCAGGTGCGACCGTCGTGTTGGATCAGGCGATCGGCTTCAACCGGCCCCCAGGTGCCGGCTTGGTATTCAGGGAGCCATCGCTGTCCCGATTTGTCCCAGGCTTCGAGGATCTGGGTGATCCAGGCCCATGACGCTTCCACGGCGTCCCGTCGCATAAAGCGGGATGCATCCCCCGCCATGACGTCGAGCAGCAGGCGCTCGTAGGCCTCCGGAGAGGGGCGGCCGAAGACTTCGCCATACTTGAAGTTCATTTCTACCGGATGGGTTTGCGCGCGCGTGCCGGGCACCCGTGAAACGATCCGGAGGGATAACCCTTCTTCCGGCTGAATCTTCAAGGCCAAGACGTTCGGAGCTTGGGGATTCTGCTGGTTGGCGTTGAAGAGGATTTGCGGGATTTCTTTGAATTGGACCGCGACTTCGCTCGCCCGCAAGGGCAGCGCTTTCCCGGTACGCAGATAGAAAGGGACTCCCGACCAGCGCCAGTTCTCGACGAAACATTTTATCGCCACATAGGTTTCGGTCGTGGAGTCGGGCTTGACGCCTTTTTCACGTCGATAGCCCGGCACTGGGGTTCCGTGAACTTTTCCCTCCGTGTATTGCGCCCGCACGGTGCAGGTGTCCACATCTTTGGTTGTGATGGGTCGCAGGCAGCGGAGGACTTCCATCTTGGCATTGCGCACGACGTTGGGGTCCAGCGAATAGGGCGGTTCCATGGCCACCAGGCAGAGCAGCTGGAGGAGATGATTCTGAATCATGTCCCGAAGCGCGCCCGCCTCTTCGTAGTAGGTGGCTCTCGTTCCGACCCCTTCGGCCTCGCTGACGGTGATCTGGACGTGGTCGACATACTTGTGGTTCCAGATCGGTTCAAAGATGCTGTTGGCAAATCGGACGACCATGAGATTCTGAACGGTTTCTTTGCCCAGATAATGATCGATCCGGAAAATCTGCGATTCATCAAAGACCCGGCCGGTGACCTGGTTGATGGCTTGCGCGGAGGCCAGATCGCGCCCGACCGGTTTTTCAACGATGATGCGTGTATACGGTGCACGGGCTCCGGGCGTGCCGGCGAGTCCTGAGCGGGAAAGCCCTTCACAGACATCGGTGAATGAACTCGGAGGAATGCTGAGATAGAAAATGCGGTTCCCCGGGAGTTTGAATGTCTGCTCCAGTTCTTCGACGCGTTCTTTCAATCGGGCATAGGTCTGTGTGTCGTCGTTGCCTCCGGCCATGTAGAACAGGTGCTGGGAGAATGCGTTCCAGGTATCCTCGATGAGCGCTTGCCGCGAGTGTTTGACGACGCCGTCACGGACCGCCGAACGGAACTCCTCGTCGCTCATGGGGGTGCGGCCGAGACCGAGCACGACATAGTTCGACGGGAGCAACCCGTCGAGCAAGAGATTGTAGACGGCAGGGATCAGCCGCCGACGGGCCAAGTCTCCCGAACCGCCGAAGATGACGAGGGTACAGGGTTCGACCGGTGGCAACGGTTCCTGAGCAGGATTGATGTCGATGCGTGGACCATTCGTCGGCGCCATAGAAGTCTCCTCAGTGGGATCGTCTCGTTATCGACGGACCGCGTGACCGCCGAAGGCGTTGCGGAGGGCCGCCAGCATCTTTTCCGCAAACGATTGGTCTTGACGCGAGCGAAACCGCGTGAAGAGTGCGGTCGTCAACGTGGGGACCGGGACGTCTTTTTCGATGGCATCGGCGATCATCCAGCGTCCTTCCCCGGAATCCTGCACGTAGCCCTTCAACTGTTCGAGTTTCGGATCCTGCTTGAGTGCACCCACGGCGAGTTCCAGCAGCCATGAACGCACCACACTGCCGTGCATCCAGAGATCGGCGACGCGTCCCAGATCCAGTTTGTACTCGCTTTTCGACATCAGCTCAAAGCCTTCCGCATAGCCTTGCATCATGCTGTATTCAATTCCGTTGTGGACCATCTTGACATAGTGCCCCGCCCCGACCGCGCCGACGTGGGCCCATCCATTGTCCGGGGCGAGGGTCTTGAACAACGGGGCGAGTCGTTGAACGGCGGCTTCTTCCCCGCCGACCATGAGGCAGTAGCCGACTTTCAGCCCCCAGATGCCCCCGCTGGTTCCCGCGTCGACATAGTGGATTCCCTGTTTCTGCAAGACAGCGGCACGCCGCACGTCGTCGTGAAATCTGGTATTGCCGCCGTCGATGATCGTGTCCCCCGGTTTCAACAAGGCCGCCACGGCTTGGACCGTTTCTTCCGTCGGAGCGCCGGAGGGGACCATGATCCAGACGGCGCGTGGTGCGGTGAGCTTGCCCACGAGATCGGCAAGAGAGGTGGAGCCGACACAACCATGGCCTTCGGCCTGTTGGATGAGGTCGTTCGAGCGGTCATAGACGACCACGCGGTGCTGATCCCGTCGCAGACGGATGACCATGTTCATGCCCATCTTGCCTAATCCGATAAATCCCAGTTCCATAGAGGGCTCCTTGGTATGAAGGTCGGTGACGGCGAACCGATGCCTGCCGTGTGATTTCTCGGCCGGAGGCACCCTTCTTCCATCGCATGCCACGCAACGTCGTGATAGGGACGCCGCTGGTGTGGCCCATCCGGCGGTCAGTCGATCCGAGCCGGGTTCGGGACATCCTTAAAGAGGAGATCGGCAAATTGCCGGCCAAAGTTGAGCCGGTCGGCGAGCGTTGTGGCGGTCAGGAACTGTCCGGCGCGGTCGGCGAGGGCCGGTTCACGGGAAAACATGAATCGATGGACATCCACCGGAGCAACCAGCCAGAACCCCCGCAACCGAAAGAAGGCGGAAATGCAATCTTCGTAAAAGAGCGTCAACAAGTAGTAGGCGGTGCCCGGTTTGTCCACGAGATCCTGGGCCTTCCCCAGGAGATGGTAGCACTCGGCCTTGAGACGGATCTGTTCATTGATGGATACCGATGGGGGCCCCTGACGGAAGCGCTGATGGACTTTGTCGAGCAGTTTCGCGCAGACACCGTCGTGATCGTAGAGGATCCGGCTTTTTCTCAGGAGTGAGGGGAGGCGGAGAGAAAAGGCCAGGTCCTCTTCAACCGACCGGTACCCATGGTACCGGATATCGGCAAGCCGATCGCCGACCCGGAGGATTTCATGGCCGTCTGTTTCGCCCTTGACGAGAGCGAGGAGATCGATGTCACTGTGGGGTGTGAGCGTACGTCGTGCCCCGGATCCGACAAGGAGGATGCCCACCAGGTCGCCCCCTCTGCGGCCCTTCACATGCCGGATGGCGACTTCGATGCCGTCTTCAAATCCTGGCGGGGGAGGACTCTCCGGTTGTTCCGGCGGTTCCGGCACTTGGAGCAGCTCGGCGTTCAGTTCTTCGCGAGTGGGGGCGGTAGCGACGTTGTTGGAGTCCATAGGTATCCGTGACCGTGGCGAATCGATGATGATGAATAATGCCTGTCAGGTACATTCGGGACGGGAAGCGACAGATCGCGAGATCCGGAACTGCTCGCCACGACAGTACTTCGGCATTCTATGGATCATGGGATAGCCTGTCAATGTCGAACGATCATCGCGGGAGAACTCGTGTGAAGGCCGCAGCGGCTGCTTCGATCTGAGGCTCCGTAATGTCCAGATGTGTCACGGCGCGATAGCTTTTACCGCCGACTGAGTTGATGAGCACGCCCTGTTCTTTGAGCGCGGCGACCAGTTCGCTCGGCGAGCGTCCCTCGTCGAGGATATCGAAGATCACGATATTGGTTTCCACATGTTGCGGAGCGATCTGGACGGACGGAATATGTTGGAGCAGCCGGGCCAGTTTTTTCGCATGCTCGTGGTCGGTCTTGAGTCGAGCCACATGTCGTTCCAGCGCATAGATGCCGGCGGCGGCCAAGACGCCGGCCTGCCGCATGGCGCCTCCGTACATGCGACGAAAGCGACGCGCCCGCTCGATGAGCTTGGGATCATTGGAGAGCAGCAGCGATCCGACGGGAGCGCCGAGTCCCTTCGAGAGGCACAGGGAGACCGTCTCAAAATGCTGGGCATAGGCGGTCGGAGGAAGCGTCGTGGCGGCCACGGCATTGAACAGCCTGGCGCCGTCCAGATGCATCGGGATGCCGCGTCTCACCGCGACGGCGCGAATCTTTTCGATCGTTGAGAGGGGGTAAATGGTCCCGCCCCCGGCATTGTGCGTATTCTCCAGGCAGATCAGCGCGGTGGTGATGCTGTGCGGATCAGTCGGCCGGATCGCGGCCTCCACCTGTTCGGCCGTGACGACGCCGCGCTCGCCAGGCACCCAGTGAAGCTGTACGCCGGCCAGGGCGCCGGCCGCACCCTGCTCGTACCGCACGATGTGGCTGGTGCGTTCGACGATGACTTCTTGCCCCGGTTGGGTCTGAACACGAATCGCCAGTTGATTAGCCATGGTGCCGGAAGGGACGAAAAGGCAGAACCGTTTGCCCAACATTGCCCCGGCCATGTCTTGCAGGCGGTTGACGGTCGGGTCTTCGCCATAGACGTCATCGCCCACATCGGCGCGGGCCATTGCCTTGCGCATCTCATCGGTCGGTTTGGTGACGGTGTCGCTCCGAAGATCGATCATTCCTCTACCCCCTCCGCGGCGCATTGTAGCAGATCTTCTACTTACAGGCGACGATACACCTGATACACTGCGGGCGCATGGATGCTCCACGTCATTCCCGATTTCAGCGATGGGCCGACTGCCTGGGGGCAAGACGGGAAGAGCTGGTTCCGTTGGCCTGGGCCTTCGCCTATTTCTTCTGTCTTCTCTGCGGGTACACGATTCTCCGTCCGGTGCGCGACGAAATGGCCATTGAAGGAGGACTCACGCATCTCCCCTGGATGATGACCGCGACGTTCATCACGATGCTGGCGGCCACACCCGTATTTGGTTGGCTCTCGGGACGCTATGCGCGCTATCGCTTGCTGCTGACGGTCTACGGATTTTTCATCGTCAATCTGCTGGCCTTCTACGGGTTGCTGACGAGTCATCTCGCTCCGGAGTGGGTCGCACGCGGATTTTTTGTGTGGCTCTCGGTCTTCAACCTGTTCATCGTGTCGGTGTTCTGGAGTTTCATGGCCGACTTGTTCACACCGGAGCAGGGCGCGCGGCTCTTCGGTGTGATCGCGGCGGGAGGGAGCAGCGGAGCGTTATTGGGTCCGCTCCTCACGACGGGACTCACCTTGATCTGTCCGGTTCCGGTGTTGATGCTGGCGTCGAGTTTGTGTCTCGCGATGTGCATGGGATGCGTCTATCGATTGGAACAATGGGGCCGGGCCCGGCCAGGCCACCATCGGCAGGAACAGGGCGAACCGCTCCACGGGAGTTTTCTGGCGGGCGTTCGGCTGACGTTCGCCTCGCCGTATTTGATGGGAATTTGCGGGTATCTGATGTTGCTGACGATGACGGCGACCTTTCTCTATCTCGAACAGACGCGTCTGGTTTCGGAGTATCTTGATCAACCGGAGGCCCGCACCCGCCTGTTCTCGACCCTCGACTTCACGACCAGTCTGTTGACCTGGTTGACCCAGGTGTTTCTCACGCAGCGCGTGATCCGGCGGTTCGGCCTGGTTGCCCCTTTGCTGTTCCTGCCCGTGATCAGTGTGCTGGGGTTTGTGGGCATTGCCGTATGGCCGACCCTTGCAGTCTATGTTGTCTTTTCCGTCCTGCGGCGGGTGGGGGAGTATGCGCTTTCAAAACCGGCGCGTGAAGTATTATTCACCGTCGTCAGTCGAGAAGAGAAATACAAGGCCAAGAATTTCATCGATACGGCCATCTCCCGCGGCGGCGACGCTTCGACCGGGTGGCTGGTCACGGGTGTGAAGGCCCTGGGCGCCACGACGGCTCAGATCGCCTTGGCGTTGGTGCCGTTGATGTTTCTCTGGGCCTGGTTGGCCACGGTGCTGGCCCGGCATGAGAAACACCGGTCGTCACCCTCGTCAGCGAAGCCGGTTTGACGTTCGCGTGTTTTGTTCGGGGCGGTCACTGGCTGGATGAGAAGGGTCTGCTGGAGAATGTTCAACAAGGCATTGGCTCTCACCCATGCACCTCCGCACGGCACCTCCGCACGCGGCTCGACTGAGCTCACCGAAGTTCACAACGCGCATCTCACCGACCAGGGCCGCAGTGAGCGACCGGCCTGGGGTGCACGTGGTTGGTTTTGCGCCCGCTTCGCCGGCGTTGCGAGGCGGGCAGGGCGAGAACGATGCGGGAGGCCTGTTTCAGCACCCCGCTTAGTCGCGGATGGTGACCGAGCCGATCACGTAGGATCTGGTCCGTCCTGCTCGGGCTCCCCTGATCCGCACTTCCGAGACCTCGCGCACATGGTCACGGAAGGTCCATGTGGCGTCGGCTTGGAGTTCCGGCCAGTACCACCACGTGCCGTCCCGCTTTCGGAACCAGAGCTGGATCGAGGTGTCGGGGAGGACGTGAATCGAGTCCATGTCGAAGTACATGGGCGCATGGGTGTCGGTCGTGCTCGCCCATATTTTCACCCACTGGCTTTGGTCATGGGAGGTCAGAACGCGCGGGGTTTTGACCCAATCCACATCGGTGCATTTCCATTCCACGAGTCTGCCGAATCCTCGGCCAAGGCCGTCTCCTGGATCGGGGAGAGTGTAGCACTCGATGCCTGTTTCCATACTCAAGTGATAATGGGCCGAGCCGATGGTATCGAGGTTGACGTCGCTGCGCGAACAGTGCTGGCGATAGGTCCAGCAGTTATTGTGCTTGGTACTGTCGCAAATCTGCAGTTGTCCGTTCGATCCCCGGCTGCTTTTGAGGGCCAGGGTGGATCTGGCCTGCCCGTACATCTGTCCCAGTGCACCTTCGTCGTCAAACGTGACCAGGCAAGGCTGGCGGGGACTATCAGCCGAACGCGCTTGCACGGCCTTCGGCGGCAGGCTCTCCCGCTCTCGTTCGGCGGCCTGTTCGGGGGTCGCCTGCGTGGGCGGCGCCAGCGTCGGTAATGGTTTCAACTGCGCACAGCCCCCCACGCTTGCGGCAAACATGAGGGAGAGCGCCAGGCGGTATCCGCGTGTGTTCATCGGGACTCCAGAATGCATTGTTCCTCCTTCGTCCGGCCCACCTCGACGCCGTCAAGCCGGTCTACTATTCGTAATCCTTATAGGTTGATGCTTTGCTCGAAATACCCCGGGTCTTGACCGTGGTTTGCTGATCGAAAAAACGCGTGTTATAGTCCGCCGTTCCCCCATCCGTTCTCTTCCCGCGAGGAGATCCCGGTGGTAACGATGTGGTGAAACCTGTCTCTATTGGACCATGAGGCTTATGGCGATTGATATTCCTGCCAAATTATACGTTGAGAAGCTGTTCAAAGACTCACGGAGTATGGCCGACGCGCTGGCGCTGCTTCCCGGCCCGGTCAAGAGTGCGGCCCTCCATGCCATGGCGGAACGAGTCGCGTCGGATCGTGACGCAATTCTAACCGCGAACGGGAAAGATGTCGAGACGGTCGGGAAGTCGTTCGGGGAGGGGGCCGCCAAGGAGCGGATGAAGGCGGCGGTGGCTCATGTGCGGGTGACGGCCGAGCAAATCTCCCGGATGGTCGAGCAACTTCATCAGATTGCCGAGCTGCCGGACCCGGTCGGGCTGGTGGTGTCGCGGCAGGAGCGTCCCGACGGCTTACAAGTCTCGCGGGTTCGCGTGCCGATCGGCGTGCTGGGGGTGTTGTCGGAGCGGAGTCCGCTCATCACTGTGGAGTCGATTGCGTTGGGCCTGAAGTCGGGAAATTTCTGTCTCCTTCGCACCGCCCCGGAATGGCGGCATACGCATCAGGCGATTGACGCGGGATTGCGCGAGGCCGCCGCGAAAAGCGGCATTCCGTCCGGGGCCTGGGTGCTGATCGATCGGCAGGATAAGGACGTGGCGATCGAGTTGATGCGAGCGGCAAAAGGAGTGGATGCACTCATCGTGCGTGGCGGAGCCGGGTTACGCAAGGCCGTCGCGGAGCAGGCGAGAGTACCGGTGTTGTGCGATGACGGGGGCCTGACGCACCTGTACGTCGACGGCGACACCGATATTCCGATGGCGCAAAATCTGGTGATCAACTCGAAGGTCCAACAGCCGGGAGCCTCCAATTCCCTGGACACACTGCTGGTCCAACAGGTCATCGGCCGGCAGTTTCTGCCGCCGTTGATCAATCGGCTGCTCGATCAATTCAAAGTGGAAGTGCATGCGTGTCCGAAGACCGTCGCACTGATGGGGCAAATGGCCATGACGGGTCATACGGCGATCGTGCCCGCGACGGAGGCGGATTGGCGGACCCAGTTTGCCGGACCGACCTTGGCGATTAAGATGGTCGAGGGGCTGGATGAGGCGTTGGCACACATCGCCGCCCATCGCCCATGCCTGACGGCGGTGATCGCCACCAACCGCTATGAGTCGGCGATGCGATTCACGAGAGAAGTCGATGCCGGCGCCGTGCTGGTGAATGCCTCGACCAGGCTCCATGCCGGGGAGAGCTTCGGGATGGGACAGGACATCGGGCTGAGCGTCGGGAAGCTGCATGCGAAGGGCCCGATCGGTCCGGAGCAGCTGACCTGCGAAAAATATGTGGCATTCGGTTCCGGTCAGCTGCGGTTGCCCCATCCGGTGCCGGAGACGTACTTTGACGCGATCATGCTGAAGAGGCCGTGATTTCCGTGAAGTGTCAGGCGTGAAGCGTGAAGTGTGTCGTGCTGAGGCGAGGAGCGTATAGCGAATGGCCTATAGCACGGAACATTAAGGATGATACGCCGGTTTTTCACCCAGTCGTCGGCCATAAGCCATCGGCCATATGCTCTCCTCTTCAGATGAGATACGAGCGGCCCTCCACGAACATCTGGCCTGGTGGGGACTCCGGCAGTTTACGTCCGACCGCGACTACTTCGCCTGGCAACAGCAACAACTCTCTCACGAAGATCTGAAACAGCTCACGTTGCTTGCTGAACGGAAGCGCGTAGGCGATCGCCACGATGAGATGGCCTTCTACGATCTCGCGGCCCATCCGAAGATCTTTCCGGCGCTGTACAGCCAGCGGTACGAGTATTACGAGGCGATTGCTCCATGGATGGCGGTGCATTGTGATGATGCGACGCAGATCCTCGATTTCGGTTGTGGACCGGGCATTCTGACTTCCTTTTATGCGCGATTGTTTCCGAACAAGCAGTTTATGGGGATCGACCGTTCACCCGTGTCCCTTGCCGTCGCACGGGAACAGGCCGACCGGTTGGGCTTGCGCAATCTTCACTTCGACTGTGTGGACGGAGATGTACAGCTGCTTTCCGGGTGCTATGACCTCGTGGTGGCCACCCATGCGCTGCTTCAGGCGGAGCACGATCCCGGACTTCCGAGCCGAAGTTGGCGAACCTTTGAACGGGGGAACGATTCGACACTTCAGGCATTATTCGAACAGCGAACAGGGCTTGGCCGTCGGTTGGACAACCTCATGGAGGTGCTGTCCCCGGACGGTCACATGATTCTGGTCGAGAAAACAAGGCCGTTGGCCAGACGAGTGTCTTTTCAGCGAGCTCTGGCGGCGAGAGGGTTACGGCTGATCGAACTTCCCACTTCAATCCGATACCACTCAGTTGAAGAGTTGGTCGACGACGGACCGTACTATCGGTTGCAACGGAGAGGTCAGGAGGCGGTCGCCTGGGATGAATCACCGGAACCGGATGACGGTCGTCCATTTTCTCCTGAAGCAATTGTGACCTCGACCGATCCGGAACGTCCTCTCTATGAAAATCATTGGCCCTCGGCACAAGCCGCCTGGGAACAATTAGGTAATCGAGATGTGCTCGTAGAGACCACCCGCCGAGAGCAGGACGGTCGACAGGTGCATGTCGAGCGGGGAAGGGTTTCGGGGTTTCACTATCTGTACTGCGCGAATACCTTCGACCAACGCCAACTCGTCATTGTGGAGCAGGCTCGCGCAGCCATGCTGGATGTCTATTATCAAGAAATTCTGCAGGGGTTTGGGTAGTGGTATCTTCCACGGAAGTTCAGGAAATATGGAGCTGGCGTGAGCAATCGAACCGTCCAACCGTCGCCGCTCGGCTCGGCAGCCGGGCCTCACGGCTCCTGCAGAGGGGGCCAGCCCCCTCGCATACTCCCCACGAAGGGGACGCATCCCCTTCGGGACCCCTGAGGTTGGAGGTTGCGAGAAATCGTACTGGAGGTGTGTATCCCGTCGCACTGATTGAAAATGCTCCGGGTCGAGCGAGCTTGGTATGGAGCTGGCGAGAGGAATCGAACCTCCAACCTGCGGTTTACAAAACCGCTGCTCTGCCGATTGAGCTACGCCAGC
>FKKE01002557.1_pt1 | contig 11469 bp, 12 predicted proteins | sample 1106331 | NCBI WGS metagenome assembly FKKE01 (sample SAMEA3931202, study PRJEB13176) | freshwater metagenome | biome: Drinking water system; feature: drinking water; material: freshwater | place: China | collected 2013-02-06 | reverse complement strand
ATCCTGATCATGCCGGAAGGTTGTGCGGGAATACGCCCATCTTCTCCACCCACTATTTCAAAACGTGCCCAGATGCACATGGGAACCCTCGTCACTGTCACAGCTCTGGCTTCCGACAAAGACATAGGTGATCGCGCCGTCCAGGTGGCCTTCGACGAGATTAAGCGTCTTGAACAATTATTAAGCACCTGGCGTCCTGACAGTGAGCTCTCGCAGGTGAATGCCGAAGCTGGTCGCCGGTCTGTCCAAGTCAGTCGCGAGACATTTGAGCTGGTTGTTCGATCTCTGGAAATGGCGCAACTCACTCATGGCGGGTTCAATATTGCTCTGGGACCTGCGATCGAAGCGTGGAGCGTCACCGGGCGACAGCAGATTCCCGATGGGCCAACCCTCGAACGATTGAAATCGCTCGTTGATTGGACAAGCATTCAAATTGATAAGACAGCACGGACGATTTACTTGCCGCATAAGGGAATGCGCATTGATGTCGGTGGGGTCGGAAAAGGCTATGCCGCCGATCGGGCGGTCGAGGTGATGAAACGAGCAGGTGCCGAAGGGGGAGTAGTCGCCTTATCCGGAGACGTGAAAGCCTTCGGTGTGCTTTCTGAACGAAGCGGGTTTCCCGTCGGGATCAGACATCCCCGTGAGGAGGGAATGCTGATCGGCATCATCGATTTACATGATGAAGCGATTTCAACGGCCGGGGACTACGAACGGTACTTCGAACAGGATGGCGTGCGGTATCATCATATCTTAGACCCACACACGTTGCAGCCGGCACGAGGATGTCAGAGCGTGACGGTCATCGCCAAGGACGGTACGATGGCCGACGGGTTGGATACAGGTATTTTTGTGCTGGGACCTGAAGAAGGGATGGCGTTGGTAGAACGGCTACCGGGTGTTGAAGCCATCATCATCGATGTGAAAGGGTACCTGGTGGTGTCTTCCGGGATCCGGGATCGGTTGCGCGCCCCATAGGGCAAGCCCGGTGATTACTGGGTCGTCTTCAGGTCGTAGCTGATCGAGAATTTCACCGATATCTGAGGGCGTTGAAGCGGATGGGCGAATTTCACCGGCGGGCCGTTTCTAACGTCTTCCAATGCAACCTGGTCCAATGCTGTGTTCCCTGAACCCTTGGCGATGCGCACGTTGGTCAGCGAGCCATCTTCGTGCAAGAGCGCTATCAGCGTGACCTTTCCCTCAATCCCTTCGGCACGCAATCCTGCGGGGTAACGTTTGTCGAGCCCCTCGATCCATTGCGCCATGAGCGCAGCGAGCCATCCATAGTCGACGTTGACCGATCGCAGTGAACCGGCTGATGCCACTGGAGTATTCGTGGCGAGTACAGGGTCAGAAGCGGGACTCATATCCGATGGTGATCCGGGTGACTGATTGATTTCGGTAGAGGGAGTCGGTGCCTGTTCAGACAATGGCACCAGCTGCGATGACGGATGAGCCGGTACCGCCGACATCGCGCGTGGTGCACGTGATTCGTTCTGAAGCGGGTCCACCTCTTGGGACGGCGGAGGGAGATCAGCTGTCGGCGTCGGTGGAGCTGAAGCAACCGCGGTCGATTCGATACGTTGAGCCGATCGAATCGATGAAGGGGTACGCTTGGTTGGCGGGGTCGTTGGTTCACTGGGAGCAGCCGCTTTTTCTGAAGGCGACAGCGTTGCCACCATCGCCACATTCCATTGGAACGGTTCCCCTTGTGGAGCCAGATGTATATGCTGCATGAAAAGGATGGTGGCAAGGGCCAAGCCGCCATGCACCAGGCATGACAGAAGCCAGCCAGTGGTCGCGGAGTTGGAATAATCAAGAGCAGGTCGCCGTCCGTCTTGCATTTAGAGCCGAATGACCTCCAAGCTTACCTGCTGAAATCCCAGGCCACGGATCTCATCGACCAGTCCCACGAACTTTTCGAGCAACGTGACCTTATCTGCACGAACGATCACTGCCGACTCGCGAGGCCGAGAGTTCAGGACTGAGGAAAGACCACCCTCAGGGACTGGCGTATCATTAACAAACAAGTTCCCTTCCGCCGTTAAGGCAATCACGATCGGCACGTCTTGCCGATCGCTGACGGCTTTCGCTTTAGCAAGGTTGACGGGAATCTGGCCCGTACTGATGAAAGTGGCCGTCGTCAACACGATGACCAGCAGGACCAACATCACGTCCACAAGCGGAATCACGTTGATTTGATCAATGTTCCGATCCATGTTGTGCCCTATAGGCCGTCAAGATTTCGGTGACGCGCCGACGCAGGAGGTTATTCATGACGACACAGGGAATGGCGACCAGCAGACCAACCGCGGTCGCCTTCAATGCCAGGCTTAACCCGATCATGATGGTATTCACGGCCATCGTGCCGGACGTCCCCATCGTATGAAAGGTTAACATAATTCCGAGGACGGTTCCGAGGAGGCCGATATAGGGGGCGTTGGCCGCGACGGTTCCGATGACGACGAGACGCTTGGTCAGCGTGATTTCCAGCAGCTGCGCGCTGGAAAACTGAGAGAGGTCGATACGCTTGTAGAAGAGCCACCGTTCGATGGCCACGGCCACGGACCACACACTGAGCACCAGTAAGAGACCGATCACCCCGTAATCAATGACGTCTTTCAATGCGTCCATCACGACTCCTTATAGTGTGGAAGGGGGCTCATGCCTGGTGGGGTTGGAGACCTCAGCGCTTGTTCATCCATGCCAGATTTCCGGGGAGACTGTCAATCTTCACCTGCAGCCATTCTGGTCCTGTGTCGCTAGTGACGAGGGGGCGCTTCGGCAGGAAACAACACGGTATGGGTGGCCGAAACACGGAGTTCGACAGCGGTGCCTTCTTGGTAGACGCTGGTCGAACTTTCACTGCTGTGGACAATCTGACCGGAAGGAAGTCGAACCCGATACAAATTTTCAGACCCTCGAAATTGCCTGGCCACGATTCTGGGTTCGGCGGATAGGTTGGGCACGAGATGCACATCGTCCGGGCGAATCATGACCGCGACAGGGTCTCCTTCCGATCCGTTGATGGTATTGGGAAACGTTCCCAACTCAGTGTGAACCAACCCCTGTTGGATCCGGCCGGCAATGAAGTCCGCTTGGCCGACAAAGTCGGCCACGAACCGTGTGGTCGGGAGATGGTAAATGAGTTCGGGGGAGTCGATCTGTTCGAGTATCCCGTGGTTCAACACCGCAATGCGATCGGCCATGGCAAAGGCTTCCTCATGGTCATGCGTGACCATGATGCTGGTGGTTTTCATCCGACGTAACAGCGCGTGGACTTCTTGGCGCATGCGACCGGCCATGTCGGGGTCCAGATTGCTGAACGGCTCATCCAGTAAGAGTAACACCGGATTTTGCGCCAGGGCCCGTGAGAGGGCCACCCGTTGCTGCTGTCCCCCTGATAACTCATGGGGGTATCGACGCTCAAACCCCTCCAACCCGGTCAGGCACAGCATCTCCTCCACACGCCGCCTTCGCTCTGTTCGCGGCAGGTGGTTGAGTCCGAAGGCGATGTTGTCGGCGACACGCAGGTGCGGAAAGAGGGCGTATTCCTGAAAGACCATACCGATGCGGCGATGTTCCGTCGGAACCGTCTCCGAGGGGGATGAGACCATCCGACCCGACAAAAGAATTTCTCCGGACCGTACAGGCTCGAATCCAGCGATGGCTCGGAGAACCGTGGTTTTCCCGCAGCCGGATGGGCCAAGTAAGCAGAGGATTTCACCTTCCCTGACGGAGAATGACATGTCATGTACGGCGGGTCGATTTGAGTCGTAGGCGCAGGAGATGGAGCGAAGCTCCACAATCGAAGCCGTCTGAGTGGAGTGGTGAGCGCGAGTGAAGAGTTGCTCATTATCCATTGGTCTGGGCTGTGCCGGTGTGTTCATGATGGGTCTCTACGCGGCGCGCCAATCGCGGGAGAGTAACAAGCCAAGGGCCGGCAGACCGACCAGCACGATCAGGAGCGCGGAGGGGGCCGCCAGCTGATAGTACTCTTCACTCGCTTCAAGCCAGACGCGGATCGCCAAGGTGTCAAACCCAACCGGTCGGAGCAAGAGCGTGGCAGGCAGCTCCTTCATTGTTTGAAGAAAGATCAGGACCCAGGCCACGATGATGCCGTTACGGATGAGCGGCAGCGTGACCTGTCGCACGGTTTCGCGGGCGCTCAGTCCAAGGGTGCGGGCGACTTCTTCAAGATTGGGGGTGATCTGCTGGATTGCCGGTTCGAGGGATTGGAGGCCGGCCGGAAGAAAGTGCAAGACATAGGCGATGATCAATACAATCACCGTTCCATAGACGATCGGCATCAGGTTGAGACAGAGGACCAGTACGGCGAGGGCTGCGACCGGTCCCGGCAGCACATATCCGGCATAGGCGGCCTGTAGGCAGCCGGTGTTGAGCCATGTGGGTTTGCGACTTGCCAGATAGGCCAACGGGAGTCCGACGAACAGGCCGACGGTGGCAGCCAGAGTCGCAAGCAAGGCACTGTTCCAGACGAAGCCGAAGAATCGCGCATCAAGCATGGCGAGGGCCTCAGGAGAGAGGCTCCATGAGATCAAGAGACAGACCGGAGCACCAAAGGCGGCTCCCATGATTATGGCGAGGGACGCCGTCAGACCTAGGGTCTGGAACCAGCTGCAACGAATCCGCTGCGGGGCGCGGTAGCGACCGGCGGTTTGGTAAAAACGACTTTTGCGGCGAAACCATCGTTCGGTTGACAAGAACAGGAGTGCCAGGACGACCAGCAAGACGCTCAAAATACTCGCAGCCTGGTTGTCCAACTGACCGGTCATTTGTTGAAATACGGCGTAGGTCAGTGTTTGATAGCGCAAGAGGGATACGGCCCCGAAATCGGAGACCACGTACAGAATGACCAATGCGGCTCCGGCGGCGATGGACGGTCGCAACAGCGGGAGGGTCACAGAGAGGATCCGTCTCAGGGGAGAGGCGCCACAGGTACGGGCGACTTCTTCAAACGACACGTTGAAATCAAGAAGTGCGCTTCGTGTGAGCAAATAGATGAACGGGAATGTCGCGAGCGCCATGACCAAGGTGACGCCCATAAAGCTTTGCGGCGAGAAGAGTCTGGCCTGGGGGCCGGCGAGCAGTTGCCAGAGTTGCTCGATCGGCCCGCCGAATCCCAGCAGATAGTTGAAGACATAGGCCAGCACGAACGTCGGCATGGCGAGGGGAAGCACAAGGGCGACTTCCCAGAGCCTGCGCCCGGGAAACTCACAACGGGTGACGATCCAGGCAGTCGAGACCCCCAATACAAGCGAGAGGAGTACAACCGCACCGGCCAACGAAATCGTGTTCCAGAGGAGTTCAGGTACGCGAGTCGTCCACAGTCGATACCAGACTGCCGTATCGGCCGAGAGGGCCAAGCATATGATATAGATCAATGGGAAGAGGACCAGTGCCGCGCTGGCCAGGGCAGCCAATTGGAGGGAAGAGAGCGATAATGGGCGTACGGTCATCACGGGTCACTCGGTGCTACCGCATGCCCACTTGTTCGATGAGTCGAAGTGTAGGCGCTCGGAGTTCGGCGAGCTTGGCCAAGGGTACCATGGCCGCTCGAAAACTCTTTCGGTCGACAAGGGCAGGGTCAGCTTGGACCTCGGGATGGAGCGGGTATTCCTTGTCCAGATCGGCGAAGATCTTCTGACCTGCCTGTGCGACGAGAAATTCGACGAGCAGTTTGGCCTGTTCTACACGAGGGGTGTGTTTCAGGACGCCGATGCCGGCGACGTTCATAATGGCCCCCATCCCGCCTTCCTGTTGATCCGGCATCAAGACCGCTACGGGAGAAGCCGGTTGGGCGGCCAGGTGACGATAGACGTAGTAGTGATTGACGATCCCAAGTGCGACCTGGCCTTTGGCGACCGCCTCGACGATCTGGGAGCTCTTTTGGTAGACCTGAGTCCCAGCGTTGTCTCGAAGCCCCTCAAGGAACTTCTTGGCGCGATCATCACCGATACTGGCCCGGACCACCGAGACGCCTGCTTGTAAATATTCGCTGCCGGCGTTCGGAATGGCGAGGTTCCCCTTCCAGGTCGGATCGGCTAAGTCCAGCAGTGACTTGATCTGGTCCGGTTTCACCATCTTGGTGTTGTAGACAATGATCCAAAAGCGACCGGACAGGCCGATCCAGCTGTTATCCGTGGCGCGAAACTGCGGAGGGATGGCCCGCTCGACTTCGCGCATACTCAGCGGTCGAAACAGCCCGGCCGCACGGGCGAGTTCCAGACTTCCGGCGTCGTTCGTGATAAACACATCGGCCGGACTTCTGGACCCCTCCGCTTTCATTCGATTCACCAGTTCGGTCGTACCGGAGGACAACAACGCGATGCGGATGCCGGTCTTCGCGGTGAATTCATCCAGAGCCGGCTTGATCAATCGTTCGGCTCGACCCGAATAGACGGTCAATTGGTCGGCCGCGGGGGCGGAGCTCGGGAGCATCATGCACAAGAGCAGAACAAGACACGCGGGGGGGACGCCAATGAATCGACGGGACTGGGCGTGCAGAGTAGTCCCCAAAGCCTGGTGAAGGGATTTCAACATGGCAGACCTTTTTACGATAGGGGCGGTACGACTTGAAATTGATAAGCTATATCAAAAAGAATACCAGAAACATTTCTGAGGGTCAATGACGGCAGCGGGAGCAGAGCCCGTAGAGTTCGAGCCGGTGGGTGGTGATCGTAAAACCGTTTTGGGTCGCGACCTCCTCTTGGAGCCGTTCGATATCGCAGTTTTCAAATTCCACGATCTTGCCGCAGCCGGTGCAGATGAGATGGTCGTGATGGCCCTTATGGGACACATTGTCATATTGAGTCTGGGTCCCAAAGTGCCGGGCTTGAGCCAGTCCGGCTTCACAGAACAGGTTGAGGGTCCGGTAAATGGTTGCAAGCCCGAGATGGGGATCTCTGCGGGCTAGCTGGTGATACATTTCCTCGGCCGTGATGTGCTCTTGTTTCAAAAAGGCGTCGAGAATCAACTCGCGCTGGCGCGTAAATTTGAGCTGGTGTTTCCCCAAATGCTCTTTCAGAATCCCCATTTCCTTGGCATGTTTGGACATCGTGGCAGATCGCTCCTCCCTTGGGAGAGGATTAAAGACGAAATAAGGCAGTGGGTCAAGAGTCTTTCTCGCCGCGATCGCCGGGCATCTGGTTCGCCTTTGACGGACGTTCCCGTGGCTGGCTATAGTGAGGCCCTCGGTCGTTTCATGAGGATTCAGTGAGAACGCCCAGCCAAATTCTTGTTGACCGTGCGCTCCTGCTCTATATGCTGCAGCTCGCGGAACCCCACGGACCGCTGAGCGACGTCAAGCTGCAGCAGCTCGGTTTCTTGTGCGAGCTCCAAACCTTTGCCAAGGGGGTCAAGGCGCTTCATTTCGAATTCTTCCGATTTGCGTACGGGGCCTTCAGTAAAGAGCTCGATAATGATCTGACGTCGCTTCGCCGGAAAGGCCGGATTGAAAATTTCACGGTGTCAGATCTGGCCAAGGAGGAGGCGATCCCGTTGCTGCTGACGGCAATCGAAGGTGTGGAGGCCAACGAGCAGGTGAAAGATATCATCGAGGCCGTCGTGGCGACCTATGCGCCGCAAGACAGCGGGACGATCACGAACTCGGTCGAAGCGGTGCAGCTGAGTACGCCGCAGGATCCTGAACTCAAAATCCCCATCCGCGATATCGTGTTCCACACGACCCTGCTTGTGCCGCATCGGATCGAGGTGCAGGCTGAATTCACCGTCTCACCCGCTATCGCGGGAAAGATCAATGCGGCGATGGGGTTTGAGTCCCGACCGGCGTGGGACGCTCAGAGCTGGTAGAGCTCGCCGTATTTCTGCTCCACATAATTGAGGAAGGGTTCGGGACGGAGTGAGGAGCCTGTGATCCGTTCGGCCAGGTGGGTTGGGGTAAACATGCGGCCCCAGCGGTGGATCTTCTGCTCCAGCCACCGGCGCAGGGGGAGCAATTGCCCGGCAGCGATGTCGGTCTCCAACTGCGGGAGCTCCAATTGGGCCTGTTCAAAGAATTGGACGGAATACAGGTTGCCTAACGTATAGGTCGGGAAATATCCGAAGGCGCCGAACGACCAGTGCACGTCTTGCAATACACCTTCGGTATCAGACGGAGGTCGGATGCCGAGGTATTCCTCCATTTTCTGGTTCCAGAGAGCAGGCAACTCATCCGGCCGCGTCTTCCCTTCCACCAGTCCTTGCTCAATCTCAAACCGCAGCATGATATGAAGGTTGTAAGTCAGTTCGTCGGCTTCCACGCGAATCAACGAGGGTTTCACGCAATTGATCGCGGCATAGAATTGGTCGACACCCATGCCGTGCAGTTGGTCGGGGAAGGTCTGTTGCAAAATCGGATAGAAGAAGCGCCAGAAAGGCCGGGAGCGCCCGACACAGTTTTCCCAGAGACGGGATTGGCTCTCATGGATCCCGAGGGACACCGAGTCGCCCAGCGGCGTGCCGAAATAGCGCTGATCTAATCCCTGGTCGTACAACCCATGCCCGCCCTCATGGATACAGCTGAACAGGCATGACTGGAGTTCATGTTCATGCACGCGGGTCGTCACGCGGACATCGGTCGGATGAAACGAGGTTGTAAAGGGATGGGCCGAGAGGTCCAGTCGACCCCGGTCGAAGTCATATCCCATGGCGGTTAACACCAACCGCCCAAACTCCAGCTGGCGGCCATGATCATAGGAACGGTGGAGGATGCTGTCGTCGATCCGGACCCGACTCCGGGTGATTTTTTTGAGCAACGGCACCAGGCGTGCCTTCAGGACGGCAAACATCGGCTGGAGCGCTGCGATGGTCGCGCCAGGCTCATACACATCGAGCAATGCGTTGTAGGGTGAATCCTCATAGCCAAGGTACTCCGCTTCTTCGCGTTTGAGCTGGAGCACGGTTCGAAGGTTCGGCAGGAACATCGAAAACTTGTTGTGCTGTTTGGCCTCCGCCCAGACCTGTTGGGCGAGGGAACATTCACGACTCAGTTTCATCACAAAGTCGGATGGGAGCTTCTGTGCCCGGCTGAAGTCCCGCCACACTTCCCGCAAGAGCGATCGAGAGGGTTCATCCCAGGTGTCGCCTGGCCGTTCTGCTGCTTGGCCGGTCACCGGATCCACCCATTGAGACAAGAGCGACTGTACCTCCGATGACACCAATTTCCGGTGGGCAATACCTTGAAGCACCGCGATCTGCTCCGCCCGTGCCTCTCCGCCACCGGCCGGCATATAGGTTTCCTGATCCCAGGACAAGACCGAGGCGGCACTGTTGATCCGTTGAATTTCCAAGAGTCTTGTCGTGAGGGGTTCTAACGTCGCAAGGGTTTTCAAATCGGCCTCCTGGTTTGTCCAAGTATGAAGGTCAAGGTTGAGGTTAAGGTGAAGACCCAGGGAAGATCCGGCGCTCAATCTGAACCTGAACCTTAGCCTGCCTGCATTCCTCCCAGGTGCGGGAAGGAATGCGGTATGATGCCTCGCAGTGTACGCAAGGGCTGACACGTTTTCAAATAGCTGAAAAGGATGCTTATGGAAAAGTTGGTTCCGACGGAGATCGAAGCGTATGCGGAGCAGCATTCCATGCCGGAGTCGGCCATTTGTCGTGCGCTGCGCGAGGAAACCCTTCGAACTATGGAATATCCTCAGATGGTGGTCGGCCCGCTGGAAGGAGCATTCCTGAAAATGATGACGAATTTGGTCGGGGCGAAACGGGTGCTGGAAATCGGCATGTTTACCGGTTACAGCGCCCTGTGCTTCGCTGAAGCATTGCCGGACGATGGAGAGATCATCACCTGTGAGATTAACGAAAAGTCAGCCGCCATGGCTCGGCGTTATTTTGGGAAGGTGCCGGTTGGGAAGAAAATCAACATCCGTATGGGCCCGGCCCTCGACACCATGCGGACGCTCACCGGTCCATTTGATGTCATCTTCATCGATGCCGACAAGGCCAATTATCTGAACTACTACAGGCGTTCGCTCGACTTGCTCGCGCAGAACGGGGTGATCTTGATCGATAACGTGCTGTGGAGCGGTGAGGTGTTGAAACAACCGCCACCGGACGAATCCACTGCCGCCATTCAGGAACTGAACCGTACCGTTGCAGCGGATCCCTGTGTGAGCGCGGTACTGGTGACGATTCGAGACGGGATTTTGGTGATAACGAGAACAGGATCGTACTGCAATTGACGTGTCTTGCTCGGAAGATAGCAGCTCAACTCTCTACGCTTTTGATGGAGTCAGACGTCCGGCGGTGGGCAAGACGACAGCCATGCCCATGGCTGAACCAGAGGTAGCTGTACCTATTTCGATACAGGGTTGTATCCTTTTGGATCCTCTGTTCTGATGTATCCATCCCATCCGTAAACGAGAATGTGTTCCCTGGAGACTTCCAGGGAACATAAGAATACTGTATTCTCCATTCATGTAGTACAACCTAGGTGTGATCTCGTGTGCCTCATCTTCCCGTATGTGAAATGGCAAGCGGCTTGCTCAATGAGCGAGGAAGATATGGAATCCTCGTATTGTACTCATCTGTTTAAAGCAACATGTCACCACGGAAAGGAGAGACCATGGCGAAACGAGCGGTGCTCATCGGGATCAACAAGTACCAAGTTCCCGGGTCTGATCTCAACGGGTGTGTCAATGACGTCAAGAATCTGAGCAGTGTCCTGAAGACCTATTACGGCTTCCAGGACAAGGATATTACGACCCTCACCGATCTGAAGGCCACGAAGAAGGCTATACAGGCGGCTATTCAGAAGCTCATCAAGAGCGGGAAGAAAGGCGACACCTTGCTGTTTCATTATTCCGGACATGGATCGAATGTGCCGGATGACAACGGCGATGAGGCGGATCGCCGTGATGAAATTCTATGCCCGGCCGATTTGGATTGGAAGGATACGTTACGTGACGATTGGCTTCGGAAGACGCTCAACAAGCTTCGGAAGGGCGTCAACCTCACGGTGATCATGGACTGCTGCCACTCCGGCACCATTACGCGTGCCGTCACTCCGCCTGATGCCTCCAGAAGAGAGCGGTTCCTTCCCTGTCCGCTCGATCTCATGGCCACCGAATCAGGCCGGAGGCTCCGTGGAACCGTGCGCGGCCAGCTGGGCAAGGCCCCCCGTGGTCGCAAGCGAAAGAGCGATGTTGTTCATGCCGCTATTCCGGAGATGCTGATTACCGGCTGTCGCGCTACCCAAACCTCCGCCGATGCGCATATCGGTGGGACCTATAACGGGGCTCTCACCTATTACCTTGTCGAGTCGATCAAAGAAGCTGAGGGCAAGCTGACCTATAGAGAATTGCACCGACGAACCCTGGTCAAACTGAAGGCGGAAGATTTTGATCAGATTCCGCAACTGGAAGGACAGCGCACCTCGTTTGACTGCCAATTTCTGAGCTAACAGGATGCTGAAAAATGCCGCCAGCGGCGTTCTCGCATCGTTCA
>FKKE01004159.1_pt1 | contig 11474 bp, 11 predicted proteins | sample 1106331 | NCBI WGS metagenome assembly FKKE01 (sample SAMEA3931202, study PRJEB13176) | freshwater metagenome | biome: Drinking water system; feature: drinking water; material: freshwater | place: China | collected 2013-02-06 | reverse complement strand
GGGTGTGTGTCAAGCTTCCTGGGCCAGGAACATCCGCCCTGTCGATTTTGTCGAATCCCTATCGAGAAGCCAAACAGATTGTCGTCGGATCGACCAAGGGGTTTGCGCACCGTATTCTAAACAAGGGAAAGGGATATCCCGGGTTGGCAGAATTGATCGAAGCGTTCTATAGCAGCATTCGGCTCGGTACCGCCCCGCCGCTATCGCCTCTGTCGATTCGGGACACTGTTCGGGTTTGTGAACAGATCGGCGAGAAATTGCGCGCAGCCAAAGTCGAGTATGAAACCAGGGCTGAGATTGATTTGGGAATTCGGCAACAAGCACTGTGTCCTGTCGTGAGTTCGAGGGGGACGGTGTTGGTCACGGGTGGCGCCGGGTTTCTTGGTCGCGCGGTTGTCAAAGAACTCCGGGCTCACGGTTGGGGGGTCAGATCTCTGTCTCGCCGCGTTCCGCCCCCATCTGAGCGAGAGCCTGGGATCGAGTATGCTGCCGGAGACCTTAGTGGGGCACTGGAGGACAAGATCTTTCAGGGGATCTCGGCCATTGTGCATTGTGCGGCTGAGACCGCTGGAGGGCAGGAAGCTCATGAGCGGAACTCCATTGTAGCCACCAAGAACTTGTTACACCGTGCCAGTGCGCATGGCATTAGGCGATTTGTGCATGTGAGCAGTATAGCGGTCTTAAAGACGAGCAAGGAGATGGGGCGAGCTCTGGATGAATCGACGCCGGTGGATTTCGGCAATCTATCCCGTGGTCCCTATGTCTGGGGCAAGGCAGAAGCCGAGCGTGAGGTGACTCAATCGGCGCAGAGGCTAGGAGTTCAGGTTCGCATCATCCGTCCTGGGCCGTTGGTGGATTTCGCCAACTTTGAGCCACCGGGTCGTCTTGGGCGTGACCTCGGGCCGCTGTTCGTCGCCATCGGACCGCGGAGGGGGGCTCTGAGTGTCTGTGACGTGCAGACCGCGGCTGAGGTCATTCATGCCACTATTGCCGATATGGAGGCGGCTCCACCGGTGCTCAATCTGGTTGAGCCACAAGCACCAACCAGAGAGGAGTTGCTTGCCAAGTTTCTGGCACGGCGCCCGGACCTGAAGGCGGTCTGGTTCCCTGCCTGGTTGTTATCGATCCTGTCGCCCTGCCTGATCCTGGCCCAGCGTCTCTTTCTGGGCAGTAAGCAGCCAATCGACATTGCCGCGGCGTTCGCATCCGAACGTTACAACACGGCATTGGCTGCCCAAGTCGTGGAGCGGGCAAAGGCGTGAGAGCCCGGCTGCCAAAACGTGAATAGCACAACTTCTACGTATTTGGATCTTGTCCGGTTTTTTGCCGCTCTTCTGGTGTTTGTTCACCACCTAGCCTACGAGCGAATCACGGGAGGCTCGTTGAGTTCATTGGGGATGTTTGGGGAAGACGCGGTAATGGTTTTCTTTGTTCTCTCCGGCTATGTCATCGCCTACGTCGCCGCAGAAAAGGAACAGACACCCCGGGAGTATTTCGCCAGCCGCTTTGCGAGACTCTATTCGGTTGCCGTACCGGCGTTGATTCTCACCGTACTGTTCGATTACGCAGGACAGCGGCTGGATCCGTCATTCTACATTGGGCGCAGCAATGACAGTTATCCGTGGGCGCGAGTATTGATCAGCCTGATCTTCGCGAACCAGTTTTGGTTTTCCGATATCCGTTACTTCAGTAATGTGCCCTATTGGTCGATCAGTTTTGAATGTTGGTACTACATCTTGTTCGGGGTAGTGGTGTTTATGAAGGGTGGCAGCCGATGGGTGATGCTTGCGGTGGTGGTTATTGCTGTCGGCCCTCCCATTGTATTGCTGGCGCCGGTGTGGCTGTTAGGAGTGTGGGTCTATCGCATCAGCGCGCGGGGCATAATATCCGTCAAGGCAGGGTGGCCACTCTTTCTTGGAAGCATTGCACTGTACTTGGCATATCGGTATTCGGAAGGGGGAGGACATCTCACGGCATGGTCGGATTCCTGGATTTCACCCGTGCTGGAGCCGGTTCAACTTCACAAGGCAAGGTTTTTTCTGCATGACTATGTGGTGGGTCTGTTGGTGGCACTCCACTTTTTGGGGGCAGGTATCTTAGCCAAGGCCGATGCATTGAATTTTGGTTTTTTATCCCACCCTATCCGGATCGCGGCAGGCTATACATTTGCCCTGTACCTTCTTCATTATCCGCTGCTACATCTTTTGGCATCCGCAGCCCCTTGGCCCCCGGGGGATATCCGCCGGACCACGATCTTGGTTGCTGGGACGGTGATCGTGATCGGCTTGATAGGTAGTGTGACGGAGAAAAAGAAACATGTCTGGAAACGGTGGCTGCTTACGTTCTGGGACAATGCCGCTAAACGTTATATTCACCAGGTACATTCGTAAGCGACCCTGGTGCCATAGTCGACTTCAGTGTAGAGGGGCCGGGCGTGGGTTCTAATGGGTAGTTCGAATGACTGATGTGAAAGCGCCAACTACGGGTGATGCCCATGCTGATACCGCTATCCATCACAAATGGGTGGCCAACTATCGGACGCCGGAGATGCAAGAGTTCTACGACATGGCCTTCGACCGTTTTATTTCGCATCTGGCAGCGCCTTCAGATTCGTTGATTCTTGATGCAGGGTGCGGGACCTGCGCGAAGTCCGTGTTGCTGGCTATGAAGGGATTTCGCGTGATGGGCATCGACTATTCATCCGATGCTTTGACCTTGGCAGCCGAGAATGTGAAGGCTCAGGGATTGGCGGGAAAAATCACGTTAAAGCAAGACAATTTACTCGGGCTTTCCTTTCCCGATGGGGTGTTTCAGTATGTGCTATGTTGGGGGGTATTGATGCATATCCCGGACGTGGGCCGAGCGCTGAGTGAATTGGCGAGAGTCACTGGTCCTGGGGGGATGCTTGTGCTCAGCGAGGGCAACATGCATTCGTTGCAGGCCATGGTGATGCGAGGATTGAAGGCGGTATTGGGTCGGGAAAGGGCCGAGGTTGCTCGCGTTCCTTCTGGCATAGAGTACGTGGAGAGGTCGGAGCAGGGGACGCTGCTCACCAGGCAGACGGATTTCTCCTGGTTAATGGCAGAATGCGAACGACTTGGGTTTGAGGTGACTGCGAGGATCCCAGGGCAGTTCACTGAGCTGTATGTGGCCGTGCCCTGGCCGCCCATCAAGAGGTTCTTTCACCTGCTGAACAGGATCTGGTTCAAGCACGTCCGATTGGCGAGACCGGCGTTCGGGAATATGTTGATACTTCGGAAGCGTCAGCAGGGATGAGCGGGGGAGTGCAGGGAGATGAAGGATGGAAGGTTCGGCAAGTGGAGGGTGCGCTGGACAGCGGTGGTCTGTGCTGGACTTTTCTCCCTTCTCACACAGGGCGGAGTAGTGGCTGAGGGAATTCCACGAGGGAATGCGGAGGGTGGTGTGACCACACAATCGCAGACTATCGTCATAATCGGCGCTTCCTACGCGAGAGGATGGAAGCCTGAAGGGGTAGTTGCTGGATGTCGGATTGTCAATAAAGGGGTAGATGGTCAACAGTCATATGAGATGTTGGCTCGATTTGACTCCGATGTCGTTGCGTTGAAGCCCAATGCCGTCATCATTTGGGGATTCATCAACGACATTTTCCGGAATGACCGGGAACGCATCGGGGAGACGCTCACGCGGACAAAGGAAAGTGTCCTCGCGATGGTGAATCTGGCTAAGAAAGCACAGATCGTTCCGATTCTGGCAACAGAGGTGACCATCCGACCGAAGCGGTCGTGGAGTGAGCCAATTCTGACCATGATCGGAGGCATGTTGGGGAAGACAAGCTATCAGGATTACATCAATCAGCATGTAGTGGAAACGAATAGCTGGATCAGGGACCTTGCGGCGAAAGAGAAACTTTCACTGCTCGATCTTGAAATGGCATTGAGCGACCAATCACATGTGCGACGAAAAGAATTCGCCAGCGACGACGGTAGTCATATCTCTCCGGCCGGATACGGTGTGTTGCATGCTTACGTAGAGGAGAATCTGAAGCGTATGGGTAGCTTCACCAGATAGCGTGGAGAGTATCCTCAAGTACGTGCTGCTGCCTTCGAACCTCATCATGTTTGGTGGGGTGGCGGGCACGATGATGTTGTGTGTCCGCAAGACGAGGGCATGGGGCGTCAGAGTTAGCCTGTGCGCACTCCTGACGTACCTCGTGATCGCGTCCGGCCCTGTTGCATTTTTGTTATTGGGGGGGTTGGAGTACCGAATCGAGGCGGCCGCTGACGTTGACCGGAAGGGGGCAAACGTCATCGTGGTTTTGGCGGGATATGCCGAACCTGACGGAGACATTCCTGCCAGCAGCCGTGTTAACAGCGGAACCGCTTATCGTTTGCTGGAAACCATGTCCCTGTTCGCGACTGCTCCAGATGCGCATATAGTAGTGAGCGGGGGTGGCGTGGCCCCAAGCGCTATGCAAGCGGTGCTGGTGTCTGCGGGGATACCGCCTCGACAGGTTGTCGTCGATTGCGATTCGGACAACACTTTTGAGAGCGCGATGCACTTATTTCCGACACTGGGTACGAGTCCGTTCTTGCTGGTGACTTCGGCAGGGCATATGCCGAGGGCTGTCGGGGTATTTCGGAAAGCGGGAATGACGCCACTTCCGGTACCGACGCACTTCATGACAAAGAAGAACTGGCTCGCGATTCAATATTTTCCGTCCCCTCAGCATCTCGTGTATTCAGATTTGGCCGTGTCAGAATATGCAGCCATTATGTGGTATACGATGAAAGGCTGGATGTAATTGAACGAGTGGTTGTATGCATCAGGCATAGAACTGAGATGATCAACCGGAATAGGCACAATGGGCTGGGGAGCTAGTTCACCACATCCGCGGTTGTCTCCTCTCCTTGAGTTGGGAAGTGTCCGCGCTGTCGGGGCAGCGGTATTGTTTGCCCGTGGAGCAGGATTTCTCGCGGGGGGCAATCTATACCGGGCAATGAACGACATTTGCAGGGTCTTCCGGGTCGCAGGGAAAGAGCCTTTGAAGGGGGCGGCAGGGAGCATTGTGCGGTGGATGATCGGTCGGCTGCGGCGGGCTGAAAGTCCCAATATCCTGATGCAATCATACCTTGCGAGCGGTGCATCAGGTGCCTGCGCATCGCTCTACTCGATCACAGGCTCTGGGCCACACGACATCTTCCGTGACCTGATCGTGCTGAAGCGAGCTTCGACGGATGAGAAGGGTGTGATCCTCTTAAAATACGCAAGAACCTTTGATGCGGTGATCGCCCTATTTGATCTGGAGAAACTACTCCATAGGTATATCTTTGTGTTGGAACCTTGTTGGGCTGGGTACTGCGATCCTAGCATTCTGATGTATATCCAACCGGGGCATCCTGTCTTCGTGCAATGCTTTACGGAGGAGGATCATGCCTTCATAGAGAGTATCGGTCTTCCTCTTATCCCGCTTCGATTAGGTCCAGCGGATTGGGTTAATACAGAGCTCTTTTCTCGTGCTCCGGGTGGCATGAAGGTGTATGACTTAGTCATGGTTGCCAATTGGGAAGCACATAAGCGACATGCTGAGCTGTTTCGCGCCCTGAGTCGTATCAAGGGGCGGGCGCTGCGTGTGCTTCTGGTGGGATTTCCCTTGGGCAATCGGACAGTCCAGGATATCCGGCGGGAAGCGAGTGTCATAAACAATCCTATGATCGATATCGAATTCAGAGAGAAGCTCCCTCCCCATGAACTGGCGGACGCCGTGGGACAGTGCAAGGCGTTTGTGTTTCTGTCGAAGAAGGAAGGTGATAACAAGGCGCTGGTCGAAGCGATGTTTCTAAACGTACCGGCAATTGTATACGAGAACACGATTGGGGGGGCTCGCAGTCGTATTAATTCTTCAACGGGAATTCTCTCGTCGGATGAAGAGTTGCCGGACAGGATTCTCTACATGATAGACCATTACAACGAATTTCGTCCTCGCGACTGGGCGTTGCGGCATACCGGGAGTACAATTTCGACCAGGCGGCTGAACGAGGCCATCCGAGAAAGGCTCCACGAGTTGGGACAGAGATTCACGGAAGGGATCGAAGAGAAAACGAATTCGCCAAATTTGGACTACAAGATTCCGATGTGTCGCCATCAACTCAAATCCGATTATGAGTATATCCTTGCCTGTCAGCGTTTTCTCAATGAGCCTCGCAGCTTGGGCCAGAGATAACCAAATGGGCGGTCTATCTATGTCTGCAGCTGTTGAGTGAGTGCAAGAATGTAAGGATGTTCACGTTCTGGGAATTTCCGCATTCTACCTTGGCCACCAGCCGTTTCAACTGGCAGAGCTGTTCACGTGGACGGTGCAACCGGCTGTTCTCCTCGTGATCGCTTCACGGGTCAGATCATTTCGCACGGGACCGCCGAAGCCTGTGTCTTACTCTCGTTTTGACTTGCCGTCGATTGCGGGGGGGGGGTCACTTGGCAGGCTGCGACAGCGTTTCTATAAAACCGATGACTTGGTAGCCACGGCTTCCGAGGTAGCTCCTGTATTCAGGCATGAGGTTCAGGTTGTGGTCGAGGACTTTGTCCGTTGGCATGCTGACGAGATTGTTGCTGAACGCGATTCTAGTAGGGTCTTTCACTTCGTAGTAGTAAAGGTGATCACCCGAATCGTTATTGATAATGACGTTTTCTGAGAATATGAATGGGCCATCCTCTGAGTCCGTATTTCTTACGGATACTCTCCCGACAATGGTGTTTCGATAGATCCGCACATTGCTGGCCATGCCGTCTTGATTGACTTCAAGCGCCGTGCCTTCCGGCGTGCGGATGCTGTAGATTCGGTTAAACAGAATTTCCGCACTGCTGAGACCATGCATGTTCCCGCCGATGCCTTTTCTTGTGATGTCATAGATAGTGTTATGCCGGACCGTAATACGGTCCAATGGGCCGCCTTTGATCGCGATCCCTTCTGTGTCACCTCCTCCTGTCGAGTCGAAGGCAGTCCTCATGACATTGTCTTCGATCAGTGTGCGTTGAGTCGTATAGAGCTTGATGAAGCTGCCACGGTCGACATCCTCAAACACGTTGTCCTGGATGGTCATGTAGGAGCCCATAGCTGTTGAGCGGCTGGAGATGGTCGTGATCCAGCCCTCATTGACGCTCGGCTCGGTTGGGCCAAGGCGGCTGAACACATTCCGGCGGAAGGCCTGATAGTTACCCATGCCCTCGACGCGAAATGCGTGGTAGGCCATGTTGATGATCCGAAACCCATCGATGAAGGTATTATCCCCATTGCCATAGAAGCTGATATGAGCACTTCTGTTGCAAGGGCGTGAGCCGATCTGAGGACTGGCTGCGAAACATTGCCCATCGATAGTCGGAGTTTCCCCAGGATAGGCCAGCCAGGAAACTGGTTTGAATTGATTGAGGACGGCCATACGTCCTAATGAGATGGGTCCGGGGTCCTCGATATAACCATCGATAAAGTAAGTGCCCTGTCGGAAGTATGCAATCTTGTTAGCATACGAGTTTCGTCGTTTGGAGTCGTAGTCATTCCCCTCCATCATGTCCCGAATCCGTCTGAAGGGATTGCTGATCGTGCCGTTGCCGGGGGTCGCGACGTTATGTTCTCTTCCGTTGATCGCATCCAGGAATATGAATCGGCTAGCATCGACGGTAATCGTCCAGTTTGCGGTCACGGTCGTGTTTTCGGCATCTCTGACGGTGATGGTCGGTGTGGCGCTCGTACCAGCTGGAGGGTTCAGCCAGCGGATTTCGCCGGTTGAAGGAGTAATCGTCATACCTGCCGGGGCGTTGCTCAGTGAAAAGGTAAATGGGTAGGCTCCTCCCAACACAGCCGCGCGGATGTTGTATTCGATACCAGGGTAGGCCCAAAAGATCCTATGGTTTGGGCTGATTGGCGGTTGTCCCGGTGTTGGCGCAGTGCCGGCCGAACGGGGGAGCGCCAGCTCTAGGGGGTAGTTTGCGCCAAGGGCCTGTTGAGTTGTGATGAGGGTAATTGAATAGACAAATAGGCAACATACCGCAGACAAGAAAGAGATAGTCTTCACGTTGTTGTCGTTCCTTCAGGAGGAGGATAGCATACTTGAATCAAGGATGGGTTCTCGGAACAGAGGGGGAGCTGGCGGGGTGGCCACCGGCATTGACTGGTGGCCACCGGCCGAGGATTGAATAACTTAGGGCATGATGCGTAGGTTGACAGGAGGGGCCGGTGCAGTGCCATCGCCTCCCCCTCCGCCTCCGCCACCGCCACTTAGGTTGGCAGGAACGGGGAGGCTTTCGCTTACACCAACTAGCTGGTACCCGCGCGAGCCAATGTAGTTCGAATATGCTGCGGTGAGATTGAGGTTCTGGTCGATAATGCCTTGGGAAGATGACCCAGCCAGATTGTTGCTGAGAGATATCCTTGACGGAGCCGATACGGATTCGTAGTAAATGTGAGTTCCCGGATCGTTATTGATGATGACATTAGTGGAAAATGTGAAGGGTCCATCTGATGTATCCGTATTTCTCACAGTGACTCGTCCAAGGAATGTGTTGCGATAGATGTCCACGTTGTTTGCCATACCATCCTGATTGACCTCGACAGCTGGTCCTGTTGATGTGGTTATATTATAGACACGATTAAATGAGATTTCCGCACTGTTGAGGTCATGCATGTTTCCGCCGATACCCTTTTGGGCCACATTGTAGATAGTGTTATGTCGGACGGTAATGCGGTCCAACGGACCACCTTTGATCGCAATCCCTTCTGAAGTGTTGTTGCCCGTGCTATCCAAAGCGGTCCTCATAATATTGTCTTCGATGAGAGTTCGCTGTGTCGTATAGAGCTTGATGAAACATCCTGCGTCGACGTCCTCCATAACATTATCTTGGATCGTCATATAGGATCCCATGGCTGTCGTACGGCTGGAGATGGTCGTGATCCAGCCCTCATTGACGCCCGGCTCCGTTGGGCCAAGGCGGCTGAACACATTCCGGCGGAAGGCCTGATAGTTACCCATGCCCTCGACGCGAAATGCGTGGTAGGCCATGTTGATGATCCGAAACCCATCGATGAAGGTATTATCCCCATTGCCATAGAAGCTGATATGAGCACTTCTGTTGCAAGGGCGTGAGCCGATCTGAGGACTGGCTGCGAAACACTGCCCATCAATAGTTGGCGTCTCACCTGGATAGGCTAACCACGCCACGGGCTTGAATTCGTTAAGAACTGCCATGCGGCCCAATGAGACGGTGCCAGGATCCTCTAAATACCCATCGATGTAATACGTTCCTGTACGGAAGTATGCAATCTTGTTAGCATGTAAGTTTCGCCGTTTGGAGTCGTAGTCGTTCCCCTCCATCAAATCCCGAATCCGTCTGAAGGGATTGCTGATCGTGCCAGTCCCGGGGTTCGCGACGTTAAACTCTCTCCCATTGACAGCATCGATGAAGATGAACCGGGTTGCATCAACTGTGATTGTCCAGCTCGCAGTCCGAGTCTGACTCTCAGCATCCGTCACCGAAATCGTGGGTGTCACGCTGGTGCCTGGAGGGGGACTCGGCCATGAGATTTCCCCGGTCGAGGCATTGATCGTCATGCCTGCCGGGGCGTTGCTCAGTGAGAAGGTAAATGGGTAGGCTCCTCCGAGCACCGCTGCACGAATATTGTATTCAATGCCCGGGTAGGCCCAAAAGATTCGATGGTTCGAGCTGATGGCCGGCTGGCCGGTCGCTGGACTTGTTCCTGCGGCACGTGGCGTGACAAGTTCTAGTGGGTATATTGCTGCATGGACGGGTGCTGTGGCGGCCGAGATCAGAAGGACTATGCATGCAGATATTTTGGCCAGCTCATCAAACTTATGCCTCATGTTACCTCCTTGTCAGGGATCTCGGTCACTGGGAAAGCGCTAGCAATAGGGATTTGATTCCCTGGCAATTCTTGCCTCGATTGTTTGAAGAAGCAAATTTGGTGCCGAATAGTATGCCGCAGCAGATTGTAGGAAGGCAGAGATTCTGATTGATCAGTAAAACACTGTTTCTGTAGGGATTAAGGCCATTTGGTCTACCTATGCTGTTAGGATAAAGCATTATTATGGAGCATAATATGATGCTGATGGATGAGGATGTGTACGAACTAAGCTCACGATAATTGCAGGTGATTCTTAATATATTATATGTAAGCTATTGATATAATATGACTTATGCATCGATGTATATTTTCTGCAATTGGTTCTTGAAATGTACGGCCTGTAGGTGAGGCCATTCACTATTTCCCTTAGGACTGCCCATAAGATTATAGCGCAGCCCCAGCCGGTTCTGACATGGGTAAGGTCTGGCAGAAATTGCTTGTTGCCGATATCAGCTAATATTTCCCTAGCCTGGGTCTTCCCGTAAATTATGGGTACCTAATCAAGCCAGATTCGAGTGGCTTCATAGGCCTCCAGACTGATCACAATCAGATGGCTGTGGCGGCGAGTGTGGTTATTGAACATGTCGACGTCACTTTCTCTCTCGGTCCTGGCGATTCCACGAGTCGTGTAGATTCGCTTCTTGAGCCTCTCCTTTTTCAATCTGCACCAATAGGATTGGGCTTTAGCGGTATCCTAGCTGTTGCTGTTGTCTCCCCGCCATGTAAGACACTCTGATCGAAGAACGTTCTGGCGCTAGACGTTGGTTCCCCTTTTAGGTGCAGAAGACCACGCCGACGGCTAGGCTCTTTAGTTCTTCTTGGTCTACTTTTCTGATTTATTGTCAAGGTTTTCTTGACCGTACATCAGCTGAGCGAAGTGTGCTTCTTTCGGAATTCGATGGGGAACGGAAGTGGCATGAGCTAAGGAACAAAGATTTGCGCAGTGTTCAGGCGCTGATGAGGCCTTCGGCTGGAGAATTTCCAAGTGCGATTCAGAGGTCTCATTGCTTTACGATGAAAAAAGATCAGNNGTACTAGGATGCTTCATGTCTCAACCTGGTGTGACACAAGCCCTTCAATATGATCCGATTTCGGTGATTACAACGGAAGAGGACCATACCGCCAGGGGGATCGAGCGTGGTCGATACAGGTCTTGTTTCGTTGCCCACCATCCGCATTTTGTGGAGATACGCAAAATCTTCCTCTACTAACCCGTTTTGCTAACGACTCTCCCCCTAAAGAAGAATATCCGAATAAGCGGACCTAGGGCAGTATGAGCCTGTTCGTTATCGCCTATAGAAACAAGGGCCAGAGTTTCAGGCCACAACTATTACCTGAGGATTTATCCATGAATCCGAATCACGAAGTTCTTATGATCCGTTCTGGTATATCACGCCGACAGGCCATGGCGTGGCTCGCGAGATCCTGTGTCAGTGTTTTTCTACTATGTATGGCTGGCTTGACGGTTTTCGGTTGTGGAAGCGGAGGCGGGGACGCTTCTATAGGCGCTGTTGGTGCAGTGGTCGTAGGAGGGCTGGAGGGCACGGGAGTAGCGAGTGGGACCATACCACGGTTTGTGTAT
>FKKE01008109.1_pt2 | contig 11477 bp, 12 predicted proteins | sample 1106331 | NCBI WGS metagenome assembly FKKE01 (sample SAMEA3931202, study PRJEB13176) | freshwater metagenome | biome: Drinking water system; feature: drinking water; material: freshwater | place: China | collected 2013-02-06 | reverse complement strand
CTTGTTGACGACGACGGCGAACTGCCGGACCCCAAGCAGCGATAACAAATAGCCATGCTTCTTGGACTGTTCTTTCACTCCCTCCAGGGCGTCGATGAGCAACAAGGCCGCCTCGGCGCGGGCTGCACCGGAAATCATGTTCTTGAGAAATTCCTTATGCCCTGGGGCATCGATGATGATGTACTGCCGCCCTTTCCAGATGAAGAACGTCCGGGCTGTATCGATCGTGATACCCTGTTCTTGCTCCTCCAAAAATGCATCGAAAAGGAATGCGTACTCGAATTCCTTCCCTTGCTGACGACAGATGGCCTGGACCTTGTCCAGCTTGCCCTCCGGCAACGATCCGGTGTCGGCATAAAGCCGTCCGACCAGCGTGGACTTGCCGTGGTCCACATGCCCCACAATCACGATGTTGAGATTCTCTTCCGGTTTTGAAACGGCGCGTGTCGGCGTCGCTACTGTGGTCACGGTGCCCATTACATGTACCCCTTCTTCCGCAGCATCTCCATTCCGCGCCCCGCGTCCTGCGCGCGTCCGGCCCGTTCCGCGATGTTGGTACCCCGCAGCTCCTCAATGATTTCGTCCACCGTCTTGGCTGTAGACTTGATAGGGGTCGTGCAGGGCGCACACCCCAAACTCCGGTAACGAGTGCCGTCTCCCCGGTCCAGGTACAAATCCATGAACGGAATGTTTTCAGCCTTGATGTACTCCCAGATATTGATCTCTGTCCAATCGAGCAATGGATGGACACGGATGTGTGTCCCAGGAGGGAAGGTGGTCTTGAACTGGTTCCACAGCTCCGGCGGCTGGTCGCGGAAGTCCCAATCGCCGTGCTTGTCGCGCGGAGAGAAATACCGCTCCTTTGCCCTAGTGGCGTCCTCATCGGCGCGGACACCCAATATGATGCCGGTGTAGCCCTTCGATTCGACCAAATTCTTCATCGCGTTCGTCTTGAGCGCCGTACAGCACACGTCTCGGCCTAACGTGTGGTTCATGCCGGCAGCGAGCGCTTCTTTGTTTTGTCCGACGACCAAATTCAGCCCCCATTCGCGGGCCAACCGGTCGCGGTACTCGATCATCGCGGGAATCTTGTAGCTGGTGTCCACATGCAGCAGCGGGAACGGCACATGGCCGAAGAAGGCTTTGCGCGCCAGCCACAACAGCACCGTCGAATCCTTCCCCATCGACCAGAGCATGGCCAGGTTGTCGAAATGCTTGTAGGCTTCCCGGAAAATATAGACGCTTTGATCTTCAAGTTGCCGTAAATGTTTCATGGCTCAGCTTTGTGTTGTTAGTTTTTGGTTTTCCGTTGTCTGTCATTAACTCAACACTCACAACTCCCGACTCACAACTTGGCCGAAGTTGCCACCGCGGGCTCCAGAACAGTGGCCAGTTCGGCCAACTTGCGCGCCGCCGCGCCGCCGTCGATCGCCGCCCGGGCCACTGGGAAGCAGGCCACGAGCGAGTCGCCCTTCCCGGCGGCATAGAGCAACATCGCGGCATTCATCAGCACCCAATCTTTTGGACCACCCTGGACCCGGTTCTGAAGGATGCGGCGGAGCAACTCGGCCTCTTTGTCCCGCTGATCTGGCGGGAACCCGGCCATGTCCCGTGAGGGAACGAACCCGAGTCCAAAATCTTTCGGCGCGACCCCCAACGGCGTGATCCGTTCATCGCGTAGTTCCAGCACTCTGGTGGCCATCGAGGCAGACAATTCCGGATCACCTTCGACGCCGCGGATCACTAACGCTTTGGCCGTGCCGAGCATGCGGAGCGCCTCGGCCGTCTTGTCGAAATAGGGTGGATGCGTCAAGCCGACGATCTGCACGGAGGCCCGCGCCGGATTCAGCAACCGGGCAATGGGATGAAAGACGTTCCGCACACCCAATTCCTGCCGCATTTCGAGAAACCGATACACGGGCGGATGGTAGAGCCCGATATCCAGATACGCGAAACCCTTCCGGTTCACCTCTTCAGCCACTAACTTGGGATCGGCATCGGACGGAATGCCCAGGGCTTTCAAGACCCCGGCGACGCCGGGCCGTCCTGGGATGCCGTCGTAGCCGTGCATCAGCACCGCAGCACCAGCCGCCGATGCGACGATGGCTGCGGCCAGAATGGCATGAAAGGTGTCCTGCTTGCCGGCATAGGTCGGGACATCCACCAGCGCTAAATCCCGCGATACCGGGAGCGGCGGCACGTACTGGCGAGCCGCAGCCGTCAGCGCCGCCAACTCGGTGACCGATTCCGTTTTGAATCGCATGGCGATTAGAAAGGCGCCGACCTGCGCCGGAGTCGCTTCTCCTTCGACCAATGCCTTCATCGCCTGGCGACACTCCTCCCAGGTGAGGTCCTTGGACGCCTTGGGACCTTTGGCCACTTTGGCAAGAAGTTCGTGAAAGGGCATGTTATGCCTTGTGCAGACCGCACTCGGTCTTCGCGAAGTTTTTCCAGCGTCCAGCTCGCGGATCGTCCCCAGGTACAACAGGCACTGTGCAATGGGTGCAGCCGATGCTCGGATAGTGACGATCGTGGAGCGGATTGTACGGGACTTCGTAGACCTTGATGTAAGTCCAGACGTCGCCCCAAGTCCAGCGTGCCAAGGGATTGACCTTCACCAGCCCGAACTTCGCGTCCCATTCAATGAGCCCCGCATTGGCCCTGGACGGAGCTTGGTCCCGCCTGATCCCGGTGATCCAGGCATCGTATCCTTGCAAGACACGCGTCAACGGTTCGACCTTCCGCAGTTGGCAACACCGGTCCGGGTCCTTCGACCACAAGGCTTCGCCATATCGTTCTGCTTGTTCACCGGGCGTCAGCAAAGACTTGACCTGAATCACCTGTGCCGGCTTCAAGGCATACCGTTCGATGATCCGATCACGCGTGGCATAGGTATCGGGAAACAAGAAATCGGTATCGAGATAGAAAAGCGGTATAGACGAATTGATCCGGTGGATCATATCGAGCAATACGACGTCTTCCGCACCGAAGCTGCACGCCAGAACAATCTTGGACGCATACCGCTCTAGCGCAACCGCCAACATCTCTTGTGGCTGCTTCGCCTCGAATGAGTCGCTCAACAATTTCAGTTGGGCAATCTGCTCCGTCCGGCCGTTCACCGCATACTCCTCTTACTCTCCGACTTTTTCGACCAGTACACGATAGTGCGTCGCGTCGGCCTCCAACGCCTCTTGCACCAGAATCTTGTGCCCGTCGTTTCTCAAACTCATCGGCACGTTCTTGATCGGCTCGCCGGCATCCAGCCAAACTTCCAGTTTCTCCCCGGCATCCATCATTTCGAGTTTGAGCTTCGTCTTGACATAGTTCATCGGACAGGCCACGCCACGCAGGTCATACACCGGCGCACCGGACTGAACCGGAGTAGCCGCCTTGGTCTCCACGGGTGCCGGTACAGTAGGAGGTTGCTCTTCTTTCACAGCGGACAGCTTCAGGTCCTTCCCCATCTGGTCCGTCGCCGTCCTGCACGCATCGACAAATCCCTTCGCGAACAGCATCTTTTCTCGCGCCGACGTCTCCGTGGTCTCCTTAGGCCCCAGGTCACCGACTTGTTGAATCAGCTGCCGGTATTTCGCAGGCACCACACCCTTCTGCGCAATCCGACTATCGAATTCGATAAACGTTTCGGCATCAGTCGACGGTTCAAGTCCTTCGGTCACCAGCAGAGCTTTCGCCGCTGCTAACACCGCACGATACGACTTGTTCACAGAGACTGAATATTGATGATTCTCCACCAAGAGTTTGGCTTGATAGAGTTCTTGGTCGGCTTCGAGAATGCCGTTTTCTATCATCTCCAGCGCGCCGCCGGCGCATTCACCAGGACCAAGGTCCTCGAGGATAAACTCCTCCTCTCCTTCCCAGTCGTAATAGAAGGTGGGGTCGGCCTCATAGGACGGGACGATCGTGTACGGAATCAATTCGTCTTTCAATTTGTTCTTGCCGACGCGGGCAATGAAGCCCGGCAGACTTTCGTTGGCCTGGCGGTCACGTCGATACACATCGATCAGGTGGGTGATCGCAGCCGGCACCGCTTTAGCCGGTAACTTGACCGTCATTTGACCGATCTTGGCGGTCCCGTTCACCGAACCGCCCAGGTGCAACTCATAGTGCGGGGCCACGTGATCGCCGAGACGTTTGCCCACGCCATGCAGCCCAATCGTGGAGATATGGTGCTGCGCGCAGGAATTGTGGCAGCCGCTGATCTTCACATCGACACCCGCCAGATCCGCGGGCACTTGGCCGGCGGGAAAGACTTCCGCCAAAGCGCGCGCCAATCCTTTGGAGGACGTAATACCCAAGCCACAGGTATCGGTACCGGGGCAGGCGATGATATCTTCGACCAACTCAGCACCGGGGTCGGCCAATCCTTGTGCGGTCAGGTCGCCGTAGAGATTCTCGATCTGCTGTTCGGGAATCCAGCGGATCACGATGTTTTGATTGATGGTCGTTCGGAGGTTGCCGTTGGAATAGCGCTCCGCCAGACCCGCCACCGCTACCATCTGCTCCGAGGTGATGTCGCCCATGAAGAGCTTGATTCCAGCCGTTACATAGCCGTCCTGCTTTTGTTTAAGCACATTCGTGCGCTTCCACATCTCAAACGGCGTCTCCCGACCATCCTGCGTTCCATAGCCGGTCCCGTTCCCATGTGCCGTGCCATTGCGATGCGGCATGATCAGTGCGGGTGGTTCATCCTGATGCTGCAGGAGCCGGATCGGCTCATGGCTGGGAAGCGCATGCCCCATGGCAGTATAGGCGGATTCCCAGCGTCGCTTGAATTCCTCAAAGCCCAACTTGTCGATCACGAATTTCATGCGGGCTTTGTTGCGATTCTTGCGGTTCCCCAAGGTATCAAACACCTTGATAACGGCCTCGATACTCGGGATCAGCTCATCCATCGGCGTGAACTCCCGCAGCAGTTGCGCCACGCGCGGAGCGGAGCCCAACCCACCGCCAGCCACCATGCGGAAGCCGATCACGCCATCAGCCCGTTTGGCGGCCAGAAGCCCGATATCGTGGATCGGGGTCAACGCACAATCGTGCGCGCACCCCGAAAAGGCGATCTTGAACTTCCGGGGCAGACTCTGATTCAGCGGATTCCGCAACAGATGGTACGCCACCGTCTTGGCATAGGGGGTGACATCGAACACTTCCCCACGGCAGACTCCGGCTAAATGGCACGCCGTCACATTGCGCACCGTATTGGCGCAAGCTTCTCTCGTCGTCAATCCAACTTCGGCGAGGCCGCGCATGATTGTCGGCACATCGTTGAGCTCGACGAAATGCATTTGGATATCTTGCCGGGTCGTCACATGGCCCACGCCAGTTGCATACCGGTCGGCCAGTTCCGCCACTCGACGGAGTTGATTGGCGGAAATACCCCCGAACGGAATTTTGACCCGAACCATTTGCACACCGGCTTGCCGCTGCCCATAAATCCCGTACTGCAAACGGAATGGCCTGAAGAGATCCGATGAGATATCGCCGGAGAGCAATCGTAGGGCTTCGGCCTCAAACGTATCAATTTCTTCGGCAATTGCCGGAGGGATCGGCTGGGTTTCGATCGCCGGAACTGTAAGTGGCTGTGTTGGGCTCATGGGCTTATCTCCTTCATCCTCGGGCCTACTGAGGCGGAGGTATGCACTTCAGTGCTGGCTCAAATGTGATACATCGGGTTTCGACGCTCTTCAATCGCCCGCTGACGGTCAGCCAATTTGTCGATGGTAATGCGATTGAGCACCTCGTGCTCAGCTTGAGCCACTTGTTTCCAGACCTGCCCCAGCAACAATTCCTGTTTGGGCAGTGACCGGTCGAACGAGTGATCGCTCTGGAATGCACGATGAAACACCGGTCCCTCTAGGACTTCCAGGATATCTGCGACTGAGAGCGCCGATGGCTCCTTGAGCAACAGATACCCCCCCTGTGCGCCGCGAAGACTCTCTACAAGCCCTGCTTTTTTCATGGAATGCAGGACTTGTTCAAGAAACCGAATGGGAATGGCTTGTCGCCTGGCAATCGCACGGGCTTGGACCGGAGTTTCTTTTCCGTTCAAAGCAAGATCGATAGCCGCCATAATTCCATATGTTGCACGTTGCGACACTTTCATTCTTGATTATTCCGGTAGGGATTGTGAATCATATACATCTTTCCATCCCTGACTGTCAAGCTGGAGGCATCGGCCGCCATGAAAGGATTTCATATGGGCCTAGTGACAAGCCCCTATGTTTAGGAATTCGTCTTTCCCCTCACGGTCGGTTGCCTTTCATAGCTCTCCATCGCAGTGCAACGTTGGAATTCCACAAATCCGGAAATTATTCTCTTCTACAACTAGTTGTTCTGTATCACTTCTTTGATCACGCAACGACGGGAAATGCTTGCGGAGAGCACATTAGCAGCCTGCCTCGACAAAATTCCATTGACATCATTGGCGCCCTGGGCAATAATCCCGCCCTCTTCTTCTTCACGTGGTGCCTTCATGTCGGTGCCTTCATCCGTATTTTCTGTTCTGCTGATGACAGCAGATGCAGGAGTACAGGCGCAGTTCAAACAAGCCTTTCGGGATGCCTCCATCACCGTGGTGCGAGATGCCATGGCGCTTCGCAAGGAGACGACCAAGCATCAATTCGATGCCGTGGTCGTGGAATCTCGTAGTGCGACCGATGAAACACTGGCCTTGCGGGAACATATCGACCCGTCACGAACATTGGTGATGACGGGTTCGCGCGCGGTGCTGAAGAAGACGGCCAAGACGTTCCAATCCTTGGACTCCCAGAATGGCCACGGACCGCAGCAGGGCAAAACACGTGACCATTCTCTTGAAAGTTATCTGGAGAGTAAGATGGGCGAGTTCGTAAAAGGCATGCGGAACGGGGCGGCCAAGAATTTGCACCCCATACTGATTTCTGCCGTGGAACGCCCACTGATCACCTCCGCGCTTCGCGAAACGCGCGGGAATCAGATTCAAGCGGCTGAGCTGTTGGGATTGAACCGGAATACCTTACGAAAAAAGATCGCCGAATTGCATATTCCGTTGAAGCAACTCCGGGCAAAATCCGATCGTGCAGTGTAAGCCAGTGGCGTTTGTAGCGTCTGATCAACCAGGGATGATGTCTTCACCACTCACAAAAAAGGAGGGGATTCGATGACGAAGGAAGAACTCATTGCAAAAATGGCGGCCTCGGCAGGCATTACAAAAGTCGCTGCAGGCACCGCACTCGAGGCATTCACTGGAGCGGTCACCACGTCGCTGAGAAAGGGCCAGCGGGTCTCGCTCGTCAACTTCGGCACCTTTACCGTCTCCAGGCGCAAGGCCCGGATGGGGAGAAATCCTCGGACCGGTGAAGCGTTGAAGATTCCGGCAACCAAGGTCCCGAAGTTTTCCGCAGGGAAAGAGCTGAAATCGGCCATCAAGTAAGCCTCGCGATATCCATTGTTTTAAAGAGAAGTAGGCCTCGCTCGAGTTACGGGAGGGGTCTGCTTCTCTTTGCTTTTCTTGACACTCTAGGCGGGCCTATATTAGCATGCCCACCCGGACGATAGGCGCGTAGCTCAGGGGGAGAGCGCTACCTTGACACGGTAGAGGTCGACGGTTCAAGACCGTCCGCGCCTACCACCTGGCTGAGGCATCTGTGCGCCTCTCGGAGGCGGGGTGCCTTTTGTTGTTTTTACCGTAACCGTTGACCCAACGAATGAAGATCTCCGTAAAAAACGGGGCGCAGCGAGACATGCAGACCGGTCAGACCGTGGGTGCGGCCCTGTCTGCTCTGGGCATTCCCCTCGGCTCGGATATCTTGGCAGCGAAAGTCAACGGAATCGTCATGGATCTCTCGCGCCCCTTGTCAGAGGATGCGACGATCGAACCCCTTCGCTTCGACAGTCTGGAAGGCCGTGAGGTCTACCGTCATAGCAGCACCCATCTGATGGCACAAGCGGTCAAGGAACTGTTCCCTACTGCACAGCTGACAATTGGACCGGCGCTAGAAGACAGCTTTTATTACGACTTCGCCTACGAGCGTCCGTTTACTCCGGAGGATCTCGAAAAAATCGAGGTGCGCGCCCGTGAGATCGCCGCGCGGAAGCTCACGATTATGCGGCGGGAGTTTTCCAAGCAGGAAGCCATCGCATTTTTTCAATCGCGCGGCGAACAGTATAAGGTCGAATTGATCGAAGGGTTCCCGGACGGTGAATCAATCTCCGCCTATACTCAAGGCGACTTCGTCGATCTGTGCCGAGGTCCGCACTTACCCTCGACCGGCCATGTCGGTGCCTTCAAACTCCTGACGACCGCCGGCGCCTACTGGCGCGGAGACGAACGCAACCCGATGCTCCAGCGGATCTACGGAACGTCGTTTCCGACCCAAGCCGAACTGGATGCACACCTGGCCCGGCTGGAAGAAATCAAACGCCGCGACCATCGGAAAGTTGGGAAAGACCTGGATTTGATTTCCGTGCAGGACGAAATCGGACCGGGCCTGGTGCTCTGGCATCCCAAAGGCGCTGCGATTCGATTGCTGATCGAAAATTTCTGGCGCGAACAGCACCTCAAGGACGGCTATGACCTGGTCTATTCGCCCCACGTCGCACGCCTCGACCTCTGGAAGACCAGCGGGCACGTCGACTATTACCGCGAGAACATGTTTGCCTCCATGAAGCTGGAGGGCAGTGAGTATCAGCTCAAACCGATGAACTGCCCCTACCACATCATGATCTACAAGTCGCATCTCCGTAGCTATCGGGACCTGCCCATCCGATACGGCGAGCTGGGCACTGTCTACCGGTACGAACGGACCGGCGTTCTGCATGGATTGTTGCGGGTGCGTGGATTTACCCAGGACGATGCCCATTTGTTCTGCCGCCCCGACCAGATGGAAACGGAAGTCAGCCGCGTGCTCGACTTCACCTTCTTCATTTTGCGAACGTTTGGATTCACCGAGTTCGAAGTGTTTCTCTCGACCAAGCCGAAAGAGTCGGTCGGTGCCGATGAACATTGGACCTTGGCGACCAGCGCGCTGGAGGCGGCGATCAAGAGCCGAAATATCGCCTATCAGATGGACCCAGGTGGAGGCGCTTTCTATGGCCCGAAGATCGACATCAAGATCAAGGACGCGCTTGGCCGTTCCTGGCAATGCTCCACCGTTCAAGTGGATTTCAACAACCCGGAACGATTCGGCTTGAGCTACATTGGTGAGGACGGGAAGGCGCACCAACCCATCATGATCCACCGCGCCTTGATGGGGTCGATCGAACGGTTCTTCGGGATTCTGATCGAGCACTATGGCGGGGCCTTCCCCACCTGGCTCGCCCCGATTCAGGCGACCGTGATGAACATTACGGACAATCAGCGAGGCTACGTGGCAGAAGCCGTCGCACAACTCAAAGCGGCCGGATTCCGGGCTGAGGCCGACCTCCGCAACGAAAAAATCGGCTTCAAGATCCGCGAAGCGGAGAAGGCCAAGGTGCCGTTCATGCTGGTCGCGGGGGACCGCGAGGTGCAAGGCGGCACCCTATCGGTCAGAGGCCGGAGCGGCGCGAATCTTGGCAGCATGACGGTTGCCGGGATCCTCGACCTCTTACGCACCGAGGTCTCACGTCTCCGGCCAGACGTTCACCCTATACAATAGGAGGTGGCTTATCGTCCCCAAACTGCGTGTGAATCGTGAGATCCGGGTCCGAGAAGTACGAGTGATCGGTCCTGAGGGAGAGCAACTGGGCATTCTTCCGACGCCGGACGCCTTTCGCCAAGCGCAAGAAGGCGGATATGACCTGGTCGAAGTCGCCCCCACGTCGGTCCCTCCGGTCTGCCGGATCATGGACTATGGCAAGTACAAGTATGAGCTGAGCAAGAAAGACCATCAGAGCCGTCGCCATCAGAAGTCCACGCAGGTGAAGGAGATCAAGCTGCGGCCTCGCACAGACAAACACGATCTTGAAATCAAAATCCGCCAAATCAAGGCATTTTTGGAAGAAGGGAACAAGACGAAAGTGACGCTCACCTATCGCGGGCGAGAAATGGCCAACCAAGAAATGGGTCGGACCGTGATGAATTCGGTGATCGAACAACTGGCCGACTGCGGTACGATCGAATATGCTCCCCGCATGGAGGGACGCAGTTTGATCATGATCGTGGCGCCGAAATAGCTGTTGCAATTCAGGATGACGACGGATTAACCAAAGGAATGAGTCATTATGAAGATGAAGTCACATAAAGGAGCCAGTAAACGGTTTGCAAAAACGGGCAGCGGCAAGATTGTACGCCGTAAGGCGGGGAAGCGACATCTGCTGACTCACAAACGACACGACCACAAGCGCCGCCTGGGCGGCACGGCGGTCGTCGATGCCACGGCCACGGCGTCGTTACGTAAGCTGCTTCCGCGGTAAGTGTTCGGCACAGGGAATTTATTAGCACGCAAAGGAGAGAATCATGCCTCGCGCAAAAGGTGGACCGAAGACACGACATCGGAGAAACAAACGGCTGAAGTTAGCCAAGGGCCAATACGGCGGGAAGAGCCGGCTGTTCCGTTCGGCAACAGAGAGCGTCGATAAAGGACAGACCTACGCCTATGTGGGACGGAAAGACCGCAAGGGCGACTTCCGCCGCCTCTGGATCGCACGCATCAGCGCCGCCGTGCGGGCCCAGGGCCTGAGCTATGGCCGGTTCATCAACGCCCTTAAGAAGGCCAACGTGCTGCTGGACCGCAAGGTCCTGTCCGACATGGCGATCAAGGACGCCGCCGGATTCGAGAAGCTCTGCGGCCTCGCCAAGCAGCATCTGACGCCCGCAACGGCGTAACCTCACCAGCTAGCCCGTTATCACGAGAACAGGAAGGGGGGCGACAATCTGTTGCCCCCCTACCGTTCAAACCCACATGCACCCTGATCGGTAGTGGTCTTCAGGCTTTCGTCTTCTTTTCTCTCCTGTTTCAGGCCCTTCCAGGATGATTTCCCGGTAATAAAGCGGTATCCTCTGCCCTCATGCTGACCGCTTACCATTCCAAATTCTTTGCCCACGAACTTACGAAGCGTTGTCCATCCGACAGTATCGAAAAACTTGCCAGCGCGTTAGTGGATGCGCAAGTCGACCTCAATCCACACCAGATCGAAGCGGCGCTGTTTGCCTTCCGGTCACCTCTTTCAAAAGGGGCGTTGCTTGCCGATGAAGTCGGCCTCGGGAAGACCATCGAAGCTGGACTGGTACTGTCCCAGAAGTGGGCAGAGCGCAAGCGGCGCATCCTCGTCATTACTCCGTCAAATCTCCGCAAACAGTGGCACCAGGAGCTTCTGGAGAAGTTCTTCCTACCCTGCTGCATTCTTGAGTCGAAGTCCTACAACGATACAGTCCGCCAAGGGCATGTCCGGCCGTTCGAGTGCGACGACATCATCATCTGTTCCTACCAGTTTGCTCGCTCGAAAGCGGCTGAGATCAGTCTGATGCGTTGGGACCTCGTCGTGATCGACGAAGCCCA
>FKKE01003950.1_pt1 | contig 11495 bp, 13 predicted proteins | sample 1106331 | NCBI WGS metagenome assembly FKKE01 (sample SAMEA3931202, study PRJEB13176) | freshwater metagenome | biome: Drinking water system; feature: drinking water; material: freshwater | place: China | collected 2013-02-06 | reverse complement strand
GCGGTTCTCCTTGTCGCCCTTGATCTTCAGACGGTTCAGGAGATAGACGTTCCCCTTGGAGTCCACCACCTGCCAATGCGGCGCGGGCGTATCGGGAATCTTGAACTCATCCGACCAGGTCAACATGGTCGTATTCCCCGACTTCCCCAAGGTCGCGTAGCCGGTGTTGGCTTTCACGCCCTTGAACGCCGTCGTGATGTAGTTGTCGCCGGCGAAGCTCGGGCCCGCCGCGAACAGCATCACCGCGACGAACGAACAGACTGTGACCACACGATTCAGAACTTTCATGACGCGCCCTCCTTGTTGAGTTGATCTCAGACGGCTTCATCACTCAACGCCATCTGTTGCTGACTAGTCTGGAGATACGGAGGTTCGTTACAGGAATCGAGGTGAGACCTCGGTCGGCACGCCTGACGATTCACGGTCGACCTTCTTCCTGCCGAAAGCTTGGCCTAGACAAATGGCAACTACCCCCAGTTCTCGGACCGAGCACTCAGTCCTCAGAACTGGGCCTCGCCGTACCTGCAGCGAAAAATACAGCGGGCGGGGTGATCGTGATGCAGCTTCGCGCAGAGCACACGACTGGCTCCGTGCGAGACAAGATAGATCTGCGCCGCCAGCCACATGCCGATCGGCGGAGCGGCGAAGTAAATCCAGAGGTGAGTCCAGAGGTTCGCAGAGATGGCGGAAGCCAAGGTGCGGGCCGGATTCATGCTCATGCCGGAGAATGGCGCCTCGACGGTGATATAGGTCGCCACAAGGCAGCCCGCCAGCAGACCGGTGTAGCGCGCGATGGGTTTGCGATTCGACACCGTCAACACCGTCAGCATGAGGCCGAAGGAGATGAGAACTTCGGCAAGAAAGGCGACAGCCGGCCCGGCTTGACCGGGCTGCGTCACCACATAGTTGACGCTGGGATCCATCACATACGACCGCAAGGCAATGGCCGCCACGGATAATCCGACTGTGCCTCCGATGAACTGGGCCAGCACGTAGCCAAGCGCATCCGCGCCCGCCATCTTGCCCAGCGACCAAAAGGTCACCGTCACCGCGGGATTCAAGTGCGCGCCCGATCGTTTCCCCCAAGGCGATTAGATAAGGGAAATGGCCGTGAGGCCCATCGCGAGGCCGATCAGCAGGCGTCGCAGCAGATCGCTGGGCAGGGCCATGCGAATCGAAGAGGACGGATGTTCGATGATGGTGGTACAGACGACCGCTGAGACCATAAAGCATCCCAATCCGGCCGCCTCCATCAGATACTCCGGCCAGTGCCGTTTCAGCGCATCCATGGCCTGTTCTACGCGGCGACGGCGTAGGCGATCCGCCTGGAACGCCCCGGCGCATCCGCATCGCGCGCGACGATCTCTTCACGCACGTGACCGCACCCGCCGCAGAGCCAGGCTCGCAGCCTGAGGCGCATGCGCGGCTCTCGCAGTTCGGCGGCATGGTAGCGCTTCATCCACCCCCGACATCGTCCGCAGTGCATAGGCCCTCCTTTCGCGGTCGACAACCTGACGTAGAGTCCAAGCCCCCTTCCTACTGTTACAGACTGACAGATGTCGCGTGCGGTTGGCGATGAGTCGGAAACTAGCGAAGGCTGACCGGGGTTGCCGCAGGGATGATCTCTTCGCACTCGATGAGGTCGAGGCCGGCGCGGGCCTCGTTGACGTAGAAGGCATAGGCCGGCTCATGAAAGCGGCGCAGAACGAGGCTAAAGAGGCGGTTCGCCCGATCCGGTTGTCCGGCCTGCCTGGCCGTATGGCCGGCATGGAGCGCGCAGGCCGCCGCCATGGCCTTGGGCTCAACCGACAGCCGAACCGGAAGCGATTCAATCAATGGCGCCATCACGTCCGGCACGGCCACGACCTGCCCTTCATTGGCCAGGGCCGCCCGACTCAAGAGATCCGCGAAGATCTGGGCCTCCCGCACGTCCTGACTCCGGATGCATTGCTTGTAGAGTGTCCAGACGTGTTGAAAATGATCTTCCGGCAGATCGCGCGTCCCCGACATCATCCCCCAGGACTGACATCCCTGCACCAACAGGGCCAAGGCGACGACGAGGACTGCCGGCATGGTCAGACGCCTCCTCTTCGCGCCGCAACCATCTCCACGCACGTGGTCGCCAGCGCGGTCCACCCCGTCTGATGACTGGCGCCGACACCCCGTCCGCTGTCGCCGTGAAAGTATTCGTAGAACAGCACAAGGTCCTTCCAGTCATCCTGCTGATACCGCGGATCATCCCCGTGGCAGGGGCGACGGCCCGCGGCATCCGGCAGAAAGATCGATGACAGTCTCCCGGCCAGCTCGCCGGCCACCTGCTGGAGATTCAGCAGTCGGCCCGATCCGACCGGGCATTCCACCTTGAATGCGTCTCCATAGAAGTGGTGATAGCGCTCCAGGGCTTCCACGAGCAGATAGTTCACCGGGAACCAGATCGGTCCGCGCCAGTTGGAATTGCCGCCGAACAGCCCGGTATTGGACTCGCCGGGCACATAGTCCACGCGGAACTCCTCCCCGTTGAATCGGAAGACATAGGGCTGGTCCTGATGGATCCGCGAGATGGAGCGGATGCCGTACGGGGACAGGAACTCCCGCTCGTCCAGCAGATAGCGCAACACCCGTTCCAACCGCTCCTTCGAAGGAATCGCCAGAAGTCGATGTCCGCCGCCATGCGGGTCGTCCGCAAATTTCATGTAGGAGATGTGCCGCGCCAGATCACTGCGATTGCCCAGGAACCATCGGAGGCGCTTGGAGAACCCGGGCAACCGCTCAAGACTGTCTTCTTCCAGCACTTCCACGGCGATCAACGGAATGAGGCCGACCAGGGAACGGATCTTCAGCGGCGCGGTGGACCCGTCGACGTGCAGTTGGTCGTAATAGAACCCGTCCTCCTCGTTCCAGAGGCCGGTGCCGCCCAGCGCGTTCATCGCGTCCGTGATCGCAATGAAATGCTCAAAGAACTTGCTCGCCAGGTCTTCATAGATCGGGTTGGACTTGGCCAATTCCACGGCGATCGCCAACATCGTCCCGCAATAAAAGGCCATCCAGGCCGTGCCGTCGGCCTGTTCGAGGTGACCGCCCGTCGGCAAGGGGCGCGACCGGTCGAAGACGCCGATGTTGTCCAGCCCCAAGAATCCGCCCGAGAAGAGATGTTTCCCTTCGATGTCTTTGCGATTCACCCACCAGGTGAAATTGAGCAGCAGCTTCTGGAAGACGCCCGCCAAGAATTGGAGGTCGCGTTTGCCCTTGGGCCCGGTCATCTTATAGACCCGCCAACAGGCCCAGGCATGCACCGGCGGATTCACGTCCGAAAATGCAAACTCGTAGGCCGGAATCTGCCCGTTGGGGTGCATATACCATTCACGCAAGAAGAGCGCGAGCTGGTCCTTGGCAAAGTGCGGATCGACGGTCGCGAAAGGAATCATGTGGAAGGCCAGGTCCCATGCCGCATACCAGGGATATTCCCACTTGTCCGGCATGGAGATGATGTCCCGATTGTACAAATGGGCCCAATCATTATTTCGCCCTCCTCGCCGCGCCGCCGGAGGCGCGGGATGGGCGGGGTCGCCTTCAAGCCAATCCTTCACCACATAGTGGAAGAACTGCTTCGACCAGAGAAGACCGGCATAGCCCTGACGGGACACGCGCCGCTCCTCCGCAGACATGCCGGCCGGCTGCCGCGCGGCAAAGAACTCATCGGCCTCGGCAAGGCGATCGGCCATGATTTGATCAAACCCTTTGCCGATGGGACGCGGCGTCGCCTCTCCCTCCGCCGTCAGCCGCAACCGGATGGAGAGGCTCTTGCCCGCCGGCACTGTGAGGCGATAGGAGGCCGCGGCTTTCGTGCCCACCTGTGCCGGGTTGACGGCTTCCTTTCGGTCACCAATGACGTACTCATGAAAGGCATCCTTGACGTAGGGACTTGCATTCGGTGAGCCAAACAGCCGATGGGTATTCGTCTCGTTCTCCGTGAAAAGCCATTCCGGTTTCCCGAGCGATTTGCCGGATTCAGCGTCCAGCCGATACCGTCCCAAGGACTCATGCTCGGCCAACACCGCCTGGTCGCTCAGGCGCGTGATCGAGGGTTTCCCCCAGTAGCCCTCGCCGCTTCGGCCCCAGGACCAGGTATTCCGAAACCAGAGTGTCGGCAGCAGATGCAGCGTCGCGGGTGCCGGCCCTCGATTCGCGATGGTCAGACGTACAAGAATGTCGTCCGGCGAGGCCTTGGCATATTCCGCCGTCACGTCGAAATATCGATTCTCGTCAAAGACTCCGGTCTCGGTCAGCTCAAATTCCGGCGCATCCTTGCCGCGCCGACGATTCTCTTCCACCAGCCGGGCATAGGGATATTCCGCTTGCGGATACTTGTAGAGGGCTTTCATGTAGGAGTGCGTCGGGGTGGAGTCGAGATAGTAGTAGAGTTCTTTCACGTCCTCGCCATGATTGCCTTCGGGACCCGTCAGCCCAAACAGGCGCTCCTTCAAGATCGGATCGCGGCCGTTCCAGAGCGCCAGTCCGAAACAGAGGCGGCCTTGCCGATCCGTGACGCCGAGCAGGCCGTCTTCACCCCATCGATAGGCCCGGCTTCTCGCTTGATCGTGCGTGAAGTAGTCCCAGCATCCCCCCCAGGGCGAATAGTCTTCGCGCACGGTTCCCCACTGGCGTTCAGCCAGATAGGGACCCCAGCGTTTCCAATTCCGTTTGCGCTGCGCGTCCTCGTGGAGGCGTTGGGATTCGGCGTCGAATTGATCCGGCTGCAAGGAAGGCGACATAGACCGGTCCTCCTCTTGCAGGCTCTGTCTGGTAGGAACCGGTTCTGTTACAGCACGGGGGGCTCGTCGTCGGAAAGCACCACGAGGCAGAGGCGGAGCAGTTCGCCGACCGACCAGGCTTGGAAGGGACAGCCGCGCGGGTGGTGCGGCTCCGCCGCATCGGCGATTTCAGAGACATGATCCAGGCCGGCGGCATCGAGATGCGCGAAGAAGGGCGCGACGAACTTCTCGCGCGCCTCCTGCTTGGACGCGCGTGTGCGACTTCGCACCCGGACCCATGCGTCCACGAAGGGGCCGGCCAACCAAGGCCAGACTGTGCCTTGATGGTAGGCTCCGTCGCGTTCCCACACCCCGCCCTGATAGCGAGGGACGTAGCCTGGCTCTTCAGGCGCCAACGATCGCAATCCCAGCGGAGTCCAGAGCTTGGATTCCACCGCCTCGACGACGCGTCGCGCCCGCTCTCCTTGGAGCAAGGGAACGGGCAGGCCGCCGATGGCAAAGATCTGATTCGGCCGGAACGTCCAGTCGGCCGTGCCCGCCCGATGATCGACATCGGCCACATCCGCGAGATAGCCACGGCCCTCGTCCCAGAATCGAGCGAGAAATGTGTCTCGCCCTTTGACGAACAGCCGCTTCCAGCGGTCGGCGCCTTCGACGAACCCGCTGGCGATCCACAGGGCATTGAGCCAGAGGGCTTGGATTTCGACGGGCTTCCCGATGCGCGGCGTCACCACCCAGTCGCCGACCTTGGCGTCCATCCAGGTGAGCTGCACACCGGGTACGCCCGCGGCCAGCAATCCGTCCTCATCCAGCCGGATCCCGTATCGCGTGCCCTCCGAGTAGCCGTGAAGGATAGCCTGACAGGCCGCTTCCAATGCCCGACGGTCTGACGGCAACAGCCGGTTGGCTTTGCGGTTGGCTGTCTGCAAGAACTCGTAGACCGCGACGACATACCAGAGGGAGGCATCGACCGAGTTGTACTCCGGCGTCTCCCCGCCGTCCGGGAAGCGGTTCGGCAACATGCCCTGCGAGACGGCCTGCGCCCATTCGATCAGGATCGTCCGCGCATCCTCCAACCGCCCCGTCGCCAGGCACAATCCCCGAAGCGCGATAAACGTATCGCGCCCCCAATCCGTAAACCAGGGATAGCCGGCCATGATCGTCCGCCCGTTACCCCGGCGCACCAGATACGCATCCGCGGCCCGGTGCAGGCGGGAGGGAAATGCCTTACGTCGCGCCAGCTCGCGCTCCCGTCCGGCTGCGAACAGCGTCTCGGCCGATCCCGACGGTCGCTCGCTTGCATCCGCCGTGAGCCGGGATGAGAGCAGCCATACGGCTTCACGTTCGGAAAGATTCCATCGATAGACACCGGGCGAGGCCAAGTCCTCCGTCTCATCCAGGCCGCGGGCCCCCTCCTCCCGGTATTGGAAGTTGCGATACCAGTCCGGTTCGAACGAAAACGCCCCGTTCGAGTCGATGACGATGTCCGGACTACCCGGATAGAGGCGCCAGACCTGTCGACCGCTCTCCTGAATCGGCTCCAGCCGAATCGCGCCGTTTTCGTGGTGCAGACCGTGATAGTCCCGCCCGGAAAAAAACGGGCGGACCGAAAGGGTGACGTTCGGGGTGTCTGAGGTAAGGCGCCACCGAAGCGCAACGACCGACGTCTCATGCGGAATGAACAGTTCAGATTCCAGGGTCGTCCCGTCTTCCAGTTTGAAGTACCAGCGGGGCCAGGGATCGTTCTCAAATCGATGGATCCGCCGCGCGCCGTCTGGATGTACGACATTCGGCGCATACTGTTGAGACATGATCTCGAATCGTCCGGCCGGGGTCTCCACCCAGGCATCGAATCCGTTGACCAACACCATCCGCCCGGTCGGCGGCGTGGTGGCCGTGAGCAGGAGCGCATGGTACCGCCTCGTCCGAATGCCGGACGTGGTGCCGGAGGCAAACCCGCCTTGCCCATCCGTCTCGATCCATTCGGTTATGGTATCGATGGTGTGTGGCATCGGTGGAGAACGCAAGGGCAGCGTGTCGAGTGTAAACGTCCCGGGTGACGAGACCGGCACACTCATGGTAGGCGATTCTGACATGACCGCTTCGCTAATGGTGACCCGAAACAGACGGGTAGCCTTACGCGGAGCGTCTGATGAGCGGAGAAATTGTTACAGAGATCGAGGGGATTGTCTACTTGGAACGGAGGGATCGTGGACTGCGGGACTCAGTTCCAGGTCACGTCGTCCTGATTGATGAGGAAGTCGATCAGCTCGATGCTGTCGCGAAGAGCATGTTGGGCCTGTTCGGACATGGGAAGAATCGCGCCGACCGGCTTGCCGACCTCCAAATCTTCAAGGGGAGGGATTCCAGGACTCTTCACTTCATATTCTGACTTGTATGCGGGCATCGGCGCCTCCTGCTCTCTTTCCCTTCTCGGTATCCTGCCGACTTCCTTAAGCCCTAGCAATTCTGAAGCCAGATTCACGACCTATGATAAAAAGATACCATGCCCTGGCGTGAAAGCGAGCACTCGTCCAACTCATTGATAACTATGATATTTCTATTTTCTTGACGAGGGGGACTCGGCGGGAGGAAGCGCGCCCAAGTAGGCAAAGCCCCCCACCCGGGTCAAGGAGGTATCCGGTGCCAGGCGGAAATCATCATGGGCCGGATCTATAAAACGGGGGTCGACGGATAGGTCGGAGGACGGTTTGAGATCCGGCGCCGGCGTCGGCGTTTTCCCGGCCCGGTAGTAGTTTCCCTCGGCGTTGTGAAGGGCGTTATAGGAGAGGGCCACCGAGCTCGTCGAGGCCACCACGATGCCCTGCTTGTTCAATCCAATGATATTCCCCGACGCCTCGGCCTTGGACTGACCGAGAAAGGCCACGCCCCCGCCGTTCCCGGCGATCGTATTGCTCAGCAGCACGGCACGGGCCTGGTCGGTCACCACCACCCCCTCGAACAAATTGCGCGTGACGATATTGCGGTCGAGCGTCACGCGAGACGTCCCGGCCACCGTCACACCGTGATCATTGTCATGGATGAAATTGCCGACCAGCTGCGCCTCGCAGTTGGCCAATTGAACGCCGGTCGTCTCGCTGCCGCCGATGAGGCTATCTTCGATGCGGACGTTCTGGGCCTGTTGGCCGAAGACCATGCCTTTCACGCGCACCGCCTTGAGCAGAATCGAATGGCCGTTGAAAATGCCGAGCGCGTGCCCGCCGTGTTCGTTGATCGTCACCCCGCTGATCTCGATGCCGGTCGCCCCGTAGGGCCACTTGCCGATATGAAAGGTGCCGACTTGCTCGCGGCCCAGGATCGTCACCTGGTCCATGCCCTCGCCGATCAGCTTGAGCCCTTCTTTGCTGTGGATGGTGACATCCTCCGGATAGGCGCCGGCTTTCACGCGCACTGTATCGCCCTTGCCGGCCGCATCGATCGCCTCCTGAATGGAGCGAAACTCGCCGCTGCCGTCGAGGGCGACCACAATTGTTCGTGGGGTAGGACTGTTCGACAGGACAGGCTGTGGAACCGACAGGGACAGGACACCCCCCGTAAGGCAAGCCAGGGCCAGCGTTCGCCGGAGCACTGTCTGTGCAGGCCACATAGAGAAGGGGTTTACAGGGGCGCGGCGCCAGAAGTCAATCCCGTTTGTTGTCGGGCCTCGGGTCGCATGCTAGACTCCCGCGCCATGATCGTCGTAGGGCTGACAGGCGGGGTGGCCACCGGCAAGAGCACGGTGGCCAGGATGTTCAAGACCTGCGGCGCCCACGTCATCGACGCCGATCTCCTGGCGCGACAGGTTGTCGAACCGGGCAAGCCCGCCTGGCGGGACATTGTCGCCGCATTCGGCAAGGCGGTCCTCCGACCGGACCGGACGCTCGACCGTGCCGCGCTGGCTCGCATCGTCTTTCAGCATCCGGCGAAACTCCGTCGCCTTGGCAGGATCATCCATCCGCGGGTCGCCCGCGAACAGGCCCGGCTGGCGCGCGCCATCGGGAAGCGTGACCCGCGTGCGGTCGTGATCTATGATGCGCCGGTGCTCATTGAAGCCAAGGCCCACCGGCGCATGGACAAGTTGGTCGTCGTGACGGCGGACCGGGAGACGCAGATCGCGCGGCTCCGTCGCCGCAACGGCTTGTCACGCGCCGAAGCCCTCCGCCGCATCCGCGCGCAGATGCCCCTCACTCGGAAAGCCCGCCTGGCGGACGACATTCTTGACGGAACCAAGCCTCGTGCAGCTCTCAGGCAGGATGTCCGGCGACTGTATCGCAGGTTTGCAGCCCTTGCCTAGCCCGCATGATCCAGCGCCTCTGCGGCAATCGAGGATTCGCCGCTGGGCACCCATTGCTCTTTTCCAAGAGGATGCACCCTCGCTCGACGCGGGGCCTATCGGCGGTGAGACACCGACATGACGATGGCTAGACTGGCTACCGTGGCATCACTGGAAACGGCGACGCCGATGTCCCGGTCCGAGGGGAAAAACCCTTGTCTGTCTCGGGGACCATCCGAGTCGTCAATACGATGCGTCATCGCGGAAAAAGGTGCGTCGTTCGCATCAGAAGAGGCCTTCGTCAGTGAACTTCATTGCGTAACGGCTTCTGAAACCGACCCCAAACTCCCCACCAACCCTCTGCCGGACACTCGGACGGGGGCAGCGGCGGTCTTCCCTCTGACATCCCTTTTCGCCCTTCTTCGCCCTGTGTTAGAGTGCCGTTATGCACCACGTCGTCATCATCGGCTCCGGCCCGGCGGGGCTCACGGCGGCCATTTACGCCGCCCGAGCCAATCTGTCTCCGCTGTTGATCGAAGGCCTGCAGGCAGGCGGCCAGCTCACGACCACCACGGAGGTGGAAAACTATCCGGGTTTCCCGAAAGGCGTGATGGGCCCGGCTCTCATGCGGGATTTTCGGGCGCAGGCGGAGCGGTTCGGCACGACGTTCCGGCAAAATGAGGTCACCTCCGTCGATCTTCGAACCCAGCCCTTCTCCCTCACGCTCGACGACGACCAGCGGATTCAGACCAAGACGCTGATCATCGCGACGGGCGCCAAGGCCTTGATGTTGGGCCTCCCCAACGAATCGCGACTGCTCGGGCACGGCGTCTCTACCTGCGCCACCTGCGACGGCTATTTCTTTCGCGGCAAGGAACTCGTGGTGGTCGGCGGTGGGGACAGCGCCATGGAAGAAGCCATCTTCCTGACCAAGTTCGCCATGCGGGTGACCGTCGTCCATCGGCGGGACAAGCTGCGCGCCTCCAAGATCATGCAGGAGCGCGCGTTCAAGAACGAGAAGGTTGCGTTCGCCTGGAACAGCGTGGTCGAGGATATCCTGGGCGATCCGGTGGTCACGGGCGTGCGGCTTCGCGATACCGTGACGGGCCAACGGAGCGAGCTGGCCTGCGCCGGCGTCTTTGTGGCCATCGGACATCAGCCGAACACGGATCTCTTCACAGGCCAGCTCGACGTGGACGAGAAGGGGTACATCCGAACGCACGACGGCACGGCGACGAGCGTGCCCGGCGTGTTCGCGGCCGGCGACGTGCAGGACAGCCGGTATCGGCAGGCCATCACCGCCGCCGGCTCCGGCTGCATGGCGGTGATGGATGCGGAGCGGTTTCTGGAGACTGGTGAATAGTGAAAAGTAAGAAGTGAAAGGCTAAAAGTACCGGAGGAACAGGCAATGGAGAAGCCACATAAGAGACTCCATGCATGGAGCGCCTCTCTCGACCTTGCAGTGGTCGTCTACGGAACGACGGACACTTTTCCGAAACGTGAACAATATGGCCTGGCAGATCAAATGCGACGATGTGTGCTCAGTGTGCCCAGCAATATTGCAGAGGGGGCGGCACGCCAATCGAAGAAAGAGTTCCTGCATTTCCTCTATATCGCGAAAGGATCATTGAGCGAATTGGATACCCAGGCGGAATTGGCCAAGCAACTTGACTACCTCTCCGCCGCCGTCTGGACAGAACTGGATAGTCGCATGACCACTATCGATAAGATGCTCAGCGGTCTCATTCAACATGTGAAATCCTCAGCAAAAGGTAAGGGCTAACCCTCTGACTACTCACTTCTTACTTTTCACTTTTCACCTTTAACTTTTCACTTTCACCATGAGATGCGTCATCATCCACTACCATGAACTGGCGCTGAAGGGGCGAAACCGGCCCTTCTTTGAGCAACGGCTCGTGCGCAACATCCGGCTGGCGATGAAGGACACGGGGGTTCGCCAAGTGGACTCGCTCCAGGGACGCATTCGGGTCGTGCTTGCCGAGGAAGCCGACTGGGAGACGATTCGCGCCCGATTGCGGCGGGTCTTCGGCATCGTCAATTTTTCGCCGGCCCATGCCGTGCCGATCACCTACACCGAGCCCAATCTGGCTCCGCTGCTAGTCGGCGTCGGCGACGCGGTGCGTCCTTTGGCATTCAAGAGCTTTCGCGTGTCGGCCAAGCGGGCGGACAAACGCTTTCCCCTGACGTCGATGGATGTGGAGCGTGAAGTCGGCGCACACGTGAAAGGCCTCACCGGCGCCAGAGTCGATCTGACCAAGCCGGACCTGACGATCCACATCGAGATCGTGAGCCGCCAGACCTTCTACTCGGTTCACAAAGAGGCGGGGCCGGGCGGGATGCCGGTCGGGGTCAGCGGGAAAGTCGCCTGTCTCCTTTCAGGCGGGATCGATTCGCCGGTGGCCGTCGCGCGCATGATGAAGCGCGGCTGC
>FKKE01000450.1_pt1 | contig 11505 bp, 14 predicted proteins | sample 1106331 | NCBI WGS metagenome assembly FKKE01 (sample SAMEA3931202, study PRJEB13176) | freshwater metagenome | biome: Drinking water system; feature: drinking water; material: freshwater | place: China | collected 2013-02-06 | reverse complement strand
AGCCGGCGGTCCTCGGAGTTTCATTCTCAGGCGCAAGGGCCTCGCTTCGCTCGCCGCCACCTCCTTTGCGGGGGAGGACGGGAGAGGGACGTACAAGAGCCGCCAAATCGTTTCGGCGCTGACGTGTTGTTAACCGTCAACGCTTACAAACCATGCCAACGCAAAGCGTCCGACCTTTGGGGGAAGGGCGTGCGGAATTTCCGTGCGGATCGGACGGCGACGTCCAGCTGGCCAAAACGGCCGGTCAACACAAGTCCAGAAGGACCATAAAATGACCAGCGTGAACACCAATTATGGCGCCCTCGTTGCGCTGCAATCGCTCACCCAAACCACCCGCGAACTTTCCGAAGTCCAAAATCGCGTCAACACCGGCCTCAAGGTCGCGTCGGCGAAGGACAACGGCGCCGTGTTCGCCATCGCCGAAGGCCAGCGCGCCCGCGTTGCTTCGCTCGGCGCGGTGACCGACGGCATCGACCGGGCGGCTTCGGTGATCGATGTCGGCCTGTCGGCCGGCGAAGCCATCGGCGACATCCTGAAGCAGCTGAAGGAAAAGGCCGTCGCCGCGCAGGCGAACGACCTCAGCCAAGACCAGCGCGACGCGCTGCAAGCCGACTTCGATGCGCTGCGCGACCAGATCGACCAGATCGCCAACGCCGCCACCTTCAACGGCTCGAACCTCGTCAACGGCTCCAACCTGACCTCCGGCTCGTCGGCCTTCACTGTGCTGACCTCCGACATCGGCGGCTCCTCGGGCGCCTACGACCTCGACGGCCTGACCTTCGGCACGCTCTATTCGTCGGCGACGACGCTTGAGACGGCCAACGGCGCGCTCACCATCGGCGCCAACGACGCGCTCGAGTTCACGATCACCAGCGGCAACGAGACGACGACCTTCGAAATCGACGTCGACGCCGCCGACACGATCGCGCAATTCGTCGCCGACGTCGGCACGAACTCGGGCGGCCGCGTGTGGGCGAGCTACGACGACACCACCGGCGTGATCACCTTCAACTCGGCTGAGGACTTCACCGTCCGCTACACCGACGGCGCCGGCACGGGCGTTGACGACAACGGCTTCTTCGACGGCACCGACGGCACCGCCGGCACGTCGATGAACGTCGTGGTGGCGCCCGGCGCGAGCAACAACCAGCTGACGGTTTCGGGCTTCGACTTCCGCCTGGGCACCACCGGTCAAGCGCTGGCGGGCCTCACCTCGTCGCTCGACATCTCGACCGCCAACGGCGCGTCGCTGGCCTCAAACGCCATCGACACGGCGCTGACCAACCTCAACAAGGACCTGGCGACCCTCGGCGCTCAATCGAAGGCGCTGGAAGTGCAGAAGTCCTTCTTGGGCAAGCTGTCGGACTCGATCGAAGCCGGTATCGGCAACCTCGTCGACGCGGACCTCGCCAAGGAATCCGCTCGCCTGCAAGCGCTGCAAGTCAAGCAGCAGCTGGGCGCGCAAGCCTTGTCGATCGCCAACGCGGCGCCGTCGATCGTGCTGTCGTTCTTCCGCTAAGCGCGGAAACGGGAAAGGCGGGGCGCTTCGGCGCCCCGCCGCTTCCTGTCAGTGCACATGAGCCATGGCCTCCATCGCTCCTCCGAAGGCTATCGAGCCGCTCGCAGCGGTTTCGCCTGCGCCCTCGGCTGAGTCCGGCGCGCCGGAAGCCGAGCCGCGCATCGCTCAGCAGGCGGCCGCGCTGCACGCAGAAGCGGCTCAACGCAAGCTCAGCGTCACGCTCGACGCAGACGCCGGACGCTTCGTCCAAACCTTGACCGATGTCAGCACGGCGGAGACGTTGCGCCGCTATCCGAGCGAGTCACAACTTGCCTACGCGCGCGCCGTCATGGCCTATCTCCGCGCCCAGCTCGGCAGGTAAACAGAACGTAAATTTATTTGTTTCGAAGCCGGTTGCGTTAACGTTTCGTTAACGCATTTACTGTTGCTTCACGCCTGCGGCGAAGCGCTCGCCGTAAGTGCGTAAGTGGTGACACACACTCGCTCGCCGAGCCTTCGAACTTGGCCGCACGCAGTGTTCGAGTGTCTGTCACCACTTACGCACCTACGGCGCGATCCGAAGGAGCAGGCAGGCATGGTCTCGAGCATCGTTCCCGGCGCGGGAAGCGCAGGCGCGCTTGGCGTTGACGCGCGTTTCTCTCGCACCATGCAGCCGCAGCGCCGCGACGAACCCGCCAACGCCGACAAAGTAGAACTGACCCCGGCTGCTCTGGGCGCCGCGCGTGAAAGCGTGCGCGTGGGCATGGGGCAGGTGCATGAGGCGCTCGCCGCCGGCCAGGACGCGCAGGCGCTTTTGGTCAAGGTGCAGGACTTCGCCCGCAGCGGCGATCAGGCCGGGCTGAGCGATGCGCTCGAAGCCTTCAACGATCGCATTCGCGCCGCCATCGAACGCGGCGCACGCGTGCTGGCTGGCGAGGACGTGGTGGTGCAGGCCGAGCCGGGAGCGCCGCCGGTCACGATTCCTGGCGTCGACTTGCGGCTGAAGGCGCAGCCGGAGTCCGGCGGGGTGATGGTGCCGCTGGATGCTCAAGCCGACGATCCGGCGCTCGCGCAGACGGCGCAGAAGTCACTAGAGGCGTTGCAAGCCGCGATGAGCCGGCTGGTAGACGCGGCGCGCTCGCTCGAGGCGCATCAAGGTTTTCTGGGCGCGGCCGAAGCCGGCGCCCGCGGCGATTTCGACGCCGACGGCGCCCGCCTATTGGCGCTGCAGATCCGCCAAGGCCTGGAGAAAATCGGCGGCGCGTCGATCGCCAACGTCGAACCGCAAGCGGTGCTGTCGCTGTTCCGCGCCTAACTCAGAGCGGGCGCCAATTGCTGACGCCGATCTCCAGCAATTCGGTATCGCCGACATCGTCGTCGTCCTCGCTGGCGCGATGCCGCGCCGCCTGAGCGAGCTTGAACACGAGCGCGGCTACGAGGCCCATAAGCGCCAAGGCCACGCCGGCCAACGCCAGCGCTAGGTCGCGATTGATGGCGAGTTCGCCCTGCGCCGCCCGGAGCAGACGCCCGTCGCGCGGCAGCCGCTTCGCCGCCGCCGCTGACCGCTCGCCGGCGGATTGCGCCAAGAGCCGCAGGCGCCGCACATCGCCGATCGCGGAAGCGTGGGTCAGCAGCGTCGCCGCAGCATAGGGCGAGGTCGCCACGCTCATGTCGCCGATCTGGGCGAGCAGGGCGCGGAGGTCTCCGGCGGCGCGTTCGTCCAGGCTCGCGGCAAACGCCACCGAAGCGTTGTCGAAACTGCTGGCGTCGCCGCCGCCTTCGGCGCTGATGCGGGCTGCTTCGCGGAAAGTCTCGATCGGCAGCGCCTGGGCGATGAGCGCCCGAAGTTCTTCGGCGACCGCTTGCGGAAATTCTTCACGCCGGGTTGCGGCCAGCAGCGCCGCAGCGCCTGCGTTCATGCGCGGCGACATTTCGCCGGCGAGCCCCAGGCTGAATCCAGTCAGCACGAATTGCAGCGAATCCGTTTCAGGCTCGCTCAGCAGCGCGCGCGCCATCAGTTCGAAATCGCGCGGATCGCCGAGCGTGGTGTTGGCGGGTTCGACGGGCGTCGAAGGCCGCAACGACAGGAGCTGCACATTGGCCTGGTAGCGCTCGCGCGTGCCGGGCAGCAGCAATTGCAGCGCCGCTACTTCGATAGCGGCGTCGCCGGCGCCTTCGCTGGCCGCGCGCCGCAGGATGCCGGCCATGCGCGGCGGCAACATCTCCGCGCCTGAAAGCAGGAACCCGCGCGCCGCCGCCGGATCGTTCGCCATCAGCTCCATGGCGACCATGTTGTCCCATTGCCGCTGGCGGTCGAAGTCGACCTGGATCAGTTCGGCGTTGAGCTTCTCCACCCGCGTGCTGATCGCGCGCGCCCCGGCCTCGGAATACTCGTAGGCGTAGAGTTGATCGCGGATAATCACGAACACCGCCGCCGCCGCCGTGATCGGCAACAGGATCAAACAAAGATTGAAGACAAGCGCGATCCAGGCGCTCTCGGGAGGGGCGCGCCGTCGTGGTCGATAACGGTGGGCCCTGACGGGACGCCACGCACGTGTCGGTTTCGCGTGCTTCATGCTCCGCCCAAGACGCTTAACCTACAAGAACGGCGCCAAAGCCACAGGAGCAAGCCAAAGCCACAGGAGCAAGATGAATTACAGGAAAGGCGAATTGGTCCCCGCATTGGGGTTTATCTTGGGCGCTGGCCTTCAGGCGCTGCGATCGAGCACGGTCGGGTTGGGTCCGCCGCGGGTTTCGATCGCCCCGTGCGCCGAATAGGAAGCGCCGGCGCCGCGCTGGCGGGCGACCTCTTCGGCCATGGCGTGAACCAGACCTTCCGACACCATCTTCACCGCATTGAGCGCGAGTTCGTGAGCGGCCATGGCGTCGTGCAGGGCGGCTGTGCTGCGGCGCAACTGAGCTAAGAGCGCAGCGGGCGCGCCCTGGATCAAGGCGGGGTCTTGCTTGATGCGGGCGAGTTCGAGCCGATAGGCGTTGGCCAACCGGTTCTTCTCTTCCGCCTGGGCGCCGTCGAGCAGGGGCTCGCGCGCCTCGATGCGGCGTGTCTCCTCCACGGCGATGGCGGTCAGGCGCTCGGTCATCAGCAGCACCTGTTCGGCCCGGTCGCGCGCGTCGTCAGCGATCAGCGCCATCGGCGGCCTCCGGCGTCGCGGTTGCTTGTTGCATGCGCACCAGTTCGCGCACGATGCTGTCGGCGATGCCGACGCCGCCGGCGCGGCTCAGCGCCTCGGCGTAGCGTTCGATCAGCATCGGGCGAAATATTTCTTCGCCGAGGCCGCCGCCGCCAAGGCCGTCGGTCTCGATGCCGTCGAACATCGGCGCCAGCATTTCGGTCAAGAACACCGCTTCGAATTCCTCCGCCACCCGCCGCGCTTCGTCGGGCGCGGCTTCGGCGCGCGGCTGTGTCGTCATCGGCAGGGGAGCGCCCGGAAGCGCGATGGCGCCGCTCATCACATCACTTCGATTTCGGCTTGAATGGCGCCTGCCGCCTTCAGGGCTTGCAGGATCGAGATCATGTCGCGCGGCGTGACGCCCAGCGCATTGAGGCCGTTGACCAATTGCCGAAGCGGCACGCCGCCCGGCACCACGACGAGCCCGCCTTGCTCTTCTTCGACGTCGACGCCGCTCGACGGCACGACGACGGTCTCGCCGCCGCGGCTGAACGGCGCCGGCTGGCTGACGAACGGATCTTCCTGAATGGAGATGGTCAGATTGCCCTGAGCGATGGCGACGGTGGAGACCTTCACGTTCTCGCCCATCACCACGATGCCGGAGCTTTCGTCGATGACGATGCGGGCGGGGGTGTCGACTTCGACTTCGAGATTTTCGATCCGGCCGACCAGCGAAACCATGTCGCCCGCAAACTCGTTCGGCCGGCGCAGCACCACTGAGCCAGGATTCGACGCGCGCGCGGCGTCGGCGCCGACGGCGGTGTTGATGGCCGAGGCGATCCGCTGCGCGGTGGTGAAATCCGGATTGCGCAAGGCGAGCCGCAATTCCTGCTGCGCGGCGATATCGAAGCTGATCTCGCGCTCGACCAGGGCGCCGGAGGCGATGCGGCCCGCCGTCGGCACGCCGCGCGTCACCGACGAGCCCGATTGACCTGAAGCGGCAAAACCCCCGATCGCCAGCGGACCCTGGGCGACGGCGTAAACCTGTTGATCCGCGCCCATGAGCGGGGTGACCAGCAGTGTCCCTCCGGCGAGGCTGCGCGCGTCGCCGACCGCCGACACCGTGACGTCGATGCGCGAGCCTTGCGTCGCGAACGGCGGCAGATTGGCGGTCACCATCACGGCGGCGACGTTGCGGGTGTTGAGGTTGCCGTCCGACGTGTTGACGCCGAGGCGCTCAAGCATGGCCTGCAAGCTCTGGCGGGTCTGCGGATTGTTGCGCAGCGAGTCGCCGGTGCCGGCGAGGCCGACGACCAGCCCGTAGCCGACGAGCTGGTTCTCGCGCACGCCCTCGAAATCGGCGACGTCCTTGATACGCGGCCCGGCATAAGCTGCGGGGGCGGCGAGCGGCGCGGTCATCGCCGCAACCGAAGCGACGGCCAGCAGCGCGGACCGCGCGGCGCGTGAAGTAAATCCCATTCGAGCGATAGGTCAGCAGTTCGGTTAACGACCGGTTCAAGCCTGAAACGTTAAGCGATCGGAAACGGGCGCAGCCCAAGGTCCGCGCCGATGAAGATCGAACCCGGCCGAAGCGTTGGCCCGGCGAACGCCGCCGGCAAGGCCGCCAAGGCGGCCGCGCCAGGCTTTGCGCCAGCCCTCGACGCGCCGCAGCGCGCGGCGGCCGCCGCGCCGGCGAATGCCGTTACGCCGCTTGACGCCGTGCTGGCGCTTCAGGGCGGCGAAACGCCGATGCAGCGGCGCGCCCGCCAAACCCGGCGCGGTGAGGAAGCGCTCGATGCCCTGGAGGAGTTGGAGCAGGGGCTGCTGCTCGGCCGCGCGCCGGGAGCGTTGCGAGGCCGTATCGAAGCGCTCCGCCGCCGCGCCGAACCGACCGGAGACGAGCGCCTGGACGCCGTGCTGGGCGAGATCGACATCCGCCTCGCGGTCGAGGCCGCGAAGCTCGAACGCAGCTCGGGACAAGTCTGAATGCTGCACCGCAAAACTGCGGAATTCGCATGACTTTGGCGCCGGTCTTGCTCAATGGACGCCGCCAGGGGGCGCCGCTATAAGGCGCCCGCCTCGCTACCGCCGGGAGTTCTGAAATGGCGACCGTGACGAAAGAATATCGCCCGCGCGACGACGAGCCGTTCATGAACGAGCGGCAGCGCGAATTCTTCCGCCAGAAGCTGCTGGCGTGGAAGGACGAGATTCTGGAGGAGTCCCGCTCCACGATCGCTTCGCTGCAGCAGGACACGGTGGCCGAGCCGGATCTGGCCGATCGCGCCACCAGCGAGACGGATCGCGCGCTCGAACTCCGCACCCGCGATCGTCAGCGCAAGCTGATCGCCAAGATCGACGAGGCGTTGCGTCGTATCGACGACGGCTCCTACGGCTATTGCGAGGAAACCGGCGAACCGATTTCGCTGTCGCGGTTGGAAGCCCGCCCGATCGCCACGCTTTCGCTCGAAGCCCAGGAGCGTCACGAGCGCCGCGAGCGCGTTCACCGCGACGATTGAACCGACGCAAAGGCATTTACAGCCGGATTTCCGCCGCTAGTTTGCGGCCCGATTTCGATTTTGGAGACCCTCATGCGCGTTGCGGCTTTGGTTTTGTGTGCGGTTTTTGCGTTCGCGCCCGTGGCGGTCGCGGAGACCCAAACACCAGCGCCATCAGTTGAAACGGAGTCCGAAGCGCCGGCGCCCCCGGCCGAAGCCGGCGCAGTGGTTGAGAGCGATACGGCGGCGGAACCGGAATTGATCTGCCGCACCATTCGCGTCCGCACGGAGAGCCGGTTGCCATCTCGTGAGCGCGTCTGCCGCACGCAATCGCAATGGGACGCCGAGGAACAGCAGGATCGCGGCGGCCGCCAGACTTCTCGCGGCGGCCGATAATCTTTGAGTTCAACGGGAGGCGGCGATGTTGTTTCACGACGCCGCACTCTCCTTTCTCCACTTCACGTTCGCTTTCATCCTCGTCGGCGCGCTGGCGGCGGAGGCGTTCGTGTTGCGCCTGCCGGTCGACGGGCGGGTGGCGCGGTTGCTGCTCAGGATCGATCTCTTCTACGCCATCGGCGCCGTCGGCGTGATCGCGGCCGGCCTGGCGCGGGTGTTCTGGGGCGCCAAGGACGCGGCCTATTACGCCTCGCAACCCTTCTTCTGGGCGAAGATGGCGGTGTTCGCGCTTGTCGGCCTGATCTCGATTGCGCCGACCCGGCGCTTTTTCGCCTGGGTCAAGCAGGCCGGGACGGACGCCGGCTTCATCGCCGCTGAAGCCGAGGCCAAACGCGTGCGCCGGCTGGTGATGGTGGAACTGCACCTGCTTGCGCTCGTGCCGCTGTTCGCCGCTTTGATGGCGCGCGCCATCGGAAGTTAGGCGCTATCCAATCGCGAGGTCCGCGATAAAGTGACGGCAGAAGGAGAGGCCGGCATGGCGGCGTCGCTGAAGCCTGAAGAGTTCGACCAGATGGCCACGCTGGGCGACGTGGCGCGTCACCACGCCCGCGTCCGCGGCGATCGCATCGCGCTCAGCTTCGAAGGCCGCAACACCACCTATGCGCAGCTCGATGCGCAATCCAACCAGGTGGCGCGCGCGCTGATCGCCGCCGGCGTCGAGCCCGGCGATTGCATCGCCTATCTCGGCAAGAACAGCGATCATTATTTCGAATTGTTGTTCGGCGCGGCGAAGGCCGGCGCCGTGCTGACGCCGATCGGATGGCGGCTTTCGGCCGATGAAGTCGCCTACATCGTCGACGATGCGCAGGCGCACCTGCTGTTCGTGGGCCCCGAATGCATCGCGCTCGCCGCCGAAGCGGTGGCCAAGACCGGCGCGCGCCCGGCCATCGTCGCCATGGAGGCGGGCGCGCACGAACATCCAATCTACGAGGCGTGGCGCAACGCCCAGTCAGCGGACGATCCCCGCGTCGAGGTTCCGCCCGAGGCGACGGCGCTGCTGCTCTACACCTCCGGCACCACCGGCCGGCCCAAGGGCGTCATGCTAGCCAGCGCCAATCTGCTGCGCTCGCGCCGGGCGCTTGCGCAAGCGGCGATGGGGTGGAACGAGTGGCAGGAGGGCGAGGTCAATTATTGCGCCATGCCGGTGGCGCATATTGGCGGCACCGGCTGGTGCCTGGTTGGCCTGATCAACGGCGTCAAGAACGTCGTCGCCCGCGATTTCAATCCGATGGAGGCGCTCGAAGCCATTCCGCGCGAGCGTATCGCCAAGATGTTCATGGTGCCGGCGGCGCTGCAATTCATCATCCGCATGCCGCGGGCGCGGGAGATCGATTATTCGAGCCTCACCCACATCCTCTACGGCGCTTCGCCGATGCCGGTCGATCTGCTGCGCGAGTGCATGGAGGTGTTCGGCTGCCAGTTCGTGCAGCAATACGGCATGACCGAAACCACTGGTACGATCGTCTATCTGCCGCCGCAGGATCACGATCCGAAAGGCAATCAGCGCATGCGTTCGGCGGGCCTGCCCATGCCCGGCGTCGAGATCGCCATCCTCGACGCAAAGGGCCAACGATTGGGCGCCAATGAAGTCGGCGAAATCGCCACGCGTTCGCAGGGCAACATGAAAGGCTACTGGCGCAAGGCCGACGCCACCGCCGCGACCATCGACGGCGAGGGTTGGCTGCGCACCGGCGATGCCGGTTACCTGGACGAGGACGGCTATCTCTACATCCAGGACCGCATCAAGGACATGATCATCACCGGGGGCGAAAACGTCTATCCGGCGGAGGTCGAGAATGCCGTGCACGGCCATCCGCACGTGGCCGAAGTGGCGGTCATCGGCGTGCCGGACGACACCTGGGGCGAGAGCGTCAAGGCCATCGTGGTGCCGAAGCCGGGCGTCGCGCCGGATGCGCAATCGATCATCGAATTCGCGCGCTCGCGCATCGCCCATTTCAAGGCGCCCCGCAGCGTCGATTTTCTGAACACGCCGCTGCCGCGCAGCGCCTCGGGCAAGATTCTCCGGCGCGAACTGCGCGAGCCCTACTGGGCAGGCAAGGATCGGCGCGTAAATTGATCGCTGCGGCGCCGCGCTGAACCAAAACGGGACAGCGAATTCGCCTAACGGACAGTATTCCGTCTTCATCTGGCGCGCCCGCCCCGGCGCGGCTTCTGCAATGGGCTGCCCGCAACCTTATGCAGACAAAAGGGGTATTCAGGTGCGCGCTAGAATTTTGACTTTGGCCACGATGGCCTCGATTGGGGCGCTCGCCTTCGCGATGCCAGCCTCGGCCACCGGTAACAACGGCCACGGCTGCTACCGCAATTGCGGCAATGGCGGCGGCAACAATGGCGGCGGCGTCGATATCGACATCGACGGCGAGATTGACATCGACGCCGATCTCGATGTCACCAACACCAACACCAACAACAACACCAATACGAACTCGAACAGCAATTCGAACTCGAATTGGAACACCAACACCAACAACAGCACGTCGAGCGCCAATGCGACCGGCGGCGCTGGCGGCGCCGGCGGCAACGCCTCCAACACCAACACGATCGACAATGCGTCGAGCGCGACCGCCACCGGCGGCGCTGGCGGCGCCGGCGGCGCGGGCGGCAACGCCACGGGCGGCAACGCCACCAACACCAACACCAACTCGGCCGACAATACGTCGAGCGCGACGGGCGGTTCCGCCACCAATACGAACAGCAACACGGCTACTGGCGGCACGAGCTCGGCTGCCAACACCAACAGCAACACCGCAAACGGCGGCGCTGGCGGTTCGGCTTCGAACACCAACAGCAACACGGCGACGGGCGGTTCGAGCACGGCGACCGGCGGCTGGGCCAGCGCCGACAACAACGGCAATAACAACGGCAACAACAACGGTAACGGCAACGGCAACAATAACGGCAACAACAACTCGAGTTCGTCGAACTCGCAGTCGCAAGGCCAGTCGCAATCCGTTGACAACGGCAACTCGAACAATTCGAGCCAAGAGGTGAACGTCAACACCTATAACGAGCGCAACCCGGTGAGCACCGCCTTCGCGGCGCCGCTGACCACGGGCGAAGACACCTGCATGGGGTCGAGCTCGCTCGGCGCTCAGGCCGTGTCGTTCGGCGTGTCGATCGGCACCACGTGGCAGGACGAGAATTGCCAACGCCTGAAGAACTCGCGCCAGCTGGTGGCGCTCGGCTATCACCGCGCCGCCACCGCCCTGATGTGCGTCGATGAAAGCGTGCGGGAAGCAATGATCCAGGCAGGTACGCCTTGCCCGAGTGGTGCAGCGGTGGCCGCCTATGTCGCTCCGCCTCCGCCTCCGGCACCGGCGTACGTGCCGATGGCGCCGATCGTCGAGAGGATGATGAGCGCGAAGTACTCGCCGGGGTGCGTGAAGCGCTCCTCGACCAGCTTCGCGGAGATGAGGCAGATGACGGCGGCTGTCGCCATGAAGAACACGCGGAAGAACGTCGTGAAGTCGTCGACGTAGACGACGCCGGCAAAGTTGCTCTCGACATCGAGATAGCCGAGCGAGCCAACTGCGATCGCGGCGAGGCCCGCGGCAGCGCCGTACGCAAGCCACGCCTTCTTCACCTGCGGGAGGTAGAGGTCGGCTACGACGATCAGCACGACGAGCCCGACGAGCAGGAACTCGGGGACGAACAGCGTGTAATCGAAGTTCAGGCCGTCGTTCACGAGACCCCCGGAAGCACGCGCACCGTCTCCTGGATGCGGTCGATGAAGGGCGCGGGCCAGAGCCCCATGAAGAGCATGAACGACAGCATGAGCACGCCGGTCGCGCGCTCGAGGTAGGTCATCTCCTTGATGTCAGCGAAGTGCTCGTCGGGCGTGCCGAACATCGACATCGCCATCATGCGGAGGATGTACACGGCGGTGAGGGCGGCGCCGAGGACG
>FKKE01002607.1_pt1 | contig 11526 bp, 14 predicted proteins | sample 1106331 | NCBI WGS metagenome assembly FKKE01 (sample SAMEA3931202, study PRJEB13176) | freshwater metagenome | biome: Drinking water system; feature: drinking water; material: freshwater | place: China | collected 2013-02-06 | reverse complement strand
CCGACCACACGGAGCTCGGCGCCGGGTTCCAGATCGCGATGCGCGACCTCGAGATTCGCGGAGCGGGTGACCTCCTTGGCGCGGAGCAGTCCGGGCACGTCGCCGCGCTCGGGTTCGAGCTCTACGTCGAGATGCTCGACGAGGCCGTCGCAGAGCTCACGGGCCGGCGTCTCGCTGCCACGCGACCGGTGCGCGTCGACGCGCGCGTCGACGCCTTCGTGCCCGCCTCGTACGTCGCCGCCGAGGCGTTGAAGATCGACCTCCATCGCCGGATCGCGCTCGCCGAGGACGAGGACGAGCTGCGGGAGCTCGTCTCGGTGACGGAGGATCGCTACGGGCCGCTGCCCGAGCCGGTCGAGAACCTGTTCGCGATCCAGGAGGCGAAGCTGAAGCTCGCGCGGCTGGGCGCGGACTACCTCGTGTTCAGGGGCGGCCGCGTGACGCTCGGGCCGCTGACGCTGGGCTCGGCCGAGGTGCGCGCGCTCGTCGCGACCATGCCGACGATCATCTACTCCACCTCGAAACGGGAGATCTCGCTCCGGGTCGAGTCCCTGGAGGACGCGCTCGAGGTGCCCGATGCCATCGTCGAGGCTCGTGTGGCCGCCTGAGGCGGCCTTTTCTGCGGTCCCGACCCGTCATGCGCTCGCAGCTTCTGAACAGTCCGCAACCCGTGCCTAACACCCCCTCGGCTATAACGGTCGGGCTTTGACGACCGTCATGCGCCTGACGCTTGCTCTCCTGCTCGCCACCGTCGCGCTCGCCGCGACGGCGTGCGGCGGCGGCTCCGACAGCGTCCCGGCGGGCGCGGTCGCCGTCGTCGACGGCACCGAGATCCCGAAGTCCGACCTCGACGATCTGGTTGCGTATGCGAAGCAGGGGTACAAGTCGCAGGGTCAGGAGTTCCCGAAGGCGGGCACTCCGGAGTACCAGAGCCTGCAGACCCAGTACGTCGCCCTGCTCGTCGAGGCCGCGGAGTTCAGGAAGGCTGCGGACGACCTCGGCGTCCCGGTCACGCCCAAGGACGTGGACGAGGTCGAGGACACGTTCGTCAAGGACAAGTTCCAGGGGAACGAGGCCGAGTATGAGAAGGCGCTGAAGAAGGCCGGGTACACGCGCGAGCAGTACCGCACGAACGCGCTCGAGTTCTCGGCGCTGTCGAAGAACCTCTTCGACGAGGTCACGAAGGACGTCAAGGTCACCGAGCAGGAGATCCTCGAGTACTACACGCAGAATCAGTCGCAGTTCGGCGGCGACTCGCGCGACGTGCGCCACATCCTCGTGACCGAGAAGGGCAAGGACGGCAATGTCGACTTCGCGGCGAGCAAGAAGAAGGCCGACGAGATCTACGCGCAGCTCGCCGGCGGCGCCGACTTCGCGGCGCTGGCGAAGGCCGAGTCTCAGGATCCGGGCAGCGCGGCCAAGGGCGGCAAGCTGACCATCACGCGCGGCAGCACCGTTCCGGAGTTCGACAAGGTCTCGTTCGAGCTCGACCAGGGTGAGCTGTCGAAGCCGGTCAAGACCCAGTACGGCTACCACGTCATCGAGGCGATCTCCTCGGTGCGTAAGGGCCCGACGCTCGACGACGTCAGGCCGGTGGTGAAGGCGCAGCTCCTCCAGCAGAAGCGGAACGACGACATGCAGGCGTGGATCGACGAGCTGCGGAAGCAATACGAGGGCAAGGTGAGCTACGCGGCGGGCTACGAGCCGCCGGAGCTCCCTGAGGAGCCGACCGAGACCCAGTAGCGTCTCGGCCGTGGGCCTCGCCCAGGCACTCCTCGACCTGCAGCAGCTGACGCGGCACCTCCGCCGCGACTGCCCGTGGGACCGCGAGCAGACCGCGGTGACGATCGTGCCGCACACGGTGGAGGAGGCATACGAGGTCGCCGACGCCGCGCTCGCGGCCGACGACGAGGCGCTGCACGGCGAGCTCGGCGATCTCCTCTTCCAGGTCTACTTCCTGTCGCTCCTCCTCGAGGAGCGCGGCGCGGGCGATCTCGAGTCGGTCGCGCGCGACGTGCACGCGAAGCTCGTCCGCCGGCATCCGCACGTCTTCGGCGACGCCGACGCACGCACGCCCGGCCGCGTCCGCGAGCGCTGGGAGGAGCTGAAGACGGAGCAGGAGGGCCGCGAGGGGATCTTTCACGACGTGCCGGAGGCGCTGCCGGCGCTGCTGCACGCACGCAAGGTGCAGCGTCGTGCGGCCGCCGTCGGCTACGACTGGCCCGACCTCACCGGCCCGCTCGAGAAGGTGCGCGAGGAGCTCGCCGAGCTCGAGCACGCGGTGGCCGCGGCCGGCATGCCCGCGCCCGAGACCGAGCCGGACCGGGCGACCTTCCACGAGCTCGGCGACCTGCTCTTCACGGTGGTCAACGTGGCTCGCCGCCTGAACGTCGATCCGGAGCTCGCGCTGCGTGCCACCACGCGCCGGTTCACGGAGCGCGTCGAGCTCGCGGCGGACCTCGCCGAGGCTGACGGCCAGGACTGGCGGCGACTCGGCCTCGACCAGCAGGACGCCTACTACGACCGCGCCAAGGAGAATCTCACATGACCGCCATCGCTTCCGTCCACGCCCGCCAGCTCCTCGACTCCCGCGGCAATCCCACGCTCGAGGTCGACGTTCGGCTCGCGTCCGGCGCGTTCGGCCGGGCAGCCGTGCCCTCCGGTGCGTCGACGGGCGAGCACGAGGCGGTCGAGCTGCGCGACGGCGATCCGGATGTGTACCTCGGGAAGGGCGTGACCCGAGCCGTGGCGAACGTGAACGGGGAGCTCGCAGATGCGATCGTCGGGCTCGACGCGGCCGACCAGCGCTCGCTGGACGGGGCGATGATCGAGCTCGACGGGACGCCGACGAAGAGCCGGCTCGGCGCGAACGCGATCCTCGGCTGCTCGCTCGCGTCGGCGAAGGCCGCCGCCGCCGATGCCGCTCTCCCGCTGTACCGCCACCTCGGGGGCGACGGCGCACGCACGTTGCCCGTCCCGCTGATGAACGTCGTCAACGGAGGCGCCCACGCGCAGAACCGCCTCGACCTCCAGGAGTTCATGGTCGTCCCGGCGGGCGCCGGCTCGTTCGCGGAGGCGCTGCGGATCGGCGCAGAGGTCTTCCATGCGCTGAAGGCCGTGCTGCACGAGCGCGGGCTCGCGACGGGAGTGGGGGACGAGGGCGGCTTCGCACCCGACCTCGCCTCGACCGCCGAAGCGATCGAAGCGATCCTCGAGGCGGCCGCGCGAGCGGGCCACCGGGAGCGGATCGCGATCGCCCTCGATCCGGCTGCGAGCGAGGTCTATCGCGACGGCGCCTACCACCTGCCCGGCGAGGGGCGCGTGCTCGAGCCCGCCGAGATGGTCGATCTCTACCGCTCGCTCGCCGACAGCTATCCCGTCGTGTCGATCGAGGACGGCCTCGACGAGAATGCGTGGGCCGACTGGCGCCGCTTGACGGACGCGATCGGCGAGCGGGTTCAGCTCGTCGGCGACGACCTCTTCGTGACGAACGTCGAGTTCCTGCGGCGGGGCATCGAGGAGCGCGTCGGGAATGCGATCCTCGTCAAGGTGAATCAGATCGGCACGCTGACCGAGTCGCTCGACGTGATCGAGCTGGCGCGCGCCGCCGGGTACGCGACGGTGATCTCGCATCGCTCGGGCGAGACGGAGGACACGACGATCGCCGACCTCGCCGTCGCGGTGAATGCCGGTCAGATCAAGACCGGCGCGCCCTCGAGGTCCGACCGCGTCGCCAAGTACAACCAGCTCCTCCGGATCGAGGAGGAGCTCGGCGACGACGCGGTGTATCCGGGCTGGGCCGTGTTCCGCGGGCGCTAGCCTGCGGGGCGTGCCTCCTCCCGACCGCCGTACCAAGATCGTCGCGACGATCGGCCCAGCGTCGAACGACGACGCGACCCTCGCCGCGCTCGTCGATGCCGGCATGGACGGCGTGCGGCTCAACTTCTCGCACGGCTCGCACGCCGAGCACGAGGTGAGTGCGCGTCGCGCTCGGGCGGTGCAGGCCGAGGTCGGTCGTCCGCTCGCGCTCATCGCCGATCTCCAAGGTCCGAAGCTCCGCATCGGCGACCTCGACGCGCCCGCCGAGCTCCAGGTGGGCGACTCGGTCGTCGTCGCGGGCCAGGAGGCGTGCGGGAGCGACGATCTCCCGGTCGCACCGGACGTCCTCGCATCCGTTCTCGAAGCGGGTGACGAGATCCTCATCGACGACGGCCACGTGCGCCTGCGCGTGGACCGGCTCGAGGGGGACAGGGCCGTCTGCGAGGTCGTCACGGGCGGGCTCGTCGAGCCGCACAAGGGCGTCAACGTTCCCGGGGTGCCGCTGCCCGTGGCGTCCCTCACCGAGAAGGATCTCGCCGACCTGGACTTTGCTCTCGGCCTCGGCGTGGACTACGTCGCACTCTCGTTCGTGCGGACGCACCTGGACGTCACGGCGCTCAAGTCGCGGATCGAGGCGGCCGGGTCGCTGGCCTGGGTGATCGCGAAGATCGAGCTCAAGGAGGCCGTGACGCAACTCGATTCGATCCTCGATGCTGCCGACGCCGTGATGATCGCGCGAGGGGACCTCGGCGTCGAGATCGGCGCGGCCGAGGTTCCTCTGCTGCAGAAGCAGATCATCCTCGGCGCGCTCGAGCGCGGGAAGCCGGCGATCACGGCGACGCAGATGCTCGAGACGATGATCCATCGGCCCGAGCCGACCCGCGCGGAGGCGTCCGACGTCGCGAACGCGATCCTCGACGGATCGTCGGCGCTCATGCTCTCCGCGGAGACCGCTGTCGGCGACTACCCCGTCGAGGCGGTCGCGACGATGGCCCGGATCGCGCGGGCGGTCGAACCGAGCCTCGGGTATCGCCACCAGCTGCCCTCGGCGCTCGAGGAGCCGACGGTCGGGCGTGCGATGTCGAACGCCGCCTGCGACCTGGCCGAGGCGCTTGGGGCGAAGGCGATCCTCGTCCCGACGTTCACGGGCCGCACGGCGTCGGCCGTCGCACGGCTCCGGCCGCGGCGGCCCGTGCTCGCGCTGACGCACGTTGCGGCCTCGTTGCAGCACATGGCGATCGAGTGGGGCGTGACGCCGCTGGAGATCCCGGAGGTGACGGACGTCGAGGAGCTGTGGCGCCTCTCCATCGCTGCGGCGCGCGACGCGGGCGTCGTCGACGTCGGCGACCGCGTCGTCCTCACGGCCGGAACGGCTGTGAACATCCCGGGCTCGACGAACGTCATCAAGGTCGACGTCGCCTGACTTGGGGGAAGGGTCGCGTTCGCCTGCGTTGAACGTGGCGACGTGGCGGAGAAGGGGAAGAGACGCCGTGCGCAGTCGCGGATCGGCCGGCGCCGGCTCCGGCTGCTGTGGGCCGTCGCGCTCCTCGGTGTCGCCGTGTACCTCTACTACCGGCCGATCGCGTCCTACGTCGAGACGAAGAACGACCTCGCTGCACGGCGTGCCGAGGTCGAGAACCTGCGCCTCGTTCGCGCCGAGCTCGAGCTCCGGCTCGTGAACGCGACGAGTGTCGGCTCGCTCGAGCGCGAGGCGCGCCGGCTCAACTACGTCAAGCCGGGCGAGCGCCTGTTCGTGGTGAAGGGCATCCCGGCCTGGCGCAAGGCGCGCAGCAGCCAATAGCGAGCGACCTCCCTAGTCTGTCGGCATGGACGATCGCGACGTCGTCGCGCGCCAGCTCGGACGCGATCCACGAGCGTTCCGCCGGGTCGCGGTTCGCTGCCCGTTCGGCACGCCCGCCGTCACGGAGCAGCTGCCATACGACCCCGAGGGCGAGCCCTTCCCGACGACGTACTACCTGACCTGCCGGCATCTCGTTGCGGCCGTCGCCCGGCTCGAGGCAGCCGGCGGCGTCGAGCGCTGGAGCGCGGCCGTGAACGTCGATGACGAGCTCGCTGCCTCGCTCGAGCGCGCGACCGACGAGCAGCGCGGCATCCGGCGCGAGCTCGCCGGCGACGCACGGGGATCGGACGGCGGCGCCTCGCTCGAGCTCGGGATCGGAGGGTCGCGTTCCCCCGAGCACCTCAAATGCCTGCACGCGCACATCGCTTATGCGCTCGCGCGACCTGGGTACGAGCTGGGTGAGCGCATCTTCGAGGAGGTCGTCGACCCCTGGCCCGCCGAGCGCTGCTGCTCGACGGTCTAGGCTCCGCGATCGTGTCCGCCGACCTCGAGAGCGCCCGCATCGAGTGGGAACGTGCGCACCGCGATCTCGCGGACGCGGTCGAGGCCGACGCCGCGCAGCAGCGAACGAACACGCAGGTCGAGGCGATCACGGCCGAGCTGCGACGCCGTCTCGGCGGTAACTTCACGCTCCGCGAGCTCGCCGACGAGTACGCGAGCGCCGACACGTGGGCGCGCGACGTCCTCGCCGAGCAGGGATCGCCGGAGTGGCCCAGGACGCTCGCGCTCGTGGAAGGCGCCGCGTTCCATCTGTATGCACGCGGCGCCGTGGACTACGCGCCGTGACGGCACTCGAGGAGGAACGGCGTCAGCGCCGTGCGAAGCCCAGCCGGGGGCGGCGTATCGCCGCGATCGTGGCGGTCGCACTCGGGCTGGCGCTCGCGTTCCTGCTGGGTGTCGCCTTTGCGCAGACGCTCGACGATCGCCCTGCGCCGGGAGAGACGGTCACGGATGTCCGGACTCTGACGCCGCTCCCACAGGGCGCGCCCGAGCGGACGGTGACCGTCACGGTCACGACTCCGTAGGGGGCGAGGCTCGCCTCGGTCAGAGCTCTTCGGAGGCCTCGAGCAGCCCGGCGAGGATGATGCCGACCGCGCACGCGAGGCTGATCCAGATCCCTACACCGCGGCTTGCGAAGAAGAAGTCATCCGGTATCGAGATGATCCGCACGAGCACGAGGACCGTCGCGATCGATCCGAGCGCGATCGCGATCAGGCTCTCGGGTACGGACGCAGGCATCGAGACGCCGACCTCGCGGAGGATCACGAGGAGCACGGCTGCGAGCCCGAGGAAGAGCACGATCTTGCCGATCGTCCCCGTGTGCCAACCGATGACCGACACGGTCGTCCCGTTCCCCTCGCCCGTGTACCAGCCGGTCAGGGCCGACATCGCGAGGAGAAGGCCGAACAGGAAGGTCAAGCGCCCCCCGAACCCGGCGACGTCGCCGGCGCCGGGAAGCCGGCGGCCGCGCAGGCGCGTGCTCTGCATCGCGTAAGCATATGACGCGGTGCCGACGGGACGTCTTCCCCACGGTCGCCGTTCGTTCCTAGAATCTCGCTGTGGCCCAGCCGGCTCCGACCACCGAGGAACCGCTCCTGCTCGAGGAGGAGCCGCCGCTCGATCCCGACGCGGTCTCGCGTGCGTACCGTCGACACCGGGCGCGCCGCGCCGCGAAGGCGAAGCGGCACCGGGAGAAGCGCTGGGCCGGGGTCCGCTTCTGGCTCGTGCTGGCGCTCGTGCTGGTCGCGACAGGGCTGCTCGCTGCGCGCACGCTCGGTGAGATCGAGCGCGTCTTCGGACTGTAGGGGCCGGACATGTCCGGCCCTGCCGTGACCACCATCCAGGGGCGTCCCGGGAGCGCTGCGCTCGGCGCGCTCGTGTTCGGGGCCGGAATCGGGGCCCTCGCGACCGAGATCACGGCGTCGCGGCTGCTCGCGCCGTACTTCGGCTCGTCGACGATCGTCTGGGCGAACCTCATCGGGATCGTCCTGGGCGCGCTGGCTCTCGGCTACTGGCTGGGCGGCAGGCTCGCCGACCGTCGCCCGGAGCCGCGGCTGCTCGGCCTCGTCGTCCTGGTCGCCGGAGTCCTCGTCGCCGTCGTCCCGTTCGCGGCCAAGCCGTTCCTCGAGCTCACCGTGGACGGGCTCGACACGGCGTCGGCCGGTGCGGTCGTCGGCAGCTTCCTGGCTGTGCTCCTCCTGTGCGCGCCGCCGGTGGTCCTGCTCGGGATGGTGTCGCCGTTCGCCATCCGCCTTGCCGTCTCGTCGATCGCGACCGCCGGCGCCGTCGCGGGTCGCCTCTACGCGCTCTCGACCGCCGGCTCGCTCGTCGGCGTCTTTCTTCCCGCGCTCGTGCTGATCCCTGCCGTGGGAACACAGCGCACGTTCCTGATCATCGCCGTGCTCCTGGCCGCCTCGTCCTGCTTCCTGCTCGGCCCGCGCTACCTCGTCGCCACCGCGCTCCTCGCCGTGCTGCTGGCCTTCCCGCCCGGAACGATCAAGGCCGAGGAAGGCCTGATCCACGAGGAGACGTCCTTCTACCAGTACATCGGCGTCGTCGAACGACCGGACGGTCGCCGCCTCCTCCAGCTCAACGAGGGCGTCGCCGTGCACTCGGTGTGGCGACCGGACTCGGTCCTGACGGGGGGCGTCTGGGACGCGTTCCTCGCGCTGCCGCCGCTCCTCGACCGGCCGCTCGAGCGCGTCGCGATCCTCGGGAACGCGGGCGGCACGACCGCTCGGGCGCTCGGCGTGTACTACCCGGACGCGGAGATCGACGGCGTCGAGCTCGATCCTGCTGTCAGCCGTGTCGGACGCGAGTACTTCGGCATGGACGACAACCCGCGGCTGACGGTGTACGACCTCGACGCGCGTCCGTTCCTCCGCGCGACCGACGAGCGCTACGACCTCATCGTCGTCGACGCCTACCGCCAGCCGTACGTCCCGTTCTACCTCGCGACGCGTGAGTTCTTCGCGCTCGTCCGGGAGCGCCTGACCCCGGGCGGGATCGTCGCGCTGAACGTCGCTGCGGTCCCCGACGACCGGCGGCTCGTGGACGCGGTGGGAGGCACCCTCGCGGCCGAGTTTCCGCAGGTGCTCGAGTGGCCGGCGCTTCGCTTCAACACGATCGTCCTCGGCTTCACCGAGCCGCTCTCTGAGCCCGAGCTGAGACGACGACTCGAGCCCGGCCCAGCCGACCTCGCCTCGATCCGTGCGCTGCTCGCGGACGATGTCCGTCCGGTCGCCGCCGCCGTGACGCCGTGGACCGACGACCGAGCACCGGTCGAGTGGCTGACCGACCGGATGATCGTCTCGTACGCAGCCGAAGGGGGCCGCCTGGAGGAGGACTACCTCCCGACGAGGCCGCTCCCGTGATCTCGCTCGAGCGCCGCGACGGCCGTCCGCTGCGCATCGGGCATCGCGGGGCTGCGACGCTCGCGCCGGAGAACACGCTTCCGTCGTTTCGCGCCGCCGCGGCGGTAGGGGTCGATCTGATCGAGCTCGACGTGATCGTCGCGCCGGACGGGGAGCTCGTCGTCGCTCACTCCGTCGGCGAGATGCAGGAGGACACGCCGACCTTCGAGGACGCCCTCCGCTTCTTCGTCGACGAGGCGCCGGAGATCGGCGTGCACGTCGATCTCAAGTGCTTCGGCCGCGAGCGCGAAGTCGTCGACGCGCTCCGCGCGCTCCGTCTCGTCGAGCGGAGCTTCGTCAGCTCGGTGTTCTTGCGGGTCCCACGGCGCGTCGCCGCGATAGATGGCCCACCGGCGGGAGTCACGATTCCGCGCGGCGTCCTCGGCATCTCCGACGACGGCCGTGGCGCGCCGATCGCGCGCTGGGGGCTCGCGGTCCTCCGCGCCGTGACGCCGTACCTGGCGCGGCCGCTGCTCGCGCTCACCCGCGCGGACGCGCTGGTGATGCACCACTCGATCGTCACCCCGAAGGGCGTGCGCGCAGGGCACGCACGCGGGGTGAGTGTCGTGACGTGGACGGTCGACGAGCCGCGCGAGCTCGAGCGGGTCGTCGCGGCCGGTGTCGACGCCGTCGTGACGAACGATCCACGGCTGTTCGCGCCGGGATCGGTGTCTACTATTCCGGCGTGACTCTCTCCGCTCGCTCGCTGCGCGCAGCCCTGCTCGTGGCCTGTGCAGCTCTCGGATTTGCAGCTGCCTTCGGGCTCGTCTCGTCTGCCGGCGCGCAGTCGACGGATCCTCCGACGACGACCGAGCCGCCACCTGCCGAGCCTCCCGCAGAGCCGGCCCCGCCACCGACTCCTGCGCCGATCGCGTTCGGCGTGATCGTGGGCGGCGTGAAGGTCGGCGGGATGATGCCGTACCAGGCGTCGAAGGCCGTGAGCAAGGAGTACGGGCGTCCTCTCGTCCTGGTGGCCGACGAGACCACGAGACTCGGGCTGGCGGCGTCGGTGCTCGGCGCGCAGGCGAACGTTCCGAAGGCGATTCGCCGTGCGCGCCTCGCGCGGCCCGGTGCCGTCGTGCCGCTCGACGTGAAGGTCTCCCAGGCACGGGTTCGGCGCTACGTCGACAAGATCGGCAAGACGCTCGACCGCGAGCCGGTCGACGCCCGTATGGACCTCAGCGGCCCCAAGCCGCGCGCGGTGGAGGCCGAGGACGGCCGCATCCTCAAGAAGCTCGCAACCGGGCGCGCGATTCGCACGGCGCTCGCGACGAACAGCCGCGCGCCGATCCGTCTCGCGTTCGAGTCCCAGAGGCCCGAGGTCGTCGAGCTCGACAAGGCCGTCGTCATCCTCCGCGGCTCGAACCGGCTGCTGTACTTCGACAACGCGAAGCTCGTGCGCTGGTTCCGTGTCGCGACGGGCCTGCCGCAGTTCCCGACGCCGCTCGGGAACTTCGAGATCGTGAACCTGCAGCGCAACCCGTGGTGGTATCCGCCGCCTTCGCCATGGGCGAAGGACGCCAAGCCGGTGCCGCCGGGCCCGGGGAATCCTCTCGGCACGCGCTGGATGGGGATCTCCGCTCCGTACATCGGCATCCACGGCACGCCCGACGCGGCTTCGATCGGGTACTCGGCGTCGCATGGCTGCATCCGCATGCGCGTTCCCGAAGCCGAGTGGCTCTTCCGCCGCATGGAGATCGGGACGCCGGTCTTCATCGTCAGCCGGTAGCGATGACGTCGCGCGCGCGGCTCGTCGGCCAGGGCGTGGCCATCGGCCTCGTCGCGCTGCTCTTCATCCTGCTCGCCTGGTCGCTCGTCAGCGACGAGGGTGGGGACCTCGTGGCGGCGGCCAATCGAGGCGATCTGCCGGTCGCCCCCGACTTCACGTTGGAGCGGCTCGACGAGGAGGGCGAGCTGCGGCTCTCGTCGCTTCGAGGGAAGGCGGTCGTGCTGAACTTCTGGGCGTCCTGGTGCATCCCGTGCAAACAGGAAGCCCCGTATCTCGAGCAGGTGTGGCGGGAGAAGCGCCGGCAGGGGCTCGTCGTCGTCGGTCTCGACGCCAAGGACTTCCGGGCCGACGCGAGGAGATTCGCGAAGCGCTTCGGCCTCACCTTCCCCCTGGTCTACGACGGGCCGGGAGACATGACCGGCCCGTACGGCGTGACCGGCTTCCCCGAGACTTTCGTCATCGACCGCGAAGGGCGTATCGTCGAGGCCTTCGTCGGCGCGGTCGACCGCGAAGACGTGAAGGACGACTTCGTGGCAGCCGTGGAGCGCGCGCTCCAGTCATGACCCGGCTCGTCGTCGCGGTCGCCCTCGTCGCCTTGTCGGTGGCGTTCGCGGCGGAGGCGGCGCCGCCAAATGCCGCGGATCTCGAGACCGAGATCGTGTGTCCCGTGTGCAAGACGACCCTCGACCAGTCGAACGCGCCGA
>FKKE01000553.1_pt1 | contig 11526 bp, 13 predicted proteins | sample 1106331 | NCBI WGS metagenome assembly FKKE01 (sample SAMEA3931202, study PRJEB13176) | freshwater metagenome | biome: Drinking water system; feature: drinking water; material: freshwater | place: China | collected 2013-02-06 | reverse complement strand
CATGATCCGCCAGCACCAGTTCACCAAGGTCGAACTCGTCTCGATCACGACGCCCGAGCAGAGCGCTGAAGAGCACGAGCGCATGCTCTCCTCCGCTGAAAAAGTTCTCCAGAAACTCGGCCTGCATTACCGCGTCATGACGCTCTGCACCGGCGACATGGGTTTCGCCTCCCAGAAAACTTACGACATCGAGGTCTGGCTGCCCGGCGAGAACACCTATCGCGAGATTTCGTCGTGCTCGAACTGCGGCGAGTTTCAGGCCCGCCGCATGAACGCGCGCTGTCGCGCCAAAGACGCGAAAAGCCCGCGCTACGTCCACACGCTGAATGGCTCAGGCGTCGCGGTCGGCCGCGCGTTGATCGCGGTGCTCGAAAATTACCAGAACGAGGACGGCTCCGTCACAATTCCGGAGGCGCTGAAGCCCTATATGGGCGGCCTCACCAAGATCACGAAAGCGAACTGAATTTGCGTATTCTCGTTACCAACGACGACGGCATCCACTCGCCCGGCCTCGACGCGCTGGAGCGCGTCGCCAGAACGCTCACGGACGATGTCTGGGTCGTAGCACCCGAATTCGATCAATCGGGCGTCTCGCACTCGCTGTCGCTCTCCGATCCGCTCCGCCTTCGCAAGGTCGACGAGCGGCGCTTCGCAGTGAAAGGCACGCCGACCGATTGCGTCATCATGGGCGTGCGCCATGTGCTCGAAGACAAGCGCCCCGACCTCGTGCTCTCCGGCATCAACCGCGGGCAGAACCTCGCGGAGGACGTGATCTATTCCGGCACCGTCGCCGGCGCGATGGAAGGCACCATCCTCGGCATTCAGGCGATCGCCTTGAGCCAGGCCTATGGCCCGACCACCCGCGACAAGCTCGGCTACGACACCGTCGAGGCGCTTGCGCCCGATCTTCTGAAGAAGATCGTGGCGGAGGGCCTTCCGGTCGGCGTGCTGCTCAACATCAACTTTCCGGATTGTCCGGCGGACGAGGTGCAGGGCGTTGCGATCACCACGCAGGGCCGCCGCGATGCCGAGTTGCTCATGGTCGACAAGCGCCACGACGGCCGCGGTTTCCCGTATTACTGGATCGGATTCCAACGCATCAAGCGCACCTTCTCGGACGGCAGCGATCTCTCGGCGATCGAGCGCAAGATGATCTCGGTGACCCCGCTCAGGATCGACCTCACCGACAGACCCTTCATGACGAAACTCGCGGCCATGTTCGATGCGAGCGAACTGACGAACTAGGCCGGTAACGGAGCGTGCACGCGGATGGCCGACCGCAACCGGCGCGAAGAGGAGTTCGAGCGCAGAAACGCCGAGGCGCGTATGGAGTTTCTGCTCTCCATGCGCCGCCGCGGGATCCGCGACGTGAAGGTGCTGCGCGCGCTCGAACAGGTGCCGCGCGAGATATTCGTCGAAGCCGAACATGCCGAGCGCGCCTATGCCGATCAGGCGCTTCCGATCGACTGCGGCCAGACCATCAGCCAGCCCTTCGTGGTCGCGACCATGACCGAGGCGCTCGACGTCGATCCGCAACACAAGGTTCTGGAGCTCGGCACCGGCTCCGGCTATCAGGCCGCGGTGCTCGGCATGCTCGCCAAATCGGTCGTCACCATCGAGCGCTACCGCACGCTTGCCGATCTCGCCTCCGCACGGCTTCGCGTACTCGGTCTGAAGAACGTAACGGTGCGCGTCGGCGACGGCAGTTTCGGCGCGCCGGAAGACGCGCCGTTCGACCGGATCGTCGTGACCGCCGCCTGCGAAACGGTGCCGCCGGCCTTGTTCGATCAACTGGGCGACGGCGGGCGTATGGTTGCCCCGGTAGGGCCGCTGAACGGCGTTCAGACTCTGCGGCTCTTCACGAAAACGGGCGGCAAGATCGAGTATTTCGATCTCATGTCGGTGCGCTTCGTCCCGCTGGTCGAAGGCAAGGCCGAGGCGCTCTAATCCTTAACCTTTGAGATGTGCAGGGAAATTTCGCGCGAAAGCCTTTTTTCTTAAGGCTGCGTTTACCGGCGCGGGACTATTCGTCAGGCGTGTTGTTGCGTCCTGAGTGAGTAGTGATGCGTACCAATTCTATGCGCTACCGGGGAGCGCTGCTCGCCCGTTGTGCCGCCGTCGCCGTGCTCGGCGGCCTCGTCGCCTCGGCCGCGGCCGAGGGCCTGAAGGAGGCCAAGGACGTGAAGATCGCCGTCGTCGTCCACGGTTCGGCGTCGGACGCCTACTGGTCGGTGGTCAAGCGCGGCGTCGACGATGCCGCCGCCCTGACCGGCGCCCAGGTCCAGTACATCGCCCCCCAGGTCTTCGACAGCGTCGAGCAGGCCAGGCTCATCGAGGCGGCGGTGGCGACCAAGCCCGACGGCATCGTCGTCTCGATCCCCGACATCGACGCCCTCAAGGGCGCGATCCAGAGTGCCCTCGCCGCCGGCATCCCGGTGGTCAACGTCGATTCGGGAGAGAAGCAGGGCGAGAGCATCGGCGTGCCGCTCTATGTCGGCACCACGTCCGAGTATCAGGCCGGCATTCGCGCCGGTGAGCGCCTGGCCAAGGACGGCATTCTCAAGGTTGCCTGCATCAATCACGAGGTGGGCAACATCAGCCTCGACGAGCGCTGCCAGGGCATCAATGACGGGCTCGCCAAGTCGGGAGGCGCTTCCGAGGTGGTCGCCGTGTCGCAGGATCCGGCCGACGTGACGCGCCGCGTCGAGGCCTATCTCTCGGCCCATGGCGAGGTGCAGGCGGTCTTCGCCACCGGCACGGCCTCGGCCAATCCGCTCATCAAGCACTTCAAGGACAAGGAACTGTTCGGCAAGCTGAAGCTCTTCACCTACGACCTCGGCCCCGAGATTCTCGAATCCGTGGCCGCCGGCGAGATGGGCTTCGGCATCGATGGCCAGCAGTACTTGATGGGCTATCTGCCGGTGATCGCCCTGGTCGAGAACGCCACCCATGGCTTCTGGATCCAGAACAACATCTACACCGGGCCGCTCTTTATCGACACGCCCGAGAAGGCGAAGGGCGTGCTCGCCCTCGCCAAGCAGGGCATCCGCTAGAGCAATGGTGGCGCGGAAGGGTGAATACGCCCTTCCGCGCCGACAGGAACTTACGATGAGCACGGACGAGACTCCGGCGCGGCCGGCGATCAAGCGGAAGTCGACGGGAGAAAGCGACGAGCGGCTGGCCGGCGCGAGCTTTCTCGTTCGCCTGCTGCGGCGGCCCGAGTCGGGCGTTGTCTGCGGCCTGATCGCGACCGCGGTCATCTTTGCCCTCTTGCCCGGCGCCTCGTCTCTCTATTCGCTCCAGGGGTCGATGACATTTCTCACCTTGGCGGCCGAGCTCGGCATTCTTGCCGCCGCCGTGGCACTTCTTATCATCGCCGGCGAGTTCGACTTGTCCATCGGCTCGATGATCGGCTTCGCCGGCATCGTCATCGGCCTCAGCGTCACCCATCTCGGCTTTCCCCTGTGGGCGGCCGTCGGCCTTGCCTTCGCCACGGCGATTGTTGTCGGCTATCTCAACGGCCTCATCACCGTAAAGACGAAGCTGCCATCCTTCATCGTCACCCTCGCCTCGCTCTTCATCCTGCGCGGACTGTCGATCGGCATCACCCGGGCGGTGACGGGCCGTACCCAGATTCCCTACATCCTCGACGACGTCCCGGACCCGTGGACGGCAAGCCTGTTCAACGGCCATGTCGCCACCGGCCTGTTTCAATGGATGGGCGATTTGGGCTGGATCGCCACCAAGAGCGATGGAACGCCCTTCGTGCCCGGCATTCCCATGTCGATCGTCTGGTGCCTCGCGGTCATCGCCGTCGCCGGCTGGGTCCTCACCGAGACCCGCTTCGGCAACTGGATCTACGCCTCCGGCGGCGATCCGGTCGTTGCCCGCAACGTCGGCGTGCCGGTGGCGCGGGTCAAGGTCACGCTGTTCATCGCCACCGCCTGCGCGGCGACCCTCTTGGCGACGATCCAGGTCATGGAGGCCGGCTCCGCCGATACCGTGCGCGGCATGTTAAAGGAGTTCGAGGCGATCATCGCCGTCGTCGTCGGCGGTGTGCTCCTCACCGGTGGTTACGGCACGATCTATGGCGCCGCCTTCGGTGCGCTGATTTTCGGCCTTGTGCAGATGGGCATATTCTATACCGGCATCGACACCGACTGGTTCAAGGTCTTCCTCGGCATCGTCATTCTCGTCGCCGTGCTCGTCAACAACTACACGCGCGCCAAGGCCCTGGGCGAGAGGCAAGGGTCGTGAGCAAGACGCCCGCCATCGAGCTGCAGCATGTCAGCAAGCGCTTCGGCTCCGTCATCGCCCTCAACGATATCGACATGAAGGTCTATCCGGGCGAGGTCCATTGCCTCCTCGGCGACAATGGCGCCGGCAAGTCGACCCTGATCAAGATTCTCTCGGGCGTCTATCGGCCAAGCGCCGGCCGCATCCTGGTGGCCGGCAACGAGGTCGAGTTCCGCAGCCCGCGCGATGCGGCGGAGTATGGCGTGGCCACGGTCTTTCAGGATCTGGGGCTCATTCCTTTGATGAGCATCGCCCGCAACTTCTTCCTCGGTCGCGAGCCGGTGAAGGGCATCTTTCCGTTCCGCCGCTTCGACAAGGAGCGCGCCAACACCGTCGCCCGCCAAGCCATGGCCGATGTCGGCATCGAGGTCCGCGACCCGACCCAGGCCGTCGGCACCCTGTCCGGCGGCGAGCGCCAGTCGGTGGCCATCGCCAGGGCCATTCATTTCGGCGCTCGTGTGCTCATCCTCGACGAGCCGACCTCGGCCCTCGGCGTCCACCAGGCGGCGATGGTGCTCAAGTTCATCATCGAGGCGCGCCTGCGCGGGCTTGCCGTCATCTTCATCACCCACAACATCCGCCACGCCTATCCGGTGGGCGATGTCTTCACCCTGCTCAACCGGGGCGCCAGCCAGGGCACCTACCGGAAGTCGGAGATCACCCGCGACGAGGTCTTGACCATCATGTCGGGCGGCGAGGACATGGCGGCGGTCGAGCGCGATCTCGAGCAGCTTATGGCGACGATCCCCTAGGCCCATTGCCATGTCGGTCGCCAGCGGGAAATTCGTCATCGTCCATGCCGACGATCTCGGCATGAGCCATGGCGCGAACCGGGCCTTCGCCGAGTTGGCGGGGCTTGGCGTCTGCGGCAGCGGATCGGTCATGGTGCCCTGCCCATGGTTTCCCGAGGTTGTTGAACTCGCGGCAGCCGATGCAAGCCTCGACATCGGCGTCCACCTGACCCTGACCAGCGAGATGGATCGCTTTCGCTGGCGGCCGCTGACGAGGCCCTCGGCCGCCGCCGGCCTGACCGACGCCGACGGCTACTTTCACCGGCGCCCGGCCACCGTGCGGGCGGCCGCTAGCCGCGATGCCGTCGAGGCCGAACTCCGGGCCCAGATCGAGGCGGCCCTGGCCACCGGCATCGATGTGAGCCACCTCGACGACCATGCCGGCACGGTGCTGGCGCCGGAATTCTGCGACATTTACATTCGCCTCGGCGTCGAGTTCGGCCTGCCCATCCTGATCACGCCTCAGCTATCGACCTATGGCGGCCTTCACAACATGGCGGGCGTCGCGGCTGATGATTACAGGGGCCATGCCATGGCCGCCGAGGCGGCCGGCTTCACCCTCTTCGATCGCATCATCGAGACGCCATGGACGGAGGCAGCGGTCAGCGCCGAGGAATACCAGGCGCTCTTCGCCGGCATCGCGCCGGGGCGCACCTACATGGCCATGCATTTCGCCGCGCCGGGAGACGTTGCCGCGATCGATCCCCATATGGGCCACCGGCGCACGGGCGAATATGCCCTGTTCCGTTCGCCCGAATTTGGCCGCTGGCTCGGACTGCAGGGCCTGGAACTCGGCGGCATGCGCGGTCTGCGCGCCGATCTTCGCGCAAGACTCTCCCGAGGAAGGAGCGAATAGATGGAACGGATTGGTGTGGGATTGATCGGAACTGGCTTCATGGGCAAATGCCATGCCCTGGCCTATGGCGCCGTCGCCGCGGCCTATGGCGACGTCCCGGCCATCGACCGCGTTGTCTTGAGCGACGCCGATCCCGACGTGGCGCGGAAAATGGCAAGGGAGTTCGGCTTTGGCCGGCCCGCCGCCCATTGGCGGGCGGTGGTGGAGGACCCTTCCGTGGCGCTTGTGTCGATCGCCGCGCCCAACGGCTTTCACCGCGAGATGGCGATGGCGGCCCTCGCCGCCGGCAAGCATGTCTGGTGCGAGAAGCCGATGGCGCTGACGCTCGCCGATGCCGAGGCAATGGCCGAGGCCGCCGCCGCCGCCCGGGGGCAGACGACGGCATTGGGTTATGCCTATCTCCGCAACCCCGCCCTCCAGCATGCCCGCCAGTTGATCGCTGCCGGCGAGATCGGCGAGGTTTTCGATTTCCGAGGCAGCGTCGATGAGGACTACATGGCCGATCCGGGCCTTCCCTGGTCGTGGCGGCTCAAGGCGAGCGAGGCGGGGCTCGGCACACTCGGCGATCTCACCTGTCATCTCGTGTCCCTGGCCCAGGAACTGGTGGGCGACATCGAAAGCCTGTGCGCCATGGCGGACACCGTCCATCGCGAGCGCGCCCTGCCGGACCGCCCGGGCGGCCGGGGCCTAGTGGAGAATGACGATATCGCCCATGCCCTGGTGCGTTTTCGCGGCGGCGCCAGGGGCATTCTTGCCTCGAGCCGAATTGCCCACGGCCGCAAGAACGGCCTCAGGATCGAGGTTCACGGCAGCAGGGGCACGCTCTGGCTCGACAATGAGCGGATGAACGAGCTGAACCTCTATGTCGCCGATGGACCGGCGGCCAATCGCGGCTTCCGGCGCATCCTGTCGGGGCCGCAACACCCCGATTACGGCAAGCTCTGCCCGGCACCTGGCCATGGTCTCGGCTTCAACGAACTCAAGGTCATCGAACTCGCCGAAATCCTCAAGTCGATCACCGGCAGGCCGAGCGCTGCCGTGGATTTCGCCCGCGGGCTTCGCATCGAGCGGACAATCCATGCCTTTGCCACGTCGGCCCGGAAGGGGGGATGGGTGACTTTAGCAGCTGAGTGAAAACGATCAGAAAATGATGTTCGATACCGCAAGAATCTGCGCGAATCTTATCTTTAGTACGTCATTTGCCTTGAGAAGGCCGCTTCCTGCCCCTAGTCTCCGGCGCGGCTCAAGGGAGATGACGCCATGGACACCGCCACCGACAATCTGATTCGGGCCGAGCTCGCCGACCTTGGCCTGCGCTGGGTGGGCAGGATCGGCTGGAATGCGCCGGCGGCGGCCCTCTACCAGCAGGCCGTGGCCAGCGGCGAGGCGGAGGTGGCTGATGGCGGCGCCCTCGTCGTCTCGACCGGCAGCCACACCGGAAGAAGCCCCGCCGACAAGTTCGTCGTCCGCGACGCCCTCACCGAGGAAACGATCTGGTGGGACAACAACCGGCCCATGAGCCGGAGTCACTTCGAGGCGCTGCGCGAGGACTTCATGGCCCATGCGAGGCTCAAGAACCTCCATGTCCAGGACCTCCATGGCGGCGCCGACCCCGCCTACCGGCTGCCGACGCGGGTGATCTGCGAATATGCCTGGCATGCCCTCTTCATTCAGCATCTTCTGATCCTGCCCGAGGCGCGCCTGGGCTTCCGCCCGGCCCTGACCATCGTCGATCTTCCCTCCTTCAAGGCCGATCCGGCCCGCCACGGCACCCGCAGCGAGACCGTCATCGCCATCGACGTCTCCGCCGGCCTCGTTCTCATCGGCGGCACCCAATATGCCGGCGAGATGAAGAAGGCCGTCTTCACCGTCCTCAACTATCTCCTGCCCGAGAAGGGCGTCATGCCCATGCACTGCTCGGCCAATGTCGGGATGAAGGGCGACAGCGCCGTCTTCTTCGGCCTCTCCGGCACCGGCAAGACGACGCTATCGGCCGATCCCAAGCGCACCCTCATCGGCGACGACGAGCATGGCTGGTCCGACCGCGGCATCTTCAATTTCGAGGGCGGCTGCTATGCCAAGGTGATCAGGCTCTCGGCCGAGGCCGAACCGGCGATCTTCGCAACCACACGGAGCTGGGGCACGATCCTCGAGAACGTCACCATGGATCCGGTGACCCGGCGTCTCGATCTCGACGATGCCTCGGTGACCGAGAACACGCGCTCGGCCTATCCGCTGGCGGCGATTGCCAATGCCAGCGCCAGCGGCACCGCGGCGATCCCCAGGACCATCGTCATGCTCACCGCCGATGCCTTCGGCGTCCTGCCGCCGATTGCCCGCCTCACGCCGCAGCAGGCCATGTACCATTTCCTCTCGGGCTATACCGCCAAGGTTGCGGGAACCGAGCGCGGCGTCACCGAACCCCAGGCAACCTTCTCGACCTGCTTCGGCGCCCCCTTCATCCCGCGCCATCCGAGCGTCTACGGCAACCTCCTGCGCGACCTCATCGCCCGCCATGGCGTCTCCTGCTTCCTGGTCAACACCGGCTGGACGGGCGGGCCCTATGGCGAAGGCCACCGCATGCCGATCCGGGTGACCCGGGCCCTGCTCGATGCCGCCCTCGAGGGAAGGCTCGACAATGCCGCCATGCGCGCCGATCCCCATTTCGGCTTCGCCGTGCCGGTCGCCATGGACGGCATCGATGGCCGCATCCTCGATCCCCGCGCGACCTGGGCCGATCCCTCGGCCTACGATACCATGGCGCGCAAGCTGGTTTCCATGTTCGTCAAGAACTTCGCCCGGTTCGAGGCCCATGTCGGCGCCGATGTGCTGGCCGCGAGCCCAGCGGTTCCGATCGCCGCCGAATAGTTTAGGCCCGGGCCTCGTGCTCGGCACAGACCAGCGCCGCGTCCGCCGCCGTCAGCGCCTCGTCGAGGAACATGCAATGATGGGGGCCCATGGGATCGGCTGACTTGCCGTTGGCGCGGAAGTACCGGCAGGAAGCGCATGGGCCGAAGCTCGGCAGGCCGCTCCGCCCGATCTCCTCGTCCAGCAACCGCGCAAGACCCTTGCCGAGCCGGCGCCTGGTCTTGCCGCCGAGGGCGCCGGCGGCCCGCTCGAGCCTTGCCCAGGGATCGCGGGCCAGGATTTCCCTCGCTTTCGGCGTCAGCGTCAGGACAATCGAACGGCCCTCGCCCGGCCGCCGGCCGCGGCGCAACAGGCCCTTGCGCGTGAGCGCCAGGACCGTCTGCGAGACCGTGCCCTTGGTGGCGCCGAGATAGCGGGCAAGAGCGCCCGGCGAATTGGAGAAGCGGTTGGCGCGGGAAAGATAGCGCAGGGCCTGCCACTGGGCCGGGTTGAGCCCTTCGCCATGCTCGCCGGCCCGCATGAGCCGGGCCAGGCGCTCGAGGGACGCAAGCAGCGGAAACTTGCTTTCTTCCATGTCAGCCCACCCGAATGATTGGTAGCGACTCGCGATCAATCTTGCACACTACGCCAGGGCCATGCCATAATCAATTTGGTATCGACGCGAAACCAGGAAAGCAGGCCATGGCGGACGATAGGGCTCCGGCATTCGACTTCGCCCGCGACGGCTGGGCGGCGAGCCAGTGGTTCAACAGCGAGGCGCCACCCACCCTTGCCGGCCTGAAGGGCAAGGTCGTCGTCCTCCACACGTTTCAGATGCTGTGTCCGGGCTGCGTCGCCCATGGCCTGCCCCAGGCCCAGAAGGTCCATCGCCTGTTCCCCCGTGCCCATGTCGAGGTCATCGGCCTCCACACGGTCTTCGAGCATCATGAGGCCATGGTTCCCATAGCCCTCAAGGCCTTCATCCACGAGAACCGCCTGACCTTCCCGATCGGCGTCGATGTCGAGGACAAGGAGAGCTTCCCGATTCCCCGCACCATGGCCCACTACAAGATGCGGGGCACGCCCTCGCTCCTTCTTTTCGACCGCGAGGGCCATCTCCGCAAGCACGCCTTCGGCCAGATCGACGACATGGTCCTCGGCGCCGACATCATGGCCCTGGTGCAGGAGGGACCTTCGCCTTCGTGATGCCGTTGAGCTCAAGCATCACGTCGATCATCCGCGCCACGTAGCGCTCGCCATAGCCCATGTTTTCGGCCGTGACATAAAGCTGGTGCGCCGTCTCGGCCAGGAACGAGGCGACCGGCATCGTCTCGGTCATGTTGGTGTAGTAGCGCAGATCCTTCCTGGCGTTGCGGATGGCGAACTTGGCGTGGCTGTCGTCGTCGGCAAGCGGCACATGCATGAGTCGCCCGAACATGACCGAGGCCGCCCCGCCCGCCATGACGATGTCGCGCAGCGCCTTGAGATCGACCCCACCCTTGGTGGCCGCCGCGATGGCCTCGGCCGCCATGACCGCATGGCCAAGGGAAAGAAAATTGTTGATGAGCTTCATCCGATGGGCGGCCCCCACGTCGCCGGCATGGACGATCGTGTCGGTGAAGGTCTCAAGCACCGGCCGCAGCCGGTCGAGCACTGGACGGGCCCCGCCCATCATCAGGCCGAGCTTACCCTCCTCCGCCTCCTTGGGGGTGCGGGTCAGGGGCGTATCGACGAAATGGCCACCCTTGGCGGCGATGTCGGCGGCGATCTTGACCGTCGAGTCCGGTTCCGAGGTGGAGCAATCGGCGATGATCATGCCCTCACGGACGGCGCTGAGAATGCCGTACTCGCCATAGATGGCCTGCTCGACCTCGGGCGTTCCGGTCACGCACAGGATGATGGCGTCGCAGGCTTTGGTGAGGGCATTGGGGCTCGCCAGCTCCTTGGCCCCGCGCGCCAGGAGATCCTCGATCGGCGCCCGGTTGCGATGGCCGACCACCGTCAGCCGAAAGCCCTTGGCGAGAATGTTCTTGCCGATGCCATGGCCCATGAGGCCGGCTCCGATCAATCCGACGTGGCTGATGGTCATGTGCGATCCTCTCCTGAGATGAATTGTTCCAGCGCCTCGGCCTCGAGCACGAAGAGCCGGTCGTCGTCCTTCCGCGCGAATGCCTGGCGGCCGTAGAAGCGGGCAGCGCCCTCATTGTCGATGTCGACCTCGAGCTTGACGAAGCGCGCGCCCCGCCGCCAGCCGCGCCGGGCCGCTTCCCTGAGAAGCACAAGACCAGTGCCCTGTCCGCGCGCGCGGCCATCGACAAAGAGGTCGACGATGTAGAGGCCTCGGCTGCCGCGCCAGGTCGAGAACGTCATCAGCGACAGGCAGGTTCCGGCGAGTTCGCCGCCGGCGGTTTCCGCCACCAGGACATCGATGAGATCGCGGGCCTCGATGAGCGCCTCTCCCGTGAGTTTCGGCACCAGCCCCGCGCCGGTATCGCGGGCGAGTGTGGCCACCATGGCGGCAACCGCCGGAGCCTCGCCGTCCGCCATCGGCCTCACGGTCATGGCCATGAGCAAGACCCGTTGCCGGCGCCGGACAAGACTGGCGTTCTGTCCGGACAGGCCCAATTCTCCATTCCGATCGCGGTTTGCGGTGCCATCGTTCCCTCTGCTAATAGCTCAAGCCCCGCCAAATCCAAACAAGGTCCCGCCATGGTTGCCGCGCTTCCCGCCCATATC
>FKKE01002818.1_pt2 | contig 11527 bp, 7 predicted proteins | sample 1106331 | NCBI WGS metagenome assembly FKKE01 (sample SAMEA3931202, study PRJEB13176) | freshwater metagenome | biome: Drinking water system; feature: drinking water; material: freshwater | place: China | collected 2013-02-06 | reverse complement strand
TGGAGGAGATTCATGAAGCTCGGGAGTGAGCAAGCGGAGGCGCCGTCTCTCTCGGCGATGGACCCGGGACTGGCCGCGCTGCTGCTCCGGTTCGACGATCTGGCGATGGGCCCGCAGTTCCGGGTGCAGCGGCAAATCGCCTTGATGCGTTTCCTGCAGCCCTACGCGAGCCCCGGTCTGGCCGAGGTGCTGGCCCCGCTGCCGGCGGAACTCCGGCTGGCGGATCTCTATATCTATGCCGACCATTTTCCGGAGGACGGGCAGCCGACGCTGGTGGAGCAGGTTCGGGATACCATCTCCTCGCACGTGTCGAACGAAGAGCGGGAGTGGCTCGATCCCGTTCGCCATTCCTATATGGATCTGCTGGAGATCCGCGCAGAGGAGGGGACGGCCGGCCCTGACGCCATCCTGCTCCTGAGGTCCTTGGGTGATGGGCAGGAATTTCGCGTGCCGGCGGGGCGGTGGAGTCGCGGACGGGTGGCGGGACAGATCCTCCTGACTCGGCTGATCCGCCGCCGCGGCGAAGCCGTGGTGCCGGACGTCGCCGTGGCCATGTCCGGGAAGGTGGGGCGGGCGGTCTTCGAATCCGCGAATCAGACCCGGCGTCACATGGAAGCGAGCCAAGGCACCTTCGCCTTGGGAGACTGGTCGGAATTCGCCAAGCAATATGGCTACGTCCTGGCTTGGAAGGTGGCCGAAGCCCGCATGAAACTCTTGCTGTTGGCGGATGTGCGGACGCGATTTTGCCTCGAAGACGGGCGGCCGCTGCTCTATGCGGTCGCCATCTATGAGCATCGTGAGCCGCACCGACTGGCCGAAGGTCTGTCTCGTTTGGAAGGATGGCAGGAGGAATCGAAGGAGACCGCCGGGGATGGAGTCGTTCAACCGACGATCGTGTCCCACGTGAAAATCGCCCGTTTCCCGCGTCGGTCGGGGGGTGATGCGCCGATGGTCCTGGCCCGCATTGTCCTCACCCCGACGCAGCTGATGGTCGAGTGTGAACAGGGCGAACTGTTGAATGCGGTGAAGCACCAGTTGGCCGCGACCTTCGGATTCTCGCTCCATTTCCGAGGCGAGACCACCGAGGTCCCGCAACACGACTATCCCGAGGTCGACCTGCTCCAGGACGAAGTTCCCTCGCGTCTCGTGGAGATTCCACAGGAGGAAGAACGGCGGCTGCTGCGCGAGCTTTTGGAGTCGGTGTATTTGGATTGGGCCGATCGCCCGCATACGGCCTTGGGGGGAGAATCTCCCCGCCATGTGGCTCGGCATCCCGAGCAACGGGCGAAACTGGAATCGCTCCTTGCCGAGCTTGAACAGGAAGACCTGGCGTTCCGGCGGACGGGCCAGCGAGGCTATGACTATGACCGATTGCGGGCCCAGGTGGGGCTGTCTTAAGAAGAAAGGGTAAGGCTGAGGCTGAGGTTCAGGAAGGGAAACGATGAACGACAACAGAGGAGAAAAACACCCGCCTCTTCACCTCAACCTGAACCTTGATCTTGTCGTGCAGCGTTGTCGGATGTCGCCACCGAATATTTTGCAAACGCTGCTGGCGGTGCAAGACCAACTCGGCTGCGTGCCGCCGGAGGCCGTGCCCGAGATTGCACGGATCGTAGGGGTGACGGAAGCGGATGTCGCCGGTGTCTTATCCTTCTACCCTGACCTCTATTCGAGGCCGGCGGGACGACATGTCATCCGGGTGTGTCTCGGAGAAAGCTGCGTCGCCAATCATGGCCGTCGAGTCTTGACGGCTCTGGCGGAGGAACTCCGCATCGGTCTGGGCGCGACCACCGCGGACAAACGCTTCACGCTCGAAAAGGTCTACTGCGTCGGCAACTGCGCGGTCGGGCCGACGGTGATGGTCGATGAACAGGTCCACGGTCGTGTGGCTCCGGGCGACGTGCCGGGGATGCTGGAAAAGTACAGGTAGTTAACAGTTATCAGTTGTGAGGGGGAGAGATTCTGGGAAGAAAACACTTGTTGCTGATAACTGTTTGCTGATCACTGATCACGCGTTCATTCATGAAAACCCGCATCTATCTCTCAAACGATACCTCTGCGCGGGCCGCGGGGGCTGATCGGCTGGCGGAGGCCTGGGAGAGCGATCGCCGTCTGACCTTGGTCCGCACGTCGTCGCGCGGCGCCTTCTTCCTGGAACCGATGGTCGAGCGCGATGGGCCGAACGGTCGGCTGGCTTGGCCGCAGGCCAGGCGGGAGGATCTCCCTCGCATCCTGGCCGGTGAGGGCGGCGTCGCCATTCGAGATATCTCTTTTCTGGCCCAGCAACGGCGAATCACCTTCGCCGGCTTTGGACAGACCCATCCCCTCTCGCTGGAGGATTATGATGAACAGGCCGGGGGGCAAGGTCTCGAACGCGCCCAATCGCTCGGTCCCCAGGGGATTATCGACGAACTGAAGCAGGCGCGTCTCCGCGGCCGTGGCGGGGCGGCCTTCCCGGTGTGGCGCAAGTGGCAGACGGCCAAAGATCAGCAGGCCGACAGGAAATATGTCGTCGCCAACGCGGACGAAGGCGACGCCGGCACCTACTGTGACCGCATGATTATGGAAGGAGACCCCTTTCGGCTGCTCGAAGGGCTGTTGATTTGCGTCCATGCGATCGGAGCGGACCAGGGCTATATCTACTGCCGCCATGAGTATCCGGCGGCCTATCGCACGCTCCAACAAGCGATCATGCTGTTCGAAGCGGCCGGCCTCCTGGACCTCGACGGGCGCCGTGTTCAACTGGAGATCGTCCGAGGCGCAGGCTCTTATGTCTGCGGCGAGGAGACCGCGCTGATCGAGTCGCTGGAGGGCCGCCGCGGGGAAGTGCGGGCCAAGCCGCCCTACCCGGCCATCTCCGGCTTGCACGGACGTCCGACGATCGTGAGCAACGTCCTCACCTTCGCGACCATCCCCGGCATTCTGGCGAAGGGAGGGAAGTGGTACGCGGCCCATGGCACGGAAACGTCTCGGGGCACGGTGGTGCTGCAGCTCGGCGGACGGGTGAAGCAGCCCGGCCTCGTGGAAATTCCTTTCGGCGCCACCTTGGAGGAGGTGCTGCATCGGTTCGGCGGCGGCATGGCGACCGGCGCGCGATTCAAGGCCGTTCAGGTCGGCGGTCCGCTCGGCAGTCTCTTCTCGGAATCCCACCTCGGCATCCGGATTTGCTACGAGGCCTTCGCGGATGCGGGTGCCATCCTGGGGCACGGTGGCATCGTGGTGTACGACGACGAGACCGACATGGTCGAGCTGGCCCGTCACTACATGGCCTTTGTCGCGGATGAATCGTGCGGCAAGTGCACGCCCTGTCGGGTGGGCTCCGTGCGCGGCCGCGAACTGCTCGATCGCATCCAAGCCGGCCTGGGACGGGCGAACGATCTTGAATTGCTCCGTGACCTCGGCGAGACGATGAAGGCGACTAGCCTTTGTGCGCTGGGCGGGCGGGGGCCCTATCCCGTCCTCACGGCGATGGAGCAGTTTGAATCGGAATTCAGGCGAGGGGCAATGGGCGAGAGACGATAGAAAGGATGGATCGTTTCGTTCCCATAGCCCCTTGCCTTTAGCTCATAGCCAAAGGTTGATAACAGATGGCCGACGCAAACATTACTCTCACGATCAACGGCCGGTCCGTCAACGCGACACACGGCACGAGTGTCTATGAGGCGGCCCGACAGGCGGGGTTTTCGATCCCAAGCCTCTGTGCCTCCCATCACCTTACGGCCCACGGCTCCTGCCGCCTCTGCATCTGCGAAATCGAGGGACGTCCGGGGGTCCATGCTTCCTGTACGACGCCGGTGCAGGCGGACATGGTGGTGCGGACCGAGAGCGCGACCCTCCAACGGCATCGGCACAATCTGGTGGAGCTCTACTTGTCCGAGCGCCCCAAGGGCTCGCGTCCGCCCGATGCCTTGGAAGAACTGGCCGAATCACTCGGGGTGCGGACGGTGCGCTACGAGAATCCGGCGACACGTGCGGCGGTGCGGGACGAGTCCAATCCCTTCTTCGCCTTCGACAATGCGGCCTGCATCTCCTGCGCGCGCTGCGTGCGGGCCTGCGACGAAATTCAGGGAACGGACGCGCTCACGACGACGGGGCGGGGATTCGAATCGAGGCCCATGGCGGGGCACGGCGGCTTCCTAGCGTCCAACTGTGTCTCGTGCGGCGCCTGCGTGAAGGAATGTCCGACCGGCGCCCTGACGGAAAAGACCGTGCGGCAGTTCGGCGAACCGACGAAGACCGTCCGGACCACCTGCGCCTATTGCGGCGTGGGCTGTGCGTTTGACGCCGGCGTGCGGGACGGCCGGATCGTCCGGCTCTTGCCCGTGGATGACGGACCCTCCAATGAGGGCCATGCCTGCATGAAAGGCCGGTTCGGGTGGACCTACATCACCGCGCCGGACCGCCTACGCCGGCCCAGGGCCCGCCGGGGCGAGCGATGGGAGGAGCTCTCCTGGGATGCCGCCGTTGATCTCGTCGCGGGGGAGTTTGCCAGGATTCGCAAAGATCATGGGCCGGACGCGCTGGCCGTGATTTCATCCAGCCGTGGAACGAACGAAGAGAATTATCTCTTCTCGAAGTTCGTCCGCTGCGTCCTGGGGACCAATCACATCGACAATTGCGCGCGCGTCTGTCACAGCGCGACCGTCACCGGCATGATGGAAACGCTGGGCGCGTCCGCGGCCACCAACTCGATCCGCGATCTCGATGAGGCCAAGCTGATCATGGTCGTGGGCGCCAATCCGACCGAGTCGCATCCCGTGCTGGGCGCCCGCATCAAGCAGGGCAAGCGGCGCGGCGTGCCGTTGATCGTGGTCGATCCGCGCCGCACGGAACTGGCGAGACTGGCCGACCTGCATCTGCGCCTCCGCCCCGGGACGAACGTGGCCTTGCTGAACGGGTTGGGGCACGTCATCGCCGCCGAAGGGCTCATGGACAAGGCATTTATCGAATCGCGAACCGAAGGCCTGGCGGACTGGCTCGAGACCGTGAAGGCTTGCACGCCGGAAGCGACCGAGGCCGTCACGGGCGTGCCCGCTCGGCTGATCGTCGAGGCGGCCCGCCGGTACGCGACCAGCGGGGCGTCGATGTGCGTGCACGGGCTCGGGGTCACCGAGCATCGGTGGGGAAGCCACGGCGTGATCGCCTTGTGCAATCTGGCCCTCGCCACCGGGCAGATCGGGCGGCCGGGCACGGGGATCAATCCGTTGCGTGGACAGAACAACGTGCAGGGCGCTTCCGATGTCGGCTGCCTGCCGACGTACTTCGCCGGCTATCAAAGCCTGGACGATCCGGCTCTGGCGGCGAGGCATCAGCAGATCACGGGCCGTCCGCTGCCGAGGCCGCGCGGCATGAAGACGCCCGATATGTGGGACGCGGCGCTGGAGGGACGGCTCAAGGCCCTTTGGATCATCGGGTATGACGTCGCGCAGACCGATCCCAATTTGAAGAAGGTGCGGGAGGCGCTGCGCCGGTTGGATTTTCTGGTCGTGCAGGATCTCTTCATGACCGAGACGGCCCGGTTCGCGCACCTCCTGATTCCGGGCGCGTCCTTTCTCGAAAAGGACGGGACCTTTACCAATCTGGAGCGTCGCATCCAACGCATCCGCAAGGTCGTGGATCCGCCGGACGGGATTCTGCCGGATTGGCAGGTCGTGAGCCGAGTGTCCGCTCGGATGGGCTACCCCATGTCCTATGCGCACCCCTCCGACATCATGAACGAGCTGGCGGCGCTCGTCCCGATGTTTGCGGGTGTCTCGTTCGATCGGCTCGACTCGGCGGAAGGTTTGCAGTGGCCGGTGCCGTCGGCTGGCCATCCGGGCACGGCCCTGATGCATCGGGAGCAATTCCCGAGGGGCCAGGCGCGGTTCGTCGGCGTCGATTACCTCCCGCCGGGCGAGTCACCGTCGGAAACCTATCCCTTTGTGCTCATCACCGGGCGGATTCTGCAGCACTATGGCTGCGGCGCGCAGACGAGGCGGACGGACATTCTTCACCTCGTGGACGCCGACGTCTTGGAGATGCATCCGGAGGATGCGGCACGTCTGGGATTCAGTGACCGCGACCTGGTGCGGTTGGTCAGCGCGCGCGGCGAGGCGGTGCTGCCGCTGGCGGTGAGCGAGCGGGTCCTACCCGGGCAACTCTTCACGAGTTTTCATTTCCCGTCCAGCGACGTGAATGTGCTGCTGTCCTCCAGCGCGGATGAGAGCTCCAAGTGCCCCGAGTACAAGGTCTCGACCGTGCGGGTCGAACGGGTCGTCGAGGAGGAACTCGATCCGGAGGACGTGGCCGAGTTGCATCATGTCGAAATGCGGTTGATCACGTAACGCGCGCACCGAACGTCGATTCATGGTTCCATCGAGTCATTGCTTCATGGAGGCCCATCTGAATCCGAACCGTGAGTCAATGAACCAATGTTTCAATGAATCAATCAGGAAATGATCCAATGACAAAATCTGTCGGGTCATCCATCGGTTTAGCCGATGCCTATGCGCCGGCGCAGATCGCGGAGCGAGTCCGGGATGTGGGCGTGACGAAGGCCCATGCGCCGACCCTGACGCTGGTGGCGCTGGCCGTCTTGGCCGGCGCTTTCATCTCGCTCGGCGCGCTCTTCTACCTGGTGACGATTTCAGTGAAGGCGGGAGAGGCTGCGCCCCCGTTCGGGCTGATCCGGTTGATGGGCGGCGTGGCGTTCAGCCTGGGTCTGATCCTGGTGGTCGTCGGCGGAGCGGAGCTCTTCACGGGCAATAACCTCATCGCCATGGCCTGGACCAGCGGCGAAATCACGGCGAAACAACTCGTTCGCAATTGGGGATGGGTGTATCTGGGCAATCTGGTGGGTGCCTTGGGCACGGTGATCCTCGTGATCGGAGCCGGTATCCCCTCCCTTGGAGACGGGGCGGTCGGTGACACGGCGGTCCGAATTGCCCGCGCGAAAGTTTCCCTGAGCCCGACGGAGGTGATCTTTCGCGGCATCTTGTGTAATGTGCTGGTCTGCCTGGCGGTCTGGCTCTGCATGGCGGCGCGGAGCGTGGCGGACAAGATCCTCGCCATCTTGTTCCCCATCAGCGCTTTTGTCGCCTGCGGGTTTGAGCATTCCGTAGCCAATATGTTCTTCCTCCCGCTGGGCGCGTTCGCGGCGGGAGGAGACGGGGCGTCCATCGGCTGGATGTCGATGGGAGAGAATCTCCTGTTTGCCACGATCGGGAATATCATCGGAGGCACCCTTCTCGTGGCGATGGTGTATTGGTTCGTGTATTTGCGAGGCGCGATGCAAGGGGCGACGGGTGAGAGGTGAGAGGCAATCCCCCCTATTGCCTCTCGCCCGTCGCCTAGAGCCCGTTTAACGGAGGTCTCATGAGAGTCGTGCTGGGTGTCGACGGATCGAAATGTTCAGACTGGGCGACGGGGTGGCTGACCACGATGCCGTTTCGAACGGCGCCGTCGGTCACGGCGGTGCATGGGGTCGATGTCCACGCGTTGCGGGCTCCGTTCATGGTGCAACCGACGATCGTCGGAAACGAGCGCTTCATCGAGGAAGAGATCCGTCGCCTGGAGCGATGCGGGAAAAAGGTCGTGGCGGAGACGAAACAACGGCTGGCCGAACTGGGATTGGCCGGGACGGCCCGCCTGGAGCGGGGACCCATTGCCCATATGCTGCTGAAACATGCGCGGCCGGGCGCGCTGATCGTCGTGGGCAGTCGCGGCTTGGATGCGGTGGACCGGTTCATGCTGGGGAGTGTTTCCACCGCTGTCACGCTCCATGCCCCCTGTTCCGTGCTGATTGTGAGGGAACCGGCCCAGAGTCTGCGCCGGATTCTGCTCGCGACGGACGGCTCGCCCTCCTCCCGCAAGGCCGTGGGCTTTCTGACCCGGCAATTTCAGAACAAGCCGGAGAGCAGCCCGATCGAGATTCTCTTGGTACACGTGATGCCCTTCCTGCGTTATCCGGAGATCAAGGAGGCGGGGCAGCGCTTGCTGGACCATGAGGCCGCGCAACTGGAGCGCGCCGGCTATCGCGTGACCTCGTACGCGCGGCTGGGACGTCCCGCCGATGAAATCCTGAAGGTGGTGCGCCGCGAGAAACCGGATCTCATCGTGACCGGCGCCAAGGGGCTGGGCGCGGTGGCCCGATTCCTCCTGGGCAGCGTGTCGACCAAAATTGTCCAGCAGAGCCGTCACTCGGTGCTGGTGGTGCGGTAGGACGTGGTTCTGCGCGTGACCCATGGAACAGGTCTGGCATGCGATTCCGTCCGGCTCCGCAATCCAGGCCTTGCGAAGCGATTCCGTTACCGGTCTCACGCAGATTGACGCGCAGCACCGCCGAGAGACCCACGGGCCGAATGAACTGCCGTCTGCGCCCCCACCGTCCCTGCTGACCCTCTTCCTCTCGCAATTCTCCAGTCTCATCGTCTGGGTGCTGATCGGCGCCGCGCTCATCTCCGGCCTGCTCGAGGATTGGCTGGATGCCGCGGCGATCCTGGCCATCGTCTTCCTCAATGGGCTGCTGGGTTTCTTCCAGGAATATCGAGCCGAACGATCCTTGGCGGCCTTGAAGCGGATGTCCGTGGCCACGGCCCGCGTGATTCGCGACGGAACGGTGCGCGCGATCCCGGCGCGGGATCTGGTGCCCGGCGACCTGGTTTTGCTGGAAGCCGGCGATCGCGTGCCGGCTGATGCGCGGCTGGCCTACACGACCTCCTTCCAAACGCAAGAAGCCTCGCTGACCGGAGAGTCGACGCCGGTGCAGAAAGCGGCGGAGCCGACGTTGGGACGTGAGGTCCCGCTGGCCGACCGGGTCAACATGGTCTTTATGGGCACGGTGGCCGTGACCGGGAAGGCGCGCGCCCTCGTCGTCGCCACGGGGCTCCAGACCGAGCTGGGCCGGATTGCCGCAATGATTCAGAAGGCCGAGGAGGCCGAGCGGGCCGAGACCCCGTTGCAACGCCGCCTGGAACGATTCGGTTACACGCTTTTGTGGCTGGCCATCGGCGTGGTGGCAGTGGTCTTCAGCCTGGGCTATCTCCGCGGGGAACCGCTCGTGGCCATGTTCTTGACCTCGGTGAGCCTCGCCGTTGCGGCGGTGCCCGAGGGTTTGCCCGCAGTCGTGACTATCACCCTGGCCCTAGGCGTCACGCGCATGGTCAAGCGGCATGCCTTGATCCGCAAGCTGCCCGCGGTCGAAACCTTGGGGTCCGCCACGGTCATCTGCACGGATAAAACCGGCACGTTGACCAAGAATGAGATGACGGTCACCCGCCTGTATATGGATGGACGCCGGTTCGAGGTGACGGGAGAAGGCTATGCGCCGACGGGGGATATCCGCGAGGCGTTAGGCGTGAGGAGTGAGGTGACGAGGCACGAGGTACGAGTCGCTGACACCCTCGAACCCCGCGCCTCGCACCTCGATCCCGGGCTTCATGACTTGTTGAGTGCGGCGGTGCTGTGTAATGGTGCGACGTTGCAGCAGGAAGATGGATCCTGGCGCGTCGTGGGTGATCCGACGGAAGGGGCCTTGCTGGTCGTCGCCGCCAAGGGCGGCTTGTGCAAGGAACAGCTGGAGACGGCTTTCCCGTTTCTGGGGGAAGTGCCGTTCGATCCGGAACGGAAGATGATGACCGTCGTGCGGCGCGCGCCCGACGGACCGACGGCCTATGTCAAGGGCGCGCCCGATCTGCTGCTGGAACGCTGTACACATATCCTCGCGCTCGACGGAAAGACGGAGCCCCTCACGGACGTGGCGCGGCAGGCGATCCTCGAGGCCAATGCGGCCTTTGCGCATGAGGCCTTGCGCGTGCTCGCGGTGGCGCATCGGCGATTGAGAACCGAGCCCGCCGCCTTTGTCGCCGGCGCGCTGGAGCAGGATCTGGTCTTTCTCGGACTGGCCGCGATGAAAGATCCCCTGCGTCCCGAAGCGAAGGTCGCGGTCCAGGCCTGTCGGGCGGCCGGGATTCGCACCGTCATGATTACGGGTGACCACAAGGAGACGGCCTTGGCGATTGGCCGTGAACTGGGGTTGGTCGATGGGGCAACCTCCGCCCTGACCGGCATCGAAGTGCAGAACGTGACCGATCAGCAACTGGCCCAGTTTGTCGAAGCGGTCGGCGTCTACGCGCGGGTGTCGGCCGAACACAAGTTGCGCATCGTGAAGGCGTGGAAGGCGCGCGGCGCCGTGGTGGCCATGACGGGTGACGGCGTCAACGATGCCCCGGCGGTCAAGGAGGCGGACATCGGCGTGGCGATGGGCATTACCGGCACGGATGTGACGAAAGAAGCGTCGGACATGGTGGTGACCGACGACAACTTTGCCTCCATCGCGGCGGCGGTCGAAGAGGGCCGCGGGGTCTTCGACAATATCCGGAAGACCATTCACTTTCTCTTGTCCTGCAACGTCAGCGAAGTGCTGGTCATGCTCTTCGCCGCCGTCAGCGGGCTGCCCCTTCCGCTCCTGCCGATTCAGATCCTCTGGATGAATCTGGTGACGGATGGATTTCCTGCGCTGGCTCTGGCCGTCGATCCGAAAGCGCCGGACTTGATGCTGCGACCGCCGCATCGTCCCGAGGCCGGTCTTCTGGATGGACGGCGACTCCTGGCCATCACCGCCGAAGGTTTGATGATGGCGGTCATCGCCCTTGGGGCCTTCGCTTACGCGCTCTACGGCTTGAAGCAAGATCTCGATGCGGCGCGCACCGTCGCCTTTACGGCGATGGTACTGGTGCAACTCGTGCACGCCTTCAATTGCCGGAGCGATCGCTATTCGCTGTTTTCACTCGGCGTAGGGAGCAATCCGGCGTTGATGTGGGCCTTCCTGGCCTCCTTGGCCATACAGGTGGCGGTGCTGACGCTCCCGGCCGTGGCGCCCCTGTTCAAGGCGGCCGCGCTGCCGCTGGAAGATTGGGAACTCATGATCGCAGTGGGACTGCTTCCTCTGGCCATTGTGGAAGCGGTGAAGCTCGTGCGGAGACGGTCTTCGGCCTGCATGACGGGTGGGGATCGGGGGCCCAGTGCGAAATGATGGCGTTCGCCGGTTGTGGCATTTAGTCGCTTCGCCTATAGTCTGGCGGCATGAGGGCACGGATTGAGCGTCCAATGAGACGGTTGTCTCTCCTGGCCATTCCGCTTGCTCTGCTTCTGGGCGGAGGCCACTTCGCCTGTTCTCGTGACCAATCCGAGGCGCCCCAGGCTCCCCCGGCTGCGGCGGCCACGAATGCCGACCTGATCCGGCTCTCGGCCGGCGCGCTGGCGCAAGCCGGCATCGACGTGCAGCCGGTCGCCCGCGGACAGTTTCGCGTCCATCGCGAGTTTCCCGCGACGGTGCAGCCGAACGAGAACGAGCTGGCCGAAGTGACGCCGCTGATTCGCGGGCGCGTGGTCGATGTCTACGTGGATGTCGGCCGGGATGTCACGAAGGGCACGCCGCTGGCCAAGATCCACAGCACGGATCTGGGGCAGGCCGAAGGCGCCTACGTGAAGGCCGGCGCCAGGCTGCACGAAGCCACGCTGGCCCACGAACGGGCGCAGGACCTCTATC
>FKKE01000477.1_pt2 | contig 11534 bp, 11 predicted proteins | sample 1106331 | NCBI WGS metagenome assembly FKKE01 (sample SAMEA3931202, study PRJEB13176) | freshwater metagenome | biome: Drinking water system; feature: drinking water; material: freshwater | place: China | collected 2013-02-06 | reverse complement strand
CGCAGCAGCTGCGTCGGAAGGATGTCCAGGGGCATGATATCTTCGAAGTTGCCGAAGGGCACCATGGCCCGCAGACCTCCGTTCAGCCCGGTGGTCAGCCCAAACTCTTCCCGGCGGTGACGGAAGAGACTCGACAGCATGACATTGCTCTGGGAGTAGGTGTTGCGCCCCGGCGCGAACCAGCCCATAAACGTGCGCTCGACCCCTTCCCGAATCACGGATATCTGAAGATGATGCCGCCCCAGATAGGAGGACCAGTTGGCTGCGTGACGCCCCGATAAGACTGAGCCGGAGATGACGCGGCTCTCACCGTTCTGAAGCTCTTCTTCGACCAACTCTTCAATGCAGGCGCCGAGCCTGGTCTGCAACAGGCGTGGCTGTTTGACTTGCGGCCCACCGAGCGCGACGATACGTCCGGTCACTAACCGGCCGCTGGTAAAGAGCTTACCAATCGCAATCACCTCTTGGTAGTTGAGGTGCCACACAACCTTGTTGACGTCGACCGGTTCTAGAAAATGAATGTGCGTCCCCGGCAGACCAGCTGGGTGAGGACCTTCGAAACTCGCCTGGCGCACGTGGCCTATACCCTGTGGCATGGGCAGTTCAGCTGTAGATGATTTGCACACCCACAGCGGCATGGTGCCTAGACGCGAGAGCACCGTCAGGCCGTGGACGAACGACTCAGCCTCTGCGGTGATAATTGGAACAGGATCAGCGGCCAGCGGGTTGCTGTCCATCGCCGTCACAAAGATGGCAGCTGGACGGGTGGTCGGGTCTGCGATCTTGCTATAAGGACGCGCGCGTAAGGCTACCCACAGACCCGATGCCAACAGATTGTCCACCACTTGCGCGTCGGTCAAGCTGGCGAGTTGGTCGGCCGGGTAGGATGCAAAGGTCTCCTCGGCTTCCGTGTCGTCCAGCCGGATAACGACTGACTGGAGCAGGCGTTGTGCTCCACGATGGATCGCACGCACCGTGCCGGCACCCGGAGCCGTGATGCGCACGCCGGGTAACTTCTTGTGCTCGAACAACGCTTGGCCGAGCTTCACCTTGTCCCCTTCGGCAACCAGCATGGCGGGCTTGAGATCGACATGATCCACGCCGAACACGCCAACGTGGCGGACCGCTTTGGCCACATGGACACGCTGCTCCGGTTTCCCACTGATCGGCAAATCCAGTCCTTTTTTAATTCTAATTATCATGGACGTTGCAATGACGGTCACGCTGTCTTGATGGGTCAACTCGCCATGGTTAAGAGGTGATGGTTTATTTCCGCTGCCGGCCGAATGGTTCCTGTTCGTCGATTATGAGCGCCGCCATGTAAAACGGCACAAAGCGACCGTAAACCATGGGGCAAAATTCCCCTAGTACAACCGTTTGGACATCTTGCTGTCAAGCGTCTGGTGCGGCTTCTACACATCAGCCTCCCTGGGCGTCCAGCACCCACCAGAGGAGAGCGTCACGCCTGGCCTGATGGCTGTGTGGTTTGAGTCGAATACTGTAGCAAGGCCGACAATTCCTCGGTGAGATCGATCCCAACCGGACACCAGGTGATGCACCTACCACAGCCGACGCAACCGGACGTTCCGAATTGATCGATCCATGACGCGAGCTTATGGGTTAGCCACATGCGGTATCGATCCTTGATCGTGGGACGAATATTCTTGCCGTGCAGATAGCCGTGCTCCTGCGTGAAACATGAATCCCACAATCTGGCGTGCTCGGTTCGCTGCCCGGTGAGGTCAGGGGTCTCCTCGACCGTGTGACAGAAGCAGGTCGGGCAGACCATCGTGCAATTCGTGCAGGCCAGACAGCGTGCTGCCACCTCATCCCAGCGCGGATGGTCATGAGCGTCATAGAGAGCCTGCGGCAATCGCGTGTGGTCCAGTCTGCGGACTTGGCTTCGTGCACAAGCATCCACACGCGCCGCCGCTTCATCGAGGACATTGTGTGAAACAGGAGACGGAGTGAGTGCGGCAAGAAGATCCGACCCGGCCTCGCTCCCTGGTTCGACCACGAGCTGGTCGTCGACCTCGGTCAGAGCGAGATCGAAGCCATGCTTTGCCCGCGGCCCCGTGTCCATGGAAGCGCAGAAACACGTCGGCAACGCTCTGGTGCAATTCACCGCGATGATGAAGAGCCCTTCGCGACGAACCGCGTAGTAGGTATCCTGATACGGGCCGTTGAGAAAAATCTGATCTTGGATGGCCAACCCAGCGAGATCGCAAGCCCTCGCTCCAAAGACCGCTACCTTTTCCGCTCGCGGAATCTTCGGATGGGCGGTGAACCCGCCCCCTGTCCGTTCGATCTGGAGCAGCGGCTCACGCGGCACAAAGGCGAACGGCTTGAGCGATTGCGGTCCGTGGACAACGCCGAAGATTTCCCCTGAGCCGGTCTGTTCCAGCCGATACCGTCCCGGCTCCTGATGGTCGCGCCAACCAATCGGGAGGTCCGACACCCGCCGGATCGTCTCCCACCCCACCGATCCATCGCGCACAGTGGGGCCGGCAATTCGATACCCTCTGACATGTAAAATGTCGAGCAATCGCTGGAAGTCGGCTGAGGGAAGGATGCCGCGAGCTTCGGGAGCCATGACATGGACCTCCAACGGATCGACGGCCGTATGGTACGGGCTCTTCCGCCCTCATGCAAGGTGAGATCGGAGCGAACCAGTTAGTGTGGTGCGGAACAGGTAGCTGGAACGTTGGCCCGGCCGGCGAGGCAGGAGCGTCACTGGTCCTTGAACAGCACGAAGTACCCAATTGCGACTACGATGGCCTGGAACAACAATATCCAGCGAATGAGTCCCCATGAGAAGTTCGATTGGGTATCTTTCATCCGCCGACCGAGTCCGGGTTGCGACATGATATAGGTGGCCACTTGTTCTCTTGCGTCCTCTCTACTCAGATTCTGCGCAGCCTGGAGCAGCACGATTGCCTCGTTGCGTTCGCCGCGCGACAGGGCGTCTAACACGTTCGGGGGAAGCTCCGGGACTGGTCCGAGCAACGACATACGAGGGGGGAGTGTATCAGAAAGTGGAAGGCTTCTGTCAAAGGCTTCTGTCGAATGGATGGAGGGCGAAGCTCGCCGTTCCATACCCCGATTCTTGTATAATGGAGTCCCCGTCTTCCATTCGCAGCCGAAAGGAGAATCGCCATGAGCACAGCCACAGCGGAAATTCCCGTGCACCAGAATGTCCGATCCTTTGTCGCTGCTCCTCGGACGATGCTGATCGGCGGCAAATGGCTTGAATCTGCCTCAGGAAAAACGTTCCCGACCTACAATCCGGCCACTGGTGAAGTCCTGGCCCGCGTGGCCGAAGGTGACCGCGCCGATGTTGATCGGGCCGTCGCCTCGGCGCGAAACGCCTTCGAGAGCGGTCCGTGGCGCAGACTCACGGCCTCGGAGCGCGGACGGCTCATCTGGAAGCTGGCCGATCTGCTCGAATTGCACCAGGAAGAATTCGCCCAACTGGAGTCGCTCGACAATGGAAAGCCGGTGGGGGTAGCCCGTGTGGCGGATGTCCCGCTGGCCGTCGACCTGTTCCGCTACATGGCCGGGTGGGCTACCAAGATCGAAGGCAACACCATCCCGATTTCCGTCCCCTATACACCTGGCGCCCAATATATGGCCTACACGCTGCGCGAGCCGGTCGGCGTGGTCGCCCAGATCATCCCCTGGAATTTTCCGCTGCTCATGGCAGCCTGGAAGCTGGGCCCGGCCCTCGCCGCTGGCTGTACCATCGTCCTGAAGCCGGCCGAACAGACCCCACTGTCCGCGCTGCGGCTCGGCGAGCTCATCTGCGAAGCGGGATTCCCTGACGGTGTCGTCAACATCGTCCCCGGTTACGGAGAAACCGCCGGTGCGGCGTTAGCTGCGCATCCGGATGTCGATAAGGCGGCCTTCACCGGCTCGACGGAAGTCGGAAAGCTCATTCTTGGCGCAGCGGCGGGCAACCTCAAGAAAGTTTCTCTTGAGCTCGGAGGGAAATCTCCCAACATCGTCTGCAAGGACGCTGATGTGGAGGCGAGCATCCCCGGGATCTCCAGCGCAATCTTTTTCAACCACGGCCAGTGTTGCTGCGCGGGATCCCGGCTCTTCGTCGAGAAAGGCATCTTCGATAAGGTGGTGGAAGGAGTGGCGGCAGACGCGAAGAAAATCAAGGTCGGACCGGGCATGGATCTCTCGACCCAAATGGGTCCGCTGGTATCGGACGAGCAGCAACGGCGGGTGCTCGGGTACCTTGAGTCGGGCTTTTCCGAAGGAGCTAAGGCGGTGGTCGGTGGACGCAAGCTAGGTGACAGGGGCTATTTCGTAGAGCCGACTGTGCTGGTCGACACCACGCAGAAGATGAAGGTCATGCAGGAAGAAATCTTTGGGCCGGTTGTCTGCGCCGTACCGTTCACGGATGTGGAAGACGTGCTGCCGGCGGCAAACGATTCTATCTATGGTCTGGCGGCGGCCGTCTGGACCAGGGATGTCAGCAAGGCTCACCGTATCGCGGCCGAGCTGCGCGCGGGATCGGTGTGGATCAACTGTTACAACATCTTCGATGCGGCGTTACCCTTTGGTGGTTACAAGCAATCGGGTTGGGGGCGCGAGATGGGCCACGATGCGCTGGAACTGTATACCGAAGTGAAAGCCGTCACCGTGCGGCTCTGATGGGAATGCCTCAAAACATCGGGTGATGCGGTGCCGACGAAAAGGGGGCGGAACTCGGCGCCTCCCCGGCATTCCCCAAGAACCGCCAACCGCTTTCATCTTTGACCAGGTAGTGCACCTCGCGAAACCAACTGTCGAGTGTCATCCGCTTGCCCGTACCCTCCTCGGTCCCGTACAGCCCGCCGGTGCAGGTGACCTCCGCGCGAAGCTGGGAGCCTGTCTGCGTGACCGTGATGTCGGAAAACAGATGCACAGACTCCAAAGCGTTGTAGTGGGTGAACACCTCGCCCCACACCCGGCGCACGTCAGTTTCTTTCAGCCCGTGATAATTGTAGGCCGAGGCGTAGAAGGCCATCAGCGAGTCCAGATCCTTTTTCTTTAAGGCCGTTTCGGCCCGCCCAAACGACGCCAGCAGCTCCTTTACCGCCGGATGACCGGCCACCCGCTCGTGCCCCTTCACCTCAGTTCCATCTACCTTCAAGACTGTCTGGCCCAACACCTGCACCGCAGCCATTGCCAGAGCGGGCATACATGCCACGAAGAAAGCCACACCCAGCACAAAGAAGGTGGGCAGATTTCTTTCACCTTTGGACTTCATTCTGGACCTCTCACAGGCATCCTCACAACACGTATATGACGAGGGACGTGATGCCAGCAGCCAGGATCAACAATCCGATCACCCAACGGATGAATCGTTGTTGCGCCGTGGCGAGTACCTTATCCATCTTTTTCTTGAGGGCCGGCTGAGAGGCGATATACGTTTCGACTTGTCCCTTCGCCTCTTTCAGGCCGACACTCCGTTCCTGACGAACGACCGTGATCGCTCCGATCAGGTTGCCTTGCCACAGCGCCTCGACGGCCGCTTTGGGCAAATCCGCATGACGTCGTGGTTTGTTCGACATGTCGATCAGCCGGTCCCCAATACCTTATAGACGCTGAGCAAAGAGGAGGCAACTGTGTTGGCTGTCGTTCCGTCGCAAGAGTCCCGCACCTTGGACGCTCTCTTGACTGTCTTCTTGGTATCCTACAGGATCAGATACGTCATGCATTGGCTTGACTTGAAAGTTCCTCCAGCCATTGTCGCCGCAGTAGTCGCGGCAGGGATGTGGCTTGTTTCCTACACCCTGCCCGCATTCACCTATAGACCGATGCTCGTAGCGACGGTGGGATTGGGACTCATCGGCTTTGCGATCATCGGGTGGGCAATGCTGTCCTTCTTGGAAGCGCAGACCACGGTGAACCCCATGAAACCATCCTCCGCCTCGGTCTTGGTGACGTCAGGGGCCTATGGTCACACGCGCAACCCGATGTATTTTGGCATGTTCTTGATCCTCGTCGGGTGGGCCCTGTTTTTGGCAAACATCGTGACCTTTCTCGTTCTACCTGCCTTTATTCTCTACATGAATCAGTTCCAGATCAAACCGGAGGAACGGGCACTGACGGCCCGGTTCGGACGGCAGTACCTGGAGTACATGTCTCAGGTGCATCGGTGGATCTGAGGTGCATGCGTGTTGACGCGTCGGCCTACCTGATGAACAGTCGGTGCACCCCAAGCCTCACCGTCTCACCACACGGAAGTGCAGGGTATTGTGCTTGTGTGACAAGTGTGGCGTATGGTTTGGAAGGAGGTATAAGGGAAACAATCTGATGAACGACCTCTTCTCACGGTTGGGGCAGATAGTACTGGCTTCGCTGCCACTCCTGACCACAGCCTGTACAACATTGGCTTTCACCCTAGCCAATGCGCCCACTCACTTCGAAGAGATGACGGTCGTGCGCAACCAGGCATATGGACCAATGCCGTCACACCTGCTCGATATCTACATTCCTGCTTCTGCCGTGAATCAACCGCGAGAAGTGATCGTCTTTTTCTACGGAGGACGCTGGACCGATGGAACCAAGGACGATTATCGGTTTGTCGGCGCAACCTTCGCAAACCGTGGTTATATCGTCGTCATTCCCGACTACCGAAAATACCCGGACGTCCGCTTTCCGACCTTCGTCGAAGACGGGGCAAGGGCCGTGGCCTGGGTGCATGACCATATAGGCGACTTGCACGGGGACCCCAGCCACATCCATATCGCGGGGCATTCGGCCGGAGCACACATCGGTGCGCTCCTCACCGCCGATGAGCATTATCTGGCTGCAATAGGGAAAGTTCGATCCGCTGTCATCCACGATTTTGTCGGACTGGCTGGCCCATACGCATTCACGCCGAAGGACCCCGATTTACAAGACCTGTTCGGCCCTCCGACGAATTACCCGAACATGCAGGTCACCACATTCATCGACGGCGCTCAGCCGCCGATGCTCCTATTGTACGGAAAGACCGATACGAAGGTGAACCCGTACAATCTGGAAAAGCTCCGGCAGCGCATCACTGAACAAGGGGGCTGCGTGCGGGCGATCACGTATCCAGAGATTGGGCACAGCGGCTTGCTCGCCGCCTTGTCTTGGCTCAACCCGGGGTCGGTACCCGTCGTCGACGACATGACGAAGTTCTTTCATTCCTGCGACCGGTGAACCGCGGTTTGGTCCCTACGGAGCCGCAGACTCCCCGATCCTCATCCGCTTAGCCGCCAATCTGGGGATTGTCTCATGCTGGTGAGTATGGTGAGGCGATGGGTAGGTTAGGAGGAGTGAAAGCTGATCAAACCCAAGTGGAACTTGCCACCGATTACTTTCCTCCTGTTGAAGAAACCCTATACGAACGGCCAGAGTAAGACCAGCGCGGACAAAAAGGGGCGACTGGCGTAAGTTGACGCCTGCCAAAAACCTGGTATGAATGAAGACATGCGTATTCACCGGCTCTTCCTTGTCCTAACCATTTTTCTCTTCGGGCTGATTGGGTTGACAACGGCCTCGGTGCTCCATGCCGATTCGTCTTCCCTCTCACCCAGAACGGGAAAAGCCATTCAGAGCGACGACCCACTTCCCATGCAAACCAGACGCGGCCGCTGTAACCCAGCCGCCACCCGCTGCCAACTCCCGCGCCGGCCGATCCTCCCCTCAGATTCCGATCTCAACGAACGGGCTGAGTCTGGACGGCGGCTAAACGACGAAAGCTCGCTCAATAACCGCAGCCGAACCGGTCCTGCCATCGAGAGCCCAGCCCGATAGCACGCCTCAGACGAACACGCGGGGCAGCCTTTACACATGACGACTCACGTCGCTAGGGTGGTGCATCATGCAGGCGCTGAAGCCGGGCCTCGTCTACTTCTTGTTAGTCTTTGGAGCGGGATTCGTCCTCGGCACCGTGCGTGTGCTGCTGATCGTGCCACACGTCGGCGAGAGAGCCGCTGAACTCTTGGAGATGCCCTTGATGCTGATTGCGACGTTACTCGCGGCCCGGTGGATCACTCGGCGTTTCCCTGAACCGCGCAATCACACGGCCAGATTGGCAATCGGCGGCTTCGCGCTGGGGTTAATGCTGGCGGGAGAGCTGGCCGTTGGCATCGGACTCCGCGGTATGACCGCCGCAGATGTCATGCTGAACCGAGACCCGGTCTCCGGCACGGCCTACTATGTGAGCCTCCTCCTCTTCGCCGCCATGCCGTGGATCGTCTCCCGCCGGTGAAAATGATGGAGCGCCGGGTGTCAACTCAACGAATCTGCTAATTCTCAGCTATCGCGGGGCTTGGGGCACTCCCTCCGGCAAATCAGGTCTGCTGCGTCCCAAGCCGTCGGCGTGCGCCGCCTGAGACAATGACGAATTCATAGAGCCGACATTCGAGATCGCCGTTGAAGAGGGGAATGCGTTTCGACGGGGCGAGGCCGATGAGTTTCGGCACCCGGGCGTCGCCCGTCAGGAGATACACCCGCCATCCGGCAAACCGCTGCTTCAACCAATCACCCACTTTGGGGTAGAGCGCAGCCAGTTCGTCGGGCTGGCTCAAGCGCACGCCATAGGGCGGATTAATAACCATGACGCCCTGGTCAGCCGGCGCCTCCAGCTCCAGAATATCGCCCTGCTTCAACCGGACATCGACCACCACCCCCGCTCCTTGAAACGCCCGCTGGGCGACCTTCACCATGGCGGGATCATGATCCGACGCATAGATAGCCGCGGGAACGTCTGCCAGACGTTTGGCGAGCGCCGCTTCGCGCAGACGGCCCCACAGTTTGGCATCGTGGATCAGCAGCCGCTCGAACGCAAAGTGCCGTGAAACGCCCGGAGGGATCCGGCGGGCCATCAACGCGGCTTCGAGGGCGATGGTCCCGCCACCGCACATGGGATCGAGCAGCACGTCTGCGGGCGTCCACCCGGCGAGGCGCAAGATGCCTGCCGCCAGATTTTCGCGCAACGGCGCTTCGACGGACGTGATCCGGTACCCCCGTTTGAAAAGCGGTTCGCCGGATGTGTCCAGATAGAAGGTGACGGTTGTGGCGTCGAGAAAAGCGTCGAGTTTGATGTGCGGCCGTTCCGTGTCGACGCTGGGCCGCCGATGGTGCGTTGCCACGAACTTGTCGCACACGGCGTCTTTGATTCGGAGGGTGAGAAAATCCAGACTGGGGAGAGGACAGCGGCGCGCGCTTACCTTGACTTTGATCGTCTGCGAGGGCGCAAACCAATCGGGCCAGGAGAGCGCATAGGCCGCGCGATAGACGTCGTCTTCCGTTTTATAGGTGCTGTGGCCGACTTCCCAGAGGACACGGCTGGCGATGTGACTCTTGAGATTGACCCAATACATCGTCGACCAGGGTGCGGTGAACCCAACGCCGCCGTCTGTCTTGGATGTGACCGGCACACCGAGATCGTGGAGTTCCTGCTCGAGTACCCCCTCCAACCCCCGTGGGCAGGGGGCAAAGAATCGTCGTGATGTCCCGTCCATCCTCTTTCTTCCCCCTCCAACGATCTGCGCTGCCCTGCTTGCCTCGAATCAGTTTCCCTGCACACGCGGTCTTCCCAGCAACCAAGTAACACATACTTTTCCACCCGTAAGCAACGGGAATATCTAGCGCGGTCCTGGACCATCGGACAATCCATCCGCTACGGCTCTGCCGTGGCGGACTCCGACGCCGAATGGAGCATACCCGCCGCTACCAGGCCATGCTCTAGGCGAGCCAGACTGGAACGTGACAGTTTATCCCCCAGTCCGATGGCCAAATTCCGGTAAATGATTACGCCGATATCGGGTCGGCGTCGAATCAGATCAGCCAGGTCGCGCTGCAACAGCTCAGCCGCTTCGACCAGACCGTCGGCTGTAGCAGTGGCGGAGTGGGGTCTCGCGGAGAGCAAGGAGACTTCGCCGCAGGTCTCACCGGCACGGACCGTGCTGATCGGTGCCGGTGGGCTGCCGCCGGTGATCGCTACCCGGCCCCGCAGCACTAAATACAGCCGGTCGACTGGATCGTGCTGAGTGAAAAGCCGTTCCTTGTCTCCGATCTCCCGTACCGTGCACACGCCAGCCAGCCTCCCTGCCTGCTCACTGTTCATGCCCTGGAACAGCGGCATCTCCTTGATCGCCTGGGCCATGCGCGGAGCGATGACACACGTAGAAAATCCCCGCATGACAATGTCGGCAACGGCTTGCACCGGCTCCGTCAGTCCGAGCGTGCCCAACTCTTGCAGCTTGTTCAGCCGCACCATCTTGACGATGTCGAACCGCTCCACTTGATAGAACACCATGGCCGGCACATAGGCGACGGGGAGAAAGTTCAATTCAAGTAGTGTGCGCTGCATGCGGGGTGCATAGGCGCTGACATCAATCTCGATGTAATCGATGTCCAATTCCTCTCGACACTTCCGTTCCAATTCGGCCAAGAGAAACCGCACGACGTCGTCAGCCAAGGAGATCAATTCAAACACCCGCACGGTGCGCTCGACCGGATCCATGGTGTAGCCGACGGCGCCGACGATCTGGTTGCCGCAGCGCGCCAGAAAATAGCTGGTCTGGCGCGCCTGGAGTTTGAAGAATCCGTAGTCCAAGCGCATGGGTCCGAAGACTTCCCGATTGCGCACGCGACCCCGCTCGATGCGCAGCAAGGCGGGATAGCCTTCGGCCTGCAGTTGCTCGATGGTGTAGTCGCCTCCGGAGGGATACGGGGCCGAGTCTTCGTCGACGATGAAATCCGGCGTGAGCGGCGGTTGACTCATGACGCAGCCGGCCAGGGAATAGGCTTCGGGAATGATCCGGGGGTTGTTGCGGCGTAAGGCCAGGGCATCGCCAAAATACCGGGCCAGCAGCGCGAAACTCTCCCGATGGTGAAACGTATGCTTCAACGGCAGAAAGCCTGTGGCGATGAATCCATGGGACAAACTGATGCGTTGGGCGTAGGGATGCACCGTGCGCGCCACGACCAGCCCGACGTGCAGCCGATTCTGAATGGCTTCAAGCCGTTTCTCCATGAGTAGATTGCCGACCTGCAAGCGGCGATAGTCAGGATGGACGGCAAGCCGGCCGAACTCGCCGACGAGATCGGAATGGGCACCGAAGTCGAACAGGACGGAGGCCGTGCCCACCACCCGCCCAGACTCGGCGTCTTCGGCCACGAGAATGAGCGCGTCGTCCGTGAAGACGGACCGCTTAAGCCACAACTCGTCGTAGAGTTCGCGGTGTGGATAGTCGGTGCCGTAGACTGCCAGAAAGATTTCACGGATCTGGCCGACGTCTTCTTCGCGGGCTTCTCGGACTCGAATCATAATGACCTCGTGTACAGTCAGGAGCGGCCCTGCTGATCGCGCAACCGTTGGCCGGCGATCTTGGCGACGGCGTGATAGTAGGCCGCGCCCACAGCCAGCGCCTCCTCGTCGAAATCGAACTTGCTTGAATGGGCGGGGAACCCCTCCTTGCCTGGTACCTGCCCGCCGAACCGGACATAGGCCCCCGGGATATGTTCCATGTAGTAACTGAAATCCTCCGCGCCCATGT
>FKKE01002896.1_pt1 | contig 11538 bp, 10 predicted proteins | sample 1106331 | NCBI WGS metagenome assembly FKKE01 (sample SAMEA3931202, study PRJEB13176) | freshwater metagenome | biome: Drinking water system; feature: drinking water; material: freshwater | place: China | collected 2013-02-06 | reverse complement strand
ATGGACATGCTCCGGTATCACAAGTTCACCATCGGCTGGAACTGGGCGGCGGAGTACGGGTCCAGCGATGACCCGGTGCATTTCCGGAACCTCCTGGCCTACTCGCCGCTGCATAACCTGAAGCCCGGCACCCGCTATCCGGCGACCCTAGTGACCACCGCGGATCACGACGACCGGGTGGTCCCGGCGCACTCCTTCAAGTTCGCCGCCACCCTCCAGCAGGCCCACGCCGGCCGCGAACCGGTGCTCATCCGGATCGAGACCCGCTCCGGGCACGGGGCGGTAAATGTCGCGAAGCAGCTCGACCAGACCGCGGACGTCTATGCGTTCCTGCTGCACAACATGGGGGTGACACCCTCCTACCCCGCCACACCGTGACTCGAGGAACCGGGCCGGAAGAAACCACAGATTTCGCCGATTACACCGATGGAATGCCTCCGGTGTATCTGTGAAATCGGTGAAATCTGTGGTTCGAACCCTTGGCCTGATCGAAGACTGTGACTGAAACTGAGAGCACTGGGAAGCCATCCCGGCGAGAGGTAATCGCCGGTGGCATGGCGGCACTGGCCGGAATGGTCCTCGGCGGGCCACTGGCTGCCGCGTCTATCCTAACCCGGACGGAGCCCTTCCGGATCTCCCTGGCCCAATGGTCGCTGCATCGAACTCTCCGGGCGGGAAGGCTGGATCATCTGGATTTCGCGAAGGTGGCCCGGACCAGGTTCGGCATCGAAGCGATCGAGTTCGTGAACACGTTTTTCAAGGACAAGGCCCGGGACGCCGGCTATCTGGCCGAGATGAACCGCCGGGCCGCCGACCATGGCGTCACCCATCATCTCATCATGTGCGATGCCGAAGGCCGCCTCGGCGATCCCGATCCGGCGCTCCGGACCCGCGCGGTCGAGAACCATCATCGCTGGGTCGACGCCGCCCGGACCCTGGGCTGCGTCACCATCCGGGTGAATGCCGAGAGTGCCGGCGATCCGGAGGAGCAGCAGAAGCTCTGCGCCGATGGACTCCGGCGCCTCGCCGAGTATGGCGCCCGCCAGGAGATCAACGTCATCGTGGAGAATCACGGCGGGCTGACCTCGCGGGGGGATTGGCTGGCCGGCCTCATGCGCCGGGTGGATCACCCCCGCTGCGGTACCCTCCCCGATTTCGGTAACTGGTACGAATACGACAAGTATCAGGGGATCGCCGACCTGATGCCGTTCGCCAAGGCGGTGAGCGCCAAGTCATACGATTTCGATGCCCGGGGAGAGGAGACCAGGATCGATTACCGCCGGATGCTTCGCATCGTCGTCGATGCCGGGTTCCACTCCTGGATCGGGATCGAGTACGAAGGCGATCGGCTCGAAGAAAAGGAGGGCATCGCGAGAACCAAGGCACTGCTGGAGAAGATCCGGGAGGAGCTGAAAAAGCCGGGCCTGTAGTACCGCTGCTCGCTACTCCCTACTCGCTACTCTCTACTCCCTATTCGCCATTCGCTATTGGCCATATCCCCGTCGTAACACCGCCGCGAGCCTGGCATCGAGCCCGAATTCGTCGGGCGTGAGTTGCACCGTTCCATCCGGGGACACATACGCGGTGCTGTAGAGGTAGAGCAGAGTGACCGGCTGGCGCAGCCGGACGTACACCTGGCGGTTGCCGTTCAGGACCGCCGTAACCCGCACTCCCGGCCAATCGGCCCGGTCCCGCAGCAGCAGCTGCGCCAGCAGCTCCCCGTCGTTGAGCTCGATGCAGCCGCCGGACGGCCCGGTCGACCCGGAACGGGGAGCCACGAGGGGGGAATCTCCCGGGACCGGGATCCTGAGCAACACCCCGGGCTGATCCGCCGGCCGGAGCGCCAGCATCCAGGTCTCCCCAACCGACACCGCTCGTTTCCGGCAGGCCGCCCCGGTCCGGAAGCGGAGCGAAACGGAACGGCCCTGGGTATCGAACAGATCCAGCTTGCCGGAGGGGGCGCTCAGCACCAGCATCTTGCTTCCTAACCCGCGCGGCAGCCAGCGCCACCGCTCCAGCGCCAGCGCCATCTTCTGGCTGCCGCCCAGGTAGAAGGACCGCCGCTGCGCGCTGTCCTTGGCGAACCGGCGGAAGCGCGCCAGCGCCCGGCGGAGCGCCTGGTAGGGCTCCCATCCCGGCTCCAGCGTCGACAGCATCGAATCCGGATTGGTCGCGACCCGGAGCTGGTCCACGAAGCCGGCGCGATCGAAGCGCGCCGGCGTGAGCCGTGCCGGGAGGCCGCGTTCGCTGAGCGGGGCTCTCCCGATGGCCAGCGCCGTGGTGAATCGGAGCAGGGCGATGGTCAGTGCGGCATCGAATCGAATCGCCTGCTCGTCATCGGCACCGCGCCGGTCCAGCGTCGCGACGAATGCGGCGAGCTGTGCCGCGTCGTAGTCCTCCGGCGTGAGTCCCCGGTCGGAAGCGGTGGCCAGAAGGTCGACCAGCGCTCGGGCCGCGGTGGTAGGACGATTATTGGTCAGCCAGAGAGGGGTCCAATCCGCCAGCCGATAGACCGAGGCTGCATCCACCTGCACGTCGGAGAACCTGCCCCACCGGATGGCCGGATGCTTCCCGCTCTCGACCAGTCGCCTGAGCCGGAGGTTCTCCGCCGCAGGCTTGGTTGCACCGAGCAGGGTGAGCGACAGCGCGGCGAACCATACGACCCGGGGCGGCATAGGCAGCAAGTTAGCGCGGAAGTATCATTGCCGGATGACTGCCGCCGCGACTGATCTTCTCCTGGCCGCGCTCGACCTCGCCCGCCTGGCCGGACAAACTGCCGCGCGCCATTTCCGGGGCGACATCGCGGTCGAACGAAAGGGCGATGGCTCACCCGTCACGATCGCGGACCGTGAGGCCGAGCGCGCCGCCCGGGACTGGATCGCGAGGCGGTTTCCCGAGGACGCCGTGCTGGGCGAGGAATTCGGGGAAACTCCCGGAGCCAGCGGGCGCCGCTGGCTGCTCGATCCGATCGACGGCACCCGGACCTTCGTGCGAGGGGTACCGCTCTGGGGGAGTCTGGTCGCCGTGATCGAGGGGGATGTCGTGCTCGCCGGTGCCGCGTGTTATCCCGCGCTGGGCGAGGAAATCGCCGCCGCCCCCGGAAGAGGCTGCTGGCACAACGGAGCCCGCTGCGCCGTGAGCACCATCGACACGCTCGCCGACGCGGCCGTGCTGACCAGCGAGGTGGTCGGATTCTCCGAGCCCGAGACCCGGCGCGGTTGGGACCGCCTGAGCGCTGCCTCGCGCACGGTTCGAACCTGGGGCGATTGCTACGGCTACCTCCTGGTCGCCACGGGGCGGGCCGAGGTGATGGTCGATGGCCGACTCAATCCGTGGGATGCGGCCTGCTTCGTGCCGATTCTGCAGGAAGCCGGCGGCGCCATGACCGATCTTGCGGGGCGGGTCAGCTGGAATCTCCACAGCGCCATCGGGACCAATGCCGCGCTTGCCGGCGTCGCGCGAGCATGTTTCGCCGAAAGTCCCCGGTGGGTTCCTACTCGGCCGACATCCGGCTCCGAGGAGAACTGATGCTTCGATGAGCGCGCTCGATCGTCGCGGCTTTCTCGCCATGCTCGGCGCCGGAATGGCCGGCACCCGGATCTCCGGGTCAGGGGCCCTTCCGCAATCGAGGCGACCGGTCCCCACCGCGTCGCAGCTCGAGTGGCAGCGCGACGAGCTGGCCCTGTTCCTCCATTTCGGCGTCAATACCTTCACCGATCGCGAATGGGGTGACGGCAAGGAGGATCCGGCGATCTTCGCGCCGGGCGGGCTCGATCCCCGGCAATGGGCTCGAGCCGCCGCCGCGGCCGGGTTCCGCGCCATGATCCTGACCGCCAAGCATCACGACGGATTCTGCCTCTGGCCGACTCGCACGACCCGGCATTCGGTCGCCGCCAGCCCCTGGCGCGGCGGCGGGGGCGACGTGGTGCGCGAATTCACCGATGCCTGCCGGCACGAAGGGCTTCGCGCCGGGCTCTACCTGTCCCCCTGGGATCGCAACAGCCCGGTCTATGGGGATTCCCCCCGCTACAACGATCTCTATTGCGACCAGCTCACCGAGCTGCTGACCGGGTACGGCCCCCTCCACGAAGTGTGGTTCGATGGCGCCAACGGTGAGGGTCCCAACGGCAAACGGCAGCAGTACGATTGGCCTCGGATGTGGCAGCTCGTGCGAAGGCTCCAGCCCGAAGCGATCATGTTTTCCGACGCAGGGCCCGACGTCCGATGGATCGGGAACGAAACCGGCTCGGCCGGCCAGACCAACTGGTCGACCATGGACCCGGAAGCGGTCCCCTATCCCGGCGCAACCGGCGACGGCATCATTCGCGCGCTTCAGGAGGGCGACCCCGAAGGAACCGTGTGGCGGCCGGGAGAGACCGATGTCTCCATCCGTCCCGGCTGGTTCTACCATCCCGCCGAAGACAGCAAAGTGAAGACGGTCGAGGAGCTCGTCGCGATCTACTTCAGCTCGGTGGGCCGGAACTCGAAGCTGCTCCTCAACGTGCCGCCGACCCGCGAGGGCCGGCTCCACGAGATCGACGCCGGCCGGCTGCTGCAGATGCGTCACCGGCTCGCAGCCCTCTTCGCCGAGGACGTCGTCGTTGGCCGTCGCCCGGTCTGGCATCCGACCGGGCCGAAGCGCGCCACGGCCCTGATCGAGTTCCCCGGCCCGGAACGAGTGGCCATCTCGGATCTCCGGGAGAACATTGCCCGGGGGCAGTTCGTTTCCCGCTACGAGCTGGAAGGCTTCGAGGACAATGCCTGGGTTCCGCTCGCGTCGGGAACCACCATCGGCTATCGCAAGCTCGACCGCTTCGAGCCGCGCACCATCACCCGGGCAAGACTGCGGGTCGAAGCCACTCTGGAAAAACCCAACCCCGTCCGCATCGGTCTGTTTCGAGCCGAGAGCTGATTCCGATGTCCCGGGCCCAACCCGCTCTCATCTCCCGCGCCGAACTGCACGGCAATCGGACCGCGATCGTAGACCAGGGCGGATCCCACTCCTATCGAGCCCTGCTCGAGGCTTCCGCGAGCGCCGCTGCCGCGCTGCTCGATTCCGCGACTGACCTCTTCGAATCGCGAGTCGCGTTCTTCCTCGCGCCCGGGTTCGGCCATGTCTCGACCCAGTGGGGCATCTGGCGGGCCGGTGGGGTCGCGGTGCCTTTGGCGCTTTCCCACCCGGACGCGGAGCTCGAGTATGTGATCCGCGACGCGGGCGCGCGGGTGCTCATCGCCGATCGAAGCTCGGCCGGCCGGCTCGGTCCGCTTGCGGAACGGCTCGGCATCCGATTCCTGACCGAGGAGGACCTTTCGGGCCGGGCCGCCGGCCATCTGCCCGCCATCGACCCGGGCCGGCGGGCCATGATCATCTACACCAGCGGTACCACCGGAAAACCCAAGGGGGTGGTCTCCACCCATGCCAACCTCGAGGCCCAGATCACCGCGCTGGTCGAGGCGTGGGAGTGGATCGCGGACGACCGGATTCTGCTGGTGCTTCCGCTCCATCATGTGCATGGCATCGTCAACGTGGTGGCGTGCGCGTTATGGAGCGGCGCCACCTGCGAAATGCTGCCCCGGTTCGACCCGGCCGAGACCTGGGATCGAATCGCCTCCGGGCGGCTTACCCTGTTCATGGCGGTCCCCACCGTCTACCAGCGGCTCATTGCTGCCTGGCAGGCGGCGGAGCCCCCGGTTCGCGAGCGCTGGTCCGCCGGCTGCCGCAGCCTCCGGCTCATGGTTTCCGGCTCGGCCGCCCTCCCGGTATCGACCCTGGAAGCCTGGAAGGAAATCAGCGGCCACGTTCTCCTCGAGCGTTACGGGATGACCGAACTGGGCATGGCGTTGTCCAATCCCCTCCGGGGCGAACGCCGGCCCGGGTTCGTGGGGGCGCCGCTGCCCGGGGTCCTGGTTCGTCTGGTGGATGACTCTGGTAAGCCGGTACCGCCCGGAGTGCCGGGCCAGATCGAAGTCCGGGGGCCCAATGTTTTCATGGAGTACTGGAACCGGCCCGACGAAACCCGGGCCGCCTTCCGCGATGGCTGGTTCCGGACCGGAGACACCGCGGTGGTGGAGAACGCCTCCTGCCGGATCCTGGGCCGGAGCAGCGTGGACATAATCAAGACCGGCGGCTACAAGGTTTCCGCCCTGGAAATCGAAGAAGAACTGCGCGGCCACCCCGCCATCGCCGAGTGCGCGGTGGTTGGGCTGGCCGATCCGGAATGGGGTGAGCGAATCGCTGCGGCGGTCGAGCTCAGGGAAGGCGCGACTTTGACTCTGGAAGAGCTGCGGGAATGGGCCGGCACCCGGCTCGCTCCCTACAAGCTGCCCCGGGTGCTCTGCCCGGTAGCCGCCCTGCCCCGGAATGCGATGGGGAAAGTCGTAAAGCCCGAAGTGGCCCGGCTGTTTTGATGGAGAACCGGAGGAGTCGTATGGGGGTAATTGGCGACCTGGTCAGAGCAATGTCTAATCGCGAGCGGGTTATCGGCCTGGCTGGCCTGCTTGCGATCGGGGCGTTTCTGAGCGCCTACCTGGTCTACACCATGATCGGGCCCCTGCGCGCGGTCGAGATCTTCGGGGAGTCGGGACCGGCATGGCATCCCGAGCGGGACGGGAGCGGCCCGCGGCTCGATCTGCTGGGCCGGCTCGTCAGCCGGCCGCTGATCCTGGGCGCCCTGGCGGGAGCCGCCGCCCTGGTCTGGTCGCTTCGAAGGACTCCGCTCTTTGACGGAGTACGGGCATTTGGCCGCGCCAATGCCGGCCTGCCGCTGGCCGTCCTCGGGACCCTCTGTGGCCTCGTCATCGCAGGGCATGCCATGGGCCGGCCTCGCAGCCTGTTTCCGTTCCCCCGCTGGGGGATGTATTCGGGGGCATACCAGCCCTCGGTCATCTTTTCCTACGATCCGTACGGCGTCACCGCCGGGGGCGAGCGAATCCTTATCAACGTGGCCCGGACGATCCCCTCCACCCACCGGGGCGCGCCGCGGCGTTTCACCGAGACCAGTGAGCCGGTTGCCCGGGGGGCCGCTTCGCCGGAAGAGGCCCGGCTGCTCGATGACATCGCGGTCTCCGTAGCCAGGCTGCATGGATCCCTCCACCACACTGTATACGTAGCCGTGGAGGTGGTGGAGACTCAGCTCCACCGGGTGAATCCGGGCCGCTTCCGGCGGGCCTCAAGGTTGATCCGTACGATCCCGCTGCCGGCCGACGGCCCGGGCCCCCGCCGGCCGGGTGCCACGGAATGACCATTACTCCCATCCGGCTGCTGCACCAGAATGCCACCCGGGAGGCGTTCCTGGCGTTCCGGGGCTACATCTTCGGGCTTTGGTTCCTCGCGATCCTCATTGACCCGATGGCCCGGCTCGCGAGCCTGCCGGCCGGCTACTACCTGCCCGTTGGCGTTCTCCGCCTGCTGCCCGAGCCGGCCCACGCGATGCTTCTCAGCGGGGGCGGCCTCAACGCGCTCAAAGGCCTCCTGCTGGTGACCTGCGCCTTGAGCATCTGGCCGCGTGCTTTCCGGTGGGCGGGCCCTCCCGCCGTGCTGCTGCTCCTCGTGTACCAGTCCCTCATCCGCGGCTTCACCCACATCAACCACGCCCAGATTCTGCTGCTTCTGGCCGCGATAACCCTGGTGCTCTTCGAGCACCTCCCCCGCCGGGCCGCCCCGGCCGCCCGAAACCCGTACGCGGCGCCGCTCCTGACCATCGCCGCCGTGATTACGCTGTCCTACGCGCTGCTGGGAAGCTGGCGGATCTACGACGATATCTCGACCCTCACCGGTGACACAATTCTCAACTACGTCGCGAGTCGCTCGCTCCGGACGTCCTACTACGATTTCAACGTGGGCCTGCAGGTGATCGGGTGGGCCCCGGCGGCACTGATGCTCCGGATAGGTTTTCCGGTGATCACGCTCGTCGAAATGACCGCGCTGCTCGTCCTGGTCAGCCGCAGGTATCGCGCGCTGTTCCTCGCGGTGATGGTGCCGTTTCACCTCCTGACTTTCGTCCTCATGGAGGTCAGCTTCATCGAGAACCTTCTGCTATACGTTGTGCTGGTGGATTTCTCCCCTTTGGTGGAACGGTTCCGGCCTTTCCTGCCGTTCCGGAGGGGCCGGGGTCCCGCCTTGGCGCCGCCGGTTCCCGGATAGCTTCTCTAGCCGCCGCGGAATACCGGATTATCGATGGGATGGAGTTCCTGCAATCTCGCCGCGAGGGCAAGTACCGCCTCTTCGCCCTCCGGTTTGCCGACGACCTGCAACCCCACCGGCATGCCATCCGGGTCCACCCCGCAGGGCACCGACGCCACCGGCAATCCGGTCAGACTCAGCACGAAGGTGGGCGCGATCCAGTCCACATAGGTTTCCATGACCCGCCCCGCCACCGTTTCGGGGTAGTTCTGTTCCACCGGAAACGGCGGCACCGCCATGGTGGGAGTGAGCAGGTGATCGTATTCCTGGAACAGCTCCCGCATCCGGTGCCAGATCCGCCCCCGAACGGTTTCGGCCCGGGCGATATCCGGCGCGGTGCCCTCGAGCCCGGCCCTGGTGTTGTTCCGTACATTTATCCCGAATTCCTCGATCCGCTCGAGCCGCTCCTGCATCCAGGCGACGAACCATAACCCGCGGAGGGCGAGGAACGCCTCGCGCCCCTCTCCCAGGCCGAAGCCCACCGGCTCCGCGCCCAGCCCCTCCGCCGCGCGGCGACATACCGCTTCAACTCCCGGGTCGACCCCGATCCCCGCGATGTCGGGACAATAGGCCAGCCGGAGGTTGCTCCGGGGGCCGCGCCGTACCGCCGCTGCAAAGTCCCGCCCCTCGGTGGGCTGCCGGAGCGGCGCCAGCGGGCTGGGGCCCGCGATGGCCTGGAGCATGAGCGCCACGTCCTCCGCCGTTCGAGCCATGGGGCCGGTAACCTGCAGGGTGTCCCACACCCAGTCGCTCGGCCAGGTGGGCACCAGCCCGGGAGAGGGCCGCAGCCCCACCACCCCGCAGAACGAAGCCGGGATCCGCAGCGATCCGCCCAGGTCGGTCCCCTCGGCCAGGGCAATCATCCCGGTGGCCAGCGCGGCGGCCCCGCCTCCGGTGGAGCCCCCGGCGCTCCGCTCCGGGTTCCAGGGATTCCGGGTCCGCCCGAACACGTCGTTCCAGGTGTTACCCCCCGCGGCGAACTCCGGGGTGTTGGTCTTTCCGATTACGATCGCACCGGCGGCACGGAGCCGCTGCACCACCAGGGCATCTTCCCCGGGGATGTGATTCCGGTAGAGCGGCGACCCGAAGGTGGTTCGAAGCCCGGCCACCTGAGTCACGTCCTTGATGCCGACCGGAACCCCGGCCAGGATGCCGGGAGGTTCGCCCGCCCCGATCCGTCGCTCCAGCTCCCGCGCCTCGTCCAGCGCCTGCGGGTTAAGGGTGACAATGGCGTTGATCTGGGGGTTGGCCTCCTCGACCCGGCGGAGCGCCGCTTCCACAACTTCTATCGGGGAGATCTCCCGCGCCGCGACCTTCCGGGCGATCTCGGCGGCTCCGGGCGGGGGGGGAGTCATCCGACCGAACCCACTCCATCCACAGATTTCACAGATTGCACAGAGGAGGGCTCGTTTTTGGTCCGGTATCGAGGGCCGACAAATCGTTTGTACTCCAGCGAGCGCGCTCCGAAGTTCATCAAAATGGCTCGGCGGACTCCGCTCGCCAACAGGAAATGTATTACCCGACTTTCCTCCAGCGAGGTCAGGCGACCCAGGGCCTTGAGTTCCAGCAGGACATCTCCGTAGCAGAGGAAATCGATTCGGTGCCGTAGCCCAAGATCGACCCCCCGATAGTACACCGGAAATGAGACCTCACGCTCATATGGAATCCCGCGGCCTTTAAGCTCGATTTCCAGCGCTCGTTGGTAGACAACCTTCAGAAACCCCGGTCCAAGGGCGCGGTGTACTTCCATGCCAGCTCCTATCAACCCATACGTTTCCGGGTCCAGTCTATCCTCTACCGAAACCCCTCCAATCTGTGTCATCGGTGTAATCTGTGGACCTTCAGGTAAGGTATCGAATCCAAGCCCCGCTCCGGTGGCGCGATTCATCGCAATGCTAGGGCTTCCGGGGCCACTCTCCCAGCCACGCCACCGTCCGGCAGAACGCCGCTTCGCCGCCCCGGAACTTCCAGGGAAAACATCCTACTATGCAGCGCTTGTTCTGCAGCTCGGGGGCGTCGATTTCCCCGCCCACGTTCTCGATATGCATGCAGTCGTGGGGAAACAGCGCGTTATGGGTAAGCTGGTAGGCCGAGTCGGGAAACATCTTCTCCACCCCCTTCTTCCCCCCGAACAGTTCCTCGGCCCGGGCCCGGACCCGGTCGCAGTGGCCGTGCATCCCCTTTCCCAGGAACCGCCCGATCGGGAGATTCATGGGATGATCGGTGGACACGCAGTCCACTCCCCATATATGGATCTTCTTCTTGATGAGCCACGGCACCATGTCGGGGTGGGCTCCCGGGTGCATGTGGATGTAGCGCTCCTCGTCCGGCTCGGCCCCGAACTGGGAGTGCCGGTGCCACCCGGTGTGGAGGATCAGCAGGTCGCCCGGCTTGACCTTTACCCGCTTTTCGATCATCTGCGGGGTATAGACCCCGAGCTCATCCATTTCGTCCCGGAGGTCCACGATCACTCCCGGTCCGCACAGCCACTCCATCGGGATTTCGTCTATGGTCCGCCCCGCGGTTACGAAGTGGCGCGGCGCGTCCAGGTGGGTCCCCATGTGATTGGAAGTCTGGATGTACTGCGCGTTCACCCCGTGTTCGGCCTTCCGCTTGATGTATTTCACCTCGAACGGCGGATAGTAGGGCCAGAAGGAGACCTCCTGGTTGAGCGGCTGGGACAGGTCGTAGGTCTTCATTCACGCCTCGCGCCGGGGGCGCATGAAATAGGAATAGAGTACGAAAGACACGATCGCGGCCGAGAACCAGGCGCCGCGGAACAGGAATTCCAGGGCGGGATGGAGGAGTCCCAGCAGTGCCACCCCGATCCCCGCGGCGGTGGCGGCCAGGGCGGCGCGATTCACTGCCGGATAAACCCCGCCCTCCCGATAGAGGTCCTCGACCACCAGCCGCCGGGCCCGCACTACCAGGTAGTCGCACACGATCACCCCTCCCACCGCTCCCAGCAGGCCGGAATAGCTGATCAGCCAGGTCTGATAGGAATCCAGCAGTTTCCAGGGGAAGATCACGATCCCGATCGCCGCGGCGATAAGCCCTCCGGCCCGGGCGCTGATCCTCCGCGGGTTCAGATTGGCGAACGCGTTGGCTGGGGCCACGATATTCGCCGCCAGGTTGGTCGTGAGGGTGGCCACCAGGATCGCCAGCAGGGCAATCCCCGCCAGGAGCGGCCGCTGCTGCTCCGCCGCGATCCGGCCCACCAGCTCGACCGGGTTCCAGATCGCCTGGCCGTAGAGCGTCACCGTGGCGCTGGTAACCGCCACTCCGATGAAGGCAAAGAGCGGCATGGTGGTCAAGAGCCCGATCGCCTGCCCAACCATCTGGTCCCGCTGGCTCCG
>FKKE01007859.1_pt1 | contig 11575 bp, 5 predicted proteins | sample 1106331 | NCBI WGS metagenome assembly FKKE01 (sample SAMEA3931202, study PRJEB13176) | freshwater metagenome | biome: Drinking water system; feature: drinking water; material: freshwater | place: China | collected 2013-02-06 | reverse complement strand
TCACCGTCGCGTCCCCGCCCAGCACCGGCGCATCATTTGCACCGTTAATTGTAATCGTGACGGTGCCGATATCCGTGTTTCCGAAAATGTCCGATAGTCTGTAGGTAAATGTGTCGGTATCAGTCTGGCCAACAGCGAGGCTCTCGAATTGGCCGTTGGGATCGTAGGTGTAGCTGCCGTTGCTGTAGAAGGTGACCAGCGCGCCTTTGGCAGTGGTGATGTTCACTGAGTTTGGTGCGGCACCCGCAACAGGCTCGGTCATTGGCTGCAATGCACCGCTGCCTTGTGCACCAGAGACGAACTTATGATCGGCGACTGAACTGAAGTTATCGAGAACCTGGGTCGTCGTGAGCGCAGCCCCATACATGCGCATGATTGCCATCTCGCCAACAAAGTTCGTCGCCGCTGGGCCCTCTTTTGTTCCAGCCGTGACACCAAACGCAGTATTGGACCCGGCCGGGTCATCGGCCCAGTCCAAGTCGGTGGTCTGCGCAACCGTTTGCGATACGCCAATACCACCAGTCGTACCGCCGTTGACGTGAAGAGTGATACCCCGGGTTGCAGCGGTGTCGTTGAACACCGCGACTATCTGCACGAACTCTGTGCGAGGATCAATGGTTCCGAGCGGAAGTACGACAGTGGTAGTTGCCCCTGAATCATCATCATCATAGTAGAGCTCAAATTCGTTATTGGTCGCGTCATACACGAGCGAGAAACCGTTATCCAGGCTACCAGCTTCGTAGATGAGATAGTTGCCTGAAGTCGCGGAGGCATCCACCTTGAGCCAGAATTCGAAAGTGGCTGAGGCCTCGGTTATCGCATTCGCAAAATCGGGCGATGTGGCCCCTGTGGTCTCGGTTGGGGAAAAAACGTAGCTCTTCGTAATACCTGGGAGATTGGTGGTTGGGCTCTCATTTGCTGTCACGGCACCCGTCAGGGTGAGCGTCAGGTCGGTTCCGTCGCCCGTATCTTGATCGGCCAGCGCCGTATCAGTCCGGTTTGCATCGTTCGCAACAATGTATTCGAGGAGGCGGTTGGTCGTCAGGAGGGTGCCAACCTGGTTGATGTCGTTCAAGAGCACGCCGCCTGAGCTCACCGTCAGTGGGGTATTCTCGCTCGTCGAAGCCGTGTCGTCAGTTGCAAAGACCGCGGCAGCCGGCACGACCGTAATGTTCACGACATCGGTGTCGGTCAGCGTGCCGCCGGTCCCTGTCGAACCGAGGTCATTCGTCGTCATCGTCAGCGTGGCCGCGCCCACCCCGGCGGAGTCGAACCTCATTCCGGCGAGCGCCGCATTGACCTCGGCTAGGGTGCCGCGGAAGGTCATCGTCGCGTCCGCAGTGCCGTCTCCCGTTCCGGTACCGTTTGCGTCGCTGAAAGCAAACGACAGCCCCGTGGTGCCCGAGAGCGACATCGTGCCGTTGGTCACCGTAAGCGTGACCTGCACCGTGCCGGCCTCATCGGAAATGCTCACGAGATTGCCGTTCGCGCTGGAAAACGTGAGCGGCACGCCGACCATAGCGGTCTGTGCGCCGGGTATGGAATTCACCGGCGCGTCGTTGACAGCAGTGATGGTGATCCGGCTGATCGCCGCATTACTCTCGTTGCCTCCCTCGTCACGCACCGTGACCGCCACATCGCGCGTCGTGCGGGTGCCCCCTAGTGTCGGGTCGTCGCCAATGTTGGAGAAGCGGATCGTGTTAATCACCGACTGGTAGCTGGCCTTGGTGTCCGCACCCACCAGCGTCAGCACTCCGGTGGCGGAGTCATAGCTGCCCGTGATGCTGGTGCCAACCGTGGACCATGTGAGCGTATCGCCGGCGACGAGGTTGCGAACTTCGATGCGGGCCTGAGACATGTTGGCACTATCGGGGTCGGAAACCGAGGCATTACTCGTCGCGGCAATGAGGACACCGGTCGCATCGCCCTCTGTGTAGCTGTTGGCCGAACTCGTTGGCTGACCTTGAATCTGGACGTTGTCGACATAGAAAAATTCTGACGCGCCCGTGTAGCTGGCCGTGCCAGAGACGCGGAAGCGGATCATAGTATTTGCCGATTCGTAGCCTGAGAGACTTACCGAATCGGACGAGTACGCAGTCGCAGAGGCAGAACTGCCGGTATACGTCTTCAGAAGTGTCCAATTCGTTCCACCGTTGAAAGATACTTCCAGAACGACGGAGTCCGCGGTGCTCAGCCCCGCCGAGGTCATATAATCGAACGTCACGTTCGTCGTGTGGTAGCCCGTCAGATCAATGGCGCGCGCCGCGCCGGTGAATTGCCCCGCAGTCCCGCTGTTGTTCAGGCGCAGACCGAAGTTCGTGCCCGCCGTTGGCGTGTCCACGACTTGGACCTGCCCCGCCGTGGGGCTGCCGCCGGCCGTTGCATCCGTCTCAATCCAGTTCCCCGCCCAGGGAATCGTGCCGGTGCTGCCGGTATAGGCCTGCGTCGCGAAGCCGTCGCTCGCCGACTGGCTAGTTGTGGTACTGGCATCAAGATCGACCAGGGGCGGGTTCGAATTTTTTCCCATGAACGTGATGTCGTTTAGCACCACGAGTGTGACGTTGGGGGTTCCGGTGTAGGTGAACTGGACCGATTGGATATCTGTCGTATTGAAGTACACGTAGACATTGCCAAACGGCGTGGTCGCGGTTGAGTCGTTGCCGTTACCGGCGACTGTCACACTGGTCCCAGATCCGGGCGTCCCCGCCGTGATCGAGTTATTGGCGCTGGTGGCAACCTGTGTCGGTGCGATGATTGTCGTGCCATCGGCCTTCGTGGCACTGAACACGGCCGATTCGGCGTTATCTACATCGTACAGCGCAAACCCAACGTTGGAGACGCTTCCGCCTGGCTGACCTGAGAAGTTGATTGTGATCGTGTTCGATCCGGTCGCGCCGACTGTGAACTGCAAGGCATTTTGCGCGGGCGTCACCCCACCGGTGTAGTCCGAAGCCAATGTCGGATTGCCAAACGTCGCAGGACTGACGCTGATGGTGACGGGATTGCCATCAACGGTGTAGGTCTTGCTGGTCCCGGACGTCCACGCCGAAGCGGAATCAAAGTCCAGCATATGGAGCGCGAGCACATCGTGCCACGCGGTCTGCGCATCGGCGGCAATCGCGATGCTGGTCTCGATTGCGCCGGATTTCTCCTCCAAATCCCAGTCCCCACCAAGATCGCGATGACCGGTCGCATCGGTGCTCGCCGCGACATCGGCCCCCGTGAGTTCGGCCAGTTGTGCCACGGCTGCCTGACCTTGTGTGCCTTCGGCGAAGTCGCACCCATAGATCAAGAAGTCGGCCTGCGCAGACAAGGCGTGCTGGATCGTCGCCAACTTCTCGGCATACTGACCTGATGCCATGGTGCTCAGGTTCAGCACGCCATTTCCGAGTTGAAGTTCGCCGGCGCTGCCATGCGAAATCAGATGAATGGCATCGACGCCTGTCCGAGTCGTCAGCACTTCCGCCATCTGCTCTACGCCATCGCGTGCGGCATCGAGTACGATTACTTCGACATTAGGACTAAGGCCATCGAGAAGCTTTTGGTATTCACGAACGCTGGAAGAGACAAACACGATTTCCTGGCGGGCCGCGGACGCATCGTAGGCCGCCAGTGCGTCGAACAATGCCTGTTCGTCGGTTGTGAATTGAGGCTCACCGGTCGGAGCGGAAGGAAGGGTATCGGCTGTGGCGGCATCTTCGGCGGACAACGCCGACTCCGCCTGATCTTGCGCAAGCTGCTCGCTGGTCACAGCACCGGCCGTCGCCACGGCAGCGCCATCAAACATGATGCGCGACTCAAGCGAGAGCAAGGAGCCGGCAAGGGGGGAACTTGGAAGGGCCGCGGTCTTCTTGTCTGCGGAAATGCGTGGCTGATTCCGTAACTTTGGGACCGCTGGCTTTTTCTTTTTACGAAGGATCCTCATAAGCGAATCACAACGCCGTCCTTGGCTTGCCCAGGGAATCCACTAGGGTGCATGCAATGTGAGTGCCATTCGCGCACGAGAATTCCTCTTTGTTTGTCGGGTGGTTGTAGATTTCTGTTCTGAAAAGAACGAAGTGGAGGACAATTTGCGGCCCAGGGCATTCTTTATTGCTCGGGGTCGCCAGGCGGGAGGGAAATTAGAACCACTGCTGCACGTATGCGCTTAGGCCCCACTCTCACGAATGAAGATACGGGCACCCTGTTCCCATACGCGTTGCGCGATGCTGATACGAGGCCCCTCCACCAACACCGTCCCACGTACCGCCTGGTTCCATTGTGGCAAGGCACCGGCAAGCTGCAAGGTGACACGATAGACGGAGGCTTCAGGTTTCAATTTGTGCGTGGCATCCTCCCGAACCGGAACCTCTCCGCCATACAGTGACGCGAGGTAGGGCACTGTAAAACTGCTTTCGTCGATGTCCCGAATTTCTACGATCTTCGCGCTCAGGTACGGCCGGTCCGCCCCTTCAGGAATAAACCGAGCCGATTGTCCCTCCTGAAGATAGCCGACCTCCGTTTCAGGCGCCAACGCATGCAGTTCTTCACCTGCCGGGGCGATGATATACGCTAACGGCAATTCTTTATTGATCCATCGCCCTGTATGGAGGGCTTCCGCGCGATCGCTCACAATTCCGGCGATTGGGGCCGTCAGAGAGAGATTCTGCTGCTGTTGCTGAAGGCCTTCGAGTTGCGAGAGATGCGCCTTCAGGGTTTCCAGTCTCACCTGGTGTTTTGCCAATTCTTGTTGGCCAGCGAACTGGCGCCGACTTTTGAATCGTTCGACTTCGATCCGTTTGCGTGTCAGGGCAAGGTCTTTCTCGAGCGTCGGTGACTCCAACACTACCAGGCCTTCTCCCGGCTCCACCCACTGGCCTTCTTTGATCGCAAGGCTGACGATCCTCCCAGGCGCTGGCGCATAGATGGTGGCGTGGGGCGTCGACTCCAACACGGCAGGAAGGCTGATACGATCAGACCATGGCACAAACAACGCCGCAGCCAAAATAACCATTGCCCCGGCGGAGATCCCCGCCCTGCGTTGCTGCCCGATGTGCTCTCGCAGATCCCACCAGGCCTTGAACTCGCGTGCGACCGGCAGCAGGATAAACCACCCGATCTCAACCGCAAACAGGATGATGCCGAGCAGCTTGAAAAAGTAGTGATACACGACGAGGGCGATCCCGACAAACAGTGTGAACCGGTACACCCACACGCCCCAGGCGAACCAGACCAAGAAGCGGCGGCGCGCGGCGGATACCGGTTCCGGCACCGGCACATCCAGGCCAAACAGCAACTTGCGCAGTCGCCATTGCCCGAAGGCGAAGGCTCGTTCATGCAGATTTGGCATACCAATCAGGTCGGACAAAACATAGTACCCGTCGAACCGCAAGAATGGACTCAGGTTGATGGCCACACCCATCAGCAGACTGGTCGTCGCCATGATAAAAACCAGACTCCGCAACACACCGTCATCGAGGAAGTTCCAAGCGAACAGCGCCACGGCAGCCAGCGAACATTCGACAACCATACCGGCAGCGCCAATGGAAGCCCGCTGGCGGCGAGAGGTCAACTTCCAGGCATCCGACGTGTCCGAATAGAGCATCGGCACCATGACAATCATGGCGATGCCGATGGTGGGAACCCGACAACCGTAGCGTGCCGCCGTATAGGCATGCCCCAGTTCGTGAAAGACTTTGACGATCGCCAGACAAAGCAGGTACAACGCGACCCCGCGGGGAGTGAAAAAATGCAGAATCGTGGCGGTAAAGGTGTCCCACTGACGTGAAACCAGATAGAGTCCGGCTAGACCAATGATCAGAACGAGACTGGCGACGGATCGTGAATAGAGCCGTTCGACATAGGGAAGCGTCGCGCGAAGAAACCGGTCCGGCTTGACCAGTGGAATTTGAAGAAACAGATAGTGGTGTACGAGCCAAAGCAGCCATTGCGGCCGAGCCGCCTCCGCATGAGCCGCATACGCCCGGTAGCCTCCCTGCGGCGGATCTCGCATGAGATGGTTCGCGTACAGAAACTTCAGCAAATCATCCAGATCCTGCCGAGTGGCACGGCAGGTCGTCTCCGCATGAGTCTCCGCCAGGACCGCTTCGGTCGATCGCCCTTTCCAGCGCGACAGCATCTGGTAAGCGGCCCAACCGATCTGAAAATATTTCCCGCGGACCGGATCGACGATGACCCACGTAGGCGAGCCGTCGATGCTCGGAGTGCCTTCGACCAACTGAAGGTCTTCGCGCAACGGCGGCAGAACTTTTTCCCGACTTTGAGCCGTCAGCTCACTCATAGCCCAATCCAGGGTCTGAGAGCGGAAATCGGTCGGCGGAACAGATAGGTAAACAACGTCACCTGTTCGCCATAGATCTTGGCACTCCCCTGCCAACCAATACGAAATTCCGCCGACCCCTGTTCAATCTGCGCCATCACCCGGTAGGCCAGCGTATTGTTCGGTAACACCTCGGCATGATAGCTCGCATGGCTGACCGTGGCAGGAACGCTGGAAAAGGGAGTAGCGTTCAGAAAAAGCTTGACCGGAGCACCTTCACGCAACACAATCGCATCTTCCACAGGCAGGTCAATGCGCACCTCCAGCCGTTGCGGATTCGCCAGTTCCATAATGCGTTGCCCTACGACGACAGGCTTCCCGATCCAATCAGACTTATCCGTATACAGCACGAGCCCCGCTTGCTCCGCCTTCACTTCGACTTTGGCCAGTCGTTCGTACATATAGTTCCGCTCGGTCTCCCGCAGCTCGACTTCGGCCTTCAGTTGCGGCACATCGGCTTTCTGTTCGGCTTCCACAAACGAACCTTGCGACGCGCGGCGATACTGTGCGAGAGCCACGTCGAGATTGTGCTCGGCAACCTCATATTCGCTCCTGAATGTGGTGTCTTCATACTTAAACAACACGTCGCCCTCCGTGACCGTAGTGTTGGGCGGCACGAGGATTTCTGCGATAACCCCGTCGATCGGAGCGCTCACGATCACAGGATCCTTCGCGATGATTTTTGCGGGCGCCAGTGTCGACATAGGAACAGGGATGGCAAGAACGCCCATGATTACGGCAATGAGGATCCACGTTGCGGTTCGGCTCAGTCCCCATCGCCATCGCGAGGCATTCGATTGTCCCACGGCCTGCCATGCATACGCATAGGCCTCGCTCATTCTTTGCAGCACCGTGACTTCGTGGTCCGCCCATGGCTGATCTCGCGTAAGCCACAGTCCCCCGAGGATCTGTCCATCCGGATGCTTGAGAGGACACCACAGTCCACGGCCTGGCGTAAATTCATTCCAGTCCGGCCTGCACTCCACTGGGCAATCCGCTTCCGATACCTGACGGATATCTGAGCCTGCCGATACCTCACGCAGGCATTGGACCAATCGTTCTGTCCACTGCATAAGTGGCGACGTACGGTCTACTATCGGAACGCTCGAAGCGGCACACACTTCAGAGCGGGGCGACGAGGCTGTCAGCGGTACCAGAAAGATAGCTTGTTGATAGGGAACAAGACGGCGGGTTTCATTGACATAGAAGAATTGTAGTTCTTCCCGGGTCCGAGCTGCCCGCACCATGCCCTCCACTTGGAGCAGCATGGTAAACGATGTGCTCCTTGGGGGAGGATTGAGCGTAGTGACTTCAGCTGTGGCCATATCAGCGCTGGAGCTCGGCGAATGACGCGGTCCCACTCATCCCTGCCAGAACGTTCTCGGGTTGCGAGCGAAATAGCCCTTTGACCTTCACCGTTTGGCTGGCGGGATCGACATTGGCACCGATATCCTGAACCACGGCGGGATACGGACGTCCGGTTTCATCGACGACATATTCGAAGCGGGTGCCAACCTTGAGCCAAGCCAGAGCCTTCGACGGCAGGATGAGCTCAATCTCAAGGACGCTGTCATCCAGCAAACTGATGAGCTGATCGTTGGGGAAGACGTTCTCATGTTCGTTCACAATCGTTTTGACCACTCGTCCTGGAAAGGGTGCTAGCACGGTGCAGCCGTTGACGTTGACTTGCGCCGCCTTCACGGTGGCCAACGTTTTGTCGGCTTCCGCTTGCGAAATGTCGATTTCTAGGGTGCCAACCGCATGATGCTGCGCCAGACGAAGATTGTTTTCGTACGTTTTCTTTTTTGCCCGATGCTCAGCCTGCGCACTGTCTAGTTCGGCCTCATACTTTGCGCAGTCTAGTGCCACCAGAAGTGCTCCCTTCTTAAAGCGTTGACCTTCCTTGAACGGAAGCCGACTGATGCGACCCTGGACTTGGCTGGCCAATGTCGCCTGCGCTGCGGCCTTCACAACACCGCGAATTGTGCTGAGCTCAGCAGCACTGCTCGCGGGCTTGGCTTCGGATCTTGGAGCCCCCGAGGCAGGTTCCATCGAGAGGTGAGTCACCACACCAATGAATACAGCAGCAAACAAGGTCCGACAGCGGCACATCACTTAATCAACTCCTTGCTCTTGCTCCAGCGGGCACGGAGCTGGAGCGCAAGATCCGACACGCTTTGCTCCTGCGTGAGATCTAGTGGCAACACATCTTCTCCGACGGCGGCCAGAATGGACGCCCAGGCAGTTTGCAGTTCTGCCTCCACGGCATCGTAGCGGAGTTGCGCTGCCACCTGGGCCACTCGTTCGCGCAACATCGCCTGTTCACTAAGCTTGGAGGATCGCCAAGCCAGACGGGCCTGTTCGGTAATTTGAGACTGGGTATCGTAGTACAGCATTGCCGTTGCGGATTCTTTTTTTGCATGAGCCAGTTGTGCCACACTCACATGGACCTGCGACATGACTGCCATAGTCAGCGCAAGATTCTGCGTGTGAAGTATCTTATCTTGTGCTTCGATCGTTTTTGCTCGAGCCGGATACCGGAACAGATTCAGCAAGTTCCAACTCGCCCGTGCGGCATAGGCGGCCCAATGATTGTTAAAGAGAAACTTGTTCGTGCTGTAGTTCTCCCCGACCACAAGATTCAGGCTGGGCATCAATTCCAAGATCGCCGCTCTGGCCTCTTGCGCATTGATCCGGCGGCGATAATCGACCATCCTCAATTCCGGGCGCGCCTGCAGTGCCCGCTCTTCCAACGCCTCTAATTCTGATGGCATCGCGAGGGATTTTCCCTCGCGGTCCGGAACCATCAACACCATGTCCTTTTCCTGCCCTGGCGGAAGATTGATCAGCGCAGCAAGTTGATACTTCGCTATGTTTAAATCTCGGAACAGCTGTTGGATATAGCGTTGGGTATTGAGGAGATCGAGCTTGTATTGTAAGGGCACCAACGGCGCGTTGAGCCGTTCATCCTGAACCGCTTGGGCTTTGTCGAGTGCGCTCTTGACCCATTCGTCCAGCAATTTCAAGGACGGAAGAATTCGCTCCGCGCTGACTGCCCGCCAATATGCAACCCGTACGTCCTGGACGATACGATTGGCGACACGTCTCCGCTCCTCATCCGCTATAAGGACGTCGTCCGCCGCTTGCTTCGCACGGATATATGACAAGCCGAAGTCGAGCACATTCCAGCTGAGCGACAAGTCAGCCGAAAAAATGTTCTTCTTTTCAGCGGAGGTAAATGGTTCGATCGCTTGGCGTCCCGTCAACAGTGACCGTCCAAATCCACCTGTATAATTACTGCGGCCATCGAACCCCGCATTCGCTGCAAGTCTCGGCAACATTGCATAATGTGATAAGTCGAGTTGTGACTCTGCCAGCATCTTGTGCATCAGTTCGACGCGCGCCTCCAGGTTGTACTTGAGGGCTCGCGCCATGGCCTCATAGAGATCCATCGGACCTGAGAGCGGCTCTTGATCTTTAGTGAGTACGGCTCGATCTTCTTTTACGCGTGACTGTACTTCGTTGGCCGTTAACGGGATCGGGGTAATGGCACATCCGCTAAGTCCCACAAGAAGACCCATGACCGCCAGCAGAGACCATCTCTCTGCGCAACCGCCAATCTTCTCGTGTGGACGCCTCCCCCTGCCTTCGGAGGGCATCAGACCTGAAGGCGGTTTAGGATTAGAGCGCCATACCGTGAACAAGGAGAATGCCTCCCTATGCAAAAGTCATGGGCACCGATCAAAGGGCATGCGATTCATTGGTGATGCTGAGTGAGCTTACCCTACCGTAATGCGATGTCATCCTTTTTCGGCATTTTCAACAGATGACTTACTGGTCGGTTTGGTTTAGGAGCCGATCCGTTTGGCTTTTGCTTGATGTGCTCCCTGCTAGACTCCCCTCTCCGACTACATTCGAGGGCGATACAGACTGCAGGGTGGCGGATCCGGACACCTCGAACTCGGCAATCTTGTTTCTACAGAGGTAACTTAGGAGTACTTGGTTCTGATTTTTAGATAAAACCACAGTTGTGTTGTTTGGAACACACATGGGCAATTGCTTGACCAATAAATTATGCCATGAAATCAGTTCCTTATAGCCATTCATGAATGGCATATTAATTGCTGAACAGCACTGTGACTTTCAGTCGAACCGTGGAGTACGAGGGAGGATTTAAGTGAGGAATCAACAAACGTTGGCAGCGGAAGTGACCTGCTCAGGGGTAGGACTTCATTCAGGCCAGTCTGTATCGATGACGTTGAGACCCGCCCCTCCTGATACCGGTATCGTGTTTGTCAATACAAAGGGGGACGCCACTGTTTCCCTATTGGCGTCAATTGAACACTGCGTACCTACTGAGTTATGTACCGCGATCAATGGCAACGACTTCCAAGTCAAGACCATTGAACATGTGCTGTCGGCATTGGCTGGTCTCGAGGTCGACAATGTCTACATCGACGTTACGGGCAGTGAAGTCCCTGTCATGGATGGGAGCGCGGCTCCTTTTGTCCGCTTGATCCAATCCGTCGGGGTTATCGCCCAAGACCGGAAGCAGCCGTTTCTGAAGATCACGGCTCCAATTGAAGTTTCCGAAGGGTCACGGCGTGTGCGGATCGAACCATCCGCCAGCCCCCGCATTACTTATACGATTCAGTATGACCACCCGCTTATTCTGACCCAGACTTACATGCATGATTGCTCCCCACACTCTTTCGAAAAGCAGATTGCTGAGGCCAGAACCTTCGGGTTTCTCCATGAGGTCCAAGCTCTCTGGGCTCGCGGACTTGGTCAAGGTGGAACCCTGGATAATACCGTCGTGTTGTCGAAAGACGGAGTTATGAATCAATCGGGCTTGCGATTCCTGAATGAGTTCGTTCGTCACAAGATTCTTGATCTCATCGGCGATTTTTCTCTCCTGGGTATGTCCTTCATTGGCCATATTGTCGCAGAACGGTCTGGGCATGCGCTCCATACCAAGTTGGTCCGGCAGATTCTTGAACAGCCTGAAAAGTGGGTTCTGCTCAACATGGAACCTCTTGCTGAATCGACACGTTCTGTCGATCACATCACCGGGCTTCGGTCTTCATCGGTCGCGCTCCAAGCCTCCTGATTGCCTACTTGCTTTCCTGAACGTGCAGAAAATCTGAAGGCTACCGTTGCATACGGCACGCCAGCTATATTCCTGAACTGCGATGTGATTTGTCGGCGAGGTATCTGCAGGGAAAACTACGCCGAGAGTGAGTAGCCTCACTCTCG